>OKUE01000574.1_pt1 | contig 8768 bp, 3 predicted proteins | sample 1606511 | NCBI WGS metagenome assembly OKUE01 (sample SAMEA3882505, study PRJEB24775) | human gut metagenome | biome: human-associated habitat; feature: intestine environment; material: feces | place: Netherlands | collected 2009/2010 | reverse complement strand
GGCACCCGTAGCCATGTGGCGCTTGATCTTATCCTCTCCCATACGGGTAGAAACGGCAGGCTCCTCGATAGAGAACATACCGCCGAATCCACAGCACTCATCCTTGCGTTCCGGCTCGTGGATGGTAATGCCTTCCACCATATTCAACAGGTCGATAATCTTGTTGAATGGCTTGATGTGTCGCTCAGATGGAGACGACAAGCCCAGTTCTCGCACACCATGGCAACTGTTGTGCACACTCACCGCATGCGGGAATTTTCCCGGCACATGATCCACCTTCAGCACATCGTGAAGGAACTCCACAACATCCATGATCTTCTTGGATGAAATACACTCGTGCTTACCCTCCAGAATCTTAGGGTAATACACCTTAACGTAAGCGGCACATGAAGCTGAAGGAGCTACGATGTAATCGTAATCCTTGAACAGCTCATCAAATGTCTCTATGACCTTCTCCGACTTATCCTGAAAACCCGCGTTAGCCATCGGCTGACCGCAGCAAGTCTGCTTTTCGGGATAACCGACATCCAGTCCGTAGTGCTTTAGTAACTTGTATGTAGCCACACCCGCTTCAGGGTATAAAGCATCCACATAACAAGGGACGAATAATCCGACTTTCATTGTTGTTATCACTTTATCTTGTAAGCTATTGTTTTATTATTCTCGAAACATTCTACTACATTTCTGTAGGCGCTGCAAAAGTAACAAAAAAATAGCAAAAATGAGACAATCCCAAAAGGATTTTTAAATAATTGATGTTATTTAACTGTAAAGAATGGCAGAAAATTTGGATGATTCAGATATTTAACGTATCTTTGCTGCCCGAAATAGTGTATCTTCCTTAGTAATCTGACTAAGAAACTAAATAGATACTAAACAAGACATTTTCAGAAGAGACTTTTTATTATTAAGAATAAACTTATAGTTAAATAACATGATGAAGAAACAGCTTAAGAAAGTCCTAGTTCTGGGTTCCGGTGCTTTGAAAATCGGCCAGGCAGGTGAGTTTGACTATTCCGGTTCGCAGGCTCTCAAGGCTTTGCGTGAGGAGGGTATTAGTTCTGTCCTCATTAATCCAAATGTTGCTACAATTCAGACGAGTGAAGGTATTGCTGACAAGGTTTATTTCTTGCCGGTGACACCTTTTTTTGTAACTGAAATCATCAAGAAGGAGCGCCCTGACGGCATTATGCTGGCTTGGGGTGGACAGACGGGTTTGAACGTTGGTACAGAACTTTACCTCAACGGTGTGCTCAAGGAGTACGGTGTGGATGTGTTGGGTACCTCGGTAGAGGCTATCATGAACACAGAAGACCGCGACCTCTTCGTAAAGGAGCTTAACAAGGTTGACCTCAAGGTTCCTGTAAGCCACGCTTGCGAGAACATGGAGGAGGCTGTGGCTGCGGCACGCAACATCGGCTACCCTATCATGATCCGTTCTGCCTACGCGCTGGGTGGTCTCGGTTCTGGTGTCTGCAAGACCGAAGAGGAGTTCAAGGAGATTGCTGAATCTGCCTTCACTTTCGCACCTCAGGTACTCGTTGAGGAGAGCTTGAAGGGATGGAAGGAGATTGAGTTTGAGTGCATCCGTGATGCTAACGACCGTTGCTTCACCGTTGCCTCTATGGAAAACTTCGACCCACTGGGTATCCACACGGGTGAGTCTATCGTAGTAGCTCCTACCTGTTCTCTTACCGACGAGCAGGTGAAGATGTTGCAGGACATCGCCGTGAAGTGTGTACGTCACCTCAACATCGTGGGTGAGTGCAACATCCAGTATGCTTTCAATGCTGAGACCAACGACTACCGTATCATCGAGATCAATGCTCGCTTGAGCCGTTCTTCTGCTCTTGCTTCCAAGGCTACCGGTTATCCGCTCGCCTTCGTTGCTGCCAAGATTGCCCTCGGTTATACACTCGACCAGATTGGCGAGATGGGTACTCCTAACTCTGCTTATGTGGCTCCATCACTCGACTATATGATCTGTAAGATTCCTCGTTGGGACCTTACCAAGTTTGCCGGTGTAAGCCGCAAGATTGGTTCTTCCATGAAGTCTGTAGGCGAAATCATGTCTATCGGCCGCTCATTCGAGGAGATGCTCCAGAAAGGTCTCCGTATGATTGGACAGGGAATGCACGGTTTCGTTGGCAACGACCACACCAAGTTTGATAACCTGGATGAGGAGCTTTCTAACCCTACCGACCTCCGTATCTTCGCCATCGCCCAGGCTTTGGAGGAAGGTTACACCATCGAGCGCATCGAGGAGCTGACCAAGATTGACCCTTGGTTCATCGAGCGCATGAAGAATATCGTAGATTACAAGCACAAGCTTTCTGAATACAATACTCTGGAGGAGATTCCAGCCGAGGTATTGCGCGAGGCTAAGGTATTGGGCTTCTCTGACTTCCAGATTGGCCGCTTCGTATTGAAGACTCAGAACACCAATATGGAGAAGGAGGTGCTCGCAGTTCGTGCCCTGCGCAAGAAGCTGAACATTCTTCCTGCCGTAAAGCGCATCCCTACTGTGGCTAGCGAGCATCCTGACCTCACCAACTATCTTTACATGACATACGCTGTAGAGGGTTACGACATCAACTACTACAAGAACGAGAAGTCTGTCATCGTTCTCGGTTCGGGTGCTTACCGCATCGGTTCTTCCGTAGAGTTCGACTGGTGTTCAGTAAACGCCATCAATACAGCCCGCAAGTTGGGTTACAAGTCAATCATGATTAACTACAACCCGGAGACCGTATCTACCGACTACGATATGTGCGACCGTCTCTACTTCGATGAGCTTTCATTCGAGCGTGTACTCGATGTCATCGACCTGGAGTCACCACGTGGTGTGATTGTTTCTGTGGGTGGTCAGATTCCAAACAACCTGGCTATGAAGCTCCATCGCCAGTCTGTGCCAATCCTGGGTACATCTCCTGTCAACATCGACCGTGCCGAGAACCGTGGTAAGTTCTCTGCCATGCTCGATAAGCTGGGCATCGACCAGCCTAAGTGGAGCGCCCTCACCTCTATGGAGGATGTTCAGAAGTTCATCGACGAGGTAGGCTATCCTGTTCTCGTTCGTCCATCTTACGTTCTTTCCGGTGCAGCCATGAACGTTTGCCACGATGATGATGAGTTGCGTCGCTTCCTGGAGGCAGCTTCTGAGGTTTCCAAGGAGTACCCAGTGGTTATCTCTCAGTTTATGACAGAGACCAACGAGATTGAGTTTGACGGTGTGGCTCAGAACGGTGAGATTGTAGAGTATGGTATTTCAGAGCACGTAGAGTATGCAGGTGTTCACTCTGGTGACGCTACCATGACCTTCCCTGCCCAGCAGATTTCCTTCGCTACAGCCCGTCAGATCAAGAAGATTTCACGTGCCATTGCCAAGGAGCTCAACATCTCGGGTCCTTTCAATATCCAGTATCTGGCTAAGGGGCGCGATGTGAAGGTGATCGAGTGTAACCTCCGTGCATCCCGTTCATTCCCATTCGTGAGCAAGGTATTGAAGCGCAACTTCATCGAGACGGCTACCCGCATCATGCTCGACGCTCCATATCAGAAGCCAGACAAGTCTGCCTTCGATATCGACCGCATGGGTGTGAAGGCTTCACAGTTCTCATTCGCCCGCTTGCAGAACGCCGACCCAGTTTTGGGTGTGGATATGAGTTCTACCGGTGAGGTAGGTTGTATGGGTGATACTTTCGAGGAGGCATTGCTCAACTCATTGATTGCCACCGGCTACAAGATTCCTTCAAAGGATAAGGGCATCATGCTTTCTAGCGGTGGTGCCAAGGAGAAGGCTTCCTTGCTCGATGCTGCTCAGGCTTTGGTGAAGAACGGTTACACCATCTACGCTACTGCCGGTACAGCGAAGTTCCTGAACGAGAACAACGTGAAGGCTACAGCCGTAGGATGGCCTGATGAGGACCACAAGGATATTCCTAACGTGATGCAGATGATTGCCGACCACAAGTTCGACCTCATCGTCAACATCCCTAAGAATCACACCAAGCGTGAGTTGACCAATGGTTACAGAATCCGTCGTGGCGCCATCGACCACAACATTCCTCTGATCACCAATGCCCGTCTGGCTTCCGCCTTCATCGAGGCATTCTGCACATTGAGCCAGGATCAGCTTCAGATCAAGAGCTGGCAGGAGTACGAGTAATCGCACGCAGATTTATATGAAATACGCCCTGTAAGGCCCAAGCCTTACGGGGCTTTTTTATTCTCTGCCATGAGAAAAAGGAGCCGAAATGATGGCTATCTCATTATTTTATTGTACCTTTGCAAACAGAAATAAGAATAAAGAATGATAGTTTGTATAGCAGAGAAACCGAGCGTGGCTAAGGACATTGCCCGAATCATCGGGGCTACGTCGGCGCGCGACGGTTATATGGAAGGTAATGGTTACCAAGTAACATGGACTTTCGGCCACCTTTGTGAGCTGAAAGAACCGGATGATTATACTCCGATGTGGAAACATTGGAGCCTTTCGGCGTTGCCGATGATTCCACAGCGTTTCGGTATCAAGCTCATCAACGATAAAGGCATCAAGAAGCAGTTTGCCACCATAGAAAAACTGATGCAGGCTGCCGACAGCATCATCAACTGCGGTGACGCCGGACAGGAAGGAGAGCTCATCCAGAGATGGGTGATGCAGAAGGCGCAGGCAAAATGCCCCGTCAAGAGACTGTGGATTTCATCCATGACCGATGAAGCCATCAAGCAGGGATTCCAGGAACTGAAAGACCAGGGGGAATATCAGTCTCTCTATCTTGCCGGACTTTCACGTGCCATCGGCGACTGGATTCTCGGCATGAACGCCACCCGACTTTATACATTGAAATATGGTCAGAACCGACAGGTGCTCAGCATCGGTAGAGTGCAGACCCCTACCCTTGCCCTCATCGTAAACCGCCAGAAGGAAATCGACAACTTCGTTTCTGAACCTTACTGGGTACTCGCCACCATCTATCGCGACACCCAGTTTACGGCAACCAGCGGCAAGTTTACCAGCAAGGAGGAAGGCGAGAAGGCTTTCAGTACCATCGCCGGCAAACCCTTCACCGTTACCGACGTAAGCAAGAAGAAGGGAAACGAGGCACCCCCTCATCTCTACGACCTCACCTCACTGCAGGTGGATTGCAACAAGAAGTTTGCCTACTCTGCCGATATTACGCTGAAACTCATCCAGAGTCTCTACGAGAAGAAATATACCACTTATCCTCGTGTAGATACCCAGTTTCTGACAGACGATATCTATCCGAAATGTCCGCAGATTCTGAATGGTGTGAGCCAGGCAAAGATAGCCAGTCAGCAGAAATACCTCCCGCTCATCCAGCAGCTCGCAGCCACCGGCAAGAAGTTGCCGAAGAGCAAGAAGGTATTCGATAACAGCAAGGTGACCGACCACCACGCCATCATCCCAACCGGTGTTCCGCCAACCGGACTCACCGATATGGAGGCGAATGTCTATGATCTCATCGCCAAGCGATTCATCAGCGTGTTCTATCCGGATTGTAAGTTCTCTACCACCACCGTATTGGGCGAGGTCATCAACGAAGACGGACCCAAACCGGAAAAGATAGAGTTTAAGGTGAGCGGTAAGGAGATTCTGGAACCGGGCTGGCGAGTAGTCTATGCCAAGGATGCGAAGAATGCAGAGGACGACGATGCAGATAATGCCAACGGAAATGATGGTGGAAATGCAGGCGACGGAAACGGAAACGGTGCCAAGAAGGAAGTGGTAGAAGAAAGAACCCTCCCTTCTTTCGTGAAAGGCGAATCGGGCGACCATCAGCCTACCCTGACGGAGAAATGGACCACGCCACCGAAATATTACACCGAAGCTACCCTACTCCGTGCGATGGAGACTGCGGGTAAATTCGTAGAAGACGAGGAACTTCGTGCGGCATTGAAGGAGAACGGCATCGGCCGTCCATCATCCCGTGCCGGCATCATCGAAACTCTCTTCAAGCGCCACTACATCCGCCGCCAGCGCAAGAACCTGATGGCAACGCCAACAGGTATCGAACTCATCGACACCATCCATGAGGAACTCCTGAAGAGCTGTGAGCTGACGGGTATCTGGGAGAAAAAGCTCCGAGACATCGAGCACAAGACCTACGACCCTGCCGAATTCATCAACGGTCTGAAAGAGCAGATCAACCAGATAGTCATCGATGTTCTATCGGATAACAGCAGCCGAAGAGTCACCATCATGACGGAGGAAGATCTCAAGAAAAAACCGGAAAAGAAGAAAACGGCAGCAAAGAAGGCTGAAACAAAGAAGGCAGAAACAAAGAAAAAGGATGCAGCGACTCAAGATGCAGCACAGCCTGCTTCAACATCACAGACTCCAGCCGACCCAATGGTAGGCAAACCATGTCCGCTCTGCGGAAAGGGCGTCATCATCAAGGGCAAGACCGCCTATGGTTGCAGCAACTGGAAATCTGGCTGCCAATATCGCCAGCCATTCTCACAGATGTAAATTCACGAATATAGAGGTAATATGAAGCATATCAGATTCCATCATATCATAACTGCCTTTTGCTGCCTCCTTCTGATAAGCTGCGGCATTGACAAGAACCTGAAGAAGGGAGAAAAGTTCCTTTCTTTAGGCGAATACTATGATGCTGCCGACCAATTCAAGCAAGCCTACACCAAGACACCTCCCAAGGAGCGTGAAAACCGGGGAAAGCTAGCCTTGAAGATGGCACGCTGCTACAACAAGATCAATGCTACCCCCAAGGCTGTGAATGCTTACCGCAATGCCATCCGCTATAACCAGGCTTCCCTCGATGACCGTCTGGCTTACGCCCGTCTGCTCCTGAAAAACGGCGAATACAAGCAGGCAGAAAAGGAATTCAGAATCCTCGTGGATTCCATGCCCGACAATATCCTAGCCCAGAACGGATTGAAATCTGCCCAGATGGCTCCCAACTGGAAAAAAGCCGGAAGCAGATATCAGGTAAAGAAGATGGATGTCTTCACCTCCCGAAGAGCCGATTATTCACCGATGCTCCTGGGCGATGAATACGAACAGATCTACTTCACCTCCACCCGCAACGAAGCGCAGGGCGATGAACTCAGCGGAATCACCGGCACCAAGGCTGGCGATATCTTCTATTCAGAAAAAGACGACAAGGGAAAATGGAGCAGACCGGAAGCCATCGCCACTGGTCTGAATACCGACTATGATGAGGGAGCCTGCTGCTTCACTCCCGATGGCAAGGAGATGTATCTCACCCAATGCGTCACCGATCCAGCCTCTCCCCGATTTGCCCAGATCGTCACCTCTTCCCGTTCGGATGCTGCCTGGGGAAAGGTTCAGAAGCTGGAAATCACCCAGGATACCTTGAGCACCTACGCCCACCCTGCCATCAGTCCTGACGGCGAATGGCTCTATTTCGTTTCCGATATGCCGGGCGGAATGGGCGGTTACGATATCTGGCGTGTGCGCATCACTCCTTCAGGTCTGGGAGGTGCAGAAAACCTCGGTGCCCCCATCAATACGCCGGGCGACGAGATGTTCCCTACCTTCCGCCCCAATGGCGACCTCTATTTCAGCAGTAACGGCCATATAGGAATGGGCGGTCTCGACATCTACATTGCCCGAATAGACGAAAAGACCCAGCAGTATAAGATAGAACATCCCGGCTATCCCCTCAATTCAGAAGCAGATGATTTCGGAATGACCTTCGAGGGACCGCACAACCGTGGCTTCTTCTCTTCCAACAGAAAGGATGGCCGCGGCTATGATCATATCTATTCTTTCCAAAATCCGGAGATTGTCACCACGATGAAGGGATGGGTTTACGAAAAAGACGGCTACGAACTTCCTGCCGCACAGGTGATGATAGTAGGCAACGATGGCACCTACAGGAAACTGCCGGTCAAGAGTGACGGTTCGTTTACGCTGCCTATCCATCCTGAGGTAGATTATCTTGTGATGGCTTCCTGCAAGGGATTCCTCAACCACAAGGAGGAGTTGCGAATAGATTCGGCAAAGGAGAGCAAGGAGTACGTGCTCCAATTCCCGCTGGCTTCCATCTCAGCCCCAGTACTCATCGACAACATCTTCTATGATTTTGACAAAGCTACCCTGACGCCAGCCAGCACCCAGGCTCTGGATAAGCTCGTAGCCTTGCTGAAAGAGAATTCCCACGTAACCATCGAACTGAGTGCCCATTGCGATTACAAAGGCAACAGCGAGTACAACAAGCGATTGTCTCAGCGCCGCGCCCAGTCGGTAGTGGATTACCTCATAGCTCACGGCATTGAAAAAGATCGCCTTACCCCTGTAGGATATGGCAAGGAACGCCCGAAGACAATCCGCAGGAAGCTCACGGAGAAATATCCCTGGCTGAAGGAAGACGATGTGCTCACCCAGGATTTCATCCTCAAGCAGACCAGGGAGCATCAGGAGATATGCAACCAGCTGAACCGCCGCACTGAGTTCAAAGTGCTCCGCACCACCTACAAACTGTTTTGACAACGAAGAAGATATTTCCGTACTCATCTCAGGCTCAGGAGAGATTATCCGTGGATAGACAATCTCTCCTGAGCCTATTTTTATTCCACCTTAATGCAGCCTTGATACTATCATTTGCTAACGTAAAAGCACAAACAATCTTCTTGTCATCTCCTGTTGTGGAAAAACAATAAGTTTTTCCCAACAGCTGCTCTGCATAAAGGAATGCATCTTGATAATACTTGCGCAAGCTACGACCTTTACGATTTTGGTTGTAATCCTGCATCACTTT
>OKUE01000567.1_pt1 | contig 8835 bp, 10 predicted proteins | sample 1606511 | NCBI WGS metagenome assembly OKUE01 (sample SAMEA3882505, study PRJEB24775) | human gut metagenome | biome: human-associated habitat; feature: intestine environment; material: feces | place: Netherlands | collected 2009/2010 | reverse complement strand
ATTAACTACGTGCTGGCCCACGTCGAATACCGCCATTGTGATCGTAAATGTGTTACTCACCAGATACACAGCGATCCACATTTTTACGAAGTACTTGAAAAACATCCAGGTATCAATATCATGCATGTTGTTGCGCTCGGTCAGCATAGAAATCAATTCGTAGCAGAGTACGAGTGTGATAATAATACCTGCGATCGGCATGATCACGGAATCCGATAAGTTCCGGATCATACTGAATATGCTGCCGTTCCACCCTTGCGGGGTCTGTCCAACCTGGGTAGCGATCTCACCAGTCTTTTGATTGACATCAGTAAACATCGTGTCCAGGTTGGAAGTGATCATCCCGGTTAAGAGTTCCCTCATCCATTCCTCAATCGCATCAAAAATCTGACTGAACATGGATCTCTACTCCTTTCTCTTAACCAAATAATCCACTCAGAAGCGGGATCAGCTGTGTTCCGATCAGGATAACACCACCACCGCTCATCAGCTGTTTTATCCCCAAATAGGTGTAGGAAAACGGCTCGATGGCGGGCGGCGGCGTGTCAAGAAATATCTATGGAGTTTTTAAGAACCGCCCCGGCGGGGGCAGGTCAGGCCGTGACCTGCTCCACCTCCGGGATGGGTTTGAGATTGAAATGAATTTCGATAGAAATGTGTCTTGTCTTATCGCTGTCTATGCTCTCATGGACAACGATTTCTTTAATCAGCCGGTTTAAGGTGGCGGCGTCCAGTTCCGTGATGTCGGCGTATTCCTGAATGGCTTCTACCCACTGGCGGGCGTCATACGCAAGCCGGATTTCATCGGCCAGCTTCTTCCGGCCTTCCTCAACCCTCGCCTTCAACTCGGCCTGTTCCTTCTGCGTCTTTTCCATCAGCAGATTGAAGTTCGCTTCGCTGATACGTCCGGCAACCATGTCCTCATACAGCCGCAGCACCATCTTTTCCAGAACGTCAATGCGCTCCTCGTCTTTGGTAAGGGAACGCTCCAACGCTTCCCGCTGGCCTTTCTGCTCGGCTTCGCAGGTGTCGGTCAGCTTCCCGGCAACGGCTTCCCCGTCCATCAGGGCGGCTCTGGCGCACTCCCGGATTTTGTTCAGCACAAGGCTGTAAAGGGTGTCGTACTCAACCCGGTGCTGGGTACAGTGCTGCTTGCCGTAGGCGTTGTAGGTCTTACAGGAATAAATCTGCTTCGGGTGCTTCTCGTTGGTGTAGCGGATAGTCAGCGACTTCCCGCACTCGCCGCATTTGATAAGCCCCGCAAACAGGCTGATTTCCCCGGTCTGGCGGGGGCGCTGCCGGGATTTCAGCTTGCGCTGCACGATGTCAAAGGTCTTGCGGTCAACAAGCGGCTCATGCTGGTTCTCCACGACAATCCATTCCTCCGGCTTCTTCTCCCCGATGGTGCCGATTTTGAAGCGGTATTCCTTCTTCTGGGAAGCGATAGCGCCGGTGTAGACGGGGTTCATCAGGATGTCCTTAATCACGGAGAAGTCCCACATATACCGCCCGTTTACCGGGTCTTTCTTTTCCCACTTGGTTGACACGTTCCGCAGCCCCCGTATCCGGTTCCAGTAGGTCGGGCAGGGGATTTTTTCTTCTTCCAGCCTGCGCCGGATGTAGTTGGGGCCGTGTCCTTCCAGCGCCCACGCAAACAGACGCCGGACAATGGGTGCCGTTTCCTCGTCAATCAGCAGGTGGTTTTTGTCCTCCGGGTCTTTCTGGTAGCCGAAGGGGGCAAGGCAGCCGGTAAACTGGCCTTTCTGCGCTTTCAGCAGATAAGAGGAATGAACCTTCTTGGAAATGTCCTTGCTGTACATCTCGTTGAGGATGTTCTTGAACGGCGCAATGTCGTTGTTGTCCCGCATGGTGTCGATACCGTCATTCATGGCGATATACCGCACGCCGTTGCGGGGAAAGAAATCTTCAATCAGGAAGCCGGTCTGCAAGTAATTCCTACCCAGTCTGGACAGGTCTTTCGTGACCACAAGGTTTATCTGCCTGCGCTCGATGGCTTTCAACATCCGTTTCAGGTCGGGGCGCTCCATGTTCAGCCCCGTGTAGCCATCGTCCTGATAGACTGCAACAACCTCCCATCCCTGCTTCTCGCAGTAGGTTTCCAGCATAGCCCGCTGGTTTGCGATACTGGCGCTCTCCCCGTCAAGGTCATCGTCCTTGGAAAGCCTGCAATAGATAGCCGCCCGGAAGCTGCCTGCCAGTATTGCGTCTACGCCTGTATATTCAAATCCGTTCATCATAACCGTTACCCGCACAATCCAGACGGAACACGGTCACTCTGAACCTTGTCTTTATTATATCCTAAATCTTGCTTTTTCGCAAGATATTCTTTATCATTTCTCTGGCTGTATTTCTGTGCAATCAGGCTCACGAAAACGTCCGTAGCGTCCAGTTCGCCGTCAAATACCGTTGTGACATGGATTTCAGTTTTGCTTTTTGCCATAGGCAGTTACCTCCATAAATGAAATAAGCCAGACAGGAGAGGGTCGGCAACGAAGTCCGGCAACGGGCTTCAAAAAACCTCGAAAACAATCTCTGTCTGGCGGTTTGGTTATTTATTACTTTTTCTTTTATTTTTCTGTTGCTTTGGTTGTCAGAGGGGAGAAAAGCCCGCAGTTACGGGCTTTTTCCCGGCAACCGGCTCGGCAACGGGATAGCAACGGGGTCGGCAACCGGCTGTGATTTCCCCGGATTTTTCAGAAGGGAAGCTCCATCTGTTCTGTGACTTCCACAAATCCGTCCGGCGTTTTTTCACGCCCGTTGTCAGCGCCCGTTGCCGGGGTTTCCCGTTCCCAGCCCTTTTGTCTGCCGTATCCTTCAAATATCCGGGGATTGGAGAAATACTTCCATCCCGTGATACCGTGGTTCATAATGTCGTTGACTTCTCGGATTTCCCATTGTTTCGGCTCGTCAAAGGGGTGGTTTAAGGCTTCCTTGAAAAGCTGCTTGGAGCATACGGCGCTGCCGGTGTAGCGGTCAAGGTACGCCTGTATCATCCCGGCCTTGGTGTCCTCCGGCATGAAATCCCGCTGGTGTTCTTTGAGGTACTGTATCATTTCGGGCGTAAAAGACAGCTTAAAATCGCCGCTTTTGTAGGTTGTCATGGCTTCCGCCCATACCTGTTCAATATAGGCTCTGGAAGCGGCTTCATCGTCCAAAATGTGTACCTCGGCCCGTTCGGGGTAGACCATGACCGGCAGGAAGCGCCGGTTCCCGGAACGGTCAAGGGGCAGGAAGTCCAGCGCATTGGAAGTCCCGCCGAACACGCATTGCCGCAGCCTGTCCTCCGGGTGGGTTTCGTAGGGGATTTTATAGACCTCCTTCTGGCGGCTTAAAAATGACTTGATTTCCTCTATGCTCTTGGCGTTGGCGGTGGCAATCATCTCCGACATTTCAATAATCCAGTGGCCTTGTAGCTTGCGGTACACGTTATCATCGTCCAGCTTCCGCAAATCATCGGAAAACCACTCGTCCTTTACGGCCAGCAGCCGGAAGAAGGTGGATTTCCCGGCTCCCTGGCCGCCAACCAGACAGAGCATGACCTCAAATTTACAGCCGGGGCAGAAAGCCCGGTGGATGGCTCCCAGCAGGAACAGCCGCAGCGATTGGAAGGTGTAGTTGTCCGTGTCGGCTCCCAGAAAGTGCCGCAGGCAGTAGCGGATACGCTCTTTCCCGTCCCAGACAAGGCCGTTCAGGTAGTCCCGGATGGGGTGGTAGCTGTTGGCGTCTGCCGCAAGGTCGGCGGCGTCCGCTATCTTTTTCTCGCTTGTCAGGCCGTAGGTCTTTTCCAGATACAGCCGGATATATTTCATGTCCGTGTCGGTCATGGCCTTGCTGCCGGTTCTGCGTTTCCTGCCGATGGGCTTTAGAAGGTCAATGCGCTCGGTCAGGAGATTTTTCGCCACCGCCCCGGAAAGTTCGGGGTCGTGCTGGAACACGGTCAGGCAGTTTTGAATACTGTTGCGGACGCCGCCTTTCTCGGTGCCCTCCAGCATGGCCTTGACTTCCTCAACGCTCCGGGGTGGCGGGGCTTCTTGTATGGTCTGTTCTACGGCCTGCCGCAGTTCTGGCGGCAAGGTCTGCCATTCTCCGCTCAAGGTTCCTCACTTCCTTTCCGTAGCTGGCAATCAGGGCGGCACGTTCCTCTATGTCGGAGAACAGCAGCACATCCAGCAGATATTCCACATGGGATTGTTTCTGCAAGGCTTCCACGAAAAGCGGGTGCCATTCTTCCTCCGGCGTCTTGGGGGCATAGTCCCGCTTCCAGCGGCGCAGCAGATTGTGATAGTCGGACAGTACCCGGAAGCAATACCGCTCCATGCGTTTGAATTGCTGTTCCGGGCTTTCCTGCCGGGGCTGGGGGCGGCGGCTCCTGCCGGGTGGCTCCCTGTCCTCATAGGGGATGGAGAAGTCCTGCGCCAGCATGAGGGCGGCTTCCTTGGGGCTGACGTTTTCCAGACGGGAAACAAAGTCAATCACATCCCCGTCTGCCTGACAGCCGAAGCAATGGAAGCGCCGGTCAACCTTCATGCTGGGGTTTTTATCGTCATGGAAGGGGCAGACGCACATCCCGTTTCTCCCTACCCGGATACCGTAATGCTCGGCGGCCTGCCGGGTGGTAACAGACTGCTTCACGGCTTCAAATACGTTCAATAGGCAAATCCTCCTGAAAATAAGAAAAGCGCCTGTCATTCTCACGGGGAAAATGGCAAGCGCCTGATTGGTTAAAGTTCCATATCCTGTTTTTGCTGGCGGCGGGGCTGCTGGCGTTTCTGTTCTTCCCGCTGTTTTACGCCCTCAATCTTCCAGCTTAATTGTTCGTTGATGGACGGCTTCTTTCCCGGCTCCGGCACAACCCGGCGCTGGTCGGGCGGCAGCACATGGTTTATCCAGTAGCGCACATCCCGCAGCAGCTTCATGTCCTCCTGAACCGCCTGCAAGCCCTCATTCTTTTCCGACAGTTCCCCGGAAAGCTGCTCCCGTTCCTTCTTTAATTCTTTTGTATCAAAGGGCAGTTCCTCCTGATGGGCTTTGAAAAAACGCTTGGCGGCAAGGTAGGCGTCCAGTTCTTCCCGGTGTTCGGCGGCAAATTTCTCCTTCCGGGTTTTCCAGCCGATGGAAGCGTATTTCTTGTAAACCTCTTTGTAGGCTCCGTGGTTGGCGATATGGGAAAGGGTGGTGTCAATGGCCTTTATCCGGCGTTCCGATTTTCGGATGTCGGTCTTGGCGGAAAGTATCTCCCCGCTGACTTTATCCAGATAGGCGTCAAGGCTCTCCACGGTGGAGATCTCTTTCTGCCGCAGGAAATCAAGGGCTTCCATGACCTTGTTGAAATCGCCAACAGTGCCTTTCAGCTTCCCCTTGGAAGTCCAGCCGGTGCGTTCCTCGCTCCGCATATCCAGATACCGGGAAAGCAGTTCGGGGATGGTCGGCTCCTTGGCCTGTTCCAGTGCTTCCAGCAGCGCCGCCTTTTTCTCTTTCAGGCCGGACAGCCAGCCCTTTAAGCTGCGTACCATCTGCCGGATAGACTGCATGAGGGAATTGGCGGCTTTGATGTCCCGGTTCAGGTTGCCGATGTTGGTCTGTATGCCTTTCTTCTCCAACTGGCTGACCGCTGGCCCCATGTGGACGGTGGGGATTTTATCTATCCCCTGACGCTCATAGGATTTCAGGTTCAGCCGTTCCGGGCTGCCGATGGCTTCCAGATAGCGGTTCGCCGTGTCAGCCCAGCCCTGCCGCCATATCTCGGCGTACTTCTGGTCGTTCCAGTCCACGGTGTCCTCCTTGTGGCTTTTCCATCTGCCGGACGCAAGCCGGATACGCTCGCCGTTCTCGTCAAGGTCGTACACCTTCCGGCTCTTGGGGAGCCATTTCCCCGTTTCGTCCATCCCCCGCATGGTAAAGAGGATATGAGCGTGGGGATTGCCGTCCCCCTTGTCATGGATGGCAAAGTCGGCAATCATGCCTTTGGAAACAAAAAACTCCCGGCAGTAGTCCCGGATAAGGTCGGCGTACTGTTCCGGGGGGAGTTCCCTCGGTATGGCAAGCACAAACCTCCGGGCAAGCTGGGAGTTCCATTGCTTCTCGATGGCTTCGGCGGCGTTCCACAAGGTATTCCGGTCTGCGTATTCCGGCGGGGCATGGGGCGGCAGCATGATTTCGGTGTGGACGATTTCGCTTTTATGGGAATAGTATTTCTGTTTCTGGTCGTATTCGGAAAACAGCCGTTCCCCGCTCTGGTAGGCGGCAGACGCAACGGCTGACTGGCGCTTGCTGCGCTGGACGATTTTCACATCAAAGTGCGGGCATGGTGGCATGACGGATTGTGGCCTCCTTTCTCCCGGCGTCCGGGCAAAGAAAAAGCAGGAAACCGTTCCATGATTTCCTGCTCGGTGGTGCCGCCGATGGGCGGCTGGTATTCAGTTTTGAAAGTTCGGGTCAGGTTGGCCCGATGATGGGATATTTTACAACTCAAAATTCCTATCTCAAATCAAAAAGAACGCTTTCATAGTCCTTTACGAAATACTTTATATTTGTGCGTCCTTTCTGAATAATTGTGTGGCCTTCTGCTTCCAGTTTTTCCTTTTGTGCTTCTATACCGCCGGGATATTTTGCGTTCAATTCCCCGTTTGCCTTTAAGGTTCGCCAATACGGGGTTTCATCTTCGGAACGCTGGTAACTCGCCCATGCTGCAATAGATACAAAAATTCCTGCTGTAATAGGCTCTGTGAAATCCGCTCCATTCAGTTCAGCAAAATATTCACGGATTTTTCCGACAGTAATTACTTTGCCATAAGGAATTAGTTTCATTACCTTGTCATAATCGATTGGCGGGGCAAAATACATTCTGCTTCCGCCATATTTCTCAATGCTTTTCTGGTCGGTAATGGTCTGAAATTTAGGCATATCCTTGCTATCGTGTAGCATGGCATTAAAATCTTTTTTATCTTCATTCGCCATTTCTCAACACCTCCTGCCTTAATTATAGTGGAGTAGACTACTCCATGCAATGAGACGGTTTGAAAATAATCTTGAAAAATGTAATTGTGATTGGATTTGAATAAACTTGCTGAACGGGAACAGCTTGCAGCGCAAGGTGTTTCCGGGCGGCAAGTCCACAAAGGGGTAGCTGGCGGCAGCCAGCGCAGGGGAAGTGTAGCTTCCCCTGTGATGATTGGCAGGAGTCGGAACGCTGCGGGCAATCATCCGCTTTCCGCAGGAAGCCCCGGCAGGGCGCAACACACTACCTTCAGGTGGTGTATAGTTGCGCCCTCTTTCAGAGGGGCAGTCCACGGGCTGCGGCTCTGAAAGCGATTATGACCGTTCCCGGTCTGGCTCTTTTCTCTTGGGATGTGGCTTTTCTGTCCTCGCCAGTGTCTTGGCTTCGGCAAGCCTGCGTCGGATGGAATTGTCCCGCTTCTGGATAAAACGCTGCTTCGTATCAGCGAGAAAGCGGCGGCACTCCGGCTCCGGGATGGCGTCCAGCTTTCGGATGGTATTCTCCACAATCTCCCTTGTCTGCCGGTCACGGATAACCGGCACGATTTCTTTCAGCCCCGCAAGGGTGTCCTCCTTCGTACCGGCGGCGTACTGATAGACCATAGCCAACTCGTCTTTAGAAAAATTCATCTTCATTCTGCGCCCTCCTTCTCTGTGCCGTTTCCGGCAAATACTTTTTCCATAAGCTGTCGGGTGCTGTCCTGACGAAACAGCAGCTTCAAGAACAAACTGACCTGCTCATCCGTGATAACTTCCGGGTGGGGAAGGTAGCTTTCCAGCATGGCGGCTCTGGTGCAAAGCCGGTGCGTCCGTTCCTTCCGTGTCAGCGTCTTTATCTGGTGTTCCAACATCTTTTCTTCATGCTGCGCCCTCTGCAGCTTCTTTTCCGTTTTCTCTATCTCCTGATTGAGTGCTTCCAGCTTTTCATTCATAAGCGTCTGTCCTCCTTCTTGGGAATGAGTACATATATCTTGTTGGGTTCCCCGAAGCCCTGACGCACTCGCAGTATCAGTCCGGCGTCCTCCAATTCATTCAGGGAACGCTTCACGGTCATGGTGCTGCGGGCAAGTGCCGCCGCCAGTTCCACGATGGGGAAATGGATAAATAAAATCCCGTTGGCGTCCTCTATGCCGGACAGGAAAACAATATCCAACATCCGGGCGTACATGACCTTGGCGGTGCTGCTGATCGGGAGCCGCAGCATGGCTCTCGGCAGCGGCATACAGGGCGGCAAGGGGGTGTCTGCGGTCATAAATTCAACTTCCATTCAATCGGTGTCCTCCTTTACTTTTCGTTTTGAGCGTTTGGAAAGATAATGGGGGCAGTCCACAATGACCGCCCGGAAACTCTGCTTGCAAGTACGCTGGCATTTCCGGCAAAGGTCGTTGTACGTTACCCGCCCCCGTTCATTGAGGAAGAAAGACAGTTCCAGCTTCCTCTTTTTCGGCATTCTCGGCATGGTGCCTCCTTAAACAAAAATCCGCCCATTTCAGCCGTAACAGCCGCAATAGACGGATAGCAGATTTTAGTGTCGTGTTTCGGGGCGATTTTCAAGGGAAAAGCGGCCATAGAGCCGCCCGGAAATCCCCCGTAGTATTACGGATAGGGTAGACTATGCCCTATCGGATTGTTGTGTTTCGGTATCAATTCGGTGTTCATTTTCGCCGGTTCTCCCTGATGTCGTTCCTGCCCCTGGCTCTCACAACGGCGTTTCGCTCCCTTTGGTACGCTCGTTGCGGTCATGGTTCCTCCATTTCCCTGCCGCAAGTCGTTGCGCTACATCGCCGAGGAGCATATCCCATACAGGCCGGTCATTCG
>OKUE01000560.1_pt1 | contig 8923 bp, 10 predicted proteins | sample 1606511 | NCBI WGS metagenome assembly OKUE01 (sample SAMEA3882505, study PRJEB24775) | human gut metagenome | biome: human-associated habitat; feature: intestine environment; material: feces | place: Netherlands | collected 2009/2010 | reverse complement strand
TCCAGAAAATCCTCTTCAAACATAGACAGACTGCGCAGATATTCAATGTCTGCATCTGTAAATCTCAGGTTTTCAATATATTCAATTACCTGCTCCAGTCCTGCACAGATAGCAAAACCGCCTCCGCATGGGTTATCACGGTAAAACATGTCGAATACGACAGTCTGGTCAGTTGGGTTCTTAAAATACCCCTGCATCATGGTAAGTTCATAGAGATCCGTGAGCAGAGTCAGGTTATTTGCTCTCATGTTTATTCTCCTTATTAATGAGGCCAGTCTGAGAACCAATTACCTGAATAATTTTAAACAGGCTCCAGACAGGCTGTTTAATTATAAAAATTTTATACGGTAACCATAGACTCACAGGAACAAAGCGAAGTAATTTCTTATAAAGTAAAAAAGTTTCTGGCACTACTACCTTAGAGTGTGTCGAAAAAAACTCCAAAAGCTTCCCGCCAGCGACCTATGCGATTCCGTATATTTTGCTTGATTATAACACATTCATCTCAAAATGCACAGGAAAAAGAAAAGCGAAATCTTAATTTTTCCCCGAAAAATCAAGGCTTCACAGAAATTGAATAAATTTTTAAAAAAATTTGAAAAAAGGGGTTGACTTTTATATATGCATTGATATATAATACAACATGTCGCAAGCGAGAAATGACTTGCTAAGACACATAGGGCTATCGCCAAATGGTAAGGCAACGGACTCTGACTCCGTCATTTCAAGGTTCGAATCCTTGTGGGCCAGCTAAAGAGAACTTCGATAGAAGTTCTCTTTTTTTCTTGTGTAATAATGCGATTTGTTATAAAATAAAAACGTGTATGACTTAAATAGTTATAGAAGGATGGTGTGATATGAACAAGAATTTTTTAAGAATTATTAATCTTATAGAAGAACTCGGCTCTGAAAAAAAGACACCAATTACTATACAGCAATACCAGGATATCATTAATAAAAGCTCAAATCTTTGGATGTCCAATGGTGTGGATGAAGCGTTTAGATTTATCAGAAGTTACTTCAATTTTATAGACTAGAGGAATTAGATATGGCTTTTTCATTTGACAGCAGAATACGTTACAGCGAGGTGGATTCGTCATGCAGACTGAGCCTTACAGGGCTTACCAATTATTTTCAGGACTGTAGTGTGTTTCACTCACAGTCACATGATGTGGGAATCAGATTTCTTGCGGACAATCATATAGCATGGGTGCTTTCATCATGGCAGATATGCATAAACAGACTTCCACTGCTTAATGAACAGGTAAAGATATCCACATGGGCATATGGTATGAAGGCGTTTTACGGTTACAGAAATTTCACGCTTGAAGATACAGGCGGCAGCACATTGGCATATGCCAATTCTGTCTGGGTGCTTGTTGATACACGAACCGGCAGACCGGTGAAGGTGCCTCAGGAGTTTGCGGATACATACGGTCTTGAGCCGCAGCTTGAGATGGAGTGTGCAAAGCGCAAGCTTCATATTCCTGATGATATGGAGAAAAAGGGTGAGATTGTTGTTCCTCAGTTTTTTATAGACAGCAACCATCATATGAACAATGAGAAGTATGTTATGCTGGCGCAGCAGCTTCTGCCGAATGATTTTGAAATATCTGAGCTTCGTGTGGAGTACAGAAAAGAAGCAAAGCTTGGTGATACAGTTATATCATACGTGAAGTACACATCAAAGAGTGTGACAGTGGTGCTTGCGGATACGGATAAAAAACCGTATTCGGTGGTGGAGTTTTTGAGTGAGCCGGTACCGGGAAAATAATTATAATTCCATTATTTAACAACGATACAGTTTTGATACAGAAAGGACGGAAAAACATGAGATTAGGAGAATATCAGGAGCTTGTATGTGTAAAGAAGGTTGATTTTGGCATATATCTGTCAACATCTTCTGCTTCGGAGGAGAGGGTACTGCTTCCGGCAAAGCAGATTCCGGATGGAGTAAAGCAGGGGGATAAGCTTAAGGTCTTTGTATACAAGGACTCTAACGACAGACTTATTGCTACGACAAACGAGCCAAAGCTGACACTTGGAGGTTTATCAGTGCTTACTGTCAAGGAGGTGACTAAAATAGGGGCGTTCCTTGACTGGGGGCTTGAAAAGGACCTGTTTCTTCCTTACAAGGAGATGGTCAGAAAGGTCAGCGCCGGAGATGAGATACTTGTTACATTATACATAGATAAAAGCCAGAGGCTTTGCGCTACCACAAAGGGTATTTACCATATGCTCAGCACCGATTCGCCATACAAAAAGGACGATATGGTTTCAGGCCGTGTGTACGATTTTAGCGACAATTTCGGTACATTTATCGCTGTGGATGACAAATATTCAGCCAAGATACCGGTTTTTGAGAATGCCGCTTATCTGAAGCTTGGAGATGTGATAGAGGCAAAGGTCACTGATGTTAAGGCGGATGGCAAGCTGGACCTGACAATGAGGGAAAAGGCATATATTCAGATGGATTCCGACTCTGAAAAGCTCCTTGAGCTGCTTGATTCATACGCAGGAGTGCTTCCATTTTCGGAAAAGGCAAGCCCGGAGGTAATCAAGAGAGAAACAGGACTTAGCAAAAATGCATTCAAGCGTGCAGTTGGTCATTTGTATAAGGAAAGAAAGATTGATCTCACAGATGGCAAAATCCGTCTTAAGAAATAACAGTCTTTTTAATAAATTTTAACAGGAAAGAAGGGCAATAACATGAAAAACGTTATCAGTACAGACAAGGCACCGGCAGCAATCGGACCATATTCACAGGCTATCGAGGTAAATGGTATGGTATATACTTCCGGAGTGATACCGGTAGTTCCGGAGACCGGTGAGATTCCTGAGGGCTCACAGGCACAGGCAAAGCAGGCATTTACAAATCTGTCACATCTGCTTGAGGCAGCAGGAACAAGCATGGACAATGTGGTAAAGACTACAGTTTTCATCAAGGAGATGAATGACTTCGGTGCAATAAATGAGGTATATGCCACATTTTTTAACGGAGCATACCCTGCAAGAAGCTGTGTTGAGGTTGCAAGGCTTCCAAAGGATGTAATGCTTGAGGTTGAGGCTATTGCTGTAAAATAAAATTATTACATAAGTATTTCGTGTGACATAAGTCCTGTTCGTTGGAAAAAGTCAAGATTTTCTTAAGAATTCACTAAGAAAACGTTGACATATATATGTTGCTTTGTTATAATGACAAAGTAATATTTGTAACAAATTCGTAATAACTGTTACAAATTCATACAACGGAGGGTAAAATGAAAGTAAATTATGTGAAACTCACAGCCGGAGTGCTTACAGGTTTTATGGCTCTGTCCTCAGTGCCATATGCAGTATATGCGGCTGGACCTACTGCAGGAGTAGCTAGTTATACATCAGATATTGTTAGTACATCAAACACTCTTACAGCGGGTGTTACATCTATGTTGACAGATGTAATGTTAAAAGGTGATGATACATCAGAGACTGCAACAGATGTTGCGGCAACAGATGCCGAGCCGGTTAAATCAGCATATGCTGATACAGCGGTTGCACAGGTTAGCGACAGCGTTAATATACGTGCGAGTGCAGATGAAAACAGCGAGTCTCTTGGAAAGCTCTATAACAATGGAATTGGAACAGTACTTGAGACAACCGATAACGGATGGTACAAAATCCAGTCCGGTTCAGTAACAGGATATGTAAAAGGCGATTATGTTGTAGTTGGTGACGATGCACTCGTACAGAGCGCAGGACGTCGCGTGGCAACAGTCAATACTGAGACACTCAAGGTCAGAACAACAGCATCTACTGATGCAGAAGTACTTGGTCTCGTGTCCGGAGAGGATGATCTCACAGTTGTGGATGAGTCAACAGACGGATGGGTAGGTGTATCTACAGCAGACGGTACCGGATATGTATCTACAGATTATGTGACACTCGATACAGAGTTCACTTATGCTGAGTCTAAGGAAGAGGAAGCAGCAAGACTTGCCAAGGAAGAGGCAGAACGTAAGGCAGCTGAGGAAGCAGCTAGAAAGGCTGAAGAGGCAGCTAGAAAGGCTGAGGAGGCAAAAGCAGCCAAGGCAGCAGCAAAGAAGTCTTCTAAGTCTTCAAGCAAATCATCAAGCAGTTCTTCATCAGAGAAGAGCTATAGCGCACCAAGTGGTTCAAACGGACAGGCTGTTGTTAATTATGCATCACAGTTCGTTGGCAATCCTTATGTTTACGGTGGCTCAAGTCTTACAAACGGAACAGATTGTTCAGGATTTGTAATGTCAGTTTATGCACAGTTTGGCATCAGCTTACCACACAGCTCATCAGCAATGAGAAGTGTTGGATACGGTGTGAGCACAAGCGATATGCAGCCTGGAGATATCATCTGCTATAGCGGACATGTTGCTATCTACTGTGGTGGAAACACTATTGTACATGCAAGCAACCCATCAGACGGTATCAAATATACATCACCGGCTAACTACAAATCAATCATTGCAGTTAGAAGAATTTTCTAATAAATTCATGCCGGATAGGTAAATATGAATCTATAAAGACCTTCATCTCATCGAGATGGAGGTCTTTTTTACATATAGAAACTTTATTTTTGTTTATGATATTTGAAATAAGTGGCCTGTATGATATACATATATGCTTAAAAATGGGACTAATTTAAACAGAATGGAAAACTGGGCTGTCAAGCGTAATTTTTATCACATATATCAAAATAGCAACATGCACAAAAAAGTGGATATGCTAAACCCGGTAAATTCGGATTGGGGATAAATGTGGATAACTATCAACAAAAGTAAACCTCAAAGTGCCTTAAAAATGAGTTATGCACGGAGTTATGCACATTATCCACATTTTTGAATGTGAGCAAAAGAACAACTGTTTTGTAAAGTTCTGATAAAGTTGCACTAAATTAGTAATATTTCGGAAATAATATTGACATTTTAATTGTAAATAATAGTATTAAAATACTTTATAATTGTCGGACAACTTGAAAAGTGTTGATTATGTAAGTTAATTTTGTTATACTTCAAATTATGATTAAAAAGATAGATATTGCAGGGCTACAACTTGATAACTATACAGTACGCGAGATGATCATGAGAGTCGACAGGCGTATTTCAGAGAAGATACTCACTACAATAGAGGAAGTGAATATGGATACGCTGGCATTGGCGGAGTCTGATGAAGAGGCAAAGCAGGCACTGGAGGCATGCGATTATACTGTCATTGCGGATGAAGGCATACTAAGGGCGGTATCGGCAGATACTTTGCAGCGTCGGCATGAGATAGAAGATCATGACTTCTTTTATGAGCTTTTTAAGCGGCTTGAGAGAAATGATAAAAAAATCTTTGTGATTGCAGAGTCGCAGAAAGCTGTTGATGAGGCTGAGGAATTTCTGATTGGATTATTTGACAGAGTGCGAATATCCGGCAAGGGTGTTCTTGACGACTCACCGGGATGCAGCGAAAACCTTGTCAATGAAATTAACATCGTTTCACCTGATGTGATTGCATCATTTCTTCCGTCTCCGGCACAGGAGAAGTTCCTTTTACACAACAGGGAAAAGCTGTTGATGAACCTCTGGTACGGAATCGGAAATAATAAGTTCATGGGGAAAAAGCATGGATTTATTGGAAAAATAAGAAAAATGCTTGATGTGAAGCGCCTTACGCATCTTATCAACACCTATGAACATAGATAAAACAGTTAGATATAGTTAATTCTTATAACAATAGAAGAAAAAATAAGAGGAAATGTGTAAAAATTGTACATTTACCTCTTTATTTTTTTGTGCGAATGTATTAAAATAATAGCAAGTATTTATGCAATTAGTTATAAAGAGACTGTGAGGGCAATGCACAGTTACAAAAAGGGGAGAAGGAGAACGATTTATGATTTCCAATCAGATACTTCAAAATACAATTGATGGCCTTAAAGGAATTACGAGAACCGATCTTTGTGTGATAGATGTTGAGGGCAAGATTCTTGCAGCTACATTTCCAAACGCAGAGGCGTTTATAGAGCCGGCACAGGCCTTTGTTGCATCACCGGCAGACAGTCAGGTGATCAATGGATGCCAGTTTTTCAAAGTCTTTGATGATCACCAGCTGGAATATGTGCTTTTAGCTTATGGTGACAGCGAGGATGTCTACATGATAGGCAAGATTGCAAGCTTCCAGATTCAGAATCTTCTGGTTGCGTACAAGGAGAGATTTGACAAGGATAATTTTATAAAGAATCTGCTTTTGGATAATCTCCTTCTGGTTGATATATACAATCGCGCGAAGAAGCTTCATATTGATATTGAAGTGCGACGTGTAGTATTTATTGTTGAGACAAACAGGGAGAAGGACGGCAACGAGCTTGAGAAGATCAGAAGTCTTTTCGGCGGCAAATCAAAGGATTTTGTTACAGCTGTTGACGAGAAGAATATAATAGTAGTGAAGGAACTGGCAGAAAACGAGACCTATGATGATCTCAGAAAGACAGCCGAGGTGATTTTGAATCTGTTCAGATCCGAAGCGGATGGGGTGCATATTGCATATGGTACTGTTATCAATGAGTTGAAAGAGGTGTCGCGCTCATATAAGGAGGCCAGGATGGCTCTCGATGTCGGAAAAATCTTTTTCGAGGAGAGAAATATTATAGCATATTCCCAGCTTGGAATAGGCCGTCTGATATATCAGCTCCCGATTCCTCTATGCAAGATGTTTATCAAAGAGATATTCGATGGCAAATCCCCTGACGATTTTGATGAAGAAATATTATCTACTATAAATAAGTTCTTTGAGAATAGCCTGAATGTATCTGAGACTTCAAGACAGCTCTACATTCACAGAAATACTCTCGTATATAGATTGGACAAGCTTCAGAAAAGTACAGGACTCGACCTTAGAGTGTTCGAGGATGCCATCACATTTAAGATTGCCCTTATGGTAGTCAAATATATGAAATATATGGAATCAATGGACTATTAAGGAGAAAGTAATGATTAAACTTGAACATGTCAGTAAGGCATATTCTGCAGGTATACCTGCTCTCAATGATGTCAATCTCGAGATTGATGATGGAGAGTTTGTTTTCGTATGCGGAGATAGCGGATCCGGCAAATCCACTTTGATTAAGCTTCTTTTAAAGGAGCTTGATCCTACAGACGGAACGATTACTGTTGACGGAAGGAATCTGGCGCGCATTCGCCACAAGCAGGTTCCTAAATACAGAAGAAATGTTGGAGTCGTTTTTCAGGACTTCAGATTATTAAAGGATAGAAATGTTTATGAAAATGTAGCTTTTGCACTCAAGGTTATCGGTGCATCCACGGCTGTTATTAAGAAAAAGGTGCCACAGATGCTTTCTATGGTAGGGCTTGCTGCAAAGTACAAGTCAAAGCCGAGGGAGCTTTCGGGAGGAGAGCAGCAGAGAGTAGCTATTGCAAGAGCTCTTGTCAATGAGCCGAAGGTTCTTCTGCTGGATGAGCCACTCGGCGCACTGGATGCCAAGATCCGTAAGCAGATGCAGATCGAGCTGAAAAAGATCCAGAGAGAGGTAGGGATCACCTTTATCTATGTTACTCATGACCAGGAGGAGGCACTTTCCATGTCTGATACGGTAGTAGTCATGAACAACGGTGAGATCCAGCAGATTGGCAGCCCGACAGATATCTATAATGAGCCGGAGAACCGTTTTGTTGCCGGTTTTATCGGAGAGTCCAATATTATAGAAGGAACAATGATCAGGGATTTCCTTGTGGAGTTTGATGGCTTTCGTTTTGAATGTGTAGATAAGGGATTTGAGGACAACGAAGCCATTGAGGTTGTTCTCCGCCCGGAGGATCTGGATATTGTGGAACCGGATCAGGCCAAGATCAGAGGAACTGTACGGAACATTACGTTCAAGGGCGTGCATTATGAGATCCTGGTCGAGACGGAGCTTCGCACATACATGGTGCACACTACCGATTATGCAGAAGTGGGACGTGAAGTGGGACTGAAGTTTGGTCCTGAGGATATCCATGTTATGTGCAGAATGGGAGGATACTAATGAAACAGTTCAAGCATCTGATCAAGCCGTATATCATCTGGGCTTCGATCCTGATCGTGGTACCATTGATCCTGATCGTGCTTTATGCATTTACCTCAGATGGAAATGAAGTTCTGACCCTGCATTTTACATGGGCGAATTTTGCAAAATTTCTGGAAGCTACATATTTAAGTGTTATCCTGAAATCCTTCCGCCTGGGTATCCTGACCACACTGATCTGCCTGGTCTGCGGATATCCGCTGGCATACATTATCTCCAAATATTCCGAAAAGGTGCAGAGCTTTCTGATCCTTATGGTCACCATTCCTATGTGGATCAACATGCTTCTCCGTACCTATGCATGGATGAACATTCTTTCTGACAATGGTCTGGTGAACAACCTTCTGAAAATGCTGGGAATCTCACAGATCACCATGATGTATACAGATTTTTCCGTTATCGTGGGCCTTGTCTGTAACTTTATGCCCTTTATGATCATTCCAATCCATACATCCTTAAGTAAAATGGACAAGTCACTGATCGAAGCGGCCAACGACCTTGGTGCCAATCCCTTCCAGACCTTCTGGAGGATCACCTGGAAGCTTTCCATGCCAGGTGTGGTCAATGGTATCATGATGGTATTCCTTCTGTCCATATCAACCTTCGTTATTCCGAAGCTTCTCGGCGGCGGCCAGTACATGCTGATCGGTAATCTCATCGAGTCACAGTTTATTTCTGTATGTGACTGGAACTTCGGAAGTGCCATCTCTCTGATCCTGGCAGTGATCATCCTGATCTTTATGAGCCTGATGAAGAAGATGGATAAAGATGAATAAGGGAGGACGGCATGAAGCGTAATAATAAATTTTTCTCAATGTTATATGTAGTACTCTGCCTTGCTTTCTTTTA
>OKUE01000547.1_pt1 | contig 9093 bp, 10 predicted proteins | sample 1606511 | NCBI WGS metagenome assembly OKUE01 (sample SAMEA3882505, study PRJEB24775) | human gut metagenome | biome: human-associated habitat; feature: intestine environment; material: feces | place: Netherlands | collected 2009/2010 | reverse complement strand
GACTCCTGATCCAGCGTTTTTGACTTTGCGTATTCAAATAAATCCATGGCTTTCACTCCTGTATTTTCTGTAAAAAGCGGATATTCACGATCCGTATTCTTTTCATAGATCTGTATCCGGCAACGATCATTTCATTTATTTCCGGCATACGGACAGATTCCTTATTTTTATAATTTTACCTGTTTGCACATAAAAAAGCAATCGTTTCTGCCTTTTCGGCAAATCACAGTTACATCACCAGCAGCTGATCTGCAGTTACCAGGTCATATCCTTCTTCCGTAAGCATATCCGCGATCTCCAGGGCCGCTTCCACGGATGTAGAAAAGCTGTCATGCATCAGAATAATGGAGCCATCCTTCACTTCCCGCTGAACGATATTTTCCACAGAACGGACATTTTTTGATTTCCAGTCCAGGGTATCCACATCCCAAAATACCGGCAGCATGGTCACACAGAGCTCCAGATCCTTCGGCCAGGCACCGTAGGGCGGGCGAAGATACATGGGATATTCTCCGGTGATCTCGTAGATCTCATTATTCGTCTTTATGATCTGCTGACATGCCTGATCACCGGGAAGCTTATCAAGCTGCACGTGATCATACGTGTGATTACCGATGAGATGACCGTCTCTCTGCATCTGCGTTACGATCTCCTCATTTCCCCGGATATTTTTTCCCATAAGAAAAAATGTGGCATGGATCCCACGCTTCCGCAGGCCATCCAGAAGCAGAGGTGTATATGTTGCATGCGGTCCATCATCAAAGGTAAGAGCCACACGTGGACGATCCTCTTTTTCGCTTCTGTCAGAGGCTGTCTCAGCCACCGGTTCTGCTGCTTTTTGTCTGTACTGCGCCGCCACCAGCCGGAGCATCCCCTCACCGGCGATCATTCTGGTCACCCGCATCCGAAATGCACTGTCTGAGATTTTTCCATATCCGCTGAGCAGGATCAATACCATTGCCACTACACAGAAATATTTTTTTCGCTTATCCATATTTCCCGCCGGATCAAATATACTTTTCCACAATATATGAAAAAATCCCCGGGAAAAGACTTTTGGCTTTTCTTTCCCGGGGAATATTCTCTGATATATGTCTTATTTTTTCAGGATCTCAAGTGCACTCTCGATCTCCTCCACGCATTTTTTATAGCCAAGGGTACCGTTATCCAGGCACAGATTGTATTTCGTCATGTCTGCCCAGTCAACACCCATGAAACGTTTGCAGAAATCTTCTTTGCGTTTGTCATCCTTCTGCATAAATTTCTCAATATCCTTTGTAGTTCCGCTGAGCTTCTTACTTGCCTCACGGATACGGAAATCCCAGTCTCCGTAAACAAACACACGAAGAACATTGGAATAATCCTTCAGGATCATATTTGCACAACGTCCGATGATCACACAGGACTCTTTTTCTGCCAGCTGCCGGATCACCTTTGCCTGATAATTAAACAGGTTCTCATCGGATGTAAAATCCTTACTCTGCGGTGGGATCAGCTCACCCTTGTAGATTCCGGACTTTGCAAAAAATCTCTGCTTTGTGCTGACATTTTCATCTGCCCTTCCAAAGAGCTGCTCATGAATGCCGCTCTCCTCAGATGCCATGCGGATGATATCCTTGTCATAGTAAGAAATCCCTAATTTCTTTGCAAGCTCCTCTCCGATGGTACGTCCACCGCTTCCATACTGTCTTGCAATGGTAATTACGAAATTATCCATGTCTTTCCCCCTACTCTCCAAGATATGCCTTCTGAACGGCCTCGTCATTCAGAAGATCCTCTGCCTTTCCATCCATAGTAATGCTTCCTGTTTCCAGAACGTACGCTCTGTCCGCAATGGAAAGAGCCTTCTTCGCATTCTGCTCAACCAGAAGCACTGTAGTTCCGCTCTCACTTACCTCGCGGATAATGTCAAAAATCTCATTTACAAAAATCGGCGACAGACCCATGGACGGCTCATCCATCAAAATGATCCTTGGTCTGCTCATCAGTGCACGTCCCATGGCAAGCATCTGCTGCTCACCACCGGAAAGTGTTCCGGCACGCTGTCCTTTACGTTCTTCCAGACGCGGAAATCTCTTGTATACACTTGCAAGACTCTCTGCGATCTCTGCCTTGTCCTTTCTTGTATAGGCTCCAAGGAGCAGATTCTCATAAACGGACATATCCGCAAATACACGTCTTCCCTCCGGAACATGCGCCATACCCATCTCTACGATCTTATGCGCCGGTGTTCTTGTGAGGTCTTTTCCCTCAAACACAATGCTTCCGGACTTCGGAGAAAGAATTCCGGTAAGTGTCTGAAGTGTGGTTGTCTTTCCGGCGCCATTGGCACCGATCAGCGCAATAACCTCTCCCTGATTTACATGAAAAGAAATTCCCTTCAGAGCCTGGATCACACCATAATAGACCTGGAGGTCCTTTACTTCCAACATTGCCATTGTCTCGTTCCTCCTTACTCTCCCAGATATGCAGTGATAACAGTCGGGTCTTTCAGTACTGCAGATGTCTCACCCTGGATCAGTACCTGACCGAAGTTCAGAACTGTAAGTTCCTCACAGATACCGCCCACCAGTTTCATGTCATGCTCGATCAGAAGGACTGTCATATCAAAATGCTCCCGCACAAAACGGATGGTATCCATCAGCTCCTGCGTCTCATTTGGGTTCATGCCGGCTGCCGGCTCATCCAGAAGAAGAAGCTTCGGCTCTGTGGCAAGGGCTCTGGCGATCTCCAGCTTACGCTGTTTACCATAAGGCAGGTTGCCTGCCAGAGTGTCTGCTTCCTTATCCAGGTCAAAGACCTTCAGGATCTCCATGGCACGTTCGTTCATCTCTTTTTCTACCTTATAATATTTCGGCAGTCTTAAGATTCCGGTCAGTGTGGAGTATGGATGATGATTGTGAAGTCCTACTTTTACATTGTCAAGAACCGGCATATCCTTGAAAAGACGGATATTCTGGAAAGTTCTTGCGATTCCGGCCTTGTTGATCTCGATGGTGCTTTTTCCTGTAATGTCCTGGCCGTCCAGTTTAATGATTCCCTCTGTTGGCTTGTATACGCCTGTGAGAAGGTTGAACACCGTTGTCTTACCGGCACCGTTCGGTCCGATCAGTCCATAGAGCTGTCCTTTCTCAATGGTCATGTTAAAGCCGTCAACAGCACGAAGACCGCCGAACTGGATAGACAGATTATTTACTTCCAGCATTGCCATGATCAGGCCACCTCCTTTTTCGCTTTTTTGCCTTTAAATTTCTCTACCATGCGCGCTCTCCAGTCTCTTGCTGCAGGTGCCCAGTTAAAGAGCATCATGATGATCAGCACGATTGCGTAGATCAGCATACGGTAGTTTGCGAATCCACGGAGAAGTTCAGGCAGTGCATAGAGGATAATTGTCGCGATGATAGATCCTCTGATATTTCCGATTCCGCCAAGTACTACATATACCAGTACCAGGATGGACATATTGTAATCGAATACAGAAACCTTAAGAAGAGAAAGGTTATGTGCATACAGCACACCTGCAACTCCTGCAAGGGCTGCAGAAATGGTAAATGCCAGCAGCTTATATCTGGTGATATTGATTCCTACAGACTCCGCTGCAATACGGTTGTCCCTGGTTGACATAATAGCACGTCCGCTTCTGGAGTTTACAAGGTTCTGTACAATAAACAATGTGAGAAGAAGCAGGATCACGCCGATCAGGAAAAAGTAATTCTTGATATCTTTATAAAGAGTTGCTGTTCCCGAAATACCAAGGGCACCTTTGAGAATCTGCTTTCCGCCCGGATCCATATGAAGACCGGCTGCACTGGTTGCAACGTGAAGTCCTTTGTCATCCACGCCAATGTAAAGTACATTTATCAGGTTCTTGATGATCTCACCAAAAGCCAGTGTAACAATAGCCAGGTAGTCACCGCGGAGACGAAGTACCGGAATACCGATGATCACACCGAACAGTGCTGCAACTGCCGCACCTACAAGGATTGCAAGGATAAAGCGAGGAACCTGCGGAATGGAGTCTGCAGCAACCTGCGAAAACAGGGCACTGGAAAAAGCTCCCACGCACATAAAGCCTGCATGTCCAAGGCTCAGCTCACCGGAAAAACCGACTACCAGGTTCAGGGAAACTGATGCAATGGTATAAACACAAAGGGGAACAAGAAGTCCCATAAGAAGTCTGGAAAGATTTCCAGTTGAGGAAAGTGCCTGTACGATCACAAAAAGCACAATGACAATTCCATAGTTGATCATGTTATTTTTTGTTGTTTTGTTTTTCATATTCTTCATATCGGCCACCTTACACTTTCTCCTGGATGTTCTTGCCGAACAGTCCGGTAGGTTTTACAAGAAGCACGACGATCAGGACTGCAAATACGATCGCATCTGCAACCTGGGAAGAAATATAAGCTTTTCCGAAGATCTCGATGATTCCCAGAAGGATGCCACCGACCATAGCTCCCGGAATCGAACCGATTCCACCGAATACAGCAGCTACGAAAGCTTTGATACCAGGCATGGCTCCTGTGTACGGAGTCAGTGTCGGATAAGTCTGACAGAGCAGAAGGCCTGCGATCGCTGCAAGTCCGGAACCGATGGCAAATGTGAGGGAAATTGTCGCATTGACGTTAACTCCCATCAGCTGTGCCGCATCTCTGTCCTCGGAAACCGCCTGCATGGCACGGCCAGGTTTTGTCTTTTTTACAAAGAGGGAAAGTCCCACCATGATGATGATACATGCAAGGATGGTTACGATGGTGATTCCCTTGATGGTAAGCTCACCGTCAAACAGTGTGATGGACGGAACTTTGATAACAGCTACGAAACTCTTGGCATCTGCGCCGAAGATCAGAAGTGCCAGGTTCTGAAGCAGATAACTGACACCGATAGCCGTGATCAGAACGGCCAGATTTGAGGAAGCTTTTCTAAGTGGACTGTAAGCTACCTTCTCAATGACAACACCAAGCAGTGTACAGATCACAACGGAAAGGATCACAGCAAGGATCGGTGACATGCCGCCTCTTGTGATACAGGTAAGGATGATATAAGCTCCCACCATGATAACATCTCCGTGTGCAAAGTTCAGCATCTTGGCAATACCATAAACCATGGTATATCCAAGTGCGATGATTGCATAGATACTGCCAAGACTGATGCCGTCTTTTAAATAAGATATAAAACTCATAACGCACCTCTTTTAATTGTTTATTGATAAGGGAAAAAGGGGACGGTTCCCACTAAAGGTGACCGTCCCCTGACCCCTAACGTTAACAGAAATTACTTATTTCATCTCTACATAAGCACCGTCTTTGATCTCGAATGCTTTCGGCTCTTTATCACACTCGCCATCCTCGGTCCATTTTGCTTTTCCGGTAAGTCCGTCAAGCTCGATGTTTGCCATGGATGCGCTCATTGCTGCACTGATGTCTGCATTTTCCATATCTGGTGTGATCTTTGCATCGTCAGCTGCAAGCTGCATTGCGTAAAGTACATCATATGTATCTGCCGCAAACTGGTTCGGAATCTCACCGTTGTGAGCATCGCCGTATGCTTTTACGAAGTTCTGGCTCTTCTCATCTGTGGATGTTGCGGAGAATGGTGTCAGAAGCATAACACCCTCTGCAAGGGATTTATCGAAGTTCTCTACATTGAGGATACCATCCATGCCATCTACACCAAAGAATTTAATGTCAAGTCCTGCCTCAGATGCCTGCTGAAGGATCAGCGCATTGTCGGAATAGTAGTTCGGAAGGAAAAGAAGCTCAGCGCCGCTCTTCTTGATCTTTGCAAGCTGTACAGAATAGTCTGTGTTGCTGTCTGTTGTGTAAGCCTCATCTGCAACTACTTCAAGTCCGTCATCAGCAGCTGCTGCAACGAATGCGTCATGTACACCGGAGTTGTAGTCAGCAGCGGAATCATAAAGTACTGCTACTTTCGTTGCAAGTTTGTGCTCGGAAATGTACTGAGCAGATTTGGTTCCCTGTGCCGGGTCTGTGAAGCACATACGGAACTCGTTTGTTCCTGCTGTGATACAGTCAAGTGCTGTTGCGGATGGTGTGAAGAGGAATGTATCCTCAGCTGCCTCAGCTCCTACTGCGATACAGGAACCGGATGTTACAGTTCCACAGAGCATCTGCATTCCTTTATCGATCAGGTCATTGTATGCGTTAACAGCCTTCTCCGGATCTCCCTGGTCATCACCTGCGTCAAGAATCTCTACTTTATATCCGTTGAATCCACCGTTCTCGTTGATCTCATCAGCTGCGATCTTGGCTGCGTTGTATACGTTGGTACCGTACTGTGCGTAATCACCTGTCATCGGTCCGATCACACCGATCTTAAATGTCTCATCTGCTGCAAAAACTGATGTAGGCATCATCATAGCTGCTGTCATCGCTGCTGCTGATGCAACGCCGATTACTTTCTTCCAATTCTTCATAATAATCTCTCCTCCTGCGCTTTGTCGCGTTACTAATGTTTAATGGTAAAATTATAGCATCGCATATTTTTTATTTCAAGGGCAAATTTAGTTATCTGTTGTTTTTCGTCTGATTGCACAACGCGGACACTTGTCCGCTGTACAGCTTGTGTCGTTTTTCGGCAAATTGTCTGAATTTTTTTACAAAAAAATCCAGGGAAAAATTCCCTGGACTCCTTCGTCTCTTAATACTTTACTTATGCGATTGCTTTCTTAGCGATCTCAGCAAGAGCTGTGAAGCCTGCTGCATCGTTAACAGCCATCTCTGCAAGCATCTTTCTGTTGATGTCGATGTTTGCAACCTTAAGGCCGTGCATCATTTTGCTGTAAGAAAGTCCGTTCATTCTTGCTGCTGCGTTGATACGAGCGATCCAGAGCTGTCTGAACTGACGTTTCTTCTGTTTTCTTCCTGCATAGGAGCTTGTAAGAGCTCTCATTACAGACTGTTTTGCTACTCTATACTGTTTGGAACGGGCTCCTCTGTAACCTTTTGCCAGTTTTAATGTACGGTTATGTCTTTTCTTTGCGTTTAATCCGCCTTTAATTCTTGCCATTTCTTAATTCTCCTCCTGTTCGTCTTCTCTATCTTATAAATATGGTAATACTTTCTTCATGCTCTTTACATTAGTAGAATCAACAACAGTAGATTTTCTCAGATTTCTCTTTCTCTTCTGAGATTTCTTTGTAAGGATATGGCTCTTGTAGGCTTTATTTCTTACTAATTTTCCTGTACCTGTTTTTTTAAAGCGCTTTGCTGCTGCTCTGCAAGTTTTAATTTTTGGCATTGTTAATTCCTCCTTAAACTGTATCTCTATTATATTTAACGTTTTTCCGTTAAAAACATGGTCATGCTTCTGCCTTCAACCTTCGGTGCCTTCTCCACTGTTGCCACATCTGCAAGCTGCTTTGCAAAATCATCAAGCACATGTCTGCTGCTTGCCATATGTGCCATTTCTCTTCCGCGGAAACGTAATGTTACCTTTACTCTGTCACCCTTGGAGAGGAACTTTCTGGCGGCGTTGACTTTCGTATTCAGGTCATTGGTATCAATGTTTGGAGAAAGTCGCACTTCTTTGACATCGATGGTCTTCTGCTTCTTCTTGGCTTCTTTTTCTTTTCTTGCAAGCTCATAACGGTATTTACCATAATCAATGATCTTACATACCGGCGGCTTTGCCTGTGGGGCAATCTTTACTAAATCAAGCTCTGCCTCCTGAGCTTTGGCCATTGCTTCTCTTGCGGACATAATTCCGAGCTGCTCTCCGTCCGGTCCGATTAAGCGTACCTCTTTGTCTCTGATTTGTTCGTTAATCATTAAATTGCTAATTGTCGTGCACCTCCATACCTGATAGATGATCTGTTCTGATCCAGTTTTTAACTTCTGGACTCTCATTCCCCTTCGCAGGAAGAAATTCCTGCCTGATACCTGACGCCGCAAATATAAAAAAAGTGCGGACAGAATCCACACTTCTCCTATTACACTCGCGAACTAAGTCACGCGCTGCTGTGCAATATGAACCCGAGCCGCATCTAAGTATGCGCTGAGGTGAGAGTGAACTCTGCTTTCTTTTCGCTACGTACTTTAAGAGGATACCATGGTGTCTGCTATTTGTCAACTGTTTTTTATATTATTATGTATTTATTTTTTGAGTATAAATTTTTCTTCTTCCGGACATACTATGCAACATCGGAATCTGTCAAGCCTTACCGCAGTGCTGACGATCAGACAGGATGCGCATTCCGGCAGGCTGACGGTTTCCGGTAAAATCATAATTATCAGGAGGACACTTTTATGACAAGTCTTAAATGCTCCGCACACAACTGCTGCTATAACAAAAATTCTCTCTGCTCCAGGGGATCCATCAGTGTCGAAGGTGCAGATGCTCGTTATGCGGACGACACCGCCTGTGAAAGCTTCCGTGACCAGGAAGAGTGTGCTGTAAAAAATTCCGCAGATCCCTGCTGTGGGTGTGAGACCATTAACATCGACTGCAAAGCACACAACTGCACCTACAATGAGCACTGCAAATGCACCGCAGCTTCCATCAATGTATCCGGTGACAATGCACATCGCTGCTGTGATACAAAATGTGATACTTTCAGCTGCGAATGCTGATATCCTGAACAGAAATCCTGTTTCCATACAGAGCAGACATTCCTGTTTCTTTTGATCAGAAAGTCAAAAAGATCCGGCAGCGTTCCAGATGGAGTCTCTGCCGGATCTTATCCTGTTCATTTATTATCTGTTCTTAAGAAAATCCGGGATCTGGATGTCCTTTTTCTGAACAGTGCTTGTAGGAGCCTTTGTTCCAAACTGTGTGGAATTCATAGTCGGCAGGCTGAAGCTTGGCATGTTAAGGTTCATACCGCCTGGCTGTGACTGGCTTGTTTTTTTGGTGTTTCCGAATACAGAATTGGAAGCTCTGTTTCCAAATGGTGTGTTCTGAAGGTTATTGTCTGTAAGACCTGTAGCAATAACTGTAATTCTCGCATAATCTGCAACAGAATCATCATACATAGCACCAAAGATGATGTTCGCATCCTCGCCTGTAAGCTCCTGAACATAGCTTGCAGCATCGTTGGCATCCATAAGGGAAATATCACCGGAAATGTTGATG
>OKUE01000513.1_pt1 | contig 9493 bp, 10 predicted proteins | sample 1606511 | NCBI WGS metagenome assembly OKUE01 (sample SAMEA3882505, study PRJEB24775) | human gut metagenome | biome: human-associated habitat; feature: intestine environment; material: feces | place: Netherlands | collected 2009/2010 | reverse complement strand
ATCACGGAAATATTCTGCCATTGTAAGTCCTGTCTCAGCGACACGCATACGAGATCCAGGCGGCTCATTCATCTGTCCGAATACCAAGGCTGTCTTATCAAGTACGCCTGATTCTCTCATTTCTGTCCATAAGTCATTACCTTCACGGGAACGCTCTCCGACACCGGTGAAGATGGAATATCCACCATGTTCTGTTGCGATGTTATGGATCAGCTCCTGGATCAGTACGGTCTTACCTACACCGGCACCACCGAACAGACCGATCTTACCACCTTTCGCATAAGGTGTCAGAAGGTCAATGACCTTGATCCCTGTCTCTAATACTTCGACAGCCGGGCTCTGTTCTTCAAAGCTTGGTGCTTTTCTGTGGATAACCCATTCTTCGCTGTCTTTAATTGGTTCTCCGTTATCGATCGTCTCTCCAAGTACATTGAACAGACGTCCCAGAGTCTTCTCACCTACCGGCACTTTGATACCAGCTCCGGTAGCGGTAACTTCCATTCCCTTCTGCAGACCTTCACTGGAAGCCAGCATGATACAACGTGCAATGTTGTTACCTACATGCTGGGCTACTTCCATGACGCAACGTTTTCCGCCATTGTCTACTTCCAGAGCATCTTTGATAAATGGAAGTTCTTCTCTACTATTAAATTCTACGTCTACGACAGGTCCCATGACCTGTACGATTCTTCCTTTTGTCATATTACTGCTGCCCACTTTCTTTTTTATTATTTCGTGGTTATTATTTGTTCTGTATACAGTTCCGCCATTTGTGAACTTTGTATCTTACTTCCGTTTCTGCGCATTGGCTCCGCCGATGATCTCTGTCAATTCCTGTGTGATGTCTGCCTGACGGACACGGTTATAAGTAATATTTAATTCATTCAGCATATCTGTTGCACTGTCTGTTGCATTCTGCATTGCCTGCATTCTGGCATTATGCTCACTGCAGTAGGCCTCTACCAGGCATCCATATACGATACCGTTGATGTAGTTCGGAACAATGTTCGCCATCACACTGTGCGTGGATGGCCAGAACACCATATCTTCCTGATACAGTCCGGTTCCGACAAGAGCCGGCATATCTTCCGGAAGGAAGGTCGTCTTCTTCATAGGAAGGAGCTTCTGTTCCTCAGTCTCCGCTGTCATAGCATTGATCATACGTGTGTATATGATGTGGATCTCGTCCAGATCTCCATTTCTGAACTGTTCTACCATCTCCGAAGAAATGACTCTCGATCTGTGTAATGTCGGATTCTGGACGGTGTAACGGAACTGAGTATCCATCTCAATTCCTTCCCTCTTGGCAAAGTACTGTCTTCCGGCTTCTCCAAGTACGAATAATTTGTGTTTTCCCGGTTTTTTTAACAGTTCTTCCGTTGTCTTGATCACGTTATGATTATATGCTCCTGCAAGTCCTTTATCTGCGGTGACAACGATATAGCCAATCTTTCTTTCCTCAGCCGGGATACTCTCACGGCCATCAAAGAACTGGCTGTGCATATCCGGCACATGCCGCAAAATTCTGGCGATCTCTGCCTGCATGGCATAGAAGAAAGGTTCTGTGTCAGCAAGCTTTTTCTTGGCCTGTTTCATCTTCGAAGAAGAGATCAGATACATGGCATTTGTTATCTTTCTCGTCTCTTCGATGCTGGCCATTCTTTCCTTAATCTCTTTTGCATTTGCCATAGCTACACCCGCTTATCTTCTTTCCTTGAATTCCTTTGCTGCTGCAAGAATCTGCTCTTTCAGTTCATCATCCAGAACTTTCTTCTCATCGATCGCTTTGCCGATTTCTTTATGTTCTCTGTCGAAGAATGCAAGCATATCCATCTGGAATTCTTTGATCTTCTTTGTGTCAATATCAAGCATCAGTTTATTAGTAGCGACACAAAGTGTGATAACCTGCTCATGAAGACTTAACGGACGTCCCAGAGGCTGTTTCAAAAGTTCTGTCAGACAACTTCCGTATTTCAGCTGATTCTTTGTTGCCTCGTCAAGGTCTGAACTGAACTGGGTAAATGATTCCATCTCTCGTGCCTGTGCCAGGTCGATACGAACACTACCACTGGCTTTCTTCATAGCCTTTGTCTGTGCAGCTCCACCTACACGGGATACAGAAAGACCAACGTTAACGGCCGGACGCATACCGGCATTGAACAGGTCACTCTCCAGGAAGATCTGTCCGTCTGTGATGGAGATAACGTTGGTAGGAATGTATGCAGATACATCTCCTGCCTGTGTCTCAATGATCGGAAGTGCTGTGATAGAACCTCCGCCTGCTTCTTCACTTAAGCGGCTGCTTCGCTCGAGCAGTCTTGAATGTAAGTAGAATACGTCACCAGGATAAGCTTCACGTCCAGGTGAACGTCCAAGTAACAGAGAAATTGCACGGTATGCTACCGCATGTTTGGAAAGATCATCGTATACGACCAATACATCTTTTCCCTGATACATGAAATACTCTGCAAGTGCTGTTGCTGAATAAGGTACGATATACTGAAGCGGTGCACACTCACTGGCTGTTGAGCAGAATACCGTGGTGTAATCCAGTGCATCATGTGCTTTTAAGTCATTTACAAGTCTTGCTACGGTTGATGCTTTCTGTCCGATGGCTACATAGATACAGATCACATCTTTTCCCTTCTGGTTAATAATGGTATCTGTAGCAATTGTAGTTTTACCGGTCTGACGGTCACCAATGATCAGTTCTCGCTGTCCACGTCCGATAGGGATCATAGAGTCGATAGCTTTGATACCGGTCTGAAGAGGCTGATATACAGATCTTCTCTCACAGATTCCTGGTGCCTTGCTCTCAATCGGCCGGAATTCTTTTGTATCAATCGGGCCTGCTCCGTCAATTGGCTGTCCCAGTGCATTTACAACACGTCCAACCATGGCGTCACCTACAGGTACAGACACGACCTTGCCTGTACGCTTTACGGTCTGACCCTCACCAATGTTCTCATCTGAACCAAAGATTACGATGGAGACACTGTTCTCCTCCAGGTTCTGTGCCATACCAAAGCTTCCGTCCTCAAATTCCAGAAGCTCTCCTGACATACAGTTTACCAGTCCGCTGGCTCTGGCAATACCGTCACCAACCATAAGGATCGTACCTGTCTCGTTCTGTTGAATGGCATTTTCGTAATATTTTATCTGGCTTCGGATGACCTTGGATATTTCCTCAGGTTTTAATTGCATGTTTCCATTCCATCCTTTTATATTCTATTATTTTGCGCTGTCTGAATTCAGAAATTTAAAGATTTTTCATATCCATATGTCAAATACCCATACAGTACGATTCTCAAATCCGGAATCCAGTTCCTTATACTACCAATTCATTCAGTTTCTTCGAAATACCGGAAATACGGCTCTGTACTGTACCGTCAAGCTGTACGCCCTCCAGTTCCACGCGAAGTCCGCCAAGAACGGATGCATCTGTTTTCTGAACCAGATACACTTTCTTTCCACTTAGCTTCTCAAGCTTCGCTTTCAGAGCTTCCATCTGAGTATCACTGAGCTTCACTGCACTGGTAACCACGGCTTCTGTAATTCCATGTGCACTGTTGTAGCGTCTGATAAACTCTTCGCAGCATCCGGCAAACTCTCTCAGAATCTTGCGTTCACACAATAATTTCAGGAAATTCACCAGATATCTCTCTGCCTGCCCTCCGAAAGCCTCTTCAATCATCTTAAGTCTCTCGTCTTCAGGAATCGCCGGTTCTCCCAGCAATTTCAAATATCCCGGATTTTCCCTGAAAATCTGTCTGACTGCGATCATCTGCTCCATGATCTGTCCATCGAGCTTTTCTTCAGCGGCAAGGTCATACAGACTTCCGCCGTAAACTCTGGCAGTTTTTGTCATGATGCCTCACCTACATTCTCAATAAACTCATCAATCAGTTTTGCATGATCCTCTTCACTAATTTCGCGCTCGATCACTTTTCCGGCAATCTCAACAGCCATACCGCCGATTTCTCCCTTGATCTCGTTGACTGCCTTACGTTTCTCCTGGGCAATGTCTTTCTCTGCCTTCTCTTTCATGGCAGTTACCTGACTGGAAGCCTCCTTAAGCATCTCTTCACTCTGGATAGCGGCTGTTTTCTGAGCTGTCATCACAATGTCATTTGCCCTATTCTTGGCTTCCTGCATATTCTTTTCATATTCTGCCTTCATTGCCTGAGCTTCTTCCTTTGCCTTCACTGCATCCTGGATCTGGGCATCCGCTTTCGCTTTGCGCTTTTCCAGCATCTCATTGATGGGCTTGAAGAGGAAACGTTTGATCAGATATACCTGAATAAAAAGGTTGCAAATCGTCGCTATAAAATTCCACGGCACAATTCCAACTAATTCCTGTACCTGCATGTTTGTAACCTCCTGTCTGTATTTATGCGGATCATTCTCCGGCTGCTGCCGGAATTATCCACAGGTTCCATATCAGATGCCTCTTAATCTGTGATATTCGACATCTCAGCTGTTTTTATCAGCTCAGGAAGTTCATGAACATACCAGGTGCAACGAAGATAAGCAACAGACCGGTTACGAAACCGTAGATACCTGTTGTCTCTGCAATGGCACATCCAAGAAGCATGGTAGAAGTAACATCACCCTTGCACTCAGGCTGACGTCCGATTGCTTCCAATGCCTTTGCTACTGCGTTACCTTCACCAATACCAGGTCCGATACCTGCGATCAGCGCACATCCTGCTCCAATTGCACATCCTGCTAATGCGATACCTTTTGCCAATAACTGAAAATCCATATTAAAACCCTCCTGTTAAATAATAATCTGCAGCTTTTCCCCTTTGCTGCGGTATTAATTTTTCTGCTGTATTTCAGCATTCTTTGCGGTTACCACCGCTGCCGTTTTGCTCCGGCAAATCATGTTTCTGCTACTCTTCTGCTGCATTTGCAATATACATTACAGTCAGCATACAGAAGATAAACGCCTGCATAACTCCTGAGAACCAGTCAAAATAGACCGACGTTATCGCAGGTACACCGACATCAAGAATCGGTATCTTTGACAGTACATCTCCCAGTGCACCCGGGATCAGGCCCAGAAGCGCGGAACTTGCGACTGCCAGTGCCCCATAGATCAGGCCATTGATTACCACACCGGAAAGGATATTTCCGAAATGACGACACGCCATACTGACAGGTGTAGCCAGCTCGGAAAGAATATTAAACGGTGTCATAACTGCGATCGGAGTTGTAAATCCTTTCAGATAACCGCCAAATCCACTGGTCTTTATCTTCTGTGCTGTGATCATAATGAAAACCACAACTGCCCAGGCAGCCTCAGTAGAAAGGTCTGCTGTAGGGCTTCGAAGTCCGATCAGACTGATCAGGTTGGAAACCACACTGGTTGCAAAAAGTGCTGCAACAAATGGTATCAGGTATCTGAATTTCTCACCCATATTTCCGATTACAAAGCTGTTGGCCTTCTCTACAATGAGCTCTGCCACAGCCTGACGTTTGGAAATGTTCTCTTCTTTCAGATCATGTGTCAGCCAGATACACAAACCTGTTATGAGTATCATAACAATCCAGCTTACCACCATTGTCTCACTGATCCTTAATGGTCCGAGAACAGGCACATCAATGGGTAATGTAAAGAATATCCTTGCCCCGCTGATATCCAATTCCATACTCTTTATTCACCTCCTGTCTCTCCCGGTACTGTTCCGGTTTGATATAGAAATACCTATTTGTTAGTATGAAAAATTCCTGCAATTTTAATTCCTGTTCCGGGAAATAAAAGAGGAACGATTCCTGCCACAAAATGAAAACAGGGTGCCACGATTGCCAGAATCACCCACAACATCTGGATCAGCATTCTCTGGGAGTAACTTGCTTTGATCCTCATTCTCGCTGTGTCCTCATCTGTTGCTGCAGCTGCTTTCTGCACTGCAAGTCCCATAAAAAAGAAATTAAGGACTGCCACACATCCTCCCACTGCCCCTCCAAGAAACACCGTATAATCAAACGGTACCTTCTGTGGCATGAAAGCATGCAGCACTCCAAACACGATCCACATCAAAATCAGCCCGATTCCGGTGATGGCGGCTACCTTCCCGGTTTCCTTCTTTACGGCAGGCTGAACATTATCCATAATACTCATATAAATCTCCCTTTCGTTTCTGTATCATTACAGGTGTCTGTTAAACGATACTTTATTTTTCTTCTTTTTGTTCTCTTTCTTCTGCTGTCTGTTAATAGAAAGATAAAATTTATATGCCACTGTCCCGGAACCTCCAAGACCAAAGAAAAAACCGGGGATATATACCCATCCGCCAGCTCCGGTCTTAGAAACAATCAGCCAGCATACTGCCAGACATATCAGGACAGGGGTTATGAGAGACAGTCCAAGCTGCGACAACATGGTGACATTTCTGATGATCTCTGACCATTGTTTCATCCTCTTCTCCTTTTTGCTTAATTTTTGTATATATTTTCAAGAATTTATAGTCAAATTTTATCATATATCCTTTAAAATTACAATCTCATTAAATAATTTTATCAAATATTTTTCATCCATCCAATATTTTTTTGTTATTTTTATATCGTGTATGTGATTATATCATCAATATAAATCTTTTTATACAGTCAAAGCTTCTGATTTGTTTATATTTTTATTTCAAAGAAGAAGAGATATAAATAAGGAGCCTGCCCGGAGAGCTTTTTTGTGTCATAGAACATTACGGAGTAATATTCTATAACACAAAAAAAGCACGAAAACAACTCATCACTGTTTTCATGCTTCTTCTTTCGTATATAATTCTGCTTTATATATAAGTTCTGTATTACCGGTCTGTCCCAGCAGACACATTCCTCTTATATCAAATCCTCTTAATTAATGCATTTGAGACCCTGTACATCCTCCCGGAGCGTTTATCTTTAATTCTTATTCTGTATATAAATATCCACTGTAGTCCGGATCATCCAGACAGTCTGCATCGATCCATGCCGGATTGCTCAGTACATTTTTCTCGATCACAACAGATTTCTTCGGTGCCGTTGTTTCAACTGCTGCCCAGATCGTCTGGTATCCCATAGCATAAGGCTGCTGGGAAACACAGCCAATCTCTTCTCCATTACGGATTGCTTCCTGCTGCTTAGTAGTTGCATCAACCCCTACCAGAGCCGGTGCATCATGCTCATCACTCTTCTCCAGATTCAGATACATCTCTGTAATATCTGCATTGGTGCAGAATACACCATCCAGTGTGGGATATTTTTCCAGAACTTCCTTCATGGAAGCCTCCATATCATCTACCTGATCAGAATAAATGGTTTCCACAACTTCAATGTCTCCATACTTCCCGATATTATTCATGAATCCTTCTACACGATCCTGAACACTCTTTGTCTTCTGCTGTGCGGAAAAAACCGCAACCTTTCCCATCTTTCCGAGTGCACTGCCAAGCTGATAAGCAGCCATCTTTCCTACCTGCACATTATCGGTTCCCCGATATGCCTTCACCAGTTTCTTCTCGGCTACATTAGAATCAAATGCTATAACCGGAATTCCATTTTCCTTTGCAGCTTCAAGCTGTGCCTCACAGGAATCCATGTCACTTGCCGAAATACAAAGAACATCCGGATTCTCTGCAATAACAGCATCTATTGTATTAATCTGAGTTTCTACGTCCTCTTCATTATCAGGGCCTTCAAAAGTCATGGTAATCTGGTCATCTTTTTTATAACCATATGCTTTATTAATTTCCTTTACCGCATCTTCCATGCCTTTCTTAACCATCTTCCAGTATTCGCCCTTGACACATTTGCTTACCACTGCGATCCTTGAACCGGCATGGATTTTTATATCTGTATCAATCGCCGGAATCAGCGGACTCTCATCCTCTTCCTTCACTGCTTCTGCCTCTGAATCGGATTCTTCGATAGCGTCTGCCACCAACGGCTGGATTGTCTCTTCCACCTCCGCTCTGCTGCATCCTGTCAGCATTGCCAGTCCTGTCATTAAACTTATCGCTGCTGCCGCCGCTCTTTTCATTTTAATTTCCTCTTCCTTTCAGTACTATACTGCACATTACAGAAATTTCATAAAATAATGTATAATTTCTGTCAACTAAAAAATCGATATCTGCTCAGTACTCTCACAGAATAATTAACATCGAACAATTACCTGTAGCGATCCTCTTAAATGCATTATTTACGAGAATTGCTATAAACCTTATAACTGCATATTACTTTCTACATTATACACACTTTACGAAATTCGTCCAGAGATTTTACACATTTTTCACTTTTATACATCAAAAATTACGCTATATCAATGTCTTTTGAATGCCATACCTGCAGGCTGCACCTGAAACTCCAACTGTTTCTTTGTCACCGGATGCTGAAATCCCAGTTTTGCAGAACAGAGAGCCAGCGGTTCCTGACTATTCTGACCGGGATTATACTTTCTGTCACCAACCAAAGGCATTCCGGCATGCGCCATCTGCACACGAATCTGATGATGCCTGCCTGTATCCAGATCGATCCGGATCAGGTTTCTTTCGCCACAATCCTGTGCATCTTCCTTATTTTTCCAGGTTTCCAGAACTTCATAAGACAAGATCGCCTTTTTTGCTCCGGAAGTTCCTCCCTCAACCACTGCAGAGCTGTTGGTCCTGCCATCCTTCTTCAGCCAGTCCACCAGTTTTGCACTCTTCACTTTCACTGTTCCTTCTGTAACTGCAAGATAAGTCTTCTTTATTTTTCCCGCTGTCATCTGTCTGCTGAGATCTGCTGCTGCCTTCGGATTCAGGGCAAATACAAGAACCCCCTCCACCGGCTGATCCAGACGATGGATAATACCCAGATACGGCATCTTACCCGGCACCTTCTGAGCAATATAATTCTTCAAGAGGCTCTCCATATCCATATTGCCAACCCGCGCATTCTGAACTGCAAGCCCTGCCGGTTTGTGACAGACCAGAATATCTTTATCTTCATATAAAATATAATCTCTGATATCTTTTATCCACATAAAAAAACTCTCCTTTTCATGGAGAGTATATCCTAAAATTCCATTTCACGCAATAAACGAATATATATATGAATACAATTTGAAAACGGTCATCACTTTTTACTTTTCCTGATTTCAAAAATGATGACCGCTTCAATGTTCTTCGTTATTCAATTTATTTTCCTCTTAGTATTCTTTCTATAATAAAATAATATGTTATTTACAAACTACTTTATAAGTTCACTATTAAATTTTTCTATGTTTATTTAAAATTCCTATTCTGTTTCCTGCTCATAATCCATATGTACTGTTTATAATCTGATTCATTCCTGCTTTTATGCTTTTATGATATCAGTTATTCAGTTCATCGGAACTTACTTAGAAAGTTTTATAGATTTTAAATTATAATTTCACGTATTATAATTTGTTTTTCATTTATGAAATATCGGATACACTTTTTCATTATTTTTCGTGCTAAGCAATCATAAACCTAACTTCTTAAATTCACAACTG
>OKUE01000511.1_pt1 | contig 9506 bp, 6 predicted proteins | sample 1606511 | NCBI WGS metagenome assembly OKUE01 (sample SAMEA3882505, study PRJEB24775) | human gut metagenome | biome: human-associated habitat; feature: intestine environment; material: feces | place: Netherlands | collected 2009/2010 | reverse complement strand
ATTAACTCCCACATGCTTGTTTCTTTACGAAACATTCGTAATTTCGCAAAAAACAATTTATATGAGACACATTCATTTACTCTTAGCAGGCTTCCTACTGTGCATCTGCTGTACCCTGCAAGCCAAAAACCGTGTGATTGACCAACCACCGTTTATCGTAAGAAACACGACTTCCATCGAAGTGAGTAAAGTAGTCATCAGTGACACGGCAACCGTGCTCCACATCTATGCCAAGTATCGTCCCAAGTACTGGATACAGATTGCACCCGACAGCTACCTGACAGACAATAACGGAGAAACCTACCAACTGCGTTCCGGTATAGGCATCATACCAGGTAAAGAATTTTGGATGCCCGAATCGGGCGAAGCGGAATTCCAGCTGGTCTTTCCTCCCCTATCCGACAATGCTACCTCCTTCGACTTCACCGAAGGCGAAAAGGTGGAAAACGGATTCAGCATCTGGGGAATACAACTGAAAAGCAAGAAACTGCCGGAACTGGCACTTCCCCAGAACGCCGTAGTACACAAAGCCGACCCTAATGCCGAACTTCCCGAACCGGTCATCCAATACGGAAAAGCCATGCTGAAAGGAAAACTCCTGGATTCACGCCCCAATATGGGAATGCCAATCAGTATTGCCGTGTGGGAGAATGTCAAAGGAGACATCACGGACATACCACTCGACATCCAGCCTGACGGCAGTTTCACCAAAGAAGTAACATTGCCCGGCACTACCCCATGTACCATATATTTGGGTAGAGAGCATATGCTCCAGTTCTTCATGGAACCCGGCAAGACAACAGAAATATACGTCAATCTACGCGAAGCTTCCCGGCGCAAGTCTAAATTCCACAGCGAAGGGAAACCCTATGGAGAAATGGTATATATCAACGGACCGCTGGAAACCGTGGCACAAGAATTGAACGGAAACCACCTCGGCATCGACATGCAAGACAAGCTCTATCAAAACATAGCTGCACTGGCTGGCAAGGATATTGATGCAGCCAAAGCATACGTACTTCAAATATCCGACGAAACACAAGAAGCAATAGACAAGTTGCCTTATAGTGCTTCTACCCGACAACTTTTGACTATCAATAACAAACTGATTACAAATGCCATGCTGTCTTCCGTTGCCAGCATCTTGACATCGGCTGCCCTACACGCCAATCTCATCAAACGGGAGGAAGCAAACAACTACTATCAGGAACTTGCCCGGAAAGTACCCGCCAACTACGTGTCCGACGAAGATATGAGTATATTGAATGTGCCGCAGGCAGTCTTGTCCAACCAGTATGTACAAATGGCTTCAAGGAATGTCGAACGGAGTGGAGAATTGACCAAAGCCTGGGGAACCGACAAAGGTATCTTCTTCGATATAGCCCGTAATGTCACCCTCTACCGGGGTATCAAGAACTTCACCCCGCTCACCGACGAGCAAAAGGCCACCGTTGTCGCCATGCCCGCCGCATACCGTGAAATGCTGACTGCCGCCAATGACGAACTGCTGGCACAACTCGAAGCCAACAAGAAAAAGACGGGCTACACCATCAACCAAGTGGACACCAACGTCAGCAACGAAGATTTGTTCACTTCCATCATCAGCAAATTCAAAGGAAAAGTATTGTTAGTAGATTTCTGGGCCACTTGGTGCGGTCCATGCCGTATGGCAAACAAGACGATGGCCCCCATGAAGGAGGAACTGAAAGACAAGGATATCCTATATCTGTACATCACCGGCGAAACCTCTCCCTTGAAGACCTGGGAGAATATGATTCCCGACATCCACGGCGAACATTTCCGTCTGACAGATGCCCAATGGAAATACCTATCGGATGCATTCAAGATAGAAGGGGTACCGACTTATCTGATTGTAGACCGCGAAGGAAACACCACGTTCAGACAAACCGGCTTTCCGGGAGTGGAGAAGATGAAGGAAGAGTTGCTGAAAGTGACTAAATGACAAACTGATAAAACAAAAAAACAGCAGGCTTATCACCTGCTGTTTTTTTGTTTTATCAGTATACCGCCATTACTTTTCAGCCCATTCCTTGGCTCCCTGCTCCTTCAGTTTAGCAGTAAATGCCCTTGCCTTCTCCATAGCAGCCGCTTCCTCTTCCGGACTTGCATACGCATGCTTGTAGCCTTTCACCACATTCCATTCACCACGGGTGAAATCAGGGAATGCCACAGCCGCACAACCGTTGTCCATGGAAAGTTCTCCCAATTCTGCAAGGCAGCACCACTCGGCAAGATCGTATACATCCATATCCAACGGAAGACCGTTCTGCAGGCAATATACCAGACGGCTGTCCATCACGAAGTCCATGCCACCATGACCTCCTACTTCCTTCGCCATCTCACCGTACTTCTTCAAAATGGGATGCTGGTATTTCTCCACGAGTGCCTCCATCTCCGTCTCCGGCAGGAAACCGTGTGAATTCAAATCATCCACTTTGGGCTGAACGCCCGATGCACTCAGCTGGTCAGCGTCAAGCGCATACCCTTCTACCGGATATTTGTTGGCGAATCCCTTGGTGCCCGTAAGCTGATACAAACGGTTATAAGGCTGTGGCGTCATCACATTGTGCTGAATCTCAATCACCTTTCCATTGGCTGTACGAATCATGGTCGTGGTATGGTCACCGTTACGGAACTCCTTGCACTCCTCACCGGTTCTTTTCTCTACCAGCTCCTTGCCTACCACAGACTTGGTATCCATGGCTACCAGCGTTTCCATACGGTCACCACGGTGAATATCCAGTGCTTGCGCCACCGGACCAAGGCCGTGGGTGGCATACACGTCACCGCGATGCTTCATGTTGTAGTCCAAACGCCAGCCCAGCTTGTCATTTTCTCCATTCTTCCAATAATGGTCCCAAAACGGGCTCAAATTATGTATATAAGCACCCTGCGCACGGATAACTTCACCGAACACGCCATGCTGCGCCATGTTCAGCGTATTCATCTCGAACCAGTCATAGCAGCAGTTCTCCAGAATGAAGCAATGCTTACGGGTAGATTCACTCAAGTTAATCAAATCCCAGCATTCCTGCAGATTCATGGCCGAAGGCACTTCTATCGCTACATTCTTTCCATTCTCCAACGCACACTTGGCAACGGGGAAGTGATGCAGCCAGTCTGCAGCAACATAAACCAAATCTATATCATCACGTTTGCAGAGTTCCTCGTATCCTTTGTCACCGGAATAGACGGCGGCTTTGGGCATGGATGCCTTCTTCAAGAGCTCCTGACATTTATCTGCACGGGCCTCTTCATAATCACAAAGAGCCACTACCTGCGTACCCGGAATATAAGTGAAACGCTCCACTGCTCCGGGGCCACGCATCCCCAAACCAACAAAACCCACACGGACTGCCTCCAACTTCGGAGTAGTCAGTCCCAATACACTCTTCTGTCCTGCCGGACGCTCGGGAGTTTTGACAACAATGGTACCATTCTGCCATTCCCATTGAGTTCCCTTCTCTGTGGTTTGCACAGTAGAAGTCTGGCTTGTGCATGCACCCAATACGAAGCACATTCCCAGCAACAACGATTTAACTGTTCCCATATTCTGCTTTATTTAAGGTAAAAGAATTCATTGCAACAAAGACAGCGCAAACCGAATGCAGGATAAAATGAACCCGTTCATTTTTTATGCTGAGGTGCCGCCAGTCTTCGCTTCTTCTGCAAAGATAGACAATCTTAGCCAAAAGAAGATTATCAACAGCCATGTTCTTTTCAATCCGGCAAAAGAATATACACACAGCAGGAGCATTTAGATTAATTAACTCACTGTTTGATGTTAGTTTACGAAATATTCGTAGATTTGCATTAAATTCATTTAAATACTTTATCCATGGAAAAGTTAACGATACAAGAAGAAGAAGCAATGTTGTACATTTGGGAACTGGGCAGTTGCTTCGTAAAAGACATTGTTGCCAAATATCCCAAACCGGCGCCTCCCTACACAACTGTAGCATCTATTGTGAAAAACCTGGAGCGCAAGCAGTATATCCGTGCCGCACGTGTAGGCAACACTTACCAGTATACCCCGCTTATACGCGAAAGCGAATACAAACGTACCTTTATGAGCGGTTTTGTGCGCAACTACTTTGAAAATTCTTATAAGGAAATGGTTTCGTTCTTCGCCAAAGACCAGAAGATTTCGGCCAATGACCTGAAAGACATTATAGACATGATAGAGAAAGGAAAGGAGTAAACATGTTAGCCTATTTTCTGAAAGTGAATGTAGCGATAGTACTGTTTTACGCATTCTATCGGCTGTTCTTCTACAAAGACACGTTTTTCGGCTGGCGCAGAACCGCACTGCTCTGTTTCTTTGCCGTTTCTGCCGCCGTACCTCTGCTGAACATACAAACGTGGATTACGGAGCAGGAACCGATGGTGGCCATGGCAGACCTCTATGCTAGCGTTGTGCTACCGGAACTCACAATAGGCACCGAAGCGGCTCCTACCGACTGGAAAAGCATCCTTTCAGAATATGCCAATATCGCCTATTGGGGAATAGTGGCATTGCTGATGATACGCCTCATCATGCAACTGGCGGGCATCATCCACCTGGCATGCCGATGCCGCAAGGTACAAATAGGCAACACAAATATACATCTGCTTCCCAAAGCAGACGGGCCTTTCTCCTTTTTCCACTGGATTTTTATCCATCCGTCCTCGCATACGGAAGAGGAATTCAACGAAATATTGACCCATGAGCAGACACACGCCCGGCAATGGCACTCCATTGATGTCATCATCAGTGAACTGGTGTGCATTTTTTGCTGGTGCAATCCCTTTGCCTGGCTCATGAAACGGGAAATCCGCACCAATCTGGAATATATGGCCGATGCCCGCGTATTGGAGAACGGCTATGACTCCAAAACCTACCAGTACCATCTGCTAGGATTGTCACATCAAAAGGCTGCAGCAACTATCTATAACAGTTTTAATGTATTACCTCTAAAAAAACGCATCAAAATGATGAACAAAAAGAGAACCCGAGAAATAGGGAGAACTAAGTATCTTATGTTCCTCCCCTTGGCAGCCTTACTTATGATTGTCAGCAACATCGAAGCCGTGGCGCGTACCACGAAGAAGATTGCAACGGAAGTCATAGAGGCCGTAGATCCCAAAACCGAACAACCAGCACCGGAAGTTCAAGACCCTCAAGCAGCTCCCCAACCGGAACAAGACACGAAAGCTGTGACTTACAAAGGAAAGGTAGTGGACAAGGATACTCTCGACAATCCTATTTTCGAAGTAGTGGAACATATGCCCGAATTCCCCGGTGGAGGCATGCCGGTACTAATGGAATATTTGAGCAAGAACATCAAGTATCCGGAAGCAGCCATGAAGAAAGGCACACAAGGACGGGTAACCGTACAATTCGTGGTGGAAAAAGACGGCAGCATCGCCAATGCGAGAGTGCTTCGTGGTATTGACCCCGAACTGGACAAAGAAGCCGTGCGCGTAATCAGTGCCATGCCCAAATGGAAACCCGGCACACAAAAAGGAGAAGCCGTGCGGGTAAAATATACAGTTCCCGTGATGTTCCGTCTGACGGAAAACAATACACAGGTTAAGTATGCTCCCATTGAAAGCAAAATAGATGAAATGGTGGTAGTGGGTTATGCTCCGGAAGGAACAACGGTACCGGAGGAGGGAACCGTTTTTGAAGTCGTAGAACAAATGCCGGAATATCCCGGCGGCATGTCTGCAATGATGGAATTCATCGGCAAAAATATCAAATATCCGGTAGCCGCACAAAAAGCTAAGATTCAGGGAAGAGTGGTCATACAGTTTATAGTGGATAAAGAAGGGAACATCATCTGCCCCAGAGTAATCCGTGGTGCCGACCCACTGCTAGACGCTGAAGCAATCCGTCTGACTACCATCATGCCCAAGTGGAAGCCCGGCATGCAAAGAGGACAAGCTGTAAACGTAAAATATACAGTCCCCATCATGTTCCGCCTGCAAGAACCGGAGAAAAGCCTTGCTGTCCAGAATGCCACTGTTACTCCAACTAAATAAACTAATTTTCTCTCTAAACAAGTTTAAATGAAAAAGGAGCAGTTACCTGGCGACGGGCAATTGCTCCTTTTTCATAAGGAAAATATCCATGTTTATTTATGCACTTCCACAATCCGTGTCGGCGCCATTTCCATATTTCTGCGGTCTACCTGACGGACTACGGCAGCAGCCAGTTGCAGGAAAGCGCGCCCGGTCACCGTATTCTCATCCAAAGCAACCGGAGTCCCCTTATCACCGCTCTCGCAGATACTCTGCACGATAGGAATTTGTCCCAGCAAGGGTACGTTCATTTTCTCAGCCAGTCTCTTTGCGCCTTCTTTTCCAAAGATATAATACTTGTTTTCCGGCAATTCGGCAGGCGTGAACCAAGCCATGTTCTCCACCAAACCGAGAATGGGCACATTCACCTTATCATTGGTAAACATATTGATGCCTTTGCGGGCATCTGCCAGCGCCACAGCCTGCGGCGTGCTAACAACGATAGCTCCTGTCAGTGCCAAAGTCTGCACCACTGTCAAGTGAATGTCGCTCGTTCCGGGAGGAAGGTCGATAAGGAAATAATCCAGTTCTCCCCAATCGGCATCACCAATCAGCTGCTTCAAGGCATTGCTTGCCATACCTCCCCGCCACAAAGTGGCCTGGTCGGGGTCTACAAAGAAACCGATGGAAAGCAACTTGATGCCATACTTCTCTATCGGAACAATCAAGTCACGTCCACCAATGTTCTCTGCCACCGGACGGGCATCTTCCACTTGGAACATCTTTGGAACAGAAGGCCCGAAGATATCAGCATCCAGCAGACCTACTTTATAACCCAACTTTGCCAAAGACACGGCAAGGTTGGCAGCAACCGTGGACTTACCTACCCCACCTTTTCCGGAAGACACTCCGATAACATTCTTCACCTGGGGTAATAGCTTACCCACTTCCGGACGTGCCGCCTGACGGCTTTCAGTCGTAATCACAACCTCCACCTCGGGAGAGACATACGTATGTATAGCTGTCTCGGCAGCCTTCACCATTGACTTCATGAACGGATCAGTCGGTTTCTCGAATGTCAACGAGAAGCTGACCTTCATCCCGTCAATCCGCATGTTATCGGCCACCATCTCAGCCTCAACAAGATTCTTTCCGGTGCCGGGATAACGCACTGTTGCCAATGCATCAAGGATTAATTTTGGATATAATGTCATTGTATGTACTATTTGACGATTTACTATTTACTATTTTTATGCGAATCAGTAGTATTTTTAACCACTGATTCGCATCATTTACTGGTTTGTAGTCCACTACGCTTACTACGGTTATAACTGCGGTACTCATCCAGCTCTATCTCCACATCCGGCTCCTGCAACTCGCCCTCTTGCGGAAGATGGAACTTGATGTACTTGATATTCAAACCACGATCCAGCCATTGTTGTTCATAATAGGTCTTGATGCTGAGTATCTCATCAGCCATGCCGGAGTGGTACAAGTCTTCCGTCATCACATCCACCGGCAGCCGGTTTCTTTCAATCATGTACCGGGTATAGGTAAACATGAAGTTGCTGTCCGTCTTCAGATGGACTATGCCGTCATTCTTCAGGAACTTGCGGTAGCGCTCCATGAAATAAGTGGAAGTAAGCCTTTTGGTCGCCTTCTTCATCTGCGGGTCCGAGAAAGTGAGCCAGATTTCGCTCACCTCATCTGTAGCAAAAAAGCGGTCGATGATTTCGATATTCGTACGCAGAAAGGCCACATTCTTCATGCCCGATTGCAGCGACTCGGTAGCTCCCGTCCACATACGGGCCCCTTTTATATCCACTCCGATGAAGTTCTTTTCGGGAAACATACGTCCCAATCCGACAGTATATTCTCCCCTACCACAGCCCAGTTCCAGAACAATGGGATGGTCGTTCTTGAAAAACCGCCCGTGCCAATTCCCTTTCATGTCAAACGGCACATTATCCACCGCGGAATACGGATACTCGAAAACATGCGGATAACTCGCCATATCGGCAAACTTCTCTAACTTATTTTTTCCCATAATTACTTGGTCCTATATATATTATGCAGTGCCCCGAAAACAGAAGTGCACACAGATGACACAGATTAGACAGATTTCACAGATTATTTTTTTCTCTTTATCTGTGGTCATCCGTTTAATCTGTGTCATCTGTGTGCCATCTTGGTTTCGGGAAACTTTCACGGCACAAGAGAATCTCTAATTATTCAACGATAGTCACCCAGCCATGAGTATCGGGTTCATCGCCATACTGGATGGCACGCAGCTTGTTGTAGAGCTTCGTACATACCGGTCCCGGTTTTCCATCCTTGGAGATAACGTATGACTTGCCGTTCTCTACGTCGTCAATACGTTCGATGGGGCTGATAACGGCAGCCGTACCGCAGGCACCCGCTTCCTCGAAAGTCAGCAACTCTTCTTCGGGAACCGGACGGCGCTCCACCTTCATGCCCATATCCTCTGCCAGCTGCATCAGGCTCTTGTTGGTGATGGAGGGCAGGATGGAAGTGGACTTCGGAGTGATATACGTATTGTCCTTGATGCCGAAGAAGTTGGCAGCACCACATTCGTCCATGTATTTCTTTTCCTTGGCATCCAGATAGAACTCACAGGCATAACCCAAATCGTGCGCTTTCTTGTTGGCACGCAAGCTGGCTGCATAGTTACCACCTACTTTATAAATACCGGTACCCAATGGGGCAGCACGGTCGAATTCGCGGATAATGACATACGGATTGGTTGAGAATCCACTCTTAAAGTAAGGACCTATCGGGGTCACGAACACCACAAACAGATATTCGCTGGCAGGATGTACGCCTACTTGTGCACCGGTACCCACCAGTAACGGACGGATATACAGAGAAGCACCCGATTCATAAGGCGGAATGAAACGCTCGTTCAGCTTCACCACCTTCAGAATAGCTTCTTTGAAACGCTCCGTAGAAAGTTCCGGCATCAAGATGCCACGGCAAGTGGATTGCAGGCGGGCTGCATTCTCCTCCAAACGGAAGATACGCACTTTACCGTCTTTGCCACGAAAAGCCTTCAAACCCTCAAACGCTTCCTGACCGTAGTGCAAACAAGTGGCAGCCATGTGCATAGGAATGGTTTCCTCACTGCAAACTTCCAGTTCGCCCCATTGTTCGTTACGATAGTAAATTCTCACATTGTAATCTGTCTTCATATATCCGAACGGCAGATTAGCCCAATCAAGTTCTTTCATATCTCAAAGTATTAGTAATCTCATTACGTACATTTTGCAACAAATTTAATCTTTATTCTTCACTTTCTCGCTTCTCCGACAGTAATTTTTCAATTTCCTTGTCAGCTTTGGTCAATTTATCGCTGCAAAATGCTATAATTCCGTTTGCTTCCTTTATTTTTTCAGCAAGCACATCTATCTCCAGTTCGTTGTTGTCTATCTGGCTGACAATTTTCTCCAAACGTGCCATGGCTT
>OKUE01000502.1_pt1 | contig 9632 bp, 6 predicted proteins | sample 1606511 | NCBI WGS metagenome assembly OKUE01 (sample SAMEA3882505, study PRJEB24775) | human gut metagenome | biome: human-associated habitat; feature: intestine environment; material: feces | place: Netherlands | collected 2009/2010 | reverse complement strand
CTTTGAACTTTGAACTTTATGATTACTCCTCATACATCTTGTCAATCTCCGCCTTATAGTTCTTGTTGATGATAGGACGGCGAATCTTCAATGTATTGGTCAACTCTCCCGACTCCATAGAGAAATGGTGAGCCAGGAGGGTGATACGCTTGATTTGCTCATAATAAGCCAGGTGCTGCTGAAGAATCTGGATGCGATCCATCAACATCTTCTGCACCTTCTCGTTGGCACACAGGTCCTCACGGCAGGCGAAGGCGATGTGATGCTCACGAGCCCAATCCTCTACGAGGCGGAACTCAGGTACAACGAGGGCTGAAACGAACTTGCGCTGGTCGGCGATGACTGCCACCTGATCGATGAACTTATCCACCAGGAGCAAAGACTCCACCTGCTGCGGAGCGATATATTTACCATTCGAAGTTTTGAACAAATCCTTGATACGCTCGGTGAGGTAAAGCTCACCATCCTTCAGATAGCCGGCATCACCGGTATGGAAGAATCCATCCTTATCGAATGCCTTGGCATTGGTGGTATCGCGATGATAATATCCTGGAGTGATGGTAGGTCCCTTGAGGAGCACCTCGTTATCCTCACCGATCTTGACCTGGATGCAGGAGATAGGACGACCCACAGAACCCAGGCTGCGCTTCTTGTCGAGATGATCGCAAGATACGGTAGCAAGACTCTCTGTCAAGCCATAACCCACCACCATATTGATACCGATGGCATGTACGAACTCCTCCACCTCAGGACTTACGTAAGCGCCTGCCGTAGGGAAGATATTAGGATTATCCAAGCCCAACTGCTTGCGCACAATGCTCAGGATAGTCTTGTTGACAATCTTATATTCCAGCTCCAGAGCCAAAGGAGGGCGCTTGCAGTTGGCTATATACTCGATATTGCGCTTCCTACCCACTGCCAGAGCATGGTAGAAGAGCTTCTTCTTGACAGGACCAGCATCATCCATCTTAGCCTTTACGGCGATATACACCTTCTCCCAGAAACGAGGCACACTGCACATACAGGTAGGGCGCATTTCGCGCATACTCTCCTGAATCTCCTGTGGATAGGTATTGATGATGAGCTGGGCTCCCTCACTCAAGCAGAGATATGCCCATCCACGCTCAAAGATATGGGTGAATGGAAGGAAATCTATGACACGATCCTTTTCGGTAACAGGAATGCACTCATTGTTTGCCTTCAAAGCAGCATAATACTGGCTATAGGTCAGCATCACACCCTTACTGTCACCGGTAGTTCCACTGGTATAGAGGATGTTGGCCAAATCATCCATACTTGCCTGCTTGTAGAGTTCCTCCACTTCGGTCTGACGTGGAAGATTCTCACCCAACTTCAGAAAGTCCTTGAAATAGAGGGCTGCAGGGTCGTGTGTACTGATGCGCACACTGGAATCGAAGATGATGATGCGCTCCAGGGATGGGCAGAGGGCAAAGATACGATGTGCCTTGTCATACTGCTCCTGTTCGCCAACGAAGAGAAAGCGAATCTGGGCATCATTGATCATATATTGAATCTGCTGCTCACTACTGTTGGCATAGAAAGGTACTGCAGTAACTCTGATACCGTATGCACCAAAATCGGTGTACAGATAATGCACACAGTTCTGCGAGAAGACAGCTATTTTGTCTTGTGGTTTAGCCCCAAGATTGAGGAGGGCATTGCTCACTTGTTTCACTCTTAGGGAAAACTGATTGAATGAAACCGTTTGCCACTGGTCACTACCAAACTTCCTGAAGGTAAGCGCAGGCTTATCTCCCCACTTCTTAGCAAGGTCATGAACCAGAACCGAAAGATGACTATTAATTTGCATAAGCTTAGTATTATAATATTGGTGCAAAGATAATAGAATTTGTTAAGAACACAAAATAAAATGTTGGTTTTTCCACTTTATATGCTCTTTTTTTCGTAACTTTGCCCCAAAATCAAAAAATAGAGAGATTATGATGACACAGGAACAATATGTTAGCGATGCGGTGCAACTGCTCAAAAAGCTGATTGCCACTCCATCGGTAAGCCGCAACGAAAAAGATGCTGCCGACATCATGGAGCAGACCATCCGCAGCTATGGTTTCGAACCGCAGCGCGAGGCAAACAACCTCTGGATTATCGACCCTCACTACGATGAGAGCCGTCCTACCTTGCTGCTCAATGCCCATATCGACACCGTGAAGCCCGTGGCTTCGTGGAGTCGCGATCCTTTTTCTCCAAATGTAAAAGATGGCGTGCTTTATGGACTGGGTAGTAACGACTGCGGTGGCGGATTGTGTTCCCTTCTCCAGATTTTCCGAATGCTGACGGAGAAGCCGCAGAGCTACAACCTGATTTATCTGGCTTCCGCCGAAGAAGAGGTTTCGGGAAAGGATGGCATCACGCGTGCCCTGCCCTTGCTTCCACACATCGATCTTGCCATTGTGGGAGAACCTACAGGCATGAATCCTGCCGTAGCCGAAAAGGGACTGATGGTGCTGGATGTGATTGCTCATGGCAAAAGTGGCCATGCGGCAAGAAACGAAGGAGTGAATGCAATCTACGAGGCACTGGATGACATGCGCTGGATTCGTGATTACAAATTCGAGAAGGTAAGCGAATTTCTGGGTCCTACCAAGATGACGCTCACCGTGGTGAATGCCGGAACCCAGCATAATGTGATTCCGGATAAGTGCACGATGCTTGTGGATATCCGAACCAACGAGTTTTACGACAACGAGGAGGTTTACGAGTTTATCCGCCAGCATCTCAAGAGCGAGGTAAAGGCTCACAGTTTCCGCCTGAAGTCATCCCGTATCGACCCGGAGCATCCTCTTATCAGGAAATGTGTAGCTATGGGTATGAAACCATTCGGCAGTCCTACCCTCAGCGATCAGGCTCTGATGCATTTCCCATCCTTCAAGCTGGGGCCGGGCGAATCCTCCCGTTCTCATTCTGCCAACGAATTTATCCGCATCAGCGAAATACGCGATGCCATTGCTAAATACGAAACCCTCTTAGATGGCGCTGCCATCTAAGAGGGTTTCCTCTATCTGCCTATACTGTTAACCTTGATTCTCCTGTATTTTATCTTCCCAGCCAAGCCTCCGGATTGAGTTTTGCCGTCTCCTTGCGAAGCTGGAACTGGAGGATGTTATCAGAGCCTACACTACCCAAAGCCTGACGGGTACTAACCTTCTGACCCTTATGTACGCTGACCGATTTCAGGTTGCAATATACCGAGATGTAGGCGCCATGACGAACCAGGACATTCCACATACCACCGTATCCGAAGACGGCACTCACCTCACCATCGTAGATGCTGCGAGCCACACAACCCGGCTTGCCCTGGATATTGATACCCTTATTGTCGAGCGTTACGCCCTTCAAGCCTTCCACATTATACTGACCGAAATGACTCACCACACGGTAACTGCCGCTGATAGGCATCGGCAATCTACCACGGTTAGCCTCGAATCCACCGCTCAGCATGCGGTCTACCGAACTCAAGGTAGAAGCCTCCTGTGCCTCCTTCTTGGCAGCGGCAATCTCACGGGTACTGCGTTCCGCATCCATCTTCGCCTTCAACTCGGCAGCCTGTCTTTCAGCCTCCGCCTTTCTTGCAGCCTGTTCGGCAGCAGCCTCACGGGCAGCCTGCTCTGCGGCGGCACGCTTGGCAGCCTCGGCAGCAGCACGCGCCCTAGCCTGCGCTTTTGCCTTCGCCTTAGCCTCAGCCTGGGCAGCAGCCTCCTCCTGAGCCTTTCTTGCAGCCTCGGCAGCCAGTCTTGCCTCTTCGGCAGCCTTTCTGCGGGCAGCTTCGGCAGCAGCCTCACGCGCCTTGGCTTCGGCTATACGACGGGCATTCTCCCTGGCAGCAGCCTCGGCAGCAGCTTTCTTGCGAGCCAGTTCCTCGGCACGTTTCTTGGCGGCAGCAGCGGCAGCGGCCTTTCGCTTAGCCTCGGCAGCAGCACGGGCTCTTGCCTTGGCTACTTCCTGAGCAATCAAGCGGTCAATCTGAGCGTTGATTGCCGCATCTTTCTGACGCTGGTCGGCAATCACAGCCTGAATGGTCTTCTGCTGTTTCTGCAGTCCCTGCACCATCTCCTGCTGCTGGGTCTGCTTGCCTTCCAAAACCGTCTTCTCCTGCTTACCCTTATATAATAAGGTGTTCTTATGTCCCTTTACATGCTGCAACTGCTGGTGCTTCTCGTTCACCTGCTTCTGCTTAGCCTTTACAGCCTCGCCCTGCACCTTCTGATAGGAAGAATACTGGCGGATGAAGGAAAGGCGGCGATACATCTGTGTCAGATTCTTGGCACTGAAGATGAACATCAGCTTGTCCTGAACCGTATGATGACGGCTCATATAGCGCATGGAACGGATATACTTGTTCTTGCGGTCCTGCAACTGTTGCTGAAGCGTTTTCAACTGTGCCTGCAGAATGCCGATATTGCCGTCAATATGATGGATATCCTTCTGGATACCGTCAATCTTCTTCTGACTCTGGTCTATTTCTCCGTTCAGCGCCATCAGGTCTTCAAGACGTTTCTTCACATCCGCCTTATTTCTCTGCAAAGCCTGCTCCTGTTCTCTGATCTTCTTCCGGATAGAAGCGCGCTGTCCCTGCAAACCTCGGATAGAGGCATTACTATAGGTTGCCGTCTTGCGTTCTGCTCTGGTTGACGCAGCTGATTTGGATGTTTTTCTGGACACATGCCTTCTGCTGTTCTTCTTTCTGGCAGGAGTAGCAGCCTTCTTTTTCGCAGTTACGGCAGTCTTCCTCACCGGCTTCTTCTGGGCAGTATGGTTCTGCGCAAAAGGTGCGAGCGAGAAGGTGATTGCCATGATGAATAATAAGATTCGCTTCATTTCTTATATTAAAAACCCATGTTCTATACTTACAAACTCTTGATGAGCATTTACATACTCAATATCTTGCTGAGCACATCTGTTGGAGAAATCTGCTTGTATTTGCTGGAAATCTCGGTCTGAGTGCTCCATTTGCTGTCGGTCTTCACCTGATTCAATTCCAGACTGATCTTAGCCTCCTGCTTTTTCCTGGTAGCAGTAGTGGTCATCGACAGATTCAGGGAGGCAGGGAACATCTTGACGCCTACACTCTTGAAGTTGCCGTAGTCGACGTGGAGATTGGAGGTGCCGTTCTGCGCACTCTTATAGACAACATCTGCTGCTGTGATACGGCCGGTAGTGCGGTTGGCTGTCCAGGCATAGGTCATATTGCCGTTCCTGTAACTTACCGGCACAGCATCTCCTGCCACATCCAGTCTGGCATCAAACTTCTTCAGGTCTGATTCCTTCACGGTCCTTTCGCCCGGTAGGAGCAGCTGGTTCCAGAAGAGAGCCTGCAGAGAATAGAAGGAGATGCCCTGCTTCTTGAGGAAGTCTACCTGGGTATAATCTGCCTTGATATATTCCTTGTGCAGACGGTCGATGATAAGTACATGGTCGGGAGTAAACTCCAGACGGCCCACCTCTGTACCTAAGATAGGAATAAAGAGCTGGATGCGGATGATTTCATCCTTACGCATGCTCAGTTTGCCCGGCACAGTAATGTCCTTATCACCAGCCTGGAGAGTAAACGACATGTTACCTACAATATTCTTGGTATAAACCTGATTGTCTGAAACCTTCTGTACGAAAGCCAACTTCTTGAGCGCCTCACTCTGGCGAGAGTCAGAACCCTTGGTGGCATTCTCTTTCTGATGACTGGCTGATGAGGAGCCAGAGCCCTGCAAATTTTTGCTGCTTCCGCAAGAACCGAGGAGCAGGATGCTGCAGGCTGCGGCAAGCAGCATCATCTTATTCTTCTTCATTATATATTTCATCTTTCCTGATTTTTCTACTTTCCGTTTATTTCTTCTTACCTTTTCTAACTGACTTCTGCTTAGCGGCAGGTTTCTGCTTTGGCGCATTACGCTTCTTCAGTTCTTCTTCGGTAATATATTGTCTGTTCTTAATCTTCCATGCCAACACCTCAGTCTGGTTCTCGCCGGTATAGGCTTTCTTCCAGAAATCCACGGATTCATCGGCCATACCATTCATATAATAGATATCTCCGGCATGTTCCAGAACCGTACTGTTATCTGCGGTGGAATCGCGGTTTTTGAGTGCCTGGTCTATATAAGTCTTGGCATCAGCATAGCGTTCTTCCATAAAGAGAATCCAAGCATAGGTATCCAGATAAGTACCGTTGTTCGGCTCTGCCTTGATGGTCTTGTAGCTCATCGCCTCAGCCTTATGCAGGTCAACACCCTTCTCGCTCAGATAGTAGGCATAGTTGTTCAGCGCCATCACGTTATCATCTTTCCATTGCAGGCAGGAGTCGTAAGCCGCAAAGGCTTCCTGCTCTTCACCTTTCTTATGAAGGATATCGCCGGTTACGGCATAGAGGTCAGAAACCAGGTTAGCCGGCGACTGTGCATTCACCTGCGCCAATCCGAGACGGAACTCACGGAGCGCCTCGTCTTCCTTATCTTTCTGATAATACGCCATTCCACCGAAGTAATAGAACACCATTTCTTCGGGATTATACTCCTGAGCCGCCTTACATTGCTGGGAAACCAGGTCATATTTTTTCTCGTTCCAGAGCATCTGTACGAGTTGCATTCTGGCATTCACGTTATCCGGAGCTATGGTAAGCACCTTTTCGAAGGCACGGCAAACAGAGTCGGCCGGCATCTTCTTCAAACTCATATAAGCCGCTCTCATCTCTGCCACTTCGGCTGACGGATGAGCCACGTTGAGCGCCTTGTCAAACAGCGCAATCACCTTGGTAGAATCGCCACCTTCGCTCTCGTTCTTCTGAATGAAAGAGCGGTACATCATCACCTTGGTTTCCAGATCCGATTTCGGACTCATCAATATCTTATCGAGCATCTGCTCGGCAAGCTGCTCCTGATGGGTGGCATTATAATAGTCGTAAAGCGACATCTGGGCATACGAGTTGTCAGGCTCTTCTTCGAGCACATGGGTAAACAACTTGTAGGCCTCTTTCCGGCGCTGGTGTTCCATAAGCCAGTTGCCCAGCATTGTCTTATACTGCATATCCAGCGGATGCTGGTCTACCAGCGACTTCAGTTCCTGATAGGCAGCCTTCTTGTCGTTCATCAGTTCATAAACTCTCATTTTAGAGAGGGTGAACTGTTCGCTTTCACCTTCTTCCACCTCAAGACGCGAAATGGTTTTGAGTACTGATTTATAATCCTTATTCTGGGAATAAAGCTGAACCAGGATGCGGAGGGCATCGGTATTATCGTGGTTTTTGGCATACAGATTCTCATAGGCATTGATGGCAAGTTCGTATTTCTGGCTACCTATATAATATCTGCCCAACTGCTCTGCATAGGTCTGGTTTTTCGGATTCAGTTCTATTGCCTTCTGCATATAGGCAAGTGCCAGGGAATCCTGCTTGAGCTGAGAATAGAAAAGCGACTCATAGAAATAGGTTTCAGCCGCCTTCGGGTCAATCTTCCGGGCATGCTCAAAGAGGTCGAAAGCTGCCGAATAATTGCCGGCAGCCTGCTGGCGCGCTCCCTCCAGGAAGAAATAGTTGTAGCGCTGGCGGTCGTTCGGAGAGAGATGGTCCTCCTGAACCGCCGGCTTCTGAACCGGCTGCACCTTCTTCTTACGGGCAAGCGACGGCATGGCTACCGAACCCAGCAAGACCAGCCCCATTGCCCAACTGATATTTCTAAGATTCATCTTCACGATTCTAATCCTTTCTATTCTATCTTTAATAATCTGTTATTTTACACCCGTATGACCGTATCCGCCGGCTCCACGTTCGGTTTCATCGAGCTCATTAACCTCGATGAAATCGCATTGTTCGTGCTTAGCCAGCACCATCTGGGCTATACGTTCGCCATCATTAATGACGAAATTTTCTGTAGAGAAATTGATGAGCAGAACCATGATTTCGCCGCGATAATCGGCATCGATGGTTCCCGGCGTATTCAGTACAGTAATGCCATGCTTCAAAGCCAGACCGCTGCGAGGACGGATCTGCGCTTCATAACCTGCAGGCAAAGCCATATAAAGACCGGTTGGCACCAGTCGTCGCTCCATAGGATGAAGCACGATTGCCTCATCGATGTTTGCCCGCAAATCCATGCCGGCACTCTGAGGTGTGGCAAACGCAGGTAGAGGCTGATGCCCCTTGTTGATAATCTGTACTTTTATCATGACTTTTTCTTTTTTTATCTGTGTCTGAGTTTAATAATCTGCAAAAATAAGCAATTTTGATGGAATAAATGAATTTTTGAGGATAAAAACATGTAATTTATCATATTTTATTTTGATTTGTGCTTACTTTAGTGTATTTTTGCGCTACAGAATCAAGTAATACAATAATATGGAATGGAAACAACTGATATCCAACAAGCGTTTCGGACAGGAGCATAAGCATGCCGAGCGCCATGATGATCGCTCTGAATTCAAGCGCGATTACGACCGTCTTATCTTTTCATCGGCATTCCGCCGCCTGCAGAACAAGACGCAGGTTTTCCCTTTGCCGGGCAGCATCTTCGTTCACAACCGCCTCACCCACAGTCTGGAGGTGGCGAGTGTGGGCATGTCGATAGGTAACGACATTTCCCGACGTGTCATCCAGAAGCGGCCTGAACTGAAGGATACGCTCGTTGAGGAGATAGGTACCATAGTAAGTGCAGCCTGTCTGGCACATGATTTGGGCAATCCGCCTTTCGGTCATTCCGGCGAGAAAGCCATCCAGACTTTCTTCTCTGAAGGACCGGGTCAGGAGATAAAATCAATGGTTTCATCGGAGTTTTGGGATGATATTACGCATTTCGAAGGCAACGCAAATGCCTTCAGAATCCTGACCCACCGGTTCAAGGGGCGCCGTCAGGGAGGCTTCGTGATGACCTATTCCATGCTTGCTTCCATCGTAAAATACCCGTTTGCAAGCAGTCTTGCCGGCAACCACGGCAAATTCGGTTTCTTTGCTTCAGAAACGGAATCTTATAGGAAAATTGCCGATGAATTGGGCATTTTTTGCAAATCTGCACCGGGTGAGCCTCTCAAATACGCCCGCCATCCACTTGTATATATGGTAGAAGCTGCCGACGATATCTGCTACGAAATCATGGACATCGAAGACTCCCATAAGCTCAAGATTCTTTCCTTTGCTGAGACCGAACACTTGCTGCTGAGTTTCTTCGATGAAGATATCCAGCAGAAGATACGCCAGCGCATCATCGACGAAGAAATGACTGACGAAAACGAGAAAGTGGTTTACATGAGAGCCAGCGTCATCGGCAAACTGGAGAACGAATGTGTGGCAGCCTTCCTGGCGCACGAGGAAGAAATCCTTGCCGGAACTTTCGAGGGCAGTCTCATCGACCACATTTTCGAGCGCCAGAAAAAGGCATACAAGGAATGTGAGAAGATCTCCTACTCTAAGATTTACCAAAGCAAGCCGGTGCTCGACATAGAACTGTCGGGTTATAAAATCATGGCAACTCTGATGGAGGTTTTCATAGAGGCAGCCGTCAACCCATCGCGTTTCTACTCCAAGCAGCTCTTGCGCCGGGTAAGCAGCCAGTATGATATAGAGAACGAGAATCTGGAGGAGCGCATCATGGCGGTAATTGATTATATCAGCGGCA
>OKUE01000497.1_pt1 | contig 9662 bp, 7 predicted proteins | sample 1606511 | NCBI WGS metagenome assembly OKUE01 (sample SAMEA3882505, study PRJEB24775) | human gut metagenome | biome: human-associated habitat; feature: intestine environment; material: feces | place: Netherlands | collected 2009/2010 | reverse complement strand
AGGCCGTAACATGCTTATGCTGCTCGCCCCGATTAAGGGCGCCTTCGATGAGGATAAAGCGGCAAGCGATACTAAGTAACTAGTGTTCTGTAACCGATTAAGGAGTATTTCATGCCTAAGATGAAGTCCCACAGCGGCACCAAGAAGCGTTTCCGCAAGACTGGTACCGGCAAGCTTATGCGCGCCAAGGCTTTCAAGAGCCACATCCTGAGCAAGAAGTCCACCAAGCGTAAGCGTGGCTTCCGTCAGGAGACCGAGATTGCCGCTGCCGACCGCAAGGTCATCAAGTCGCGTCTCGCCTAAGTTCGCGTTCCCGTTTTTCGTTTTACCGTCTAGGAGTTGATAGAACATGGCACGTATTAAGCGCGCTGTTGCCGCCAAGAAGAAGCGCCGTACCGTTATGCACCGTGCGAAGGGTTACTACGGTGCCGCTTCGCGTACTTACAAGCATGCTAAAGAGCAGGTCCAGCACTCCCTGCAGTATCAGTATCGTGATCGCCGCAACAAGAAGCGCGAGATCCGTTCTCTTTGGATCACTCGTATCAACGCTGCTGCTCGCCTGAACGACATCTCTTACTCTCAGTTCATGCACGGCCTGAAGGTTGCCGGCATCGAGCTCGACCGCAAGGTCCTGGCTCAGATGGCTTACGAGGACATCGAGTCCTTCAACGAGCTGGCTACCATCGCCAAGAAGGCTCTCGAGGCCTAATAGATTCTCTTGAATCGCTAGGGGAGTGTCGCGTTGTGCGCGGCGCTCCCCTTTTTTATCGAAAGCGCTGGTTTACATTGCTAAAAGCCCGGGTAGATAGACACTTACAGGTGACCGATCTTTATATATCTCTTAACCGAAGGGTCATCATCTGATACGTGCAGTATTTCTGCACCAGCCTTTCTATGACTTATATAGGAAGCGATGTATTGTGTAGGACTTGTGAAGAGTGGAATTCCCGCCCACGGGGCCCCTCCGGTCTGGCAATATATCTCCTTGCCGCGCGGCCCGGTGGAACCGGGAACCAGCGCAGGCGTGCACCTTGAGAACCGGATACTGCGAGGATGGACACTTCAAGTGTCGCATCCGGGCAGACATCGAACCATTTGAAATGGTCTAACTTGGATTTGTTTTTCGCAAGGCCGCCGAGAGGCGGCCCCGAGAAATTCCTTTTCCTATACTAAAACCATATGAATCGAACGGAACCGATCAGCGAATGACTGAGAGGACCGGACGGGCTCGAAGCCCATATATTTTGGACGGAGAGTTCGATCCTGGCTCAGGATGAACGCTGGCGGCGCGCCTAACACATGCAAGTCGAACGGCACCCCTCTCCGGAGGGAAGCGAGTGGCGAACGGCTGAGTAACACGTGGAGAACCTGCCCCCTCCCCCGGGATAGCCGCCCGAAAGGACGGGTAATACCGGATACCCCGGGGTGCCGCATGGCACCCCGGCTAAAGCCCCGACGGGAGGGGATGGCTCCGCGGCCCATCAGGTAGACGGCGGGGTGACGGCCCACCGTGCCGACAACGGGTAGCCGGGTTGAGAGACCGACCGGCCAGATTGGGACTGAGACACGGCCCAGACTCCTACGGGAGGCAGCAGTGGGGAATCTTGCGCAATGGGGGGAACCCTGACGCAGCGACGCCGCGTGCGGGACGGAGGCCTTCGGGTCGTAAACCGCTTTCAGCAGGGAAGAGTCAAGACTGTACCTGCAGAAGAAGCCCCGGCTAACTACGTGCCAGCAGCCGCGGTAATACGTAGGGGGCGAGCGTTATCCGGATTCATTGGGCGTAAAGCGCGCGTAGGCGGCCCGGCAGGCCGGGGGTCGAAGCGGGGGGCTCAACCCCCCGAAGCCCCCGGAACCTCCGCGGCTTGGGTCCGGTAGGGGAGGGTGGAACACCCGGTGTAGCGGTGGAATGCGCAGATATCGGGTGGAACACCGGTGGCGAAGGCGGCCCTCTGGGCCGAGACCGACGCTGAGGCGCGAAAGCTGGGGGAGCGAACAGGATTAGATACCCTGGTAGTCCCAGCCGTAAACGATGGACGCTAGGTGTGGGGGGACGATCCCCCCGTGCCGCAGCCAACGCATTAAGCGTCCCGCCTGGGGAGTACGGCCGCAAGGCTAAAACTCAAAGGAATTGACGGGGGCCCGCACAAGCAGCGGAGCATGTGGCTTAATTCGAAGCAACGCGAAGAACCTTACCAGGGCTTGACATATGGGTGAAGCGGGGGAGACCCCGTGGCCGAGAGGAGCCCATACAGGTGGTGCATGGCTGTCGTCAGCTCGTGTCGTGAGATGTTGGGTTAAGTCCCGCAACGAGCGCAACCCCCGCCGCGTGTTGCCATCGGGTGATGCCGGGAACCCACGCGGGACCGCCGCCGTCAAGGCGGAGGAGGGCGGGGACGACGTCAAGTCATCATGCCCCTTATGCCCTGGGCTGCACACGTGCTACAATGGCCGGTACAGAGGGATGCCACCCCGCGAGGGGGAGCGGATCCCGGAAAGCCGGCCCCAGTTCGGATTGGGGGCTGCAACCCGCCCCCATGAAGTCGGAGTTGCTAGTAATCGCGGATCAGCATGCCGCGGTGAATGCGTTCCCGGGCCTTGTACACACCGCCCGTCACACCACCCGAGTCGTCTGCACCCGAAGTCGCCGGCCCAACCGCAAGGGGGGAGGCGCCGAAGGTGTGGAGGGTGAGGGGGGTGAAGTCGTAACAAGGTAGCCGTACCGGAAGGTGCGGCTGGATCACCTCCTTTCTAGGGAGACACATTCTTAGAGAGAAAACACTTTAACTCGAATAGAGGGCAGGAGCCCGTCCGGTGGATGTCGCCCGCGATGATTCCCCGCAGCACCCGGTCCCCGGGGTCGCACCCGCGTACCTTGAGAGCCGCATAGCGATAGGAGAGAGATGGAAGAGATTCTCTTCCAGACTCGATTCTTTTCTGCGATTTATCAGACAGAATGATAGCAATCATTCATCCGATCCAAACAAGAAGAATTCACTTATATATGAGTGAGGAGCATCTGATCGCGAGCACAGTCAACTACTGTGCCGCGGTATGAGATACCCGAATTGCGACATACGAGCGCTATTCATGATATCGATTAATTAACTTAATTAGCGACACGTGGATATCCCGCGGGCCCGAGAGCGGTCCCGCAAGATACCACGGGCGCACGGCGGATGCCTTGGCACAGGGAGCCGATGAAGGACGCGGCAAGCTGCGATAATCCCCGGCGAGGAGCACACATCCTTCGACCCGGGGGTCTCCGAATGGGCGAACCCATCCACAGAGGTGTGGATATCCCCGGCCCGAACACATAGGGCCGGGGAGGACAACCCGGGGAACTGAAACATCTAAGTACCCGGAGGAGAGGAAATCAATCTCGAGACTCCCCGAGTAGCGGCGAGCGAAAGGGGACCGATGGCCAAACCGTCGAGCGGGCATACCCGGCAGGGGTTCCGCCGACGGGGTTGCAGGGCCGCGCATCCGGGGGCTGCCGCCCCCGGGCGCAGGTCCGGCTGGGGAGCGGAACGGCATGGGAGGGCCGGCCGCAGCGGGTGACAGCCCCGTACGCGAACCCAGACCGGACGGCGCGACGCGGTCCCTGAGTAGGGCCGGGCACGTGAAACCCGGTCCGAACCTGGGTGGACCACCATCCAAGCCTGAGTACTACCCTGTGACCGATAGCGCACCAGTACCGTGAGGGAAAGGTGAAAAGCACCCCGGGAGGGGAGTGAAACAGTACCTGAAACCGTGCGCCCACGAGCAGTCGGAGCAACTTTATGTTGTGACGGCGTGCCTTTTGTAGAATGAGCCAGCGAGTCGCTGGCGCGGGGCGAGGTTAACCGAAAGGGAGCCGGAGCGAAAGCGAGCCTTAACAGGGCGACTTGAGTCCCGCGCCGCGGACGCGAAGCCGGGTGAGCTATCCGTGGGCAGGCTGAAGCGGGGGTAAGACCCCGTGGAGGGCCGAACGCACGTCGGTTGAAAACGGCGGCGATGACCTGCGGATAGGGGTGAAAGGCCAATCAAACCCGGAGATATCTCGTTCTCCCCGAAATAGCTTTAGGGCTAGCGTCGCGCGTTCACCGCCGGAGGTAGAGCACCGGATGGACGAGGGGGCTTCGCCGCCTACCGAATCCAACCGAACTCCGAATGCCGGCGGCCCAGAGCGCGGCAGTCAGAGCATGTGGGCTAAGCTGTGTGCTCGAGAGGGAAACAGCCCGGACCGCCCGCTAAGGTCCCCAAGTTCCAGCCGAGTGGCAAAGGATGTGCGTCCGCCCAGACAACCAGGATGTTGGCTTAGAAGCAGCCATCCATTCAAAGAGTGCGTAACAGCTCACTGGTCGAGTGGACATGCGCCGACAATACACGGGGCTAAGCTGGACACCGAAGCGGCGGGATTTTAATTCATTAGAATCGGTAGGGGAGCTTCCCATGGGCGGAGAAGCCGGAGGGCGACCGACGGTGGAGCGCATGGGAGTGAGAATGCTGGCATGAGTAGCGAGAGACGAGAGAGTAACTCGTCCGCCGTGAACCCGAGGTTTCCTGGGCAAGGCTAATCCTCCCAGGGTCAGTCGGGGGCTAAGGCGAGGCCGGGAGGCGTAGCCGACGCGCAGCAGGCAGACATTCCTGCACCGCGCACGCGGCGCTACGACCGACGGGGCGACGGATGGGGGTGGCTCGGCGGGGTTCTGGACGTCCCCGTGATGGAGCGCGGCCCGCGGACCAGGGAAATCCGGTCCGCATTGAGGGCGAGGCTCCGGACGAAGCGACTGAGCGAAGCGAGTGAGCCCGAGGTCCCTAGAAAAACCCCTAGGCAGGCGCGTGCGCGCCCGTACCGCAAACCGACACAGGTGGGTGGGTAGAACATACCGAGGCGATCGGGTCAACCATGGTCAAGGAACTCGGCACAATGGCCCCGTAACTTCGGGAGAAGGGGTGCCCGCGCGTACGTGAACCGGCTTGCCCGGGGAGCGGAGGCGGGCCGCAGTGGAGAGGCCCAAGCGACTGTTTACCAAAAACACAGGACTCTGCAGAAGCCGCAAGGCGACGTATAGGGTCTGACGCCTGCCCGGTGCCGGAAGGTCACGCGGAGGAGTTAGCCGTTAAGGCGAAGCCCCGAAGCCAAGCCCCGGTAAACGGCGGCCGTAACTATAACGGTCCTAAGGTAGCGAAATTCCTTGTCGGGTAAGTTCCGACCTGCACGAAAGGCGCAACGACTTGGGCGCTGTCTCGACCATGGACCCGGTGAAATTGCACTGGTCGTGAAGATGCGACTTACCCGCGGAAGGACGGAAAGACCCCGTGAACCTTCACTGCAGCTTGGCATTGGCCGCTGGTCCCGCGTGTAGAGGATAGGCAGGAGGCACAGATCCGGAGGCGCCAGCCCCCGGGGAGCCGCCCTTGGAATACTGCCCTCGCGCGACCGGCGTCCTAACCCGAGGCCGTCAACCGGCTCGGGGACCGTGCCAGGCGGGCAGTTTGACTGGGGCGGTCGCCTCCTAAAGGGTAACGGAGGCGCGCGAAGGTCCGCTCGGGACGGTCGGCAACCGTCCTTTTGAATGCAAGAGTACAAGCGGGCTTGACTGCGAGGCCCACAAGCCGAGCAGGTGCGAAAGCAGGCTCTAGTGATCCGGCGGCCCCGAGTGGGTGGGCCGTCGCTCAACGGATAAAAGGTACTCCGGGGATAACAGGCTGATCTTGCCCAAGAGTCCACATCGACGGCAAGGTTTGGCACCTCGATGTCGGCTCATCGCATCCTGGGGCTGAAGTAGGTCCCAAGGGTTGGGCTGTTCGCCCATTAAAGCGGTACGCGAGCTGGGTTCAGAACGTCGTGAGACAGTTCGGTCCCTATCCTCCGTGGGCGCAGGAGAATCGATGGAGGCTGCCCCCAGTACGAGAGGACCGGGGTGGACGCACCTCCGGTGAACCGGTTGTCGACCAACGGCACGGCCGGGTAGCCGCGTGCGGCGCGGATAACCGCTGAAGGCATCTAAGCGGGAAGCCGTTCCAGGGATTAGTTCTCCTTCCGGTAAGGGCCCAGGTAGACTACCTGGTCGATAGACGGCAGGTGCAAGGACGGCGACGTCCTCAGCCGAGCCGCACTAATCGCCCGAGCTCTTCCGGAACCGCACCTCGCGGCCCGCGGGACTGAGCGCTCATGCGCGGTCCGGGCACGAGGATGCCCCCGAGTCATCTTTCCTATGCGCCATGCGGCCCCCAGGGCACGTGCAGAGTGAGACCCAGGACACCGTAACGGTGGGCGCCGCCCACCGGTCAGCGGCCAGAGCATGGGGGGCACGCCCGGTCCCGTTCCGAACCCGGAAGCTAAGCCCCATCGCGCCGAGAGTACTGCGGGGTCAGCCCGTGGGAGGCCAGGGCGCCGCTGACCGGTGGACGGCACCGAGCCGTACGCTTGAACTGAGAAGGGGGAGGCCTCGCGGCCTCCCCCTTTTTTGCGTTTACGGGGCGTAAATGACTCAATTACACGAGACGATCTTATCGTTTTTGGTATTGAGCCCTTATTTAAAGAAGATAAATCGAATAACAAGGGCAACTGCTATGGCCACAATGATCAAAAGCAGGATTGTCAGTCGATGCTGCTTGCGTCGTTTACTTGATGAAACGAAGATTGATTTTCCCTGTTTTGGCGTTTCGAGATAGCGAGCCGAATGCGTCAAGGTTTGCTTGGGTCGTGGACCTCTTTGTTGATGAGCGGCGGATGCTTTCAGTGGCTCCTCACTAGCTGTGCTGTTTTTAGATAATGGTGCGTCTTTCAGATATACAGGGTCTCCCGAGGCGACGCCCATATGTTTACGTCCCGTTTGGGCATCCTCGAGCGTTTGATATCGATTTCTCGTCACATATTCGGGCTCCGGATCATTAATGGGCTCTTGCGAGATGTGGGGGCGATAGAACCGTGGCGGCTGCGTAGAAGTATCTTCGCCCTGCGTCGGCATAAACATTTTGTTCTGGTTTTGGTCGTCCATGATGCCCTTTAGCTCGTTACCCACAACGTGTACGCGCTCATTGTAAGCCCCTTGTTATTTGTAGCTGCGAACATACTTGTTATTTAAGCTCTGGTTCAAAGAACCTTAACCTTATTAAAACCTGAGTCAAACACACTTAGATATGCTTATAGTACTGGACTCAAAAAACTTTATAGTCGATGTATATATAAGCCCTGTGTGGGCATATATAAGAGCGTCAAAAGAAGTCCCAGTCACCTAGAAGATGGCTCGGCAGTCCTAAAAGGAGTGGTAAACATGGCAAGCATGGTTCCTTATCGTTCGGTTTTTGGCGTTCGTCCTTCTGCTAGCTCGCTGTTCGATCTGTTTGATGATATGACCGACCTTGCAAACAACTCGATTGCTTCCAAGGCGTTTCCCGTTGACGTTGAGGATAAGGGCGACGGCTATGAGGTCAAGGCCTATCTGACCGGTGTCGCAAAGGACGATATCGATGTCGAGCTTAACGAGGGCCGTCTGTCCATTAGCGTGAATGTCGAGGAAGACGAGGAGAACGAGGGCAAGAACTTTCTGCAGAAGGAGTTCAACTCGTACAGCGCGACGCGTGGCGTGTATCTAAAGGACGCTTCGAGCGAGGGCCTCTCGGCTAAGTACGCTGACGGCATCCTGACCGTTACGGTTCCCAAGATCGTCGAGAAGAAGAACGTTACGAAGATCTCCATCGACTAACTTCGTTGGTGTTCTGCGCTATTAAAAGACAGCAAAAGGGGCTGGGAAGCGATTCTCGGCCCCTTTTGCTGTCTAGGACAGTCTATTGAATGGTTGCCGGCTGATACTGACTCGCAGGGCGTATCGAAAGTTTTCGCGATCCTTGGAGAAGGGTTGCGGAGCTGCCGACCTCGTCATCCAGGGTTGCGGCCAGAGCTTTGGCATAGCTTTTGACGGTAAGGCTCGGACGATTGTTATCTTGGCTGATATGCATGGCAATGAGCTGTTCGGTGCGATCGGTAACAAGTGCGCGCGCGGCTTCGGCGGCTTGGCCATTGGAGAGGTGTCCCCTTGCAGACAGGATGCGCTCCTGAAGAAAGCGGGGATATTCTCCCTCGCGTAGCATGGTCACATCATGGTTGCTTTCGAGCGCGAGGACTCGACAATCTTTGAGGGTGTTCATGGCTTGGCTCGATAGCTCTCCGGTGTCGGTGGCAAAGCCGATGGAATCATCGAGAGCATTGAATCGATAGCCGACTGGATTGATGACATCGTGTGATGTTGAGTAGGTTTGCACGTGGATGCCGGCAATGGAAAGGGTGTCACCGGGATCGAATTCCTCGACAGGCAGATGCGAAAGATTTTCTTTGTTCGAAAGAGTGCCCCTGCTGGCAAAGAGGGGGCCGTGCCAGTGCTTGCACCAGACATCGAGGCCCTTGATGTGATCGCTATGCTCATGAGTAATGAGAAGAGCCGAGACGTTGTCAGCCGAGAGCCCCAGTTCTGCCATGCGCTTTAATGTCTCGCGGCGAGACAGTCCGTCATCGACCATAATGAGCCCCTGCGGGCCCTCGATGAGCGCGCAGTTGCCTTTAGAGCCACTGCCGAGGATATGAAGGTGCAGACGAGACATAAGATTCCAAAGGATACAATGGGTGCGGACGAATAGAGGAGGAAGCAAATGCCTACGGTATCTCAGCATTATGGACACCATGCCGTGCCTGGGGCAGTCGATGAGACCCGAACGAGGCAGCAGGCTGCTCCTGTCGTGCTCATGGTATCAGGCGGCGCGGACTCGACGGCACTGCTTCTTATGGCGTGCACATCAAAGCTGGATATCCAAGACGGGCGCGGTGTTGCCCCCATTGCTCGCGAGCGCCTGCATGTGCTGCATGTAAACCATCATCTGCGCGGCAAGGCGTCCGATGGCGACGAGGCCTTTGTGCGTGAGCTCTGCGCGAAATATGGTTTACCGCTGTGCGTGGAGCACGCTTATTTTGATGGGGAGTCGGGCAATATTGAGGCCGCGGCCCGCGAAGTGCGCTATGCCGCGGCGCGGAGGTATGTTCGCGAGCTCTGCGCCCAGACGGGGGCACCGCGAACGGCGGCTCGTATCTGCACCGCGCACACGTCTTCGGATCGCGCGGAAACGTTTTTGATGAACGCGATTAAGGGTTCGGGGCCCGCTGGCCTATCGAGCATTCCTCGCCGGAGGAATATCGTGGTACGTCCCTTGCTCGACCTAACTCATGGCGAGCTCGTGGGCTATCTACAGGTACATGGTCAGCCGTGGCGTGAAGACGAGAGCAATGAGGATATCTCGTATCTGCGAAACTACGTGCGCCATCGAGTAATGCCAGTGGTGGCGCAGCGCAACGCGAGCGTCTGCAAGACGATTGGCGCCGCCTGCGAGATCTTAGGCGATGAGGACGCGTTTTTGTCTCAGCTTTCGGCACAGGCGTTTCGAAGCTGTTTGCGCAAAGAGGCAGCGGGTGCGCTGGTGCTCGATGCCAGGCGCCTGGCTGCGGCCGAGGTGGTAATCGCGCGGCGCATCGTGCGACTGGCGATTAAGCGCATCGATCCGGACGCTCGTCCCGAGATGCGACATGTGGAGCGAGTCCTTTCCTGCGTTGCCGAGGGCACCGGCTCGGTCACGCTTCCGGCGGGAATTGACGCGCGCGTTGAGTTTGGCATGCTGGCGTTTAA
>OKUE01000493.1_pt1 | contig 9743 bp, 8 predicted proteins | sample 1606511 | NCBI WGS metagenome assembly OKUE01 (sample SAMEA3882505, study PRJEB24775) | human gut metagenome | biome: human-associated habitat; feature: intestine environment; material: feces | place: Netherlands | collected 2009/2010 | reverse complement strand
TGTGCGACCGAAGATACTGACTGTCTCAACAACATATCCTATCTCTTCCAACAACTTATTCTGTCTCTTCCAACAACATATCCTATCTCTTCAAGCAACATATTCTATCTCTTTCAACAAATAGAAGAGGGTGAATCATAAACTTATGACACATCCTCACTTTTTACCTTAAATGATTGAACTGTAACAAGCAAATTCCACACGCTTCCCAAAGCGTGTGGTGTATATTATCTCAAAACATACTTTCCGGCTGGTGTCTTGCTGAACTTCACCTGATAGGCTTCAGAGACAATCTGCAGCGCCTCGGTAAGGTTGTTGTTCGGCAAGGTTCCTGTGAAAGGTTCGATGGTATCCATTTCCACAGCAATCTCTACTCCGTAATTCTTCTCCAGACTTCTGATGACTCTGCCCAGCGATGCATCGCGGAATACCAGCTGCTTCTTCTGCCATGCACAGGCATCCTCGATATGCGATGTTTCGCGGATATCCATCTTTCCTGTCTGTTTGTTCACCACTACGATTTCGTTTGGCTTCATCGTATAGGTGCTGCCGTTGGCAAGGGAAGTGAGCATCACGCTACCGTTGAACAGCGCAACTTCTGCTGTCTGTTCTTTCTTTCTGTTGATGACGTTAAACTCAGTACCCAATACCTTGATTTCCATTCCCTGCATGTGGATGATGAACGGATGTCGGGCGTCTTTGGCTACCTTGTAGTGAGCCTCGCCTTCAAATTCAATCTCGCGATTGTCTTTGCAGAAATCCTGTGGTGCATACTTGATGCTGGAGAGCGAATTGAGCGCTACCACACTCTTGTCAGGCAGGGTGATGCTCACCTGTTCGCCTTCCTGGGTGGTGATTTCTGTCAGCGGAATCGCCGCATATTGCCTGTTTTCCTTATACATCATTCCCATAATCACCATGCAGATAGGCAGGGCAATAGCTGCCGCTATCTGGGTCCACTTGAGGACGCGCTTCAGGGTGAATTGCTTACGGGTTCCTATCTGTTCATGAATTTCGGCCTTGATACGTGCCAAATCTTCGTCAGAGATACCGCTATCCGGGATGATGCCGTGCAGCCATTCCTCTTCCATGGCTGCTGCTAATTCTTCATCTGAACAGTTGTTGATCCGTTCTTTCAGATTAGCTAAGTCTGTACTATTCTTGATGTCGTCTAACATAAAACAATCCTTTTTTAGGTTATACATGGTTCGGTAGAGAATGTACCGTTAAATTATACTAAAAACAAGAGCCACATCAGGTTGGTGCGGTTGTTGATAAGCTGTCGGAGCTGTTTCAAACCCATCGACAACTGGTTCTTAACGGTCTGTTCACTATAGTTGAGTCTCTCGGCAATCTCCTGATTGTTGAGCATCTCTAACTTGGAGAGTCGGATGATTTCCTGCTGCGTCTTGGGCAGCTTGGCAAGCATCTGGTTGAGCTGTCTGACGAAATCATCATACTCCAGCTGACTGTCTGCAGTGGTACTGTTGTGATGGTCAAGGTAATCCATGTAGTCTTCGTACACGGGCGAATTGATGACCTTCCTATAGGCGTTGATGAGATAATGCTTGGCTCTGAGGAAGAGCAGCGGCTTTACGCTGTCTGCCTCTTCCAGCGTGCTTCTGTTGTTCCAGAGCCATACGAAGGTATCTTCCATGATTTCTTCGGCATTCTCCTTCGACTTGGTATATTTCAGGCAAAAGGCAAAGAGTCTGCGGGCATATAGCCCGTAGATCTCATCGAATGCCTTCATAGATCCTTTTTTGAGTTGAAGGATAAGTTCTGTTTCTGTCTTTTTAAACATGATAACTATTCACTAAAATCCATCTAAATCATATTCTTCGCTGTCCAAATCCAGACTGTCGTCGTTGTCGTAAGTTGTCTTTGGCGCTTTTTCTTCCTTTATATCCGCATCGGTTCCCTGGGTTCCGGTCGTTCCGTTTTCGGATGTTCCGGTAGTTCCGTTACTGAAAGTTCCGGTTGTACCATTATCGAATGTTCCGGTAGTTCCGGTTTCTATTTCACCGGTAGTTCCGGTTTCTTCTTCATTTTCTTCTGAATCATCCGTCTTTTCCTGCTGGATGATTTCCTCCGGTTCTTCAAGCAGTGGGTCCTTGCTGATTTTCAGCGGTGCCAGATGCTGGGTATAGAAGAGGGTATAATCGTCGTAGCTCAGACTAGTGCCCAGCAGCAGGAGGTTTGGTTCGCTGATTACGATGCCGCGGGCTCCCTTTGAGAGGAGCTGGGTAATGGTCTGATGCTGGTAGATGTCGTTAGCATACTGGCGTGCTTCATCGTAATTGCGGAAGCCCTTTACCTGCATGCGGTGCAGACCATTCTGCTCGTCAATGACGAGGTCGAAATTACGCACGAGATAGGAGGTGAAATTATATTTCGCCATCTCGAAGAGCAACTGGTTCTCGTTTACAGAATCGGGAACGTAGGCGAGCATGAAGACGAATGGCTCGTTGCGCTCGATGCTGAATACTTTTGCTTTGGATTTGACATCATCATTGAGTACGGCGTTGCGGCGCGACCATACATTGCTCAGGTCGAATGTGCCGCCCTTGAGCTGTCTGCCGGCTTTCACTCCGTTGAGAATCATTCCTGCCATCTCGCTGAGTCGGCTGTTCGGATATTTCTCTACCACCTGCTGCATATCATCGAGACAAGCCTGGATATTACCCTCGTGGAGCTGGGTGAGTCCGCCGATAAAGAGGAACTTGTCGCGGTTGGCTCCTTCAGGATAGCGCTTGTCAGAGATAGCCCTGTTGTGTACCACCTTATTATATAGGTTAGCCTTGAAGGCATCGTAGGTGGCAGCATAGAGCGAATCTTCGAGATGAATGCCCATCTTCGCATCTTCCTCATAATAAGGAGAGGTGAGCAGGGCGGTCCATTGACTCTCCGGATAATTCGCTTTCAACAGGTCGAGATAGCGGCTGGCGATGGCTGGCTGCTTCCTGATGTTGTAGAGCAGGTAGAGGTGATAGTAGGCATCATCGAGATGTTCGTATGCTGCGTTCTTCTTTACCAGTCGCTGCAGCATGCGTTCGCTTTCGTCCAGATCATTGAGTTTGTCTTTCAGAATGATGCCGGCATGCAGCAGTCCGTCGTCCAGAATCTGATTGCTTTCTGCCATCTTCTCTTCGGTGAGCGGAATCTGAGCGAGATAGTAGGCACGCTGATGCGGATCTTCTTCTGCACTCAGGTTCTTCTCTTTCTCCTTCTCAAGGTCTTTCTTCTGTGCCTCGTTGAGGAGTGAATCGCGCTGTTCATCAGTCATTTCTTCTACACCTTTGGCATCGGCTACTACGGTCTGGTTGCTCCGCTGCCAGTTGTCTATGTTCTTTCTCTTACCCCAGAGGCGCTCAAACTGCTGTTTGCCTTGGGCTACGGCAGATTGGGAGTAGAAATACCAGGTATTGGTGTTGCCGAAACCGCCGTTGCCCATGGCTCCGTTTCCGAAGCCGGATGAGGCATTGCTGTTTCCCTGATTCCTGTTATTTCTGCTGTTATTACCATTGCCGTTGTTTCTGCCGGCATTTTGGTTGTCTTGTTTTTCTGCCAATTCCTGGTCGGCAAGTCTTCTCTTTTCTTCCTTTTCCTGTTTTTTCAGGGCATCTATCACCTTGTCAATGGCGACATTCCGTTCTGTTTCGCTCATGCGGGCAAGCGATTGCAGGGAGTCCTGCAGATGGATGGCGTCGGTATAAGGCACCAGTTCATCGAGAACCTTCGAACGGTCGGAGAGCTGTTTGTAGTCTTTGCGGTCCTGGTCTAGGAGTCCGATGGCAGCATCATAGCATCGCTTGGCATCGCCATATCGGTGGCATTGCCAGTATACATTGCCCAGATGCAGCAGCAATACACCTTTCTCTACTCCGTTTCGGCTTGATTTCGCTGCACCCTTTTCGTATGCAGCAATAGCCTGAAGGGTATCGCCCTGGTTGAGATGTATGTTGCCGATGGCATAATAAACCTGGTCGAGATATTCCTGATTCTTGTCGCTCGCAGCCATTCGCTTCAATTTAGATACCATCTTCCGGGAGTTGTTGGTTGCCAGTACCTCGGTCATGGAGATGCGGGCATTGAACTCCAGTTCGTAAGGCGGATTGAGACGGATGACATGCTTGAAGGCACGGTAGGCATTCTGGGCGTGTCCCTGTTGTGCTTCTACCTGTCCCATCAGATACCAGAGGCGGGCTTTCTGCTTGCGTCGCATCTCATAGCCGATGGCTTTGCGGAGATACGGAACGGCCTCCTGATAGCGTCCGGTCTTCAGATAGTAGAGGGCATAGGTCTTGTCCCATTCCTTCTGGGCACGCCAGTGGATGGAATCGCGCTCGATATTACGGATTACATCTTCGGCATCGTATATCCATCCCGATTCGAGATAACTCTTGGCGAGCCAGGCACGTGCCTTGCCGTAAATGCCGGGTTGGGTGGCGTAGAGACGGCTCATATAGGCGAAAGTGGCTGCTGCCGACTGGAAATCGCCTTCAAAAAACTGGGAACGGCCCATCAGCATCCATGCCTTCCAGAGGAACGGATTATATTCACGGCGATGCAGCCATTCCAGGTCTTTGGCAGTCTTGCGGCGTTTCTTGTCCCATACCGGGCGGCGCTTGATGCTATGCTGGTGAATGGCTTTCTCGCATTTCTCGATGGCGCGGTCGTAGTTCGACTTGCCCAGTTCGCGGCTGTTCTTGTTGCCCACCGTATAATAAGGAATCATTTCAGAGTAATTGTCCTTATTTCCGTTTTCCTTTTCGAGCGAGCCTTCTATATAGGCTACGGTACCATTATAATAGGTGTTGTATCGGGCGTTGAAGGCATGCCACCATCTGCTCTTCGCCGTATTTTTCTGCGCAGAGCATCCTGCTATGGTCATTGCGAAGGCAAGGATAACCATAGCTGGCAAGAGGTTTCTGAATGGGAAATGCTTCAACATAAGTTTCTTCTTTATTTAAAATTTTTCTTTCAGAGCGTGTGAAAGCCTTAGTGCTTTCTGGCTGCCAGTATCCTTGCTGCTGCAAACAGGATGATGCTGACGAAGATGATGGTTGCACCTGATGGCACATTGAGCAGATAACTGGCATAGAGACCTACGATGCAGTCGATGCAGCCTATCACGATGCTGGCTCCTATCATGCGCTTGTAGCTGTAGGTGAAGAGGTTGGCTGTCATCTGTGGTATGGTGAGCAGACTGATGGCAAGTACGATGCCCACCATCTTGATGGTTGCCACGATGGTCATGGCGATGAGCGTCATCATCATATATTCTATCGCTGTAACCGGCAGATGTTGCGATTTGGCAAAGGTGCTGTCGAATGCGATGGTCTGGATAGGACGCAGCAGAAAGGTGAACAGTATTGCAACAAACAGGGTAAGACCTGCCAGAAGCCAGAGGTCTGTGCTGTCGATGGCAAGTATACTTCCGAAGAGGAAAGAGGGCAGGTCGGGCATGAATCCCGGAGTAAGGAAGCAGCAGATGATGCCCACGCTCATGCCAAGGGTCCAGAACATGGCGATGGCAGAGTCTTTGCGCACATCTTTCTTCCGTGATACCCATTGCACGCCAAAGGCACTCAAAATGGCGAATACCATGGCAGAGAGTATTGGGTTGATGCCTGCAAATACGCCGATACCGATGCCGCCAAAAGAGGCATGCGTAATGCCACCGCTGATGAAAACCAGCCGGCGTGTGACGATGTAGGTGCCTACAAAGCCGCACAGGATGCTTGCCAGTAGGGCGCCAATCAGTGCGTTCTGAAAAAATGTATATTGCAGTATATCCATGTCTTTACTTTGAACTTTGAACTTTAAACTTTGCGCATTGCATGTTTAACTTAAAAAACTGATGACTTCGTCTTTAATCTGGTTGGGCAGGTTGATGCCTCTCAGTATCAGACTTCGGTTCCATCCCGCCACCTCTTCCGGTTGCATCGTATAGAGCACTTCCGAGAATTCCTCTACCTCCTCATCGGTATAGTCGTCGGCAGCTCTTCCTGCAAACCGGTCGAGTTCCTCGTCATCGTAGTATTCTATTTCCTTGGTGGCGGCTTCCATCATGCATTCCTGTTCGCATTTGGAGTTCTCTCCGTTGCATGTATTGCACGAAACTCCTTCCTGCAGCGGTTCTTCATCCTCTCCCTTGCGATGAGAAATGATGCCGAAAATGGCGCTTATCAAGCCTAGGACCACCAGGGCAAAAACTAAATATAGCATAAACTGTTAACTATTAACTATTAACTTTCAACTATCTCAAACCCAACTTTCTCCAGGTCTTCCCAATAATGAGGATAGGATTTGCTCACTACCTCAGGATTGTTGATTTCAATCTGAGGGAACTTGAAGGCAAGAGGGGCGAAGGCAAGTGCCATGCGATGGTCCTCGTAGGTGTCGATAGGCTCGAAACTAGGCTCGCAGGTCTCGCCATCCCAAATCAGCGTGTTATCGTTCTCGTCATAAATCACGTAACCCACCTTCTTCAGCTCCTTCTTCAATGCCTCGATGCGGTCGGTCTCCTTGATCTTGAGACTGGCAAGCCCGGTGAACTTAAACTTTACGCCCAGGGCACAGCAGGCTACAACGATGGTCTGTGCAAGGTCTGGAGAACCGCTGAAATCGTAGTCGAAACGAGGCAAGAGACAACGCTGGACTTTCAACTTGACAGGAGAAAGAATATCACGGTTCTCAAATTCTGATTTCACGCCCAGCAGACTGAAGATGTATTTCACTACAGAATCGCCCTGTTTGGAACTGTCGAACAGACCTTCAAGTCTTACCTCAGAATCAGGATTTCCGTTCAGCGCCATCATTTCATACCAGTAAGAAGAAGCGCTCCAGTCATTCTCGATGGTGTAGTCGGCTACGCAGCTGTAAGGTTGTGGCTTTACGGTGATGGTATCCACATCGGTCCATTCTGCACTGGCTCCGAAGTTCTGCATCGTCCATAGTGTGAGGTCGATGTAAGGACGGGATGCTATCTCGCCCGTCAGTTTCAGTTCCAGACCGTTTTTCAGGATAGGACCAATCATCAGCAGTGCCGAGATATACTGCGAACTGATGTTTCCCACCACTTCGAGATGTCCGCCTTCCAACGGCTTACCTACGATGTGGAGTGGAGGATAGCCCTCTTTCTTCTCATACTGAATATCAGCACCGAGGTAGCGCAGGGCATCTACCAGGATAGCAATCGGGCGGTTCTGCATGCGCTCTGTTCCTGTGATGGTATGCTCGCCCGGTGTAGCAGAAAGATAAGCGGTCATAAAGCGCATGGCAGTACCGGCAGCCTTGATGTTGATGACATCAGGCATATCGCGCAGTGCCGCAATGATGACTTCTGTATCATCGCAATCGCTCAGGTTGCGGGGCTGCAACTTGCATCCCGCCATGGCATTGATTACCAATGCACGGTTGCTGATACTCTTGGAAGCTGGCAAGTTGATACTTGCATTGAGTTGGCGTGGAGCCTTGATTGTATATTTCATTTTCTTCTTGTTTCTATTTTTTATACTCTTCTAGTTTTTCTATTTCTCAGCCTTCAGTATCCGGATGTCCTTGATGCAGACAGCCTTTTCCTTGGCATATCGGATAGGGAGGTCATCTTCAGTTTCCGGCATCTCATCCCATGCACGGGTTCTCGGACGAATCTTCTTCGGACCCGGTATCAGGGGCGAATAATACAGAACCTGACGGATGCGGTTTGCCTGTTCAGGGGTAAATCGCATGCTGTAACAGATGCTGTAGTCCATCAGATTATCTGACTGCCATTCCTTATCCTTGCTGTTGGTGCGTTTGGCAAGTTCTCTCATGTTAAAAACTGTATCTGGATTGATCGCTTTTGCATTACTGACATATTCTGTCAGCCATTTGCCGTATGCTATTCGGTTGTAGCTAGGTGTATCATCGCAATAGTCAGAGTCGTCATCATCATCGGCAGCCTCTGATTTGCCTTTCACGGTTTTCTCAGAGAAACAGTGGAAAAGCCCCAGGTAATGTCCCAGTTCGTGTGCCAGTGTGGCATTCGGGTCGGTTGTTTTGTATTCGATTTCTTCCTTGTGATTCTTGTGTATTGTATACCGATTTCCTTCATTCTCCCTTCCCACATAGATTGAATTGAGCGAAACGCAATATGGAAATTTGCCCGGTTTGCTCAGCGGATAATTCTTGCCATTGCTCAAACCATCTATCTGTGGATAGCCGCCTACCTGGTAAGGCAGATGACTGATGCCCAGCGTGGTGCTGTTTTTATCGGTCTTCTTGAAGGCATATACCATCACATTGATGTAGTTGTTCTGGTCCCAGCAGTACTTTACATAATTTTTGTCCTTCATGAAACTCTCGCAGTCGAACACCGAATCAGATTCAGATACCTCGATATATTCCACACCTGGTGTACTGAGTCTCTTGCCGCTCTCATTCTTCTCAGCCAGTTCGAACTGGATATGCAGGTTCTCGCTCGGGATGGTATCCATCTGATAGTTGTATACATCACCCTGATAAAGTTCGTTCACGTTGGAGAGAATCTCCTTGAGGCGGGTATATTCGATGTATTGCTTGGTGTTACTGTAGAAGACATGGAAGATGACAGGCAGATGATAAACATAATCATCGCCTGTAATGATATCTGTGTCACGGTCTTGCCCGTTGGATCTGATAGGGTCGCCGATAGAGCCTTCGGTATCCTTGCATGATGCAAAGCTGAGGACGGTGAGGGCGATCATGAAATAAAGAATTTTTCTCATGCGCGTACCTTATATTATATATTTTCGTGCAAAAATACAAAAATAAAAGAAGATAGGCGAGAAATATCCTGAAAAAGTTTCTCAAAATGCCAAAAAACTTGTGCTTCCATCTTCTTGATGTATGTCAATTCAGTTACATTTTGTAAACTTGATTCCATGAAAATAGCGTTTTATAAGGTAGGTGTTCGTGCAATATGCGAAATTTCAGGCTGTGAAATTGCAAATTGTAAGATTGTGTGCGTTCTAAAACAAAAAGTATAACTTGACCAAAAAATAAGATAAAATAGCGTTAAGGAATTATGAACTTTTCGGAAATCGTTGTATCTTTGCACCAGAAAAAGAAACAATGACAATAAAAATAACATCCTAAAAATAAACGATATGAAACGAATGATATTATTCTCATTGATGGCTTTGATGACCATAGCAGCTTTCGGTCGTAAGCACGTAGAGAATGCAACAGTTGTAGCTGACACTATTTTCTATGCAGAAAATATGAGCAATGTAACCAGCGCAGATCAGGCTAGTTATTACAGACTGCTGATGACTACTGGTACAGGCCTTAACAAGAAGGACGTTTTCCAGGACTTCTATATGAACGGTAATCTCCGTGCTGAAGGTGGTTATAGCTTTATCGACCTCGGCAACGATCGCAATACTATCTTTAATGGTGAGGTTACTACCTATTATAAGAATGGTAAGGAGAAGTGGCATGGCAACTATGTCAATGGCAAGCGCGAAGGCTACTTCACACTCCAGCTCCGTGAAGGCGGTGTAGCTGTCGTTCAGTTCAAGAATGGCAAGTCTGTTCACGATTACTTCATGGTAACTTACAAGGACGGTTCTTCTGAGAAGAGAAATCTCTCTGAGTTGAAGCAGTTCATGTAATCAGAAATAAGCAACTATGTAGTTTTGTTACTTCATTGAATTAGAAGAAAATCTCTCTTATATAAATTAAAATTTTATGTTGATATGACCAATATGGGGATG
>OKUE01000490.1_pt1 | contig 9768 bp, 8 predicted proteins | sample 1606511 | NCBI WGS metagenome assembly OKUE01 (sample SAMEA3882505, study PRJEB24775) | human gut metagenome | biome: human-associated habitat; feature: intestine environment; material: feces | place: Netherlands | collected 2009/2010 | reverse complement strand
CGGGCGGATTCGGGACTTTAACCCGTTAGAAACGTGCGCCGCTAGGCGCACATATGAAAAAACAGTTCATAAAAGTGTTATTTTACGAACTGTTTGTATTTTTGTCAATTTTGAAAACATAAATTTAGCTGTTAAAAACTTGCAAAATATTTTCTAATAAATCACCAAATGAGTAATAAGCCTGTACAGATATGGGCATTATTTTTACATGAATTTGTATGATAAATATATGTATATGATATCCATAGCATATACATATATTGAAAAATATCATTTCCAACTATTCCTGTTAAATAGGCTTCTTGTTCATTTGTAATTTTATTAGCATTGACATAGTATTTTCAAGTGTTATCTATCATAGGAACATTCGCCACTTTGTCTGAATCATGATGGAAAGCTTTCCCTGTTTTATTTTAGTATCGGTCTGGATTCTCTCTCATAAAGATAAATTCTGCTACAGAGCGGTCATATGTTTTAATGTGTCCAAATAGCCAATCGATTACATTTTTCTGTACAAGTTCACTAAACTGTTCTGTTGGTCCTTCATAATCCTGAAGGTATTCTTGCAGTTCCTGAATTGTCTTTTTAAACTCTTCATGTTTTTCGTGATGTTTTTCATACTCTGGATAACCAGCATTTTCCTGAAGCTTTTCCTCTTCTTTGAAATGAAAGTTAGTATACTCATCCAGATAATCCAGCATTTTGATTGCTTTTAGCTTGCTGTCGCCATTTTGACATGCAGTTACAAAGTTCTGGATACGTTCAATCAATTCTTTATGCTGTGTATCAATTGTTTTATTTCCTGTTATTAAATTGTCATCAAAAGTAATATTTAAATCATAAGTCATAATCTGGTCTCCATTTCTTTTTTATTTTCTCTTGGATTCTTTTTGTGTCTGTCAGTTTCACATCTAAATTTTCTGCTTACTCTTCTAAAGGAACAAAAACATCTTTTCCAAATCCATAGATTGGGCATACCCAATGCTCTGGAATATCCTCAAATGTAATTTTGGGAGCGATATCTATGTTTAGATTGCCTACTGCTGGTTCATAAATATAGCCACATTGTTCACATTCATATTTTTTCTTTTCAATGTTTTTTTTCTTAGTTTTCTATGCTTGTATTATACATGATAATTTTTTTTTTTTCAATAACAGTAATAGTCGTTATTTTTATTTTGAATTCCAGTAATATCCGTATAAAATATAACGCAAGGGCTGCTGTGGTCCTTCATTTTCTTCTTTGCCGGTTCTGACTTTTTCGCACCTGCACACTTTTCTTTTATGCCTTTAAGGACTGATTTTTTCTTTTCCCTGTCGCTTGCTTTATGCTCAAGATGCTTTTCCACTGCCGGAAGATAGTTTTCCATGGTGCCTGTCTTTCCTTCCGTGATCGGGTTGATGTCCAGCTTTATTCCTGCTATTGTCATGCCGTCTTCATGAAGCATATCAAAGAAGTCATCCTCCCTGATGCTGCCTTTATACTCCACAGCCACATCTATATCAGAGTTTTTATTTTCTATTCCCCTGCTTCTGGTTCCTGTCACTGCCACATAGATTATCTCTGCATCAAGACCGTTGTCTCTTATCTTATCCATTACATAATCATGCACCTGGCTTTCTATATCTGCCGGACCCAGACCGTCTATTCTGTGAAATTTTTCATTGGTTCTTTCCTTAAATCCTGCCACTGCATCAGGAACATCCGCATCCGTTTTCATCTTCTCCGCTTCCGGCTCTGCCCCGGCAATTTCCGTTTTCTTTGCTTTAAGCTCCGACTGGACCTTTTCCCATACCAGCTTCAGATACACATTCTCATTTTCCATAAGCTCCCATTCCAGATCTTTGCACTCCTGCAGTGTTTCAAGCTTCTCTAAGAATAGCTGTCTTAACAATTCGTCAAAATAATACAGTTCCACAATATCTTCAAACCTTGTCCCATCCTTATATTTTTTAGTGGTTGGGTTCTTAAAGATATCCTTATATCCACCAATCAGTGAATAATAACTTGTCTGTTTTAAAATCTCCTTTGCATATGCCTCATTATCAATCAACAGATTTTTCTGTTTGGAACTGCAGGCTTTGGTGGCAGTGATATCTATTTTCGGAAAATCCTGATCATCCGGCAAATTTTGATGTATTGATCCAGAATTTTGACTGTGCATTGTCTCACCCTGATGCCAATGACCTGGAAAAACTGAAAGAAGCCGTTATGAATCCATCCTTCTGATAAGACCATAAAATAAGGCAGCCCCACATAGCTGAGTCTGCCCTACTCTCTTTATTTAACGTTGATGCCACTGGCATATTGCTGCAGAAACTGTTCTTTTCCGCATGGTCTTCCAAAATAATATCCCTGCAGATAATCAACCTTCATTTCTTTCATTTTCAGAAGCCATTCTTTTTCCTCGATGCCTTCTGCGCATATCCTGACGTTAATACAATGTACCATGGGGATGATATTTTTATATAATTCATAATCCCTGTCACTGTTCATCGCCTTGGCAGTAAAATCCCTATCCATTTTCACGTAACTTGGATTCATATCACGAATACAATGAAGATTCGAATATCCTGTTCCAAAATCATCGATCACAAAGGGAATCCCGTTCTTGTCCAGAGTTTTACGGAATTTACAGAACGAAGGTGTCATATCCATAAATCCGCTTTCTGTCATTTCAACACATAAACATTCCGGCTGTAATGAATATTTTTGAATTGCATCCAGAATATCCCGCTCCACATTGCCTTGCAGGATCTGAACATAGGATACATTTACATTCATCCGGAAGTCAGGAATATATTTCTGCATTTCACAGCACATTGCTGCAGCTTCGTTCAAAATATATCTTCCAGCGGGAATGATCAATCCGGTCTCTTCCAATAATGGGATAAACTCCATCGGTGAAACAAACTCCCGCCCTTCTTCCGTTATCATGGAAAAACGCATCAGTGCCTCTGCTCCAATGATCTGTTTGGACTGACAGTCCACGATCGGCTGGTAGTATACTTCAAAGCCATCATAATGGTTTACAATAGCATTACGAAGTGTTGCTATGATTCTTCCTTTTCGTAAAAAGACCTCATAGTCATCCTGGTCAAAAATATAGAATCCATTTTTACCCATGCTTTTTGCCTGTTTCAAGGCAAATTCAAACTTTTTGCGGCATTCTTCGGTTCCCTCACAAAATGTTGCTGCATCTATAACACCAATAGAAATAGAAAATATAGCTTCATAATTTTCGGCTACTATGAAATTACGAAGTTTATCTGTAATCTTTTCTTTCAGTGCCACAGCGTCTTCTGCGGAGGAAGCTTCCAGATCCACGATCACATACTGATCCGCTACCAGATGGTAAATTCTCTGCTTGTCTGAAAGGCATTCCTTCATACAGCCGGCTACGCTTCTCAGGATATAATTACCATAACCAGCTCCCCTGGAGCTATTGATCGCTCCAAAATCATCAATTCCTACATGCATAAAAAATCCCTTGGTAATGGGTTCTTTTTGTCCACGCAGGTAAGCAAGGAATTCCGGACCGCCAAGCAGTCCTGTGACATTATCGGCTCTTCTCCTGTTGCCGGTCTCATTCAGACACCCGACCAGATACTCTGCCTTTCCCTGCTGATCAATGATCACGATACCACGGCAGTTAATCCAGACCGGCATACCTTCTTTATCAAGCCACCTGTAATGAAGATTATGTACATTTTCTCTTCCTTCGCATATATCCGCAAGATGCTTTGCAAGCATCCTGCGGTCTTCCTCATATACTACCTTCATAACTTCATTTGCAGCATCTGTCAGAACATTTTTCGACATATTAAACCGTTCCACAGCTGACTGTGAAATCTCAAAGGTATCATTCTGCAGATCAAATATATACAGGTAATCATCCATACAATCTTTAATGATCTCAAATAAGATTTCTCCTGTCTGCTCTCCAAACACTTTAAATATATCATTAATCACAACAAGAACCTTCCTTCCGACAGCTTCACTCTATTCCTGCCATTTTTCTAGAATAGCTTAAAGATATTCACGCGGTCATGCATCTTGGCTGCTCCCTCTGCCAGATTAATACTGATCGCGGTATTCTCTTCGGAGGATGCTGCATTACCCTGTACCACGCCGGACAGCTGTTCAATTCCCTGGCCGATCTGCTCCAAGGACTCTGCCTGGGAGTTGGCTTTCTCCATGGTGTTCTCTGCAAGCTCTGCAAAGGACTCCATATCTGTAATGATCTGATTGAATGCGTCTGCTGTTGTTCTTGTAATCGTATTGCCCTTTTCGATTTCCACTAAGGTCTTATCGATCAGATCTCTTGTATTTACAGCAGATTTTGCACTGTCTGCTGCCAGCTTGCCGATCTGATCTGCAACCACCGCAAAGCCTTTTCCTGCTTCTCCTGCTCTGGCAGCTTCAATGGAAGCATTCAGGGATAACAGGTTGGTCTGGGAAGCAATATCCTCGATATCTGTGATAATATTACCGATCTCCTTGGAGATTTCTGTAATGTGCTCCATTTCCGTGAGCAGCTCGTTCATCTTTTCTTTTTCTTCGTTCGCTTTGTTTGCAGAGGCTTTTACACGTGCCGATGCGTTCTGTGTTTCTTTCGCTGTATCTTCAGCCATATCCACAACCGTATCAATGGTGGCATTCAGTTCCTCGATGACTCCTGCCTGCTCTGTTGCACCATCCGCCAGGGATTTTGATGCATTTTCCACCTCGGATGAATTCGATGATACCTGTTCTGCCAGATTGCTGATCTCGGTCAGGGTACTGTTAAACCGTTTCAGAATATACAGCAGTGATGTCTTCAATTCCGAGAAATCGCCCAGGAAATCTGTAATATCATCACCATTTCTGGTCAGGTCACCCTGCGCGATTGCCTTTACCTCCACAGAGATCTCTCTGACATAATCTGCCAGAATACCCATGGCTTCTTTCAGATTCCTGATAGTATCGCCAAACTCATCCTCAGACTCATAGGTAAGCATTTCTACATTAGACAGTTCGCCCTTACGCAGGCTGGCAACTGCTGCATCTATCTGTTTTACCGGCTCGGTAATGGAATTGGTAATGATCCTTCCGATCATTGTCGTCACTACAGCAATCGCAAGACCCGCTGCCACGATCACAATAAATATGATTACCGTGCATACATTAGCCATGGTCTTTGCCTGATCTAATTCTACCTGGAACTTGCCACATAATATAGTTAATTTCTTAGAAAATGACTTATAGTCTTCATACACCTCTCCGGTCATCAGTTTCGATGCTTCCTGCTGTTTACCCTCACGGCTCAACTGCAGGATTTCATCTGAAGCACCCCTGTATTTTTCCCATGCAGCGTTTGCTACTTCGTAATCGTCCTGTCCTTTTTGAGCTTTGCTGTTTGCAGACATGATTGCCTCCAGCTTCGCATCGGTATCCTGGATCTGACTCTCCAGCTTCGTGATTTCTTCTTCGCAGGAGTTCATGACTGCTGCATCTGATTCTACCAGATGCTGATACTGTTTGATTCTGTATTTCGCAGTCATTGTCTCTAAATCCTGCAGATATTCCAATGACGGAGACCAGACCTTCGTGATCTTCTCTATATTTGAACGGATCACTACTGTCGAGATCAGTGCCACCAACACTAAAAATAATGTCATAACAAGCACTGTCATTTGATATACTTTTAATTTTCCTTCAACCTTTAAGTTAGCTATACACTTTTTGATCTTTTCCATAATAGTTTTCCCTTCTTTTGTAAATTATTGACTCAAACTTCGCGCATTAAAATGTGCACAACTAAAATTTAAAGACTATGAAGAAAAGTCTGTAAATAATAATCTTCTATGATAATGATTGAGCTGGAAGCGCTAAATTTGTGCTTCCAGCTCTTACTATATATATACGACATGATTTCGGGCATGTCAAGAGCAGACGTCAAAAACGTCCTTCTCATCATGCATACAGATTCAGTGTTTTGAAGTTTAGATTCTTTTTTTTCTGGATGTTTCTGTGATATACTTATACGCGGTCGTATCAGACCGGAAAGGAAATATTATGTTACAAAAATTATATGTTTTTTTCAGGAAAGAAACCGTTTTGTCAATTGCAGTGATCCTGGCGCTTCTTTCTATGTTCTGGGTCAGACCGGATAAGGCTTATTTTACTTATATCGATTTCAGGACTCTCGGGCTCCTCTTCTGTTTGATGGCAATTGTAGCTGGTTTGAAGGCTGTTGGTGTTTTTGATATACTTGCCAAAAAATTGCTGATGGGAACATCGGGAACTGTGGGTGTGATCAGGCTGTTGGTACTCTTATGTTTCTTCCTGTCAATGGTGATCACCAATGATGTGGCATTGATTACTTTTGTTCCTCTTGCACTGATCATTGTGCATAAACTGCCAAAGGAACTGGGCAATTACTGGCTTCTTAAAATAGTAGCCATGCAGACAATCGCTGCTAATCTCGGAAGCATGCTCACACCAATCGGAAATCCGCAGAACCTTTATCTATATGCCAGAGCAGGGATGTCCGCGGCAGAATTAATAACCCTGATGCTTCCCTATTCCGCCACAGCACTTATCCTTCTTCTGATATGGATACAGGTAGCCGCTGCCAAAGCACCTCACGTATGCGGTTCCGAAAAAGATAAAACTCTTTTGGGATTCTCTGACAGAAAAGAACTTAACATGGAATACCTGGCCGCTTACCTGATCTTATTTACAATCTGCCTGCTCACTGTTGCACGTATCATTCCATACCAGATTCCTCTTGTATTGGTTCTTATATATATGCTGCTAAGAAACAGGGAAAATATAAGCAGGGTGGATTACTCCCTGCTTGCCACCTTTATCGCATTATTTATTTTTATTGGCAACCTTGGAAGGATTCCGCAATTCAGCAGTTTTCTGGAAAGAATCATGGCAGGAAGGGAAACACTTACTGCTGTTCTTGCCAGTCAGATTATGAGCAATGTTCCCGCTGCGCTTCTTTTATCCGGCTTTACAGATAATTACCGGGCTTTAATTGTCGGAACCAATATTGGAGGTCTCGGCACTCTGATTGCATCCATGGCAAGCCTGATAAGTTTCAAATATATTGCAAAAGAAAACAGGAATCTGAGAGGGAAGTATTTGGGAATATTCACAGCCTCCAATATTATATTCATGATATTCATGTTAATATTGTATTTTTTCCTTAGATAAAGGTTTCCCGAAATTATAAAAGCTATGGCAATTCTTTCTTCGCAAAAAAATTCTCCGCGGCACTCTCCCATCCTGGAAGAAAAGCCGCGGAGAAATAAATATATTTTCGGTGCCAATACAAAGATCATTAATCTTTACACCACTTTACAACTTTCAAATTGTCTTATAAATATAGTTTTTTCAACCTTCCTATTTTAGTTTTCTATATTCTTCATCACTTACCGGTTCAAGCCATTCATTGGAACTATTTTCGCCCGGAACTTCTATTGCCAGATGTGAAAACCATTCATCCGGTGCTGCGCCATGCCAGTGTTTCACTTCTGCCGGAATATTGATGCAGTCGCCTGGCTTCATTTCTACAGCATCTTTCCCTTCTTCCTGATAATATCCTCTTCCGGCAACACATACCAGGATCTGTCCTCCCCCACTTTTTGCATGATGGATATGCCAGTTATTTCTGCATCCTGGTTCGAATGTCACATTGAAAATTCCAACCTGAGAAGTAGAAATCGGTGCAAGAAAACTTCTGCCAGAAAAATACTGTGCAAAGCCATCATTTGGTGCACCAATTGGAAATACCATCTCTTTTGCATGCGCCCGCATTGCTTCCTCTTCGTATGGTAAATCTCCTTCACCTGCCTCCCACACTTCCTTTGCAAGATTGAAAACAGCCCATGCTTTTGGCCATCCTGCATAAAATGCGACATGTGTGATTACTGCGGCAATCTCTTTTTGTGTTACACCATGATTTTTTGCATTTTGAAGATGATATTTTAAAGAAGAATCTGTAATTCCGGAAGCCATCAGAGCAACCACTGTGATGATACTTCTTGTTTTTACGTCGATGTCCTGGTTATTCCAGTTTTCGCCGAAAAGTACATCATCGTTAAAATGTGCAAATTCCGGTGCGAATTCACCAAGTGTATTTCTTCCTGCTGTCTGTACTATTTTTCCCATTTTCTGTATACCTCCATAGCACTGTTATTTATAAAGATTTTACCCACTCACTGATTTCCTGTTTTGTTCCACGGTTTAACAGGCTGCCTTCTGTGATAACCGCATCCGGTGCAGATGGCTGTAATTCCTTTACAGTATTACCGAATCCACTTCCACCGGATGTTGCAAAGAGCACAATCTTTTTGCCACTGAAATCATAGGCTTCCAAAAATGTATTGACAATTGTCGGAGCTACATACCACCAGATTGGGAATCCCAGAAGGATCTCGTCATAAGAACTCATATCCATCTTTTTCTTCATAATCTCCGGTCTGTATTTCTTATCACTCATTTCCACACTGCTGCGGGATTTTTTATTCATCCAGTCAAGATCAGCCTTTGTATATGGAACTTTTGGCTCAATCTCAAATAAATCCGCTTTTACTTCCTCTGCGATCATCTGTGCTACTTTTTTTGTTGTTCCGCTTGCACTGAAAAATGCGATTAAATTTTTACTCATAATAAAAATCCCCTTTCTTTGCGAATTTTTCGTATAAAAATAGATGTATAAGATTTGAATTTCTCTTATACATCTATTTTATACCTGATATTTTTATTATGTCTAATGCTTATATTGAATTCCATTCTATGCCTGAAAAGCATTTATTTCTTCTATCATTTTACTGACCGCCAGAGAATATGGAATGTTTCGTCTCCAGGCAATCACAGTACTTGTTGTGATTTCAGGAGAAATTCTTCGCTGTACAAGAATATCCTCCCGCCAATACTTTGCAGCACCTTCGATGGATACCGGATAGCCCAGTCCATTTGCTGCCATAACTCCGGCATTCGTTCCAAGATTACTTGTAAAAGCAATCTGCAGTTTCGAAAAGTCTTTTCCAAACCAATTGGCAAGTTCACTTTGAACATTTACTCTTTCCGGCAGGATCAATGGTTTTCCAATAAGATCTTCTTTTCTTATAAACTCTTTTTCTGCCAGCGGATCATACGGCCGCATTCCAACACACCAGTGATCGCAATCTGTGATCCGGATATAATCCAGCCCTTCGGTGTCCACCGGCTCCATGAATAATGCAATATCTACAAGTCCTTTGTTCATCATCTCATACACTGCATCTGCTGTTGCAGTATGCAATACAATCTGAACCAGCGGATATTTTTCTTTATATGTTTTACATATCTTCGCCAATGTCTCCACTGCTGCAAATTCACCGCATCCAATGGTTATATTTCCCTCTACAACATCTTCTTTTCCTTTCAGTTCCTCAAGTGTTTTTTCCTCAAGATTAAGGATCTCCAGGGCACGCCTTTTTAATAAAATTCCTTCATCAGTGAGCGATATTTTCTTCCCGTTTCGAATAAATAATGTTATTCCCAGGTCCTCTTCAAATGCCGCCATTTGTCTGGATAGCGTTGGCTGGGTAATATGCAATTGTTCTGCTGCTTTTGTAAAGCTCTGTTCTTTTGCTACTGTTAAAAAATAGCGTAATAATCTTAATTCCATATCTTTATATTCCTACAAATTTTTCTTGTAACCATTCTATCATATTGCATCCCAGACATCATCTATATTTACATGTAATATCTGCACAAAATACCGTGGG
>OKUE01000483.1_pt1 | contig 9857 bp, 8 predicted proteins | sample 1606511 | NCBI WGS metagenome assembly OKUE01 (sample SAMEA3882505, study PRJEB24775) | human gut metagenome | biome: human-associated habitat; feature: intestine environment; material: feces | place: Netherlands | collected 2009/2010 | reverse complement strand
GATTTATGAGTGGAACAGGGATATTAAGATCATCTTTTTAACAGGCTATGATGATTTTGCAAGCGCCGATTTAACCGATCTTATTCCTCAATTTACAGTGCAGTGGAAAAAGCTCGGCGCGCGTTTTGACGGCATTTTAACCGGCTTCCTTATGCACGAAAAGCAATATGAATATGTGATTGATTTCATAAATGAATTCAAAACCCCGCAAACGCTGTTGCTCGTTGACCCCGTTATGGCGGATGACGGCGCCGTTTATGAAACTTACACCCCGCAAATGGTGGAGGGCGTTAAAAAACTTTGCACCGTGGCGGATGTTATCACCCCAAATGTTACGGAGCTTGCGGTGCTCACCGGCGAAAAGGAAATTGAGCCGGCGGCAAAAATGCTGCTGTCGGGCGGCATCAAAGCCGTTATCGTAACGGGCGCAGTAGAGGGCGGCAGAGTTTGCAATTATGTTTTCACAAATGAAAAAAGTGAAAAAATCACATCCGAATTCATAGAAAAATCCGCCCAGGGCGGCAGCTTTTCCGGCACCGGTGATATTTTTGCATCTTTTGTGCTCGGCAGATTGCTTTGCGGCACTGATGTTTTTGCGGCTGTTTCGCAGGCTGCCGATTTTATCGGCAATGCCATCAAAACAAGCGATATAAAAAACAGAAACGACGGTATTGACTTTGAGCCGTATTTGAATACAATATAAGGAGAACTTAATTATGAAAAAACAAAGCGTTAAAAAAATTACTTTCACTGCGCTTTTTGCCGCTCTTATCGCGGTTATGACCGCATTTATAAAAATGCCCACGGGTATTAACGAGGGCTATTTGCATTTCGGCGATTCAATGATTTATCTTGCAGGCTGCCTGCTCGGCCCCTGGGCTGCGCTTGCTGCGGCAATCGGCGGCGCGCTTGCGGATATTCTTGCCGGCGCAGCCGTTTGGGCACCCGCCACGGCAATCATAAAGGCACTCAACGCGGTGCCCTTCATCGTTGCAAGCCACTTTTATTTTAAAAATAAGGGCAAGCAAAAAATCGTCAATTGGTACACCGTGCCGATGGTAATCGTTTCGGGCCTTATCACGATTTTCGGCTATCTGCTTGCAGAGGGTCTTATGTATTCTTTCCCCTCGGCATGGACTTCGGTGCCCTTCAGCATCATTCAGGCAGTGGGCAGCGCAATTGTTTTCATAATTTTGGGCTGCGCTTTGGATGCGGTTAAAATCCAAAAACTTATGAAATAAACGGAGATGTTTAATTATGGCTGATATTATTTACACTTTTGAAGGCAGCCCCTATTTTAATATTACGAATAAATGCCCTTGCAGCTGCGTTTTCTGCGTTAGGGATAAAAAGGATGTTGTGGGCGAAGCAAAAAAGATGTGGCATGATAAGCAGCCCGAATTTGCGGATGTTAAGGCGGCAATAGATGCTTTTGATTGGCAGGATTATAACGAAGCTGTTTTCTGCGGCTACGGCGAGCCCACAAATGCGCTTGATTTGCTGCTTGAAGCCGCCGAATATATGAAAAAAACACACCCCGCGGTTAAGCTCAGGCTCAACACAAACGGGCTTTCCGATTTGATAAACGGCAAGTCCACGGCGGCCCTCATTTGCAAAAACATAGATTCCGTTTCCGTTTCTCTTAATGAGATGACCTCGGAAAAATACGATAAAATCACGCGTAATATTTTCCCCGGCAGGGCGTTTGACGCATTGCTTAAATTCACGGGCGATTGCGTTAAGTGCGGCGCCGATGTGCGCATGACGGTGGTGGATATCATTTCCGCCGAGGATATTGAAAAAGCACGCAAAATCTGCGAATCAACAGGCGCAAAATTCCGCGTGCGTGAATTTGTTAAGAATTGATTGATGGCGTTATTTGCCGGCCGATCGGGTGTTATGCCCGGTCGGTTTTTCTTTGTAAAAATTTAATGCGCGCAATAAAAAAGCTCCTCTCGATGCATTGTGCATAAAGCGGAGCTTTGCTTTTTATATAAAATTATTTGTTTGGCGCGCTTATTAAAAAATGCGCGTTAGGCTTTTTGCATATCTTTTTCCGCTTTTGCCGTTTTGCTTTTAACAAGCATAAAGGCGGCAATCAGCACTGCGTAAATCGCAAACCAGCAGTAATAGGATTTGCTGATATGATAGCCGTAAGATGCCAAAATGATAACGGAGCAAACCTTTCTTGCAAAATTAACGGCAAATGAAATGATTGCAAAATCGCAGATAAGCGAGGCGTTTTTGCCGCCGTAAATGTTGCAGATTATCATAAGCACAAATGCCGCGGCAATAAAAAATCCGGCGCCCAGCGCATAGGGCACCATCATGCTGCCCGTTTTGATATAGGCATATTTGGAAAGTGTTTCCGCAACAGACGCCGCAAAAGGAATAACAAGGAAAAGAGATGCAATAGGAAGCGCACGAAGCCTGTCTTCATTATCGCTTTGGGATTTGTAAAGTTTGTATACGGCATATAAAAAGAGCACAAGCGCTGCCTTGCGCACAAGGTAATAAACGCATGCGGCATCAAAATTAACGCTGCGCAGCATAACAATGTCCGGCGGCATTATTTTAAAGGCGAAAACGCCCGCCAAAATTCCCAAATAGGTGTTTTTGCTTTTGCTCAGCAGCAGAAAAACCGCCGCGGTTGCAAGCGTGAAAACAAATGCCTGAATAATTGCCGCGGTGTTGCCCCATTCCGTCAGTCGCTTAAATGCCTTTTCGGCGGCATAGCATATAAAAACTATCGCCATTGCCGCAAGCGGCATGGCCTCGGCTTTTGTGATTTTTGGCTTTTTCATAGGCGTTACCTCGCTCTTTTGCCGATTATCCGAACACGGCTTAATCGGCGCTTGAATTTATACTTAATTATATTATAAAAAACGGCGTGCTTTAAGTCAATTCCAAAACTGCACAAAATATCCCACTTTCGTGTGTGTAAGTTTCACAAAGCAGGCTTCGGCATAAAAATGAACCGTGTGCTTTCTGCCTTTTGCCTCGGCATAATAAAAAGAGAAACAAGGAGCTTATTGCTGCACCGTTGCTTCTCTTTTGCATTGCGTTTATTCGATTTTGTTTTCGCTTATTTTGCTATGCAGGCATCAAGCGCGGCGATGATTGCGGCCTTGTCCATCTTTCTGCCGATGAAAACGATTTTGTTGATCCTGTCGCCGTAAACCGGGTCCCAGGCCTCGGCAATATCGGGATTCATCTGCAAAATCTGCTTTCTTTCCCTTTCGGGGAAGCAGGCAATCCATTTTCCGTCGTCCGTGGCAGTTTTCTGCCTGCCGCTTTGCTCAAAAATATATGCCGTTTCGGGATCTTCCTTAATCCAGAAAAGCCCCTTTGCCCTGATAACCTCTTTAGGCCATTTCGCAAAAACAAATTCCTCGAATTTGCTTTTCTCAAAGGGCTTCACATTTTGGTAAACGAAGGTGCCGATGCCGTATTCCTCCGCCTCGCCCTCATCGTGGTGATGATGGTGGTGATGGTGACCGTGCTCGTGTTCGTGCTCATGCTCATGTTCATGTTCATGTTCGTGCTCGTGATGCTCATTGTCATCGTGATCGTCGCCATCCTCGGAATTTTCGCCTTCATCATGCATTGCCTGAATCCAGCCTGCGCTTTCAAGGATTTTTTCATAATCAAATCTGCCCGTGTTCAAAATTTCGTCCACGTCCACATTGCCGAAGGTGGTTTCAATAATCTTTGCCTGCGGCTGAAGCGCTTTTATAACGGCAAGCACATTTTCTTTAACCTCGGGTGAAACCTCGTCCACCTTATTAAGAATAATAGTGGTGCAATATTCGATTTGCTGCACAAGCAGATTTTCGATATCCTCTTCATCCATATCTTTTTTAAGCAGCGAATCGCCTGCGCCGAATTCATCGGCCATTCTTTTGGCGTCCACAACGGTGGTGATATTGTCAAGATAAGCCACTGCCGGCAGCTCAACCTGCGGGTCGGTGCCGTCAAGCATGCAAATGGAGCCTGCAATCGGGCCGGGCTCGCAAATGCCTGAGGCTTCGATTAAAATATAGTCGAATTTTCCGCTCGAAGCAAGGCTTATGATTTGCTTCATCAAATCCACTTTAAGCGTGCAGCAAATACAACCGTTTGAAAGCGGCACAAGGTTTTCGTCCTTTTGCGTAACTGCGCCGCCCTTTTGAATCAAGGAAGCGTCAATATTAACCTCGCCGATATCGTTTACGATAACGGCAACTCTGTAGCCCTTTTGGTTTGAAAGCACATGGTTAAGCAGTGTTGTTTTTCCGGCGCCGAGGTAGCCCGTAAGCAGGGAAACCGGCACAAGTCCTTTTTTATTCATTGTTTTTCACTCCTGTTTTGTTTTTCCGTATATATAATAACACCCGTGTCAAGCGCCCGTTTTTTGCCTATCGGGTTCGGCACTTTTCGGCTTAATCCGCGGTGGTGTTTTTATCAAAGGCGTTGCTGTTCATCGCAAAGCGAAGCACATTTGCCGCGCTGCGTTGCAGCTCTCCCAGTGTTATTCCGCCCTCTTTGCCGAGTGATTCAAGCAAAGTGCCGTCCGGCTTTCTGCGCCCGGCGCGCGAACCGCCCGGCATAAGCACATCCACTTGCGCGCGCACACGATATGCTTGATTGCGAATTGTGCCGAAATCGGGCGATTTGCCTTTTTTCGTCCACCAATCCGTCATCACATTGCCTGCGTAGCCCCATTCGCCGCGCAAAACCGATGTGCAAAGGTCATAATTGAAATAGCTGTAAACACCGTTGATTTTGTTGTAAGAGGTCATTATGTTTTGCGGCTTTGCTTCTTTTATGCAAATTTCAAAGCCCTTTAAGTAAATTTGCCTCAGTGCGCGCTCGGAAACTCTTGAATCATTCACCGTGCGGGCAAATTCCTGGTTGTTGCAGGCGAAATGCTTTATGCAGGCGGAAACGCCGCGCGATTGAATGCCTCGCACTGCCGCTGCTGCGATTTTACCGCTCAAAAGCGGGTCTTCCGAGTAATATTCAAAATTTCTGCCGCAAAGCGGATTTCTGTGAATGTTCATTCCCGGCGCAAGCAGCACGTCGCTGCCGCGGTCTTTCATTTCTGCGCCTATTGCCGAATATACCTCCTGCACAAGCTCTGTGTCGAAGCTGCAAGCCAAAAGCGTGCCTGTCGGAATAAGCGAGCAGGTTTCGCTCAGGCGGATTCCGGAGGGGCCGTCCGTTGTAATAACAGGCGGAATTCCTTTTTTGCGCAGAGAGGGGAGCACTCCCGCAAATGCACCGGCGTTTCCCGCCGCGCCGAGCTTGCTGTTCATTGTGTAGTCGCCTCTTGTAAGTGCCTCAAGCTCTTTGTTGCTGAGCAGCGAAACAAAATGCTCCATCGGTATTTTGCCGCTTTTAACATCGCTCAGCTTTTCTCCTGCGTAGTATTGCGGCTCCGTCTCTTTCGGAAGCTCGCTTAAAATCCGCTCGCGCAAATTGCGCCTTGCCTCGGGGCAGGCTCTTTTTATCGGCAGCTTGCCCTTGATTCCGTCTGCCGGTGTAACAACTTGAATGCTCTGCTGCGGAGCAAGGCATTCGCGCAATTGCTCAAAAACGGTTGTTTTTTCGTGGCCGTATCTGAAAATTTCTTTTGCGCTGCGCACATCGCCGCCAAGATAAAAATAATATTCGCCGTTCTCAATCACATATGCGGATTTGCTGCCGCAGGCACCGCTTGCATCATATGATGCAAGGCTGTATAAATCAACCGTAAGGCAGATTTCCTGCTCTTCGCCCGGTTGCAGTAATGCTGTTTTGCCGAATGCCGCAAGTTCCCTTGCAGGATTGCCGAGCACTGCGCATGGCTTTTGCAGATAGATCTGCACTGCCTCTTTGCCTGGCATGGTGCCTGTGTTTTTTATGGAAACAGTAAATTCAAAGCCGGTGGCAGTTGCTTCTGCTTTTTTCAGGTTTGTTTCAAATTTTGTGTAGCTCAGGCCGTAGCCGAACGGATAAAGCACGCCCGCTTTGTTGAAGGTTTCAAACCAGCGGTAGCCCACATAAATATCTTCCTCGTAATTGTTGAATTTTTTGTTGCCGAAGTTTGCCGCGCTCGGGCAATCCTCGTATTTTTTCATCGCCGTGTCGCTCAGCTTGCCGCAGGGGTTTGCGTTGCCGCAAAGTAAATCCGCGGCGGCGTTTCCGCTTTCCATTCCGCCCTGCCAAAGCAACAGCACGGCACCGATTTTGTTGCCGTATTCCTCTATCCACGAAAGGTCTGCCATGCAGCCGATGTTTAAAACCACTGCCACTTTATCAAAGCAATCCGTCACATTGTCCAAAAGGCGGCGTTCGTCGTCCGTTAAAAACCAGCTGCCCTTTTCAAGCACGCAATCTCTGTCTTCTCCCGATGATCTTCCTATCGCCACAACTGCGCAGTCCGATGCGTTTGATGCACGGAAAACATCTCTTATATCTATTGGCATTTCCGGATAAAATCTTGGCCACATTCCCCAAACCGCATCTTCAATAGGATGCTCAACACACCAGTTTTCATATTCCGTTGCAAGGCTTTCATTCAGGCTCAGTTTGTCGCAATTTCTGATTCCGTCCTGCAAATTAACCGAATACGGCCTGTTTACATCGCCTCCGGAGCCGTAGCCGGTGTAAAACCAGTTGTATTGAACTCTGCCGAAAAGCGAAACACAGCTGCCTGCTTTAAAGGGCAAAGTGCCGTCATTTTTAAGCAGCACGGCACCCTCGGCGGCGGCTTTTCTGAGCAGCTCCGGCACTCCGTGCGCGGTTAATGCCGTGCCTTTGAATTGCTCCGTCTTTTTTTGTGAAACGGAAAAAAGCCCCGTCAGCGGGCCCGCGATTTTGTTTGCGATTTTTTCAAGCCTTTCGTTCATAAATCCCCCTTAATGCTTTGCGCATATTGCTTTTGCTTTTTCAAATTTATTTTTGCTTTGGTGCCGTTTTCTTTCTGTGCGCTTTCACAAGCAGGTAAACCGCCGTGCGAAGCCGCAACTTAACGCAAATGCGAATCCCCGCGCACAGTATTCCGCGCGGCCTTTCACCGCCGAAGCTTATAAGCTTAAATTCCCTGCAAATGCCTTCTGTTCGCCTTTTGATTTCGCGCGGCGAAACGGAAGCGTCCTTAAATTCCTCGCTCACGCAGGTGATAAAGCTTGCCGTGTAAAGCCGGCTCGTGGTTTGCAAAAGCTCCCGCTTATGCGCGGCGCTTAAGCTGCTTTTTTCTATTGAATCAGCCGCAATGCCGAAGCTTCGCAAGCCCCGTTTTGCGGCTGTGTATAACGGAATTTTTGTTTGTGCGGTTGTAAAAATAAAGCGGTGCGTTTTTTGCCGCAATGCTTTTGCAGCAAAGTGCATATTGCAGGCAAAAATTCATATCCTCGCAAATCGGCAGCTCCTCGTGAAAGCAAATGCCGTTTTGCTCAATAATGCTGCGCTTAAATCTTTTTGTGTAAAGCTCATAAAGTCGTCGGCTTTGGTAAAGCGCCGCAAGCTTTTCAAAATCATCGCCGCATCTCAAAATTTTATGCGGAATTTCGCGGAAATCCATTGAATGCTCGTAAACCGCGGTGTAGCCGAAAACCACTAAATCCTCGTTTTTGAATTTTTCGATTTCATTGAAATAATCGGGGGCAACATAATCGTCCGCATCGCAAAAAAGAATAAATTCTCCGCATGCAGGCTCAAGCCCCGCGTTTCGCGCGGACGCCGCACCGCCGTGGCTTTTGTTTATAAATTTAACGCAATCGTTCTCTTCGCTCAGCCTTTGGCAGATTTTTGCGCTTGAATCCGCAGAGCCGTCGTTCACCAAAATGATTTCCGCATTGCCTGCGGGTGCGCTTTGCAAAAGCGAGCAAACGCATTTTTCTATGTATTTTTCGGCGTTGTAAACCGGAATGATAACCGAATATTTAATATGCGTTTCCTCCCTTTGTCGAAATGTTAATCGGCGAAATTTTGCCGCCTCGTAAATCGGCTTGCCGTTTGAGTGCTTGCGGTGTGTTTTTAATTTATTAAATTGTTTAAAACACGATTTGGCTTATGTATAATTATAATATATTTGCATTATATATGTGCGGCAAAATTCTGTCAACCGCATGTGATTTTTCACGTTCGCTTTTGGGCGAGCCGATTAAAAGATATTGTGTTCTGCTTGCATTTCTCAATTTTTAATGCTGTTGTATCTCTTTCTAAATGCGCTCGGCGATGCATTTTTGTGCCGCTTGAAAAGGCGGTTGAAATAGCTTAAATCGTTGAATCCGCAGGAAAGCGCAATTTCCGTTACGGAAAGATTAGTATAGCAAAGCTTTTCGGCGGCGCATTCGATGCGATAATAGTTTAAATAATCGATCGGCGTTTTGCCCGTAACCTGCCTGAATGCGCGGCAAAGATATTGGGGATTCAGGCGCGCCGTTTCCGCAAGCTCGCTCAGCGTAAGCGGCTGCGAATAATCGTTTTTGATTTTTGAAAGCACGCGCTTTATCTGCTCGTTTTTTGCAGGCTGAATCGGCTCGGCGTTGGCAGTGCGCTTTTTCATAATCAACCCCGCCAGCTGCCATAAAAGCCCCGTGGTGGTGAAGGTGTAACCATAGCTTTCCTTTTCCATGCATTCAAAAATATTATCAATAATTTCGCCCTCTTTGTTTTCGCGCGTGTAGCACATTTCGCGAATAAGCCCGGCTTCAAGCGCATTTGCATAAGCCTCGCGGCATTGCACGGATTGGCTCAGGAAATCCTCCATCTGAAAAACCACGCATTCATAAATGCAATCGTGCGGCGAGCCGCCGTGAATGAAGCCGCCCGGCACAAAAATGCTTTCGCCCGCGTGCAGAGTGTGGGCATTTCCGTTAACGCTTAAATCAAAATGCCCTTTTAAAACCAATATAAGCTCGCATTCCAAATGCCAGTGCAGCGGCATTTCGTATTGTGGGTGTGTGTAATCAACATAATAAAGCTGAATGGGAAATCCGAAGGTGCCGCGCACGGATTTTTCCTGATAATCAATATATCTCATGCTTCATCCGCCTTTTGAAATGTAAATTTTAATTAAAGGTGAATATCGTACCACTTTATCACATTATACACCTTGAAATGGTGAAAAATCAACAGTATAATACAAATTGAAAGAGGAGAATATTTTCAGAAAGGAAGTTATGCCGATGGATATTGAAACCGTAAAGGAGCAAATCTGCGATGTGTGCCATAAAATGTGGCAGCTCGGCTGGGTTGCGGCTAATGACGGCAATGTAAGCGTTAAACTTGATGACGGCACTATTCTTGCAACGCCGACGGGTATGAGCAAATCGTTCATTACTCCGGAAAAGCTTATCAGAATTGATTCGCAGGGCAATGTGCTTGAAGCCGCCGAGGGACTTCGCCCCTCAAGCGAAATCAAAATGCACCTTCGCTGCTATGAAAAAAGAGACGATGTTAAAAGCGTTCTTCACGCTCATCCGCCCGGAGCCACAGGCTTTGCCGTTGCTCACAAGGCGATGGATATGTATAATATGATTGAGGATGTTGCCGCTATCGGCGCAGTTCCGCTCACGCCTTATGGAACTCCATCAACCACAGAAGTTCCCGATGCAATTGAGCCGTATCTCGAGGATCATGATGTTATGCTCCTTGAAAATCACGGTGCACTTTCCGTGGGCAGCGATGTTATCACCGCTTTTTACAGAATGGAAAGCCTTGAGCTTTGGGCAAAAATCACAATCAATGCCGTTATTCTCGGCGGCAGCCACGATATCGATGAAAAGAATATTCAAAAGCTTATCGATCTCAGAAGCTACTACAGAATAACAGGCCGCCATCCGGGCTATAAGGTTTATAACCCCGATGATGAAATGCTCCATAAAAAA
>OKUE01000471.1_pt1 | contig 9959 bp, 11 predicted proteins | sample 1606511 | NCBI WGS metagenome assembly OKUE01 (sample SAMEA3882505, study PRJEB24775) | human gut metagenome | biome: human-associated habitat; feature: intestine environment; material: feces | place: Netherlands | collected 2009/2010 | reverse complement strand
ACCGGAACTTGATCAGCTTATGAAGGGATTAAGTAAGGCAGTACAGGCACCTGTGAAGGCTGCCGGGAAAGCAGCAGTAAATAAGATCCATTCCACAACCGGCAAGCAGTCCGTGAAAACACTGATCAGGCAGGGACAGGGAGTTTCTTCTATTCCTTTAGCAGATGAAGGTCTTAAAGATTTTCAGAAAATCGCAAAGAAATACGGAGTTGATTTTGCGGTTGTAAAAGATAAAGAGGCAAGTCCTCCAGTATATACAGTCTTTTTCAAGGCAAAAGATACGGATGCCATCACAAGGATTTTACAGGATTATTCTGCAAAACAGGTCAAGAAGCCTTCCGCAGAGAAGACCAGTGTTCTGGAGAAACTTAAAAAATTCAAGGAGATTGTGGCAGCAATCCCGAAGAAGGTAGCAGAGAAAAAGAAGGAGAGGTCGCGATGAACACAAAACAGTTGAAAAAGCAGCTGATCCTGAATATTCCCTATATCATTCTGGGATTGCTTGCAACAAATCTTGGTGAGGCATGGAGAATTGCAGCCGGAGTAAATGCATCGGAAAAGGTTCAGAGTCTGGTCCTTGATGGTGTATTTGCAACGGCTTTTTCTAATCCTTTGCCGAGCCTTTATTCGGGGGATCTGCTGGTGGGAATTGCCTGCGGGGCAGCACTCAGGATTGCAGTATACCTGAAAGGAAAGAACGCTAAGAAGTTCAGGCACAATGAGGAATATGGTTCTGCCAGATGGGGTGCATAATTTTAAGTGTAAATGACACATACATGGACGCACAGGAGGTTATGCACATGACTGATTATAGCAAAATTACAGCCCTTTACTCCCGCCTTTCCGTGGGCGACGAGGACAGGGACGGCGGCGAGAGCAACAGCATACAGAACCAAAAAATATTTTTGGAGAACTATGCCAGAGGGCAGCACCTAACCAATATCCGGCACTACATCGACGATGACGAAAGCGGCAGGTTTTTTGACCGTTCCGCCTACTCCCGCATGATGGACGATGTGGAAAACGGGAAAATCGGTGTCTGCATTATGAAAGACCTTACCCGCTGGGGGCGCGACTATCTCCAAGTCGGCAACGCGATGGAGATATTCAGACGGAACAATGTGCGCTTTATCGCGGTCAACAACGGCATTGACAGCGAGAAGCCCGACACATTGGAGTTTGCGCCCTTTATCAATATCATGTCGGAGTGGTACGCAAAGGACATCAGCAAGAAAGTGAAAACGGGCATTAAGACCAAAGGCATGAGTGGAAAGCCGATTGTCACCGAAGCCCCTTACGGCTATGTCAAAGACCCGGACAACAAGGATTTTTGGATAATCGACGAGGAAGCCGCCGAGGTTGTCCGTTTGATTTTCCGTCTGTTTATCGGCGGGAAGAACCGCAACCAAATCGCCGTACATCTGACACAGGAGCAAATCCCAACCCCCACTTTCTACATGAAAGACCGAGGGCGGGGAACCTGTAAAAATAAGACGCTCAACGAGGATAACCGCTGCAAGTGGAACAAAGCCACCTTGACCAATATCCTCACACGGCAGGAGTATTGCGGCGATGTAGTCAACTTCAAGACTACAAAGCATTTCCGGGATAAACATAACCACTATGTAGACCGGAGCCAGTGGCACATCACAGAAAATGTGCATGAGCCGATTATCAGCCGCAGCGATTTTGAAACCGTACAGCGGATTTTGGAAAACGCACCCGTCAGACGCCCCAACGGGGACGGGGAAATCCACCCTCTGTCCGGCTTGCTTTTCTGTAAGGACTGCGGCGCAAAAATGCACATTCGTATAGATTACCGGAACGGCGGCAAGCGGCACGTTGCTTTTTGCAGCGAGTACCACAAGGGAAAAGCCAAGAACCCCAAATGCCATTCCCCGCACATCATGGACGCGGACTTGCTCATGCAGACCATCGCGGAAGTGCTGAAGAAAATCGAGGACTATTCTATCAGCAATCGGGCGGAGTTTGAAGCCTTAGTGAAAAAGAACCTTGCCATGCAGCAGACCGACCAGACCAAAAAGCAGCAGAAGCGTATTCCGCAAATCACGACACGCCTTGAACAGATTGACAAGGTGCTGAATAAGCTCTATGAGGACAACGCCCTCGGCACGATCCCGCAAGACCGCTATGAGCAGATGTCGCAGAAGTATTCGGAAGAATACTATGCGCTGAAAGCGGAGCTTGCCACGCTCCAAGAGCAGCTATCCGCTTATGAGAACGCGGGAGGACGGGCGCAGAAGTTTTTGAAGCTGACGGAACGCCATGCTGCCTTTACCGAGCTTACCCCCGCCATTCTCAACGAGTTTATCAGCCGGATTGAAGTGCATGAGCGCGACCAGAAAAGGGCGAGATACGCAATCCAGCACATCAGCATATATTTCAATTATATCGGCAAGTTTGAGAATGAAGTGACACAGCTTGCAGAACCGACCGAGCAGGAAATCCGGCAAATGCGGGAGGAAATCGAAGAAGCCAAAAAGGAAAAGAGCCGCGCCTACCACCGCAACTATTCAAGGGAATACCGGGCGAGAAATCTTGAAAAGCAACGGGAGTATGACCGCATGAAAGCGCGGGAATACCGGGCAAGGCGAAAGGCACAGGCAGCCGCACAGCCCGCACAGTAAAACAGAATAACCGTCAACCAAGAGGGATTTTCCGAACTACGGGAAATCCCTCTTTTGCGCCCAAAGAAAGGAGCCGCCTATGGCAGAACAGACCCCCGACAGTATCATCACGACCCAGAGGAACGGGCAGACCATTGTTGCGGAGTTATTTTTCAATCACAGCAGCACAGAAACATTCCGCGACAAGCTGCTCAAACTGGTGCTTGCCGACAGCTCGCGTTTATCCGCGTCTGACGGTCAAGAGCCGGAAAAAACAGAAATCTTGCGATAACAGCCGCCCTGACGAACCATTCCCTGTCCGGGCGATTTCTATTTGAAAATCCTCATTTTCCCCAAGTCAAGAGCCGGGAAAAACACCCGAAAAATGCCCCTATTGCGTAACAGGGGCGCAGAAAGGAGAGTTTATGAGAACAGGGCTTACGAAGCAGGAAAAGACCACCGATATTTGGTTTGACGAGAAAGACCCCCTTATCCATATCCGCACCCACAACACCGCCTTAAAGAAGCGGCTGCTTGCATACAGCCGCCGTTATCCGGCGAATTGCCAGCAGACGGACACAGACCCGGAAACGGGCTGCATGGAGTTTGATATTGAGAAAGGGCGTTTCTCTTTCCGTCTGACTGCCCCATACAGCGAGGAACGCCGGAGAGCCGCCAGCGAAGCGGCGAAAGCTAACGCAAGCAATCTGACGCGAAGTGTGCTATAATTTTTTGAAGAAGTTTGAGATTTGATGTAGTATTTGCCGCTGAAACCGTAGTATATAGGTGAAGCCGGAAAGGAGGCGGTGAGATGATAGACGATGAAAAAATCATAGAAATGTTCTTTGAACGGTCAGAGCAAGGCATACGAGAGCTGGACATTAAATACGGAAAAATCTGCCATAATCTCTCATACAACATTGTTAACAGCAGGCAGGACGCGGAGGAATGTGTCAACGACGCTTACTTAGGAGCATGGAACGCAATCCCCCCGGCGAACCCCCACCCGCTTCTGACCTATATCTGTAAAATCGTTCGGAACATTTCACTGAAAATCTATTACAGAAAGGAAGCCGCCAAGCGAAACAGCACTTACACGATTGCTATGGAGGAAATCGAAGCCTGTATAGCAGACCCGAACACAGTGGAAGCCGAGATTGAAGCCAGAGAGTTAGCCCGTATCATTGAAAGTTTTCTGGACACGCTGACCGTCGAGAACCGCGTTATCTTCATGCACCGCTATTGGTTTTCCGATAGCTGTAAAGACATAGCCGAGTTTGTAGGGCTTTCGGAGAAAAATATCTCCGTCCGGCTGACCCGTATCCGACAAAAAATGAAAAGCTATTTAGCAGAAAGAGAGGTATTCGTATGAACTCAAAGAAGTTTTCCGAAGCCATGAGCGAGCTTGACAGCAAGTATGTTGATGAAGCTATCAGCTACAAGAAGAAAGCAAAAAAGCCAGTTTGGGCTAAATGGGGAGCTATTGCAGCCTGTTTTGTAGCTGTAACCGTCTTAGGTGTGGGATTGTTTCAAAGTGGATTATTTGGCAGTCATACCGATATAGCCACATTGAATAACGGGGAAAAAATTGTTTTTGTGAAGTCTGATAATGTTGGCGGTTCTTTGGCTTTAGATGTAGATGTAACTACAAAGCCACTTACAGAAGATGAAACCTTAGCTTTATTTTCGGATTTACCTGTTACAGCCAATGCAATTTTTCTAAATAGCGATATAGACGCAGGCGGTTCACAAGAACTGATTGGATTTGAGGGACAAGTCGGAAATGTGAAAGTAATCATTTCAACATCAGATGTGCAGTTGCTTGATACTGTAATTGTTGGAACGGAGAAAGTCTCTGAAATCAACGGTATAACCATAGTCGCAGGATATTTTGTAACAGACCCGAACAGCCGAGGCGAGCAAAATGCTATTTACTATGCGACCTTTGAGATTGGCGATTGCAAGGTATATCTGGAAAATGGCGGCATGAAAGATGATAGCGAAACAATAAAAAATCAGTTGGCAGAAGTTATCCAGAAGCTGACAGAAAACGGGAATTTGGACTTGACTTCTTTTAGTGACGAAACAGGTATGAAGCTTGACGGAAACCCAGACGGATATGACCCGCTTCCTGACAGCCAGACTTCTGATGAAGAAGTATCAGAACAAGACCCCGCCGCAAACTGAATAATCTATCTCATATCGAAAGGGCAGCCGAGAAAATCGACTGTCCTTTTTCTATGCCGACAGGCAGAAAGGAGCGCCCAACCATGACAAAGCCAAGAGAGAAAACCCGCGAGGAGTTGCAAGCCGAGATTGAGGACGGAAAGAAGAAAATCCGGCAGTTTGAGAACCGAGAAAAGATGTTGCGTCAGAAGCTATCCAAAGAGGAACGCAGAACGCGCAGCCACCGCCTTATTGTCCGGGGCGCGGTCTTTGAAAGCATTGTGCCGGAAGCAAAGAACATGACCGACGAGGAAGCCGCAGCACTTCTCCGGCTTGCCTTGACGAGTGAACCAGCGCGGGAATATCTGAAAAAACGAGCCGAGGAAACGACAAGCTGAAAATCCCTTAGGAACTAAGGGCGCACTTATACACCCTTGCGGGCGTGTGCGCTCTGCCGAGGGCTTATCTCCGCACAGGGAGATTTCCCCGCGCTCCGATATGGCGGCTTTGCCGCAACAAGGGGCTGCACCCCTTGCGCCGCTTCGCGGCTATCCCTGCACACCCACAAAAACAGTACACCCGCCGTTGGCGTCTGTACCATTTTTGCGGGTTTTATTATCCTATCCGGGAGGTGATACCCATAGCCATTTACCATTGGAACATCGGCATTGTGAGCCGAGGAAAAGGCAAATCAGCCGTTGCCGCAGCCGCCTACCGAAGCGGCGAAAAGCTGACAAACGAATGGGACGGAATGACCCATGACTACACCCGCAAAGGCGGCGTTGTCCATACAGAAATCATGCTGCCGCCCCACGCCCCGCCCTCTTTCTCTGACCGTTCAACCTTGTGGAACAGCGTGGAGCTTTACGAGAAAGCCGGGAACGCCCAGCTTGCGCGTGAGATTGACGCGGCGCTCCCCATAGAATTATCCAGAGAGGAACAGATCCGGCTTGTCCGGGAATACTGTTCCTCTCAATTTGTTTCCAGAGGAATGTGCGTTGATTATGCCATTCACGACACCGACAGCGGCAACCCCCATTGTCACATCATGCTTACCATGCGCCCCCTTGACGAGCGCGGCACATGGGCAGCGAAATCCAAAAAGGAATATGACCTTGACGAAAACGGCGAGCGTATCCGCTTGCCAAGCGGCAGATACAAGACGCACAAAATTGACCTTACAGGCTGGAACGACAAGGACAACACCCTCTTGTGGCGCAAGGCATGGGCTGACTTTACCAACGACTTTTTGGAGAGGAACGGAAGCCCGGAGCGTATCGACCACCGCAGCAACGCCGAGCGCGGCATTGACGAGATACCCACCGTCCACATGGGCGTGGCGGCTTGCCAGATGGAGAAGAAAGGTATCGCCACCGAGAAAGGCGAACTGAACCGAAATATCCAAAAGGCAAACCGCCTTATCCGGGAAATCCGGGCGCAGATTGGGAAGCTCAAAGAATGGATTGCCGACCTGTTCAAAGCGCGGGAAACCGCCCCAGAACAGCCGCCGCAATCTCCCAACCTTGCAAATCTGTTGATGAAGTATTTGAGCGTTCAGAGAGAAAAGAGCCGGAAGTATTCGCAGCGTTGGCAACAACAGCACACAGCCGATGAACTGAAAACCATAGCGGCAGCGGTCAACTATCTTTCCGAGCATGGTATCTCTAATCTTGATGAGCTGGACGCTTCTCTTTCCTCTGTCAGTGATAAAGCCTATTCAATCCGGGAGGGAATGAAAACCGCCGAGCAGCGCATGAAAGAACTGCAAAAACTCATGGAGTACGGCAGAAATTATCAGACCTACAAGCCCATACAGGACGAGTACCGGCAAATCCGCTGGAAAGGAAAACAGGAGAAGTTTGCGGAAGCCCGCCGCGCCGAGCTTACCCTATGGGACGCGGCAAACCGCTATCTGCGGGCAAATCTGCCGAAAGGAACAAAGACCTTGCCTATTGCGGAATGGGAACAGGAATATGCTGACCTCAAAACGCAGAGGGACAGCGATTATACCAAACTGAAAGATACCCGCGCCGAGGTTGCCGAGCTTCAAAAAATCCGCAAATGCGTGGATATTGCACTCCGCGCCGACCAGCCGGAGCAGACACAGAACCGCACTAAGCGGCACGAACAGGAGCGATAAAGAAAAGGACGGGCAAGCTGCTTTGCCTGTCCGTCCTCTATTCCCATCCGACAAAGGAATGTGTTCACTTCTTATCGGGTAAAAATGTCATTATAACGCCAGTAATGCCGATAACTGAAAAGATTAAAGCCCATTTGAAACTTAAATCAAAAAAAGCCACATTGCCATATCCTAACATCAGCAGGATACTAACTAAAATCAATGCTATACCTTGCAGTTGCCTTTTCATACAATCACACTCCTTTGTCAAATTAGAATTTGTTGACTTCATTTTACTTCAAAACTATGAACAATTCAACCACAGAAAGAGAGGTATCAACCATGTATTACACCCAAGAACAAATAGACTGCGCCAACCAAGCCGACCTTGTTTCTTTTCTGCAAGGACAGGGCGAGCAGCTTACCCGCGCCGGGCAGGAATACCGCTGGAAACGGCACGACAGCTTGACTATCCGGGGAAACAAATGGTACAGGCACAGCCAAAGCAAAGGCGGCGCACCCATTGATTTTGTCATGGAGTTTTTCGGGAAGAGCTTTACCGAAGCCATAGAACTGCTGACAGGGGAAAAAGGCGCAGCCCAACCGCCGGACAGACCAAGCCCCGCGTCCTTTTCTGACTTCCGATTGCCACCCCGCAATCCCGACAACCGCATAGCGAGGAACTACCTCACAGCAGCCCGCCGCATTGATGAAGATGTGACGGGCTTTTTCTTTTCCACCGGGGATATTTACGAGGAAGCCGCCCACCATAACGCCGTATTCGTAGGGCGGGACGAGGACGGAGTACCACGCTACGCCCACCAGCGCGGCACAGCCGGGAACTTCCGGCTTGATGTGAAAGGCAGCGACAAAGCCTTTAACTTCTGCTATCGGGGCGAGGGCGAAAGATTGTTTGTCTTTGAAGCCCCGATAGACCTCTTATCTTTCCTCTGTCTGTTCAAAAAAGACTGGCAAAAGCAAAGCTATCTGGCGTTGGGCGGCGTGGGGGAAAAAGCCCTTTTGCGTTTCCTTTCTGACCGTCTGAACATCAAGACCGTTTACCTCTGCCTTGACAGCGACCAAGCCGGAAACGACGCTTGCAGCCGCCTTGCGGAGCTTGTGCCGGAGGGCTTGACCGTCCACCGCCTTGTGCCGCTTTACAAGGACTGGAACGAGGTATTGCAGCACCGGGCAGAAATCGCGGACGGGAAGTATATCCGGGAAGCGATTTACGGCTTGAAAGAGCCGCCGCAGGAAGAAACCGTTGAGATTATCCGCATGAGCGAGGTTGACACACAGACCGTTGAATGGCTATGGGAGCCGTATATTCCCTTTGGGAAAGTAACCATTGTGCAGGGCAATCCCGGCGAGGGCAAGACCACTTTTGCCCTACGCCTTGCCGCCGCCTGCACCACCGGGGGAACGCTGCCGGGAATGAAGCCCTTGCCGCCATTCCAAGTAATTTACCAGACCGCCGAGGACGGGCTGGGCGATACCGTCAAGCCACGCTTGATAGAAGCCGCCGCAGACCTTGACCGGGTGCTTGTGATTGATGAAGCCAAGCGGGAGCTTACCCTGTCTGATGAGCGCATAGAAAAGGCAATCACGCAGAACGGGGCGCGGCTGATTATCCTTGACCCCATACAGGCGTACATGGGCGAAAAGACCGACATGAACCGGGCAAACGAAGTGCGCCCCATGTTCCGCCGCCTTGCCGATGTTGCCGAGCGTACCGGGTGCGCCGTTATCCTTATCGGACATCTCAACAAAGCTGCCGGAGGGCAGAGCGCATACCGGGGCTTAGGTTCTATCGACTTCCGCGCCGCAGCAAGGAGCGTCCTGCTGATCGGGCGCGTGAAGCGAGAACCGAATGTGCGCGTTATCGTCCATGACAAATCTTCCCTTGCGCCGGAGGGCAAGCCCGTTGCCTTTTGCCTTGACCCGGAAACGGGCTTTTCGTGGATAGGCGAATACGACATCACCGCCGACGAGCTGCTGTCCGGCGCGGGCGGCAACACCGCCACCAAGACCGAACAGGCGGAACGGCTGATACTTGACCTGCTTGCAGACGGGAAAGAGCTTGCCAGCGAGGACATTGTAAAAGCCGCAGCCGAAGCCGGAATATCCGAGAGGACGGTACAGAACGCCAAGCGCAACATGGGCGGCATTTTAGGCGCAAGGCGTGTCGGCGGTCAATGGTACAACTTCATCAAGAAGAAGCAGCCACCCGAACCCGCAAGCTGAAAGTGCAAAACGCAGACCCTTTGCACTTTGCACTTTCGCACTTTCACGATAATTTGCGTCAATAACTCAAAAAAGCACTTGACAAAACGCTTCATGGGGCAGACATGCGGATATTGAGCCATTTGAGGATCCTGTGTTTGCAAACAATGTGATTCTGTCACAGTCTGAGAGGATTACCATGAGCAGCAGACCGAAGATTCCGAAATATGCAAGAAATAAGAATGTTCTGGTAGTTGGTGGATCCGGTTCAGGTAAGACACGATTTTTCATAAAACCGAACCTTTTACAGATGCATTCATCCTATGTGGTGACGGACCCGAAGGGAGGTCTGGTCAATGAAGTGGGAAATGCTCTATATAAGAACGGGTACCGGATGAAGGTATTTAATACCATCAACTTTTCAAAATCAATGCACTATAATCCTTTCGCCTATCTCCATTCTGAGAAGGATATTCTGAAACTGGTGACAACGCTGATTGCCAATACAAAAGGGGAGAGCAAAGGTGGGGATGATTTCTGGCTCAAAGCGGAGACTCTGCTTTATACCGCATTGATTGGATATATTCATTATGAGGCACCGGAAGAGGAGCAGAATTTCTCAACACTGCTTGAAATGATCAATGCAATGGAAGTCCGTGAGGATGATGAGGAATTCAAGAATCCGGTGGATATGATGTTTGATGAACTGGCAGAACAGAATCCGGATCACTTTGCAGTAAGGCAGTATGCCAAGTACAAGCTGGCAGCAGGTGATATATGCTCTAAGTGACTTCTTAATCATGATTTTGTCATGGTTAGTGAAG
>OKUE01000468.1_pt1 | contig 9974 bp, 7 predicted proteins | sample 1606511 | NCBI WGS metagenome assembly OKUE01 (sample SAMEA3882505, study PRJEB24775) | human gut metagenome | biome: human-associated habitat; feature: intestine environment; material: feces | place: Netherlands | collected 2009/2010 | reverse complement strand
CAGGTATGGTAATTCCGGAAAATGGTGTTAAATTAAGCAGGAGACACATATATGTATTTAGTAGTTGGCCTAGGAAATCCCGGGAAACAGTATGAAGCAACACGCCACAATATGGGATTTGATACCGTTGACCGTCTGGTAGAGGATTACAATGTCCCTCAGGGTGGTGTGAAATTTAATGCCATGTACGGTAAAACCATGATCGGCGGAGAGAAAGTGATTCTTATGAAGCCGCTTTCTTTTATGAACCTGAGTGGTGGTCCTGTTCGTGAGATGGCGAATTATTTTAAAATTGATCCGGAATCAGAGCTTATTGTTATTTATGATGATATTGATCTGGAACCCGGGCAGCTTCGCATCCGCAAGCAGGGAAGTGCGGGTGGACATAACGGGATCAAAGATATTATCCGCCAGCTTGGCACAGAGAAATTTCTCCGTATCAAAGTAGGAGTTGGTGCAAAGCCGAAGGGATGGGATCTGGCAGATCATGTACTTGGCAGATTTTCCACAGAAGACAGGAAACTTGTGGATGAAGCAATAGCAAAGGCGGCAAAGGCTGTGGATATCATAATCTCACAGGGTACAGATGCAGCCATGAACGAATATAACAGAAAAGTACCTGTACAGAAATAAGCAGACAGGAAACAGATGATTGTTCAGCAAAAGGTATAGAAAGCGGTAACTGGAAACAGAAGCCGCTTTTATTACGTCGAAGGATCATGAGGGGTGAAGATGAAAGCATTTTTAACACCTCTGCAGGGGCTTGCAGAGTTTGAACAGATTAAAGAAAAAAGCAAAACGAATAAGGGAATCCTGCAGGTTTCGGGGTGTATGGAATCGCAGAAATCTCATCTGATGTACGGACTTTCCGGGATTGCGCCTTATCGTCTGATCCTGGCGGAGGACGAACGCCGCGCCAGAGAAATTTATGAAGATTACAGATTTTATGACAGAAAAGTGTATTCTTATCCTGCGAAAGATCTTCTGTTTTTTCAGGCAGATATCCATGGAAATCTGCTGATACGTCAGAGAATCAAGGTCATTAAGGCGTTACTGGAAGAGAAAGAACTGACAGTTGTTACAAGTATTGACGGATGTATGGATTTTCTGGAATCTCTGGAAAAGATAAAAGAACAGCTGATTCATTACGAAAGTGACAGCACCGTAGACATAGAACAGCTGAAGAACCAGCTGGTGGCTTTAGGTTACGAGCGGGTAGGACAGGTGGAAATGCCGGGGCAGTTCTCTGTGCGTGGCGGTATTGTGGATATTTACTGTCTCACTGAGGAAAATCCATGGAGAATCGAGCTTTGGGGAGATGAGATTGATTCTATCCGGAGTTTTGATCCGGAGAGTCAGCGTTCTCTGGAAAATCTGGAAGAACTTACGATCTATCCGGCGGTGGAGCATATAGGGGACAAGGATATGGTTTCCTTCCTGGATTATTTTCCGGAGAAAAGAGCCATAATCTTTCTGGATGAACCAAACCGACTGACTGAGAAAGGCGGGGCTGTAGAAGAAGAGTACAGACAGAGCCGTATGCACAGAGAGGAAAAAGGCAGCCGGAATCTGCCGGAAAACTGGCTTTGTTCTTTTGAACAGCTTCAAAAAGAACTGAATAAACGCAACTGTATTTCTGTATGTGCGCTGGAACCGAAACAGGCAGGCTGGAAAGTGCGGGAGAAATTTTACCTGGAGGTAAAATCAATCAGCGCTTATAACAACAGTTTTGAACTTCTGGTAAAAGATCTTCATCAGTATAAGAAACAGGGATACAGGATCGCGTTGCTTTCCGGTTCCCGCACAAGGGCCGAGAGGCTGGCAAAGGATCTTCAGGAAGAGGGACTGGCAGCCTTTTATGGACAAGATTATGACAGGGAGATCTGTCCGGGCGAGATCATGGTGGTTTATGGCCATGCAAAGAAGGGCTTTGAATACCCGTTGATCAAGTTTGCGGTAATGACAGAATCTGACATTTTTGGACAGGAACAGAAAAAAAAGAAGAAAAAAAATTACAGTGGAAGCCGTATTCAGGATTTTGCGGAGCTTTCTATCGGCGATTTTGTTGTCCATGAAAAGCATGGTCTTGGTATTTACCGAGGAATTGAAAAAGTTGAAGTAGACAGGATCGTTAAAGATTATATTAAAATTGAATACAGAGGCGGAAGCAATCTCTATATTCCTGCTACTCAGCTTGACTGTCTACAGAAATATTCAGGGGCAGATGCTTCAAAGGCTCCGAAGCTGAACAAACTTGGTACTCAGGAGTGGAATAAAACAAAGAGCAAGGTTCGTGGGGCAGTTAAAAATATTGCAAAAGAACTGGTAGAGCTTTATGCAGTGCGTCAGGAAAAGGAAGGATATGTCTGTGGTCCTGATACTGTATGGCAGAGAGAATTTGAAGAAATGTTTCCATATGAAGAGACAGAGGATCAGCTCAGTGCTATTGAGGATGCCAAACGTGATATGGAGAGTACCAGGATTATGGACCGGCTTATCTGCGGGGATGTGGGATACGGCAAAACAGAAGTGGCGCTGCGTGCCGCATTTAAGGAAGTACAGGAGAGCAGACAGGTAGCTTATCTTGCACCTACAACGATCCTTGCGCAGCAGATTTATAATACCTTTGTGCAGAGGATGAAGGAATTTCCGGTACGTGTGGAACTGTTGTGCAGATTCCGGACCCCGGCACAACAGAAGAAGGCAATCGAAGATCTGAAAAAAGGTCAGGTGGATGTGATCATTGGAACGCACAGAATCCTTTCCAAAGACGTACAGTTCAAAAATCTTGGCCTGTTGATCGTTGATGAGGAACAGCGGTTTGGAGTTACGCATAAGGAAAAAATCAAGCAGTTAAAGAAGGATGTGGATGTCCTTACACTGACTGCAACGCCCATTCCCCGTACTCTTCATATGAGCCTGATCGGAATCCGGGATATGAGTGTCCTGGAGGAGCCTCCTATGGACAGAATGCCGATCCAGACATATGTTATGGAATATGATGAAGAGACAGTCCGAGAGGCTATCAACAGGGAATTGCGCAGAGGCGGACAGGTTTATTATGTTTATAATCGAGTGACGGATATTGCAGATGTTGCCCTGCGTATTGCGAAGCTGGTGCCGGACGCAAGGGTGGATTTTGCTCATGGCCAGATGAGTGAGAGGGAACTGGAGAATGTGATGTATTCCTTTGTAAACGGGGATATTGATGTGCTGGTTTCCACCACGATCATTGAGACAGGGCTGGATATTTCCAATGTAAATACTATGATTATCCATGATTCAGACAGATACGGGCTTTCTCAGCTTTATCAGCTTCGGGGAAGGATCGGGCGTTCCAACAGAACTGCATATGCGTTTCTGATGTACAGAAAGAATGTGATGCTGAAGGAGACGGCTGAGAAGCGTCTGGCTGCGATCCGCGAGTATACGGATCTGGGAAGCGGATTTAAGATTGCAATGAGAGATCTGGAACTTCGAGGTGCCGGAAATCTGCTGGGCGCGCAGCAACATGGACATATGAATGCGGTTGGATATGATCTTTATTGTAAGATGCTCAATGAAGCAGTGAAAGAGGCGAAGGGTATTCATACAATGGAGGATTTCGAGACATCGGTTGATCTGAATGTTGATGCGTATATTCCTGATTCCTACATCAGTAATGAATTTCAGAAGCTGGATATTTATAAAAGAATTGCGGGGATTGAGACACAACAGGATTATGATGATATGCTGGAAGAACTTCTGGACCGTTTCGGAGAACCCGGAAAGGCAGTGCTGAATCTTCTGGCGATTGCGAAGTTAAAGGCGATTGCTCATCAGGGGTACGTAACGGAAATAAAGCAGACTGGAAAAACAGTCCGGTTTACCCTTTATGAGAAAGCAAGGCTGAATACAGAAGGCTTTCCGGCTCTTATGCAGAAATACAGAAGAGGTCTGCAGTTTAAGAATGAGCAGGAACCGAAATTTATCCTGGAACCACAGGGGAATCTGATCCTGGCATTGACGGAATTTGCAGAGGAACTTAAGAGCATGGCGGAAAATATGTGAAATATACTACATATTTTTCGATTTGCCTTGCCCTTCGCAGGAAAAAAGTTTATACTCTAATAACAGTACATTCTGGGAAAGTGGTATGGAAGAAAGACCAGATTGATAATATGGAGGAAGAAATGAAAAAAATGGTAAAGAGAACAGCCGTTGTGACACTGGCAGGTGTGATGTCAGTTGGTATGCTTTCCGGCTGTGGAAGTAAAACATTAGATGGAACAAAGACAGTGGCTACTGTTGACGGAACAGATATTCCGCTTGGAGTTGTAAGTCTTTATGCCCGCGAACAACAACAGCAGACAACAACCATGTATTTAAATTATATGGGAAGTGCAGATAATATCTGGGATCAGACAGCAGGTGATGATTCAGATGAGACTTATGGTGATCAGGCAGTGACAAGCAGTCTGGAGTCTGTTGAGAAGATGTATATTCTCAAAGAGAAGGCTGCGGATTATAACGTAGAGCTTACAGATGATGATGAAGCAGCGATCGCAGATGCAGCATCACAGTTTATGGCTGCAAACAGTGAAGAGACAATTAAGGAACTTGCGGTAACGGAAGATCAGGTAAAAACACTTCTGGAGCTTCAGACAATTCAGAAGAAGATGTATGATCCGGTTGTAGCAGAAGGAAAGATCACAGTTTCTGATGATGAAGCGAATCAGACAACCTTCACTTATGTAAGTATCTCTACAAGCGGTGATGATATAACTGATGAGGAGAAAAAGACTAAGAAAGAACAGGCTCAGGAGATTCTGGATAAGATGAAAGAGGATCCTACAGCAGACATGAGTGAGATTGCCAAAGGTGTAGATGACAGTTATTCTGCAGTACAGGGTAATTTTACAACAAAAGAGAGCGAAGACGAGGATGAAGATTCCGGCAGCGAGGCATATCCGGATGAGGTTCTGAAGGTTCTGAGAGGACTGAAGGATGGAGAAGTTGCAGACAATATTATTGAGACTGACACAGGATACTATGTAGTAAGACTTGACAAGATCAATGATGAAGATGCCACAGCTTCCAAGCGAGAATCTCTTCAGAATTCCAAAGAAAATACCTATTTTACAGATACAACTGCCAAATGGCTGGATGAGGCAGATGTAAAGGCGGTTAAGAAAGTCCTTAAGACACTTAAGATCACTGACAAACATACCTTCATGGCACCGACTCCTACCCCGGTTCCGGAAACACCGACACCTGAAGTGACAGAAGAGGCAACTCCAACACCGGAAACAGAGGAAGTTACAGAAACACCTGCAGCAGAAGATACAGAGACAACAGAGACTCCGGCGGCAGAGGAAGAAGCAGCAGAAACTACTGAAACACCGGAAGCAACACCGACAGAAGCAGCTAAATAAGAAAATCCGAACTGTCAGTAGCCTGCTGATAGGAATTGAGTATTGTAAATTAAAACAGCTATGATGAAAACCTGAGTGTTTTCACATAGCTGTTTTTAAGTTTAAATAAATCCGAAATCATTCTCCTAAATATGCAAAAATAACACAGATAAATAGAGATATGATAATACGTTATTTTGTATGTTCTGCTAAATGAGATGGAAATGCTTCAAAGCATTGGCAATTCCGTTATCTTCGATATTGGTTGTCTGGTAAGTGCAGTGAGGCAGGATCAGGGGATCCGAGTTGCCCATTGCGATGCTGTTTCCGGCGAACTGCAGCATAAGAAGATCGTTCGTGCTGTCGCCGAATGCATAGGTGTCTTTGACCGGAACCCCAAGGCGGTCTGCTAGAAACCGGATTCCGGTTGCTTTGCTGAGATTTTTCTGAGTCAGTTCCCAGGCCTTGTCTTCATGTATGAAACACAGAAAATGTTCATCTGCAAATTTGCGGAAAGTTTCCATATCAGAATCAGCAGACGGAAAAGCCAGAAACTTGTCAAATGTAAAATGGTTGTATGTTTCGGGCGGGTAGAGAGCCAGATCTTCTACTATAACTTCTGCTTTCAGCTTCTGAACAGTTTCAGGAACAGCACATGAATTGCTGTCATATAAAATCTTATCCGGGCGTTCAAAAAACGCAGGAATTCTGCATTCCCGCAGTAATTCTGTTGTTTTACGGCAAAGCGGATTTGGAATAGAACTGGAAAACAAAAGCTCTTCATTCATATAAATCTGGCTGCCGCATCCGCATACATAGCCGTCGAATCCCATTTCTTTAATGATTTCCGGAATCATTGTATAGGTACGTCCGGAATTGATGAAAAGGAGATGACCATTATAGCGGGCTTCTTTTAAAGCCTGTTTCGCACTGTCCGGAACTGTCCATGGGTAAGGGGTTAACAGGGTTTTGTCAATGTCAAAAAATAAGAGTTTACGATTATTCTCCATCAGATGTCTCCTCTGTCTCAGTATCTGTATTGTCATAAAATTCGTCATCAGAAGGATTTTCATTTCCTGTATGTACGCGGATTCCGTTCAGTTCAACTTCGCCTTCCATTGGAATCACAAGGCACTTGCGTCCGTCAATTACGCGTGTTTCCACAAGATCGGCACGTTCAGGATCTACGTGGACTACAACATCCGGGGTTTTGATCTCGAATCTTTTTGTATTGGTGATGTTGGAAGCAACCAGAGAGGATTTTTCCCCGGCTGTGATCTCGTATTGTTCATCAAATGACTGTAGTTTTTCATCTTCTACGCCGCATTCTTCAAAGAGGCGTTTTACCTCAGATTTGGTCAGAACTACAGGTTCCGGCTCATCCTTCTGTGATTCGATCAGGTCGTTTAATTTCTCGTGAATGCTTAATACAGTGTCATATCTGCAGTCGTCGCCCAGAGTATCTTCAACCAGTGCGTTAAAGGAATCACGCTGTCCTCCTGCAGAAAGAGGTGCTGTACATCCAAGCAGTTCATCGATAAAAATATCCCGAAGCTCGTTTGCATTTTTACTATAATAAAGGACACCATGGATGTCAGTGCTGCGGTCGTTAAACTGCGGGAAAAGGAAAGCAACATCCGGAAGTTCCACGATCCAGTCGCGGATACGGTCCTGGATGCTGTTGGTTTCGGCATTGTAGCAAAGACCTGCCTTAGAGAGTTTTACAGGACAGATACAGCACATGATGTGCTCATAAATCTCATCAGATGCATCAAACATTTCTGCACCGTCGGAAGACTTTCCGGGGATATCATATACTCCATGGATCAGGATGATGTAGTAGTTTTCGGGATAATCATAGTTTTCAATGATCTTATCGTAGAAACTTTCTACCAGTGCATCATCGGTCAGTTTGCTTTCTCTCAGTTTCATAAGAAAATGTTGAGTTCCGCCCTCCGTTTCCTGCTCGAGAGGAAATTCCATGTTCATCAGATTTTTTCCTATTGTTCCGGAAAGGGATTTGCGGAAAATTTCAAAGTATTTGAACATTTCTTCTTCTGATAAAGAGAGAAATGCTTCTTTCAGTTCGGTTTTTTTATTCTTTTCTCCGTCAACGTAACATCCGCAGATGCGGGTGAGAGAACAGTTCTCGGGAGTGAACTGTTTCTTGATTTCAGAAATTTCTTTTTTGTTCATATAGTTTTATACCTCATGTTAGTCTGTTCTTTATTATAGACCAGTTGTGATGCAGGGGCAAGGAAATTTGCCTGAAAATTATGGGAAATACAGGTGAGTTTTGGTAGATGTAGTGCTATAATATAGGAAGATATTGTTGCCTGACTGTGTTGCTGAGAACGTGGTGGACAGTAATGTTGCTTTGACAGTGATGAAAATAAATACAGGAGGATATGAGACATGAATGAAACAATAAAAAATCTTTTGGAGCGAAGAAGTGTACGTGGTTATAAAGAAGATCTGGTGCCGGAAGAAGTGTTGAATGAAATTCTTGAAGCAGGGGAATACGCACCAAGCGGAATGGGACAACAGGGTACACTTATGGTAGTAACACAGAATCCGGAACTTGTTGCGAAGCTTTCTAAAATGAATGCGGATGTGATGGGGACTGAGAGTGATCCGTTCTATGGGGCACCGACAGTTGTTGTGGTCTTTGCAGACAGTAATATGCCTACATGTGTGGAAAATGGAAGTCTGGTTATGGGAAATCTGATGAATGCTGCTCATGCCCTTGGGGTTGATTCCTGCTGGATTCATCGTGCAAGAGAGGTGTTTGCTTCTGAAGAAGGAAAGGCATTGAAGGCAGAGTGGGGTGTGCCGGAGTCTTATGTTGGAATTGGTCATTGTGTGCTTGGTTATCGCTCCGGGGAATATCCGAAAGCGAAAGCGAGAAAAGACGGATTTGTGATCAGGGTGTGATTGTAGTGTGGCGGCAGAGTGATTCCTGAAACAGGCTGGCAGGAAAGACATGAGAATGTTCGGGAAATCAAGTTGCCGGCACAGTAGCTGTGAGAGAGGGTTGCTGTTGAGTATATTTGATTTTAAGAGAAAGAAGTACAGAACGTTTCTGCAGGATTCTGAGACAGGTGAGGAGATTGCTGAGGAGTATGAGAAAGGCCGGGGAGTCTGGAAAAAGCATGATGTTCAGGATGGGAAGGGTTCGGAGATGAGAGAGAATCTGATAAGGAAGCATTATTGGTTTTCGGGGAGAGTGCAGGGAGTTGGATTTCGCTATCGGGCCTGTTATATTGCCAGTTCTCTGGGGGTTACCGGTTGGGTGAGAAATAACTGGGATGACCGCGTGGAGATGGAGGCGCAGGGGAGCAGGGAGCTGCTTGCGCAGATGGTGGAGATGTTGGGGAGACAGAGGTTTATTGAGATTGAGGGGATTGAGGAGAGGGTGATTCCGGTGGAGGTTGAGAGTGGGTTTTATTCCAGATGAAAGGGACGCAAGCTCAAACAATTCTCTTTGGCTCGGTTTCGGGTCTTAAGAAAAGCTAAGCCCCGGAAAATCTGCTAAAGGGGGACGCAGCCCCAAACAATTCTCTTCGGCTCGGTTTCGGGCCTTAAGAAAAACTAAGCCCGGGAAGATCAGCTAAAAGCATTCGCAGATAACTCAAACTCGCCGCGAAGCGGCTCAGACAGTGAGTGATCTGCGAATAACGCTGATCTTCCCGGGCTAAGATTTTCTAAAGACCCTGCAAATGTCGCCGAAGAGAATTGTTTGGGGCTGCTGGCTGTTGGCTGTGACTGGTGGCTGAGGGAGAAGGATAATGGTGGTTTGTTAGTTTGGCGGAATAGAAAAGTTTTCTATATATAGTATGAATGGGACGGAAAAGCTGGGGTGTTGTGTATATATGGTATGTGAGTGCTGTGTGCAGGGCGGGGGAGGATGAAGGTGGATGGATAGAATCCAGGTGTCGGATGGGATGAATGTTTGATGTGGACTGGATGAATCCAGGAGTGTGTTTAAAAAATCATTTCCACAATGTGTACGCCCCACTTTGCGGTATATTTTGCCCGAATTCGGTTGCCGTAGTAAGGCAGAAATAAAAAAGTTTGTCAAATTATGAAATTAACTGTTGACAGGGGCTGCTTTCGGTGTTATATTAGTTGAGCTGTCGGAAATAATTGTTTCTTGAAAAGAGACAATTTAAGATGATTTCTGAAAGAAAAAAAGAAATTAAAAAAGTACTTGACAACTTAAAATGAATATGTTAAAGTAATCAAGTCGCTTGAACAGAGCCGACAATCACAGATCAGAAGAACAGTTCCGAAATCCGGAAGAGTTCGAAAAACTTTGAAAAAAAATTGAAAAAAGTGCTTGACAAAGAAAAAGAGATGTGATAAAGTAAACAAGCTGTCGCAAGACAGACAACCTTGATAACTAAACAGTGAAACACATACGATTCTCGAAAATTCTTTACATTTTTAAGAACGGTTTGAAAAACCAAAAACAGTAAAACGAGAGATAGCTAGTTGTTATCTTGAGTGAATCAAACATTTTATCAGAGAGTTTGATCCTGGCTCAGGATGAACGCTGGCGGCGTGCTTAACACATGCAAG
>OKUE01000458.1_pt1 | contig 10105 bp, 8 predicted proteins | sample 1606511 | NCBI WGS metagenome assembly OKUE01 (sample SAMEA3882505, study PRJEB24775) | human gut metagenome | biome: human-associated habitat; feature: intestine environment; material: feces | place: Netherlands | collected 2009/2010 | reverse complement strand
TTCGCCATATTTTTCTCCTGTTCCTGTCAAAAAGGCAGTCCCAAAAGAACTGCCCTTTCTCCATACTTTATGATTTTTTGTTATTTCTGCTGATTCTCTGCATTTTCTTCATCTTCATTGATGTAACTGTCATCAGCAAATTCCAGACCTTCCTCTACAATGCCGTCCTCTTTTTTCTTTCTCAATTTTCCAAAAGCGAACATGCCAAGACCACCCAATGCCAGCGTTGCAACTGCTCCCAAAGCAATCCATCCAATCATCTTGTTAATGCCAGATTCCTGCTTTGCCTCTGTTTCCGGCTGTGCTGTAGTTTCCGGTTCTGGTGTTGTAGTCGTTTCTGGAAGAACAACCGCAGATTCCTCTTTCTTTTCCGTTTCTTTGGTTTCATCTAAGAACTCTGCCAGGTCATTTTCATCCACAAGTGACATCATGTACACATTTTCAGAAGTACCGGAACGGTCAATGACCATATAAAAGGTATTTCCATTCTTTGTCTGTACAGTCAGAAACTGCTTGGAACTGTCATTCTCCTTATCATCCACAAGCTGTCCGTTTCCCGGTGTGGAAAACGGTGTTTCCTCTGTGGTAGGCTGCTCTGCCGGCTGTTCTTCTATCACCTGTTCCACTGCTTCTGTCTGCTCTGCATTTTCATTTGCCTGTGCAAATGCAGTCACACTGGCAGAACCCATCAGTATTGTTGACGACAACATAATCATCAAAATTTTTTTCATTACTTTATTCTTCATCTTCCAAATCCTCTCTTTCTTCTATCAGTCCGGTTAACATTTCGCTATCCATATTTTCTTCTTTCTTTATACCTGTTTCAGAACTATCCATAGAAAGATTGCCCTCTTCATCAAACTGCATGGTAACTGTTCCGTTCTGAATTCCATCCAGAAAAGTCAGCATCTTTCGGCTATCCATTTTCATGGAACGGATTGCCTTAATGATTTCTGCATCTTCCATCTGCTTTTTCTGGATTCTCAGTTGCCTTACATGCTCCTGCAATTCCAGAATCTTGTTTTCAGTTTTCTGAATATCATCCAGAACCTTTTTTAATCGCATATTCATCTCTCATTCACTCCCTTCTAGTGAAGTCTGCCAAATGCCATAAAATGTTGCTGCCAGTAAGAACTTGCAATGCTTGTATACTGAATCGGATTCCCGCAATGAATCATCATGTTATTTCCTACATAAATTCCAACATGGCTCGCTCCCGGCGTATCATAAGTTCCCTGGAAAAAGATCAGATCTCCCGGTTTTGCATCAGATGGAGATACATAGGAACAATAAGAACGAAGTCCGTCCGCTGTTGTTCTTCCCACGTTCCATCCATTTCCGCAATTATTGATTACCCAGCATACAAAACCAGAGCAATCAAAACTGGTAGATGGCGATGCACCGCCCCAGACATACGGATAACCCAGATATTTTTCTGCTTCCCGAATCATCTTGGCAAACTGCGGATCAGAAAGTGCTTCTGCCGGAATATCATATCCAAAGCCTGCCCCACCTGTCGGAATTGTGTTAAGGTCAAACAGATAATCACGATTTCCATAGTATTTGTTGTAAGCGTCATACTGCTCCTGTTCCTTGTCTGTCATACGGTTTCTTAAAACTGCATCCAGGTTATGGTTCGTAAGTGTTACATCCAGCCGGTTCACTTCTCTTGTTGTCGTTACTTCCACTTCCTGACTTCCATTGCTGTCTGCTATGTATGCTTCCCAGGTCTGATGCCCATGTGCTGACGCAGAAGCATGACCGCCGTAGAATACATCAAACTGCACACCATACTGTGCAAAATTTCCGGTATCCTCAACTACATACTCCACACCATTCATAATGACATGGGTTCCCATTGGCACAAATGGATTAGAAGCATCCACCGCAATCGTGTGATTCGCCTGTGGATACGCTCCACTTGCAGTCGGGCCTCCACTCCACTGCCCGCAACAAATCGGACAGTTGCAATATCCACTGGTCACAACCTGTCCCAGTGATTCTCCAACCCTGACTGTTTTCTTTTCTGTTACGGTTTCTCGTGTTGAATCCGTATATAATCCATACTGTTCCCTGAAAATCTCCTGAATCTCATCCGCAACCTCGGCATAGGTAAAACCGCCATACTTGACTGTCAAATAAGAAATAAGCTGATACGGATTGTGTCCGATCTCATCAATCTGAAACTGGAACTCATCATAGTCGGAATGGTTTGCTTTCATCTGATTGATCTGCTCATTCAGTGCATTTTCCAATGCCACATAAGCATTTTCCGCAGCATAAATATCCTCATCCTCACTGGAATAACTGGTAGAAATAATAGCATTGGAACTGCCCTGGAATAACGCAGCACAGCTTGACAGGCTCGTTGCCATTAACGCAAACAGCAGCACCAGAACTCCTATGGACAGGAGGATATTTCTGTTCTGTGCCACAAGCTCCTTAACCGCAGCTTTGGCTTTTTCCGTAAATCGCTGTGCATTTACAAGCACTGCGTCCTTCACAGCTTTTCCCTGTTTCGCAGCCTGATATTGCTTCTGGTAACGCTTTTTCTGCAGTAATTTCTTTAATGCAGACTGTTTCTTCTGCTCTGCTTCTTTCTGAACCGCCCTTTTTGCTTCATTGGAAACACTGGTACCAAACTGCAAACGGGATTTTTCTGTTTCTTCCAGAACAGATTCCCTTAACCGATTATTTCTCTGTCGTTTTTCTTTCAACCGTTCCCGAACGTAAATTGACTTTCTTGCAAGACTTTCTCCCGCAAGTTCCATCTGTTTTGCTGCATCAAGAGCAGCATTATCATCGGTACCCTCTCTGATTTTTTTCTGACCATAGGCAGATACCGTTTCTGAAACAACGGTTGCTCCCTTTCTTGCCATTCCGCTACCGGGAATCATACCTTTACTTTCATCTTCAAAGGAAAGACGGGATTTTGATTTTTTCTGTTCTTTTAGCGTCTGTTCCCTTTTCGTCTTATCTTTAATCTCTTCCCGAAAGTCTTCCATTGATTTTTCATCAACTTCTGACTTTTCATGGTAGCGTTTCTGCTCTTTTGCTGCATAGGCTGTGACCATCTTTTTCTTTCGGTTCTGCCTGTCCGGTTCTGTTATTTCAGAATCACGTTCAAATTTCCGTTCCGGATGCCCCCGGATACTTTCTTTCCGAAGTCTGGAACGTGAAACAGACGGAGATTTCTCCCCGTCTGCCTTATCCTCACTCATTTCTGAGTTTTCCATTTCTTCCGCTTCTGCAATTTCTTCCTGTTCCAGAAAAGCGTGTCTGGACTGCAGTCTGTGTTTTCCTTCTTTCACTCCCTCAACTGTTTCTTCTGCAGTATGAGTTTTTCTGACCTTTCCAAAGTCCAGCTCCTGTTCCCTGTGTCCGGCTGTTTTCTTCTCATCAGCCTCACGCCCGGTAATCCGCTTTTCCTTTTTACTGCGGAGATTTTTTTCCCTAAGTCCATCCCGGCTCATCTTCTGGACAGTCTTGTCCCTTGCTTTATATTCATGCTCCTGCATGGTCATCATCTCCTGATCTATGGTAATTTTCCGTTTTATTCCTTTCCGTTATTTTTCTTTGCAACCAGTACCATACGCCCATTTTTCTGGGAATACTCACAAGTAGACAGTGTAAGTAACTTATCTCTGTATTTTGCTGTTGTTCCTGTCTGATAAAGCGACTTTTCCTTAACGGAAGCAACAAATTTTTTATAATCATCCACTGTTCCTGCTTTGATAAAACTGTAATAATCAAAATCATTTCCTGTATAAACGGGTGTTGTAAATGCTGCAAATATCTGATACTGTTCATTTCCCCATATCGTGCGGAACAGGATTGTCGGATGTTCTTCGTAAAATCTTTCGTCCTTATATTTCTCAAGGTCAGCAAACATCTTCCCACTGTTCATGTGATGTCCATATATGATCAGATTGTCCGAATCTCCTGGTACACATTCCTCTGCCAAAAATAAGCAACCATTTGCAGAATATTCCCCGTTGAAATCTCGATGCAGATAATAATTTTTATCTCCGGGCCGGTACATGACCGGATAGTCTATTCTCGTTCCATCAATGGTCAGCCAGCCAATACAATCCGGATTTTCTTCATGCAATGCCAAAATTCCAGCATCTATCTCTATCAAAGAATCGCCGGAAGCATCTTCTTCCGATTCATCCTCTCTTTTCTGCATTAGCTCCTGCAGTTCCTGCTGTAACTGATTATCCTGTCTTTCCTGCATAAAAAATCCCATTAAGAAATACAGACTGATCGTAAGCAATATAACAGATATAGAAAGTAACAATCCTGCCACCCATTTTCTCATACTCTGCTGTCACCCCTTTAACTATCGTCTCTGCCTTTGATGCCGAGTTTTTCACGCTTCTCTACATCTTCCGGTTTCGATGACATTAACGCATAAAGCATAAGGGTATTATCGAATCTGTCCTTAAATGGAATAATTGTATTTCCATAAAAAATCAGCCCTTCTCCCTCTCCACTGTTTGTTACATAGGAAAGCTGGTGTGTTGAAATATTAAGCTGCTTTGCCAGAATCTGTCGATCCCCGGATGCCTGGTTGAGCATCAGGATAAAGTCTGAGTTTTCAAAGATATTCTCGATTTCCCTTGAAGCAAGCAGGTCTTTTACGTTCTGCGTGATACCAGTCGGGATACCGCCCCACTTACGGAATCTTTTCCAGATTTCTACACTGTATGCTGCTGTCTGTTCTTCTTTCAGCAACAATCTCGATAGGTCAGACGCTTTCACGCCTTTCGCCCCGAGCCACACCGTGCAAGCAACTTTCATTGCACACGGCGTTCCATGGGATAAGTCTTTATTGCTAATACAGTTACTTCAAAGTCTGGTTAATTGTTATAAGGTTAATTGCTTCCAATCCTGCTTTAGCTCTCCATTTGTTGAGCTTTGCAATCTTGGCAGGTGCCCTACAATCGAATAAATCGATGAGGGACTTGATGATTTTCACGTCATTAGAATAGATAAGGCTCTTTATATCTTTGTGTACGATTCTGAGGTTTGCATATTCATCCGTACCACCTTGGCTTGGTGGATTAAGATATATGCATTCCACATCTTCAAACGCAAGAGACACCTTTGAGAGTTCACACTTACCCTTTGATGCCACAAATCTTGATAGGCGATTATCACAGAATTCGATACTATGATTCGTGTCGTTATCTCTACTCAACTTCAACAGCGTTTCTCCATATTCAGATTTAGCAAGCATGCGGTGAATACGTTCACGTCCCTGTGGGGTGTAACGATTGGTGTCCACTCGGTAGAACATTGGATTTTGCGTCCTACAGTATGCTACAGGAACGACAATCATACCATTGATATATCTAACCTGTTTGGACTCCCCATATTTCTGATAGAAATATTCGTCCATCGCACCTTTCAATGTCGGCGGTTTTTCCTTGGAGAGGTCAGCCCGACTATTCAATCTCGTCTTCATGGTTATGTCAATCGACGGGAACAGTCTGTGAACATCTGCATTTATCATAGTAGCCATGTTATAGTACTGATGCATACCAATGACTGCTTGGTTGTATCTGATGAGGTCATCGTGCTGTGATTGTTCACTCTCGTGAGATTTACAGGCCTGCGCCATGGCATTTTTCAGCTTCACTCGTTGAGAATTGATGGCTTTGTCAGTCATATGAGACTTGATAGACCATTTCTTTCCCTTCTTGTAAAGTTTAAATTTTATGCCTAAGAAGTCGCTATAGCCTTTGGTAAGATTCGTAATTCGTGACTTATCTGGAGATGTTTCCAGCTTTAGTCTGTCCATTAGCCATTGCTCGACCGCATGCTTTAGCTTGGAAGCATCAGAATACGACCTGCAAAATATCTTAAAATCATCCGCATATCTCACTATGTGGCACTCTTTCAATCGGGACTGTCGCAACTTCTTGTACAGATTCCCCTTATTCGGGGTACCATTTTTATTCATATAAATATCGCTTTGCAGAGGATGCTTTGCAGGCATTTCCTCCCATTGACTGGCTATCCACCAGTCAAGCTCATTCAGCACAATATTTGCCAGTAAGGGACTAAGTACACCGCCCTGAGGCGTGCCTTTGTCGGGTACCGTTCTAACCCCATTTTCTTCAATTGGAGCTTTTAGCATTTTTCCAATTAAGGAAATCAGCCTTTTATCACGTATTCCCATCGTCCATATCTGTTTTAGTAGCTTTCCATGGTCGACATTATCAAAAAATCCCTTGATATCTACATCAACTACATAGTGGAATCCGTCCACCTGCGCCAGTTTGTAACACACGGCAACGGCATTCTTAGTGCTACGATTCGGTCTGAAACCATAACTGTGCCGATAAAACTTGGCTTCGCATATAGGCTCCATGACCTGCAACACGCTTTGTTGTACAATCCTATCTAATACCGTAGGGATTCCTAATGGTCGCATTTTCCCATTTGGCTTTGGGATATATACCCTTCTCACCGCTTTAGGCTGGTAGTTAAGAATTTTGTCCCTAACACATTGAACCAATGCTTCCTCTGACATCTCAGCTAAGTCCTTAAAGGTCTTACCGTCGACACCAGGTGTGCTGCTTCCTTTGTTTGATTTGAGATTACGGTATGCCATTTTGATATTGGCATCTGAACCGATAATACTTATCAGATTCGTGAAAATCTTTTCGCTCGCACTATCCGCATATAATGCGTCCTGTACTTCGACCATGCCGTAGTACTCAGCATATCGGATAGCACTTTTCTTTAACAATTCCTTTCTTTGCATAGTCAACATCACCTCACTCTCGCAAGACTTGTTTCTCTTAGTCATACTCGAACCTATGAATGTTAACTGCATTACTTTATTACACTTGTTTTGTCGACTGGCAGACTGACCAGTCGTCCCACTAGAGGCTGTTGCTCCACTCCCATTACAGAAGCTTCATCGCTCGTGCCTCCGCTCTCACAACGATAAAGGTAAGTTATACAGCGTGTTTTCCTTACCAACAGGTCATAGCATGTGCAACTGCTCGCTGTTCGTTGCTTTCGACGTTCCAATATGATGCAATATACTGTACTTAGGTGCTTCCTTTGAGCCTGCTGATTTCCATTGCCTGTAACAATGCTCCGACTTTCACTTCCACCCAGTTACTTTTCGGTAATCAACGCCAAACCGTTGGCATACGCTTTTCAACGCATTCGAATTTTAGACTCTTTAAATCGTCAGTTCGTCCCCACTTCCGTGGATACTCACCATATACAGCTTCACTACATAATCACAGGCAACCCACACCTCTGTGAATCTTTCCTCAGCCTTACCTGTTAGGACCTGCTTTTTGCTCTTCACCCTAACTTTTGACAACCCGATAGTTCTTGCACAACTATCACGCTGTAGGGAGTTTGTGTGTGTCCCTTCCGGGCGTTACCCCTTCATTTGAACAACACCATATCAGTTGTATCAGTAGCTTTTCTTTTTACGGACGGCTACTGACCCCGCTGTCTATTCAACAAGCGGAACGTCTCGTCCAATGAAACTCGTCGATATAGTACCGCGTCGCCTTGCCTTCGCTGCGGTTTATGGTAACTCTGTTCCAAACTTGATCTTGGACAATGAGCATACCGAGTTTTCGTAGCTGGGTGCCGAGTTCTTTAATATCAAAGCAGACAAGGCGGTTGTGAATGTCAACGTTTGTTTGGTGGTTAAACACGTTCAAACTGCCATTTACATAGAGTTCCAATGCCGACGCGATACGCTGCGCTTCCTTTTCCGGCTGCTTCTTGATTTCATTGTAGAGGTCGCCCAAAATCGGCATATTCTCCGGCTTCGGGTCTGCAAGGTAGCTGCGGTACACGCTGATAACGGCGCGGTCAATCAAAGTCTTTTCAACCGCTTCCAGCCCGTTTTTGCCGCCCATAATCAACTCGCAAAAGGAAAGGATAAAATCGCTCTTTAAGGCTATGGGCGTGTCGCCCTCGCTGTAATTGAGGTTAATATCCATAGGGTTAATGTACTGCGTGCTGTTCTGCGATACCTTGATAACCTGTCCTTTCAAACGTCCGACAAGGGGGTAATATTCGGCTTCGGGGTCGCAAATGATAATATCATCTGCCGTAATGAGAAAAGCGTTTGTGATTTCACGTTTTGCAGAAAAACTTTTGCCGCTGCCCGGTGTGCCGAGTATCAAGCCGTTGGGATTTTTCAGCTTCTTTCGGTCGCACAAAATCATGTTGTTGGAAAGGGCATTTAAGCCATAATACAATGCTTCGCCGCTTTGGAACAGCTCTTGCACCGTAAAGGGAACGAAAACGGCGGTGCTGCTGGTCGTCAAGCCGCGCTGGATATGGATAAGGTTTTCCCCCAACGGGATAGAGGACATAAGCCCCTGTTCCTGCCGGTAGTCAAGGCGGGTGAGCATACAGTTGTATTTCTGTGCGATACTTGCGGCCTGAAATACGTCGTTGTCCAATTTCTGCTTTGTGTCTGCCACATTCAAAACTAACAGCGTAAGCAAAAACATTCGCTCGTTCCGGCTCTGCAAATCCCGCAAAAGGTTTTTCGCTTCGCCGCCGTAGGTGGCAAGGTCGGACGGAATTATATCCATATCGTAGCCGCTGCGGATTGCCTTTTTCTGTTCCTCGATTTTCATACGGTCAAGGTCGGTGATTTTCCGCTTGATCGTCTTGATCGCTTCGTTGTGGTCGATACTCTGAATGTGCAGATTGACGACAATCCCGTTTTCCGCTTCCATGAAGTCGGCAAGCATACGGTCTGAAAGTTCCGGCGCGGCAATCTGCAAAAAGGAAACCGCGCCAAACTTGCCGCCCATTTGAAACATTCGCCCGTCGCCAAAACGGAAAGAGGACGGGGCAATAAAGTCTTTGACGGAAAGGCCGCTTACGGGTAGCCATTCCCACGCAAAGTTGAAGCGTTCCCCGTCCGGGTGGAAAAGCCCATGCAGCACTTCAAGCCGCTGCTTCCCGTCCAATACCCGCGCCGCCGCGCCGATCACCTTAAAATGGTTGAGGGTGTCCGTTTCGATACGGGCAAGCCGCGCCCGCGCCGATTTAATATCTTTTGCTTCAATGGTAAAGGTGAGAAACTTTGTCTTGATAAGCCCGTTGTTGCCGCGTTCAAGCTGTGTTTGCAGCATTTCGGTGTATTCGGCTCTGATACTGTCAAAGTCGTCATTCTGTGGGGCAATCGTGATACTGCTCTTGAAATCCTCCTTGTTCGCATGGCGGCTGATTAAGGAAAGCTGCACACTGATAGAAGCGTCAAAAGAGTTATACATATCGCAAAGGGCTTCAAAAATGGCGGTTTTATCGTCCGGCTGCGCAAGCTGATAGTTAATATCTTCAAACTCAATGCACTTGGAATACCGCCCGTTTGCAAGGCGGCAAATCCCGTCCTTATACATTCGTTCAAACGGTATGCTGTCCTGCGCCGTATGGGGCTTCCCGTCGCCCTTTGCCTGTCGGATAAGGGTATCTATCTGTTTTCTTTCCTGTCGGGAAAGTTTACGCTTTTCGTTTTGGGTGTTTTTCTTTTCCTTTGACAATCGCCCGTACCTCCTTATCTAATTGCTCTTGCCGCGCAAGGGCGGCATAAAAATTGTTGGTCTGATAAGGTCGCTCTTTGGGGCGAAGAAACTTCACTTCCACAAATTGCCGAATAATCACTTCCAGCGGTTGCCCGTTTTTCTCGTACATAGCAAGCAAAAACATAGGCAGCATGGCAAGCACCATGCACAATGCCGCTGCGCTCGTTCCAACGCTGCCTTTTACCAAAAAGAATAGCGGCAGTCCGATTGCTACCGCCGCGCTGAAACAAATTAGCTGTCGTTTGGTAAGGTTGAACATTACCTTGCTTTTGATTTTTGTTAAGTCCTTTGGGACGGTTACATACGCCATGTTCCACCTCCTTAATGTGCGCTAAATACCGACTTTGCAAGGCTCCCCGTTTTGAAAAGCGTAAAGCACAAGAGAACGGTATAGCCCATGCAAGCCCAGATCGCGCCGGATATGTCGTCGGTTGTGGCGATTGTCTGTATCAAAACCGCATAAATGCCGACGCACACTAAAATTAAAAACGCTTGAAAACCGAGCGCAAGCAGAG
>OKUE01000454.1_pt1 | contig 10148 bp, 8 predicted proteins | sample 1606511 | NCBI WGS metagenome assembly OKUE01 (sample SAMEA3882505, study PRJEB24775) | human gut metagenome | biome: human-associated habitat; feature: intestine environment; material: feces | place: Netherlands | collected 2009/2010 | reverse complement strand
AATCAACGATGGCAGTATATTTGTTATCGTTGGAGAACCATTTGCTTCCAGTCTTTGGAGGTAAGATGGAGTTTACGGAAGAAGAGGTTCAGGCTTTTGCCTTGAACAAGTTGAATCATGGATTGGGCCAAAAAAGTATCAAGGACATGCTCATTGTTTTAAAAATGGTGGTTCGTTTCGGAGAGAAGCAAGGTTGGCTCAATCATGTAGAGTGGAAAGTTAAGTTTCCTGCCAATCAGCCAAAGGCTACATTGCCAATCTTGACAAAGGCGCATCAAAAGAAGCTGATGGACTATCTCAAAGACAATTTCACGTTTCCTAATTTGGGGATACTTGTGTGTCTTTCTACAGGACTTCGTATTGGAGAAGTTTGCGCCTTAAAATGGTCTGACATTAATATGGACACAGGATTACTTCATGTTAATCGCACCATCGAGCGCATTTATATTGTGGATTCAGATAAACCACATACGGAGATCGTGATTAATACTCCTAAGACAAAGAACTCTTTGCGTGAGATTCCATTGAGCAAAGAACTTGTCAGAATTTTTAAGCCTTTGATGAAGGTGGTGAACAAGGACTACTATGTTCTCACGAACAACACAAAACCGACTGAGCCAAGAACGTATCGCAACTATTTTAACAAGCTATTGAAGCAGTTGGATATTCCGCGATTAAAATTCCATGGGCTACGCCACAGTTTTGCTACTCGCTGTATTGAGAGTCATTGTGATTACAAGACTGTGAGTGTTCTTTTGGGGTTACCGTTAGAACGTTCTAACGTTTGTTCAAATGAATGATATACATATAAACATATATACAATACTTTCTGTCTATATATCAATACGACAATGAATCAGTACGTCAGTAAGTCATTATCATATTTGCAAATCAATACTTACCGATAGGTTGATTCTGATACTCGACTTTGGAGAGGTATCTACCGATAGGCAAGTGCTTTCGAGAGTAACTCGAAAGGTTTTGAGTAACTCAAAACATAACTTGCTATCGTCAGATACCTCGATTTTTCAAATCATCTCAGAGTCTGAAACCACGTTCCCTTTTAGGAGTGCGGAAACGTGGTTGAGGCTCGTCAACAATTTCGAGTTTGAAGACATCTATCAACTTCCGAATGGCAGGATTCTGTTTGATGAGGGCTTGAAGTTTTGCTTCTGCAGGCTTGATTTTGAGCAAATAATCAGCAATGTCTAAGCCTTTAGCTTTATCTTCTTCGCAGGCTTGATGCTCTAAAAAGTCGAAAAGCGTTGCACGGATGCCGAGAACTTGCATCATTGGCAGCTTATCTTGCCAAACTGTTGTCGCTCCCAAATCAGGGAATAAGACCACATCTCTGTTTTTCAGAACAGATAACGACTTCGTGTTAAAGCAACCATTCTTACCACCACTTGCTATCCATAAGAATTGAGGAAGATAGTAGGAGGCTATCAAGGCTGTCTTCTCACTTTCAACCAATGCTATAGGCTTGGTCTTGGCTACATTGATAAGATGCTCACCAAAGAAGCATTGACAGAGATTGAAATCCTTGTGGGGGATAAGCGAGTGTACCCATGAAATATGGTTGTATGGTTCTTTTACTCGCTTACCAGTCTCGGGATAATAGAGCATTACCTTACCAGTTCTCACCTTACCTTGATTGTCAACTTGCCAAAATACCGTGGCACCAGTCCAGTGTTTGGAAGTTCCGACATGATATTTCTCCATCAAAGAAAGAGTAGCTGTTTCACCGAATTGAGAAGATAGAAACAAGAAAAGGTTGTTTGCCTCATAACATTTAAGAGAACTTCGCATGATGTTCTCGTCTATATAAGAAGTGGGTAATGGCTTCGGCATTTCTCTCTTCTTATATGAAATAGTCTCATCCTTTGTGAATGTCTCATTCTTCTCGGGATTCTTCTCAAAAAAATCCTTGGGAGTGAAGTGATAACCACAACTTTGCTCATGGTTGCAACGACCCACGTAAGGAGGAAACTCTATCTTCCCTTCTGTGTCAATATATCGGGCGAAGCTACGTTTCTTATGACATTCTGGACATGTATGTCGGGTAGTGATGCCTTTGTATGGCTCTAATATGAATCTATGTGTACTCATTTCATTTCTTTTTTATGTGGCGGTTCTGTCGGTTTTGTCGCTTTTGGTATTAAAACCGTCAAAAGCGACAATTCCGACAATACCGTCACGAGTTTATCTTTGAATATTCTCCATGCTTCTCTTTGCGAAATAGGACTCCGATGTTATCATTCAGAAATCTTTCCAATGTCCTTGACTTCATGTCGTTCTCTTTGGCGACATCATGAGCTTGGGCCGTGGTGAATGTTGCAGGAAGATGGTTGACGATTGCTTGTTGTTGAGCGGTGAGCATATTCTCGTTGAGGATATTTTGCACTGATATGGCAGAGTTCTTGAAATACTCTGTCAATCGGATGGCTCGCTCTACACTCAGCAGGTCGATGGCTTCCTTATCACATTCTCCACACGTCCATCGTGCCAATTGAATAATCAGACAGAAACGGATGATGTATATCTCCAACTTGCAATAGATGCTGACAATGGTATCATTTGTTTCATTGTCGCATTGCTCGGAGAAATGATGCTGCCATTCATAGAGCCTTGCCTTAGCTTCTTCAGTGAATGATAAGACATGAGGCTCGATTTCCTGTTGCTCATTTATTGGACACTCCATATCAATAAGGTGTTGAATGATGGCTTGCCAATCTCGCTCTATATTATCGGGCAACTCTCGGTCACTCCATCTCGCTTTCTGCTGAAGGTTAGGCATGACGAACAAAATGCGATCGATGAAGCCGTTGCTGGAGCGTTCGCCTTTCGCCAACTCACTAAGTATCTTCTTTTGGATGGTTCCGATTACTGAGATATAGGGGCGTTTAATGAAAATGGAACTCTTGGAACTTCTTCTGTCTGATATGGTTGTCTTGGCGCTAAAGACAGATAACCAGAACTGTTCCTCTGAACCATTGTTATAGCGGTTGAAGTTCTTGAACCATGCAGACAACTCGTCTGTCCATAGGCATAAACCCCTCTTGTTCTGCGCATGAATATAGCTCAAGCCTTCTGGTGTGACATCAGAGACCAAGAAACGTTTGCGTACAGGTTCTTGCGGAAATCCATCCTCTCCATTTTCAATGCGTTCTTTGCGAGACATGCACATCTTTTCCTCAAACTTACTGTATTGCTCCTCGAACAACTTGTTTTGCTCATAGTCGTAATCGAGGAATGGCTTCATAGCGAAGCTAAGTGGGTGGCTCTTGTTGGCTCCTGGTCTTCCGATAAGAGCCATGTATAAGATAGGACTTTCAAGCCAACCTTGTTTCATCTGTGCCAAGTGCGTGTTGCCGATACCAACAGCCAATGCAGTGAGTATGGCTGCTGATATATAGTCGGTAGGAAAACTGTGGCATTCGTGTACCTCCTTGATGATTCTCTGAATCTTGGCAGGAAAGATGCTTACGGGAAACTGGCTTCCTGATAGGCGAGTACTCATATCAATAGCCTTATCCATGATAATCATTGGATTGATGGAAGTTTCCTTATTGTTATTTAAAGCTGTCATTTGGCATAGAGTTAAAAATTATACATTGACTTGGGCTTGCGCTTCATTCCACCTCGCATGGCTTTTAGCATTTCAGAATGGTTCTGCTCCTTGGTAGCTTTTCGACCATTCTCAATCCATGCAAGCAGCTCATCCTTATAGAAGTATAGCTTCTTACCTTTTTTATAGGATGGCAGAAAACCTTGGTTAACCAATCGATAAATGGTTGGCTTCGACTTCATTATAATAATAGCAGCCTCATCAATCTCAACCAATATATGGTTATTTGCTGATGATGTAGGTTGAAGTGCTGATACCATTTGCTTCAACTCGATAACTTGTTCTGTTAAATAAGATACCGCTTGTGGTAACTTATCAAAGGTGATACTTTCATTTATCATATCTGTTCATTTTTTATTATTCGGGTACAAAGTAAATGAGTTATGTAATGGGGATAAATATCACTGAGATATAACCTCTGAATAACTGCTCAATGCTTATCAGCAACAATAATGTGTCTTGATTCCGCCTTGAACATCTAAGCTTGGTAGTAATTCAATGATGCAGGTACCTTCCATTCTTAACTTCCTTATAATAGTGGATATTTCCACATCAACCAGCGCATCAGCAAAAACTTGTTTTATAAAGGTTGCTGTATCAATGCCTTTCTTCTTGAAGAGATTTCCTATATTCCAAGCATAATGCATTAAGTCTATAGTACGAATAGCCTTGTCAACAATCAATGAATGATGTCTCATGTGTGTAGAGGCACAACACTGGAAAATAGCGATGTTGTCACAAAGTTGGTTCAAATGCTCCTCCCTCATGTAGGCAGCAAAAGTTCTTCTGGTATAATCGATAGCTGAGTTTAACAAGACCTTTTCCTTTTTGGCTTTGTCTTCCAATGCTTCCTGTCTCAACTGTTCATAGCTTGTAATACAAGAAGAGGCTTCGTCTGCATAGACGAAAGTTACATCTTCCAAGTTTAGCTCTTCCCCCTCGTCATATGTATTTGTTTCATTGATGGAAATAGAAGACAGACGCTTTCTTTCTGTATTGTTTACTATATTACAAAGGATATGCTTAAACCATGGGGCAAGCAATCGTACGATACTATCTAATGCATGGAGATAAACAACCATCAGTATGGTGGTTGAGATAACGAACGTCAAGTTGCAGCAAAAGGTGTCTACACCATATTGCATAGCTTCGTTGCGAACAAGTGCACCAATGATAGACATTGCACACAAAACCAATAAATGCTGTGTCAAAAATTCTTTTTTAAACTGTTTCATATTGCGTATTATTAATTATTTGTGGCGCAAAAATAGGAAAAACAGCAGAAACAGACACGTGACTCACGCGTGACTCACGTAAAACTTTTAGGAGCCTTTAACTAAAAAGCCCGATATTGAACATTTTTTCAATATCGGGCACCATGAAATGAATGCAATGGATTTATTTAAGAGAAATCTTATTTGCTGTCTCTCTTTTCTTTGCGTTCACGAGGTCGGCATATATCTGTGTTGTGCTTACATTCTTATGGGTAAGCATCTTTGAAACCGTGTAAATGTCTGTGCCTAAGGCGATTTGGATTGTTGCATACGAGTGCCGGAAGCAATGGAATGAAAATGGCTTAGTGATTCCTGCCTTCTTCAACCATGCTTTCAGGGGATGGTTAATCATGCTGCGCTTCAATCCCTTGAACACGATACCCGTGCTTGGTTCACCACATAGTTCGTATGCCTCGTTGCTGATAGGCAAGGTTGCCTCGGTCTGAGTCTTCTGGGTACGAATACGCAAGCAATAGCCTTGGTCGGGAGCTATCTCGAAGTCTTCCCAACGCAATTTTAAGATGTCGCTGATTCGCAATCCTGTGAGGCAAGCAAAGAGGGAGGCAGACTTCAGTACAGGTATATCGCAAGGAGTAGCTGCCAACTGCTTTACTTCATCGAGGGTAAGAAACTCCTTCTTTACATCTTGTGGCTCAATCTTGTCCAGATAGTCATTGATGTTCTCACGAAGCCACTTGTCACGATAGGCGATTTTTAAGAGACCACGGAAAGTAGAATAGTAACCTGCTGCAGAGTTGAGAGATACCTTTTGTTTTGTTCGATTCAACTGTTTTGCATTCAGAAGATACTCTCTGAACTTTTTGCAAAGTTCCACTGTCACATCCCCAAATGTACAATGACCTTGAACAAATTTGAAGAAATGCTTGTAGACACATGTCCACTTGTCATCTTTCTTATGTGTCATCTTCTCAAAGTATGCCAAAAAATCAGCTTTCTGTCGTGTTTTGTCCAAAAAACCGAATTCTTCATTGATGAGTGATTGGGTTCTGATACAACGGATGGCCTCTGCTTTGTTGAGCATATCTGTATTAAACTCACGTTCCATCTCATTCTTTGGATGAGCATAGATATAGATACCTAAATATTCCCTGCGACTCATTTGCATAGTCTCAGGGTTGCGTACTGGTGGATAGAAATCCAAATAAAGAGAAATACGGTCGTTTTTAATCGCTCTTTGGCGAAGAGAAACTCTTGTACATGTATTTACCATGATGTTTACTTTTTATAATGTGATACTTATGTTTCATATATGATCCCGTATTAAGAGATCTTTGAAATCGATTGCAAAATAATAGAGTTATGTAATGGGGTACAACTTAACCTTTTGAAAACCGCTAAATAACCTTAGGCTTGCCGATAGCTTTCTCTAAATCTCGCTTGGAAATCTTGATATACTTGCCAATCTTCACCTTTTCAATAGCGTATTTCTTGATACGCTTATAAATCTGGTCCTGACTTAAACCATACAACTTCATGGCCTCCGGTATTGTATAATAAAGTTGGTCTTCTACGGATTCACCTTTTGCCAATTGTACATGACGCTTGGAATACAGAACATTGTTACCTTCCATTTTTCTTGGAATAGCATTGTGACTAACGAAACTATATACAGCTGTTTTCGTCATACAATATTTCTGTTGAATGTCCATAACAGTCATCCATTCACTGATGGTTGGATCTGGAGACAGGTGTGCAAAATAATCATCCACCTCTTTCTTGTTCCAATATACTCTTCCTTGTATGGATATTCTTGAAATCTTGACTTTCTTGACTATCTCATAGATGGCGGTCTCGTAAGTGTTGTGGACTTCTGCAATTTCCTTGGCAGAGTAATATTCTGGAACAGGTAGCTCTCGGTTTGCATGAACAGCTTCTTTTGAAGCACTTTTTTTTGTGGTGTATGGCAAACTATCAACAAGATAATCTATATCTCGCTTTCTGATTAAAGATAAACGAGAAGTAATCTTGGATGCTCGCAACTTACCACTATACACCATATTATATATGGTCTGTCTGCTTAGTCCCAAAAGTATAGCGACCTCTTGAATAGTGAGGTATTCTTTCACGAGGATTTCAGACATGGATTTCTCGGAAGCTTTTCGGTGGCTCATTGTCTCAGCCATCTTTACTTTCTCCTCACGTCTTGCTGCCTTATAGGCATAACTGTTGCATTGCTTGGAGCAATAACGAGTTGTGGATTTTGATGCATAGAAGCTCTTCCCACAATACTCGCAAATTTTTAGAATTCTTTCTTTGCTTGCTGTCATTTGTACGCTTTTTATACTTATATACTTAATTTATTGTAGAAAAAGTCGTCTGTCATTACTCCGTTTATTTTCAATAGTCTTATATCATCGTCCATCATTGTCCAAAACTCTCGGCAATCTTGCACTCATTTGCCAAAAATGGAGTCTCAAATTATTACTTTTGAAAAGTGGAGGTACAAGAGCGGTACAAAAAGGTGCTAAAAAAGCCTTACCATTGATTATAACCAATAGTAAGGCTAAAAAGAAAGGCGCTCATTTTGAGCACCTTAACTATCATTTGTTGTCGATATTAATCGTTGTTTATCACGACTTATTTTCCGATGCAGAAGTGCTTGAAGATATTGTTCAGCGTTTCCTGGCTGCTGATCTGGCCGCCGGTGATTTCTCCCAGCTCCTCCAGTACCATTTTCAAATCCTCGGCGATGATGTCGCCGCTCATTCCCATTTCCATCGACTCCAATACTCGGGAGAGGGAATCCTGGGCACGGAGAAGTGCCTCGTAGTGGCGGGCACTCGTAATGATGACGTCGTTCTCGGTAATCTCCGGAATATCAGCGGCTTTTACCAATGCCTGCTCCAGGGATGAAACGTTCTCGCCTGTGCGGGCACTGATGAAGAGTGGGGCTTCTGATTCACTGGAATCTGACCCACAGGAATGGGTGAATTTATCGAACGCAAGTTTATCATTCTCAAGTTTATCCATCTTATTAAATACCACCAGCAGCTTCTTGCCCTGGTTCTTCTGCTTCATCTCCTCGATTTCTGAGACCGATGGCTGCTCGTCCAATAGCCAGATTACAATCTTCGCCTCTTCCATCTTCTGGAAGGTGCGCTCTATTCCGATGTTCTCTACCACATCATCCGTCTTGCGGATTCCTGCCGTATCTATGAAGCGGAAGGTGATTCCGTCGATGAGAGTGGTGTCTTCGATTACGTCTCGGGTGGTTCCGTGAATGTCGCTCACGATGGCTTTTTCCTCGTGGAGCAGACGGTTGAGCAGGGTGCTCTTGCCCACATTCGTCTTGCCTACGATGGCTACGGCTACTCCCTGCTTCAGGGCGTTGCCGGTCTCGAAGGAGTGGGCGAGGGTGGTAATCTTATGATTGATTTCTTCGGCAAGTGCCTGGAGATCGCTGCGGTCGGCAAACTCCAGTTCCTCGTGGTCGCTGAAGTCCAGCTCCAACTCCAGAAGCGAAGTCATCTTTAATAATTTTTCGCGCAGCAGGGAGAGTTCGTTACTGAAATGACCCTTTAGTTGGCTAAGCGCCATCTTGTGGGTTGCCTTGTTGGTAGAGGCGATGAGATCGGCTACTGCCTCTGCCTGCGAGAGGTCCATCTTGCCGTTGAGATAGGCACGACGGGTGTATTCGCCGGGTTCTGCCTGGCGACATCCTACCTCTGTAAAGCGATGGAGAACCTGCTGAAGAATGTACCGGCTGCCGTGACAGGAAATTTCGGTGGAATTCTCGCCTGTATAACTGTGGGGTGCACGGAACACGCTCACCAGTACATCATCGATGGTGTTGCCATCCTTATCCTTGATTTCTCCATAATGCAGGGTGTAGGGCTTGGCTTCTTCCAGGGATTTGCCGTTGGCTGACTGGAAGATTTTGTCGGTGAGGGTAATGGCGTCGGAGCCGCTGAGTCGGATGATTCCGATTGCACCGCCAGCTGGGGTTGCCAGGGCGCAGATACATTCTTCTTGATTCATTTTTCTTTTACTTTAAATTCTGTCTAATACTACTTTTATCAAGTTGTCGATGGTGCTCTTATAGCCTGTGTTGGCACTGAGGGCACGGCGATTGGCGATGACCATACAGCAGGTGAGTGCCTTATGGCCTAAGAGAAGAGAAAGACCAGCCAGGGCTGAACTCTCCATCTCAAAGTTGTTGACGCGCAAGCCTTTATACTCGAATGCTTCAATCTTCTGGTTAAGTTCCGGGTCGGCAAGCGGGGCACGGAGCTCTCTGCCCTGAGGACCGTAGAATCCGCCGCAGGCGATGGTGATTCCGCGAACCATGTCGTCGCCGGCAATCTGATTGAGCAGTTCCGGGTCGTTGTTCACGCAATATGGATTGCCAATCTGGTCGTTCCACTTCACCTGGCGCTTGAACTCAGCCTCTGTCTCGAGGTCGCAGATTTCGTTGCGGCGGGCATAGAAGTTGATGAGTCCGTCGAAACCGATGCTCTTCTGTGAAGCGACGAAGGTTCCTGCAGGACAGTTGAGCTGCAGTCCGCCGCAGGTTCCGATGCGCACGAGTGTGAGGGTAGTGTGCTCCGGTTTCTCGGTGCGGGTAGTGAAGTCGATGTTCTTCAGCGCATCCAGCTCGTTGACCACGATGTCAATATTATCGCATCCTATACCGGTGCTCTGCACGGTGATTCTCTTGCCTTTATATGTACCGGTGATGGCGTGGAATTCGCGGCTGGAAACCTCGCACTCCTTCTCCTCGAAGTGGGATGCTACGAGGGCTACGCGACCTGGGTCGCCTACGAGGATTACTTTATCCGCCACCTGCTCCGGGCGTAAATGGAGGTGGAAGCAACTTCCATCTTCATTGATGATGAGTTCTGATTCTGCAAAATATTTGCTCATAATCTTTATGTTTTGATGGTTATAAATTATTATATGAAGAGATGGGGAGTTAAAAGGAGTAAAGGAGCTAAAGGAGTTAAGACAACAGTCTTTTGGGCGTAGTTTTAAGCTACATGACAATCGTCTAAACTCCTTAACTCCTTTAACTCCTTAAAATTCCTTTAACTCCTTCCTTACTTCTGAACAGGAATCTTCTTGACGCGGCGCTCATGACGGCCACCCTCGAAGGTAGTAGCGAAGAACTCGTCGAGGATAGCCTCGGCGGTCTTGTTGTCGATGAAACGTCCTGGAAGTACCAATACATTGGCATCATTGTGCTGACGAACGAGATGAGCAATCTCCTTGCACCATGCCAATCCGGC
>OKUE01000448.1_pt1 | contig 10267 bp, 7 predicted proteins | sample 1606511 | NCBI WGS metagenome assembly OKUE01 (sample SAMEA3882505, study PRJEB24775) | human gut metagenome | biome: human-associated habitat; feature: intestine environment; material: feces | place: Netherlands | collected 2009/2010 | reverse complement strand
CGCGAGTGGCTTGCTCGGGCATGTCACCTACTTCCATCGTTTCGTCCACGAAGGGTGTAGAACCGTAAAGGTCGCAGAGCATACTGTAACTATAAGCACGGATGAAGCGGGCTTCGGCACAATAGTATTGATACTCGTCTTTCAAGGCTTCATACACACCTCTCTCCTGCAATTTGCTCTCTGTACATTCACGTAGGAACTCGTTGCAATAGTTAATGGTCATGAAAAGACGGTAATAAGGATAACCCACAATCTCAGTAGAAGCATCCCAATTCAAGTAAAGCATGGCACGTACACCCTTGCTGCCACCGGACTGGAATACGATTTCATCCGTACAAGCTTCCTGCAAGTAGAACAAGGCACGAGTATAACCAGAATATCCTTCATCGATGCCCGACACATCGCCGTCTCCTCCGTCACCACCCTTCTGCCCTGTCTGTATCAGGGCAGCATAACACTTGGCAATCATGCCGATATAGCCCTCGGGAGTAGAGTACACCATCTCACCGGTCAGTTCGTTATCATCCAGCGGCAATGTATCCAGGTCGCCCAGGCAAGAAGCAAAAAGTGACACAGCCAGCAAACATACTGTTACTAATTTGAAATATCTAGTTTTCATAATCATGTATCTGTTTTTAGTCATTAAAAATTAAGGTTAACTCCCAGCATGAACGTACGCGGACGCTGATAGATGTTTTTATCGATTCCGTCATAAAGCTCCGGATCAAGACCGGAGTATCCGCTCAAAGTGCATACATTCTGTACGGCGAAGGAGAGACGGAGCGATGTCCCGTCGTTCCACAGTTTATTGAACGTATGACCGATGGTGATATTGTCTATACGGAAGAAGTTGCCTCTCTCCAGGAAATGGTCGGTGAACTGGCGGTCTTGCGTAAACTTGTTTTCGAGCGTAGAACGCAGGATGTTGCTGGAAACGCCGTTGCTGCCATAGAGTGCATCCAAGGAGTTGGAAGCAGCCACATAGTTATAGACATAGAAACCGAAGCTACCGTGTCCGTTGATGCCCAAATCCCAATTCTTGTAGGACAGACGGGTGGACAGACCGCAATAGTAAGGGGCCTTGGAACTCTTACCAGTGACGTACTTGTTAGAGTCTTCTTCGCTAGAAGTGATGGAGCCGTCTTTGACAATGTATTTACCGTCCAGCGGCTGTCCGTTTTCGTCATAAGCTTGCTTCAGTAGATAGTAGGTATTCGGAGTCTCTCCTACCATGTGTACTTGCAGATAGCGGCCTGTACCTCCGGCGTTACCTGTCTTTACGTAGTTGCTCTCGTTGTCGATGGTGTTCAGCTTGGTAATCTTTGAGGCATTCCAAGTGAAGTTACCGCTGATGTTCCATTCCCAATCTTTGGTCTGGATGGGAACCAAGTTCACACCGATTTCAAGACCTTTGCTTTCCATATCACCGATGTTGGTTTCGATACGGTTGGTGAAGTTACTGCCGGCAGGTACAAAAATGTCGTTCAGCAGGTCTTTCGTGTTACGCCAGTAGTAGTCAATCGTACCCGAGATGCGGTTGTTCAAGAAACCGTAGTCGATACCGATGTTGTAAGTTTCCGTAGTCTCCCATTTAATGTTGGGATCGTAGCCGTTGGGGCGGTAGGTGGTGTACCACTTGTTACCGAACAAGTATCTGGACTCATCGTAAGATGCAGTATAGGTGGACAAATGCTGGTAGTAGGAACCGATGGACTGCTGGCCGGTCTGACCGTAGCTCAAACGGAGTTTTAGGTCGGACACTACTTTGTTGTCTGCCAAGAAAGCCTCATCGTTCACACGCCATGCAGCGGCTACGGAAGGGAAGTAGCCCCAACGGGTCTCGGGCGAGAAGCGAGAAGAAGCATCGGCACGTAACGTAGCAGTCAGCATATAACGCTGTTTCCAAGAGTAGTTCAATCGACCGTAGAAGGAGAGCAGGTAGAGTTCAGCTTCCTCGTGCTTGGGAGAGGTAAGATCCTCACCCTTGGTGTCGGTAGTGGTATCATGGTTCTTGTACCAGAAACGTTGCCAGCCGTAACCAGCCATGGCATTGAGGTTATGGTCGTTGAAGTCTTTGGCATAGTTGGCGTAGAAGTCGAGTAGTGTATTGCGTTTGTCGTTATGATATGTATAACGCTTTCCGGTACCATCCTGTTCGTTGCCGGTGTACATGGCGGGGGCCAAGTCAGGCATGTTATCGTGTTTGTCTTCCGTCAGGAAATCATACCCCATGTTCAGGTTCAGTCGAAAGTCTTCAAAACCGTGTATTTTATAATCGAGGGCAATATTACCGATGGAGCGTTTGGTCTTGTTCTGCTTGTCGGCAAGTTCCAAGTCGGAGACGGGGTTTGAGGCAGCTAGCGTGATGGGGGTATTACTTACACCCATCCACATATAGTACCCCAAACCTACATTACCGTCATAGTTCTGATATACAGGGCGTGTAGGGTCGAAACCTACGGCACTTCCGATGACACTGGTGGAAACCGGCTTTTCGTCCTCGATGCTACCCTTGATATTGATGTCAACAGAGAGATGCTTGTCGAAGAACTTGGGCGACAAACCGATACTGGCATTGAGGCGCTGGTAGTTGTTGTTTTTCAACGTACCGTTCTGGTTGGTATAGCCCACGGACACGCGGTAAGGCATATTCTTCAAAGCACCAGTCATGGAGAGGTTGTGGTCTGTACCCATTGCCACGCGGTAGATTTCATCCTGCCAGTCGGTATTGACATCACCCAGCTTGAAAGCCTCCGGAGCATTGGCATACTTGGCAAAGGCTTCGCGATATTCGGAAGCGGAAAGTACATCCAGTTTCTTATACACATTGCCCACCGTCACGTTGGCACTGTAGCTGAAAGAGGGACGTGAAACACCGTCGGTGTTTCCTTTCTTCGTAGTGATAATGATGACACCGTTGGAGGCACGCGAACCGTAGATGGCTGTTGCCGAAGCATCTTTCAATACCGTAAACGAAGCAATGTCATTCGGGTTGATAGAGCTGATGGAGGCGTTGCTGACAGGCACACCGTCGATAACTATCAGTGGGTCGTTGTCTGCTGACAAAGAAGCTCCCATACGGATACGGATGGTACCGCCGCTGCCCGGAGCACCGCTGCCCGGTACAATGTTCACACCGGCAACCTTACCCACCAGAGCGTCTTCGGCAGTCAATTGCTTTCCTTTGTTCAGCTCGTCCGGCTTCACAGTTAGCAGAGAACCAGTGACATCTCCTTTCTTCACTTGACCGTAACCGATTACAACGACTTCGTCCAGCATCTCCGTGTCTTCCTGCAAAGTGATGACGAGCGGTGTATTGCTGCCGGTAACCGTCAGTTCCTGGCCCTTAAAACCGATACATGTAATGGAGAGAATATCATTGACGGCAGCTTTCAAAGTAAAGTTACCGTCCACATCAGAGATAGTTCCCACAGAGGTACCCTTTATCAAGATGTTAGCCCCAATCAGTGGTTCACCTGTGTGGTCTTTCACATGTCCTTTCACTGCAATATCTTGTGCCGAAAGTGACAAAGACAAGAGCAATCCCAGCAACGGGAGAATACTCTTTGCGATTTTAATCATGCTTTTCATATAATACAATATATAGTTAATAAAAATAATGTTTGCCAAGAAAAGGAACCAAGCACGCCCGGTTCCATGCAATCCTTATACCCAATCTTCTTAACTAATACTTATCAAAAAACTACAGTTAACTTTAATCTTTTGTCGATGTTGCAAAGGTATATGATTAACTGTCCCGCGAAAAAGGCGAGTAGAAGCTTAAAGTAGACGCAAGCAGATTAGCTTTATCTATAAAACATTAAAAAACAGCATATTGTGAAAATCAGCAGAAAGTAAGAAAGTAGATTCACATAAAGGGCATAGGAGGAGTTTTACCCTATTTTCTGCACCATATTCAGGAAATCTTCTTTAGAAAGAAAGGATTTGCTCCGCACTTTCAAGCGGTAATTATATACGGTCTGCGAAGAGTAATGCAGGAAGGTGGCAATCTTTCCGCTATCTGAAATTCCCAACCGAATCAAGGCAAACACACGGAGTTCCGGAGTCAGCAGTTCGCCCTCTTTAGGATAGATGCGCTCGTTCTCCTGCAAAAGGTTATTAAAGTCGTTCACAAACTTAGGATAGAGTTTCAGGAAGACGCTGTCGAACGTATGGAAGAATTCTTTCAACTCGCCGGTGACAAAGGTGGTGGAGTGTTTTCACCAGGTCGTCCAGCTGCCCGGCCTTCACTTTCCTTGCCAGCATCTTGCGGAATTCTTCCTGCTTGTCTATATAGACGGAACACATGTTGAAGACGTAGCCGATGTACTCCTCCTTCACACGGTTCGACTCCTGCAACCGAGCATTCAGTTCCTGCAAGTCACCGTTGATGTGCTTCAATTCCTTGTTCATGTCATCCATGGTCTTTCTGGCAAGGGAAAGGCGCTTCATCTGATGATAAATATAGACCAAGGCCACCAGCAATACTGCCGCCAGGATGGATATCCATATAAATAAGGTGACCAGCTGTTCTTTTTCCTCATGCAACTTGGCCTCGTAGGTGGAGTTGATGACGGGCAACATCCCCGAAATCTCCATCGTACGGTAGCGAGCATTACAGAAGGTAGCATCTTGCATGGAGCATTCCATATAGGTATACGCACGTTCTATGTCGCCCTCGCCATAGAGCAGGTTGGCAAGTTTCCAAAGCGAAATGTATTCCTTTGTTCCGCTTTGCACGTCGGCTATTGCCGAGATGGTAAGATATTTCTTTTCCTGCTTGTGGTCTCCTTTGGCACCATAAACGCTTGCCAATGCAACAGAAGGAATGGCAAGGCTGAAGTCCTTCTGGCTATGGATATCATAGCAACCCTCCAAAACACCTATGGCTTCGTCATACTTACCCTCATACAGTAGTTTGTCGCCCAAAGTCAGTTGATAGCCTTGCGAATCGGGACGCTTCACACGCAGAATGGAGTCTTTGTACTGATATGCCAGCCGGGAGTATGACGCCTGCAATTCTTCTGAAAAAGCATAGGATGCCATCAGCGTGTACACTTTATGATAAAGATTATAGTAGTAGAACATATCTATCGCACCCAGTTCCTCCTGGGGAATGTCTTCCAAAATTTCCAGTCCTTCCTTATACATTCCTGTACCAATCATCACCTCTGCCACACGCATACGGGCAGAGTAGAGATGCGATGCTACGGACATACGCTGGGCTACTTCCACGCAACGATTTGCTGCCCACAAGGCAGAGTCCATGCGGTAGGCGCTGTATTTGCCGAACAACTCCTGGTAGATTTCCAGTAATTCCGCATCGGAACGGGTAGCCTTCAGCTGGCACTGCAAGGCATTGATTTGAGACTGACGTTCCAGTGTATATCGTTCACGCCCCTGCACAGATGCATCAAGCACCCGAAGCAATGAATCCACCTCTCTATCTTGGCAGAATAAAGGCATAGTGCAAAACAAAGCGAAAAGGATGGCAAACAAACGTTTCATGCAGTACGGTTTCTCTGTCTATAGTTCAAGATTACATCACAAAAGTAAACATTTACCCGTTGATTACAAAGTTCTTTGGACAAAAGATGTTTGGACGAAATTAGTAAAGGGATACTTTAGCTTTATAAAGCAGAAGTTTAGTAAGCTAACATAGAGGTTTACGGACAAAAATCCCGAATGCCGCTCAGCGGATATTGAAGTCAAGTACTTTCTCTTCCCCAAGATAGCCCTGCAAGTGCTGTCCGATGCTGACGGGACCTACTCCCACAGGGGTACCCGTGAACAGCAAGTCACCGATTTTCAAGGTCATGAAGCGGCTGACATAAGCAATGATTTCATCTACCTGAAAAAGCATATCCGATGTATGACCGCGTTGCACCTCCTTATCATCAATCGTCAAATGGAAGTCCAAATTCTGTACATTGCCGCCCACTTGTTCCAAAGGGACAAAGGTGCCGATAGCTGCCGAATTGTCGAACCCTTTGCAAAGCTCCCACGGATTACCCGCCTCGCGGAACTTGCGTTGCAAGTCGCGTGCCGTGAAGTCGATGCCCACCGTCACCGCATCGTAATAGCGACGAGCAAAGCGGGGAGCAATATTCTTGCCTAAACGGCAGATGCGCACCACCACTTCCGTCTCATAATGCACCTCATCAGAAAAATCAGGGATAAAGAAAGGTTTGCCATCTTTCAGTATAGCCGAATCGGGTTTCAAAAAAATAACCGGTTCCTTATTCTCATGTGTATGTCCCAGCTCCTTGTTGTGCAGAGCATAGTTCATTCCTACAGCAATAATCTTCATTACTTGATCTCATTAAAGTTCAGTCTGTTAAACATCACGGCCAGATGGGCATAAAGGGAAGTGTTCTGCACGACAATGTTCTCGGGAACACGGATACGGAACGGGGTGAAGTTCCATACGGCCTTGATACCGCCCTCTACCATGGAATCCGTTATCTGCTGGGCTATTTCGATAGGTACCGTCAGTACGCCTATATTGACATCGTACTCCTGCATCTTCTGCTTGAACTCGTCCGAATGATAGATGGGGATGCCGCTCAGTGTCGTACCCACCAGTTCGGGCTTCACATCGAAAGCAGCTACTATCTCCAAACCGAAATGGCTCAGACCCGAGTCGCGCAGCAAGGCACCTCCCAAGCTTCCGACACCGAACAGAAAGGCTTTGTGTATATTGGTAAATCCCAGGAAATCCTCCAGTACAGCTATCAGCGTGTCCACCTCATATCCCACACGCGTACGGCCCGAGATATTGACATACGAAAGGTCTTTGGCAATCTGTGAAGCATCAATATTGATTTCCTTGGAAATCTGGGTGGATGATACGAATCGTTCCCCCTTTTGTTTCAGCAACTTTACATTGGAAAGGTACCACGGAAGCCGGCGCAAAGTAGGTTCCGGCACCTTCATGGTTTCTTTTTTCTGTAACGGACTGCTCATAGTTTCTTATTTAAGTTCTCAATATTGCGATTGGCAAAAGTAGTGCTTTTTTTCTAATCAGTAACACGGATGCAACAAAAGCTTAACATAATTTCTAATTGCATAATTCCACATAATATCGTACTTTTGGGAAGTTTAAAAGAAAGAAGTATGAAGAATAATGATTGGAAAGAACGGTTGAATATAGTCTATTCCACCAACCCGGACTACAACTATGAGATGAATGACGATGAGGAGCAAGCTACCCTCCCCCCTGCACAACAACGCCTGCGTGTACAGCTGGACCGCAAGAACCGGGGTGGCAAAGTCGTCACTCTTGTCACCGGTTTCGTGGGCACCGACAATAATCTGAAAGAACTGGGCAAATTGCTGAAAAGTAAATGTGGAGTAGGCGGAAGTGCCAAAGATGGAGAAATCATCGTGCAAGGCGACTTCAAACAACGTGTCATCGACCTCCTGAAGGCAGAAGGATACACGCAAACCAAGCCCGTGGGATAAACGCATCATCCGTCTCACTGCAACTGTAGAGGCATAAAAAAGTGACCGTTTAGGAATTCAACTCCATATACGGCCACTTCTTTTTATAGAATCGTTTCTAAGCGGAATTATTCAGCGCGCAAAGTAAAACGTTTGAAGTCAACAACCTTCAATTCAGGATCAGCTTCTTTCAAGACTTCTCTAACTGTCTTCTTGCCGTCCATGATGTCTTCCTGGTTCAGCAAGCAAACTTCTTTCAAGAACTTGCCAAGACGGCCCTTAGCAATATTCTGAATCATTTGTTCAGGCAGATGTGCAGCTTTCTCGGCAGAAACAGTAGCAATGATTTCCTTTGCCTTTGCCACGTCTTCAGCAGTAATCCAGCCTTTGGCCATGTTGCTTTCCATGTGGTCTTCGCTGTCCACGTGAGCCGGGTTGATACCAGCCTTCTTCAAAGCGGCCTCAACAGCCTTCTGTACCTGTTCAGCTTTTGTCTTCTCGATAGCAACATCTATTTCCTTCTGCTTGATTTCTTCAGATACGCCATCTTCGTCTACTGCAATCGGGTTCATGGCAGCAATCTGCATGGCAATCTGCTTAGCCAGTCCTTCTTCAACAGCCTTGTTGAAAGCAACAATAGTGCAGAGGCCATTTCTGTTCATGTGGTTATAAACCACAGTGCTTGCACCTTCTACAGTCATGTAACCATCCAACTCCATCTTCTCGCCAGTGATACCGCTACGGTCTGTTACAGCATCCTGTACAGTACCGTTGCCCATCGGCAGAGCTTTTACTTCGTCCAGAGTCTTGCACTTGTTAGCCACGGCAAGGTCCAGAATGTCCTGAGTCAATTTCACGAAATCAGCATTCTGAGCCACGAAGTCAGTTTCGCACTTCAGAGCGATGATAACGGCAAAGTCACCCGTAGTCTTAGCCAGCACACAGCCTTCAGAAGCCTCGCGATCTGAACGCTTAGCTGCAACAGCTTGTCCCTTCTTACGGATAATTTCCATTGCCTTGTCGAAATCGCCTTCAGCTTCAGTCAAAGCATTTTTGCAATCCATCATACCAGCACCGGTCATCTTGCGGAGCTTGGTTATATCAGCCATACTTACAGCCATAATATCTTTTTATTTTAATTGTTAATAATATCCTTATAAAGTAATTGAGAGTTGAGAATAGAGAATTGAGAATTGCCGTAAAGTAACTCTCAACTTTCAATTCTCAACTCTCAACAGTATGATTAAGCCTCTTCTTCCTTCATGAAAGCAGCAGCCTTAGCGGCATTGATTGCTTCCTCGTCGGACTTGTCGAGTCTTGCTTTTGTAGCTTTCTTCTTACCTTTGTTGGCAGGAGCTTCACCGGCAGCTTCCATGTCTACCTTTTCGGCCTTACGTTCTTCCAGACCTTCCTGCATAGCAGCGCAGCAAGCATCAAGAATAACTTCTACTGACTTAGTAGCGTCATCATTTGCCGGGATTACGAAATCGATATTCGTAGGATCGGAGTTTGTATCAACGATACCGAATACGGGAATCCCCAGACGGTTAGCTTCACGAACTGCGATGTTTTCCTTCATTACGTCGATAACGAACAGAGCAGACGGCAGACGAGTCAGGTCAGCGATAGAGCCCAAAGTCTTGTCCAACTTTGCACGTTGACGTGAAATCTGAAGAATTTCTCTCTTGGAGAGGTTTGAATAGGTACCGTCGCTTGTCAACTTGTCGATGGTAGCCATCTTCTTGACAGCCTTACGGATAGTCGGGAAGTTAGTCAACATACCACCCGGCCAACGCTCGATTACATAAGGCATATTTACAGATGCAGCCTTATCGGCAACCACCTGCTTAGCTTGTTTTTTAGTAGCAACAAACAGGACTTTCTTTCCTGATTTAGCGATTTGCTTCAAAGCTTCAGCAGCTTCGTCAATTTTAGCAACCGTCTTGTTGAGGTCAATGATGTGAATACCATTGCGCTCCATGAAGATGTAAGGAGCCATTGCAGGGTTCCACTTTCTTTTCAAGTGACCGAAGTGGCAACCGGCTTCCAATAATGTATCAAAATTTGTTCTAGACATTTTCTTTTAAATTAATCGTTTACTTTCTTTTTTGTTTCTTCTAAACCAACCGCCGGGTAGTCTGAATCTGAAGAGTCCCGGTAGTTTAGATACTAAACGCTTTTTCAGTTGAGAGTTGAGAGGTGAAAGTCGAGAATTAAGCAACTTGTCCGCCCCAACCGTTCTCCAACTCTTAACGTTTACTGAACTGGAATCTACGACGTGCTTTCGGTTGTCCCGGTTTCTTACGTTCAACAGAACGAGGATCACGAGTCATGAAACCTTCAGAACGGAGAGCAGCCTTGTCCTCAGCATTGATTTTCACCAGTGCGCGGGCAATTGCCAAACGCAAAGCCTGAGACTGACCGGTGAAACCACCACCGCAAAGATTTACTTTAATATCATATTTTTCAGCAACACCCAGCTTGCTCAGCGGTTGTTTTACTACATACTGAAGAATAGTTGATGGAAAGTACTGTGCAAGGTCTCTCTTGTTAATAGTAATCTTTCCTGTACCTTCGCTTACGAACACGCGTGCTACGGCGCGTTTACGTCTGCCTAATGCATTTACTACTTCCATATCTATTATTTAAGTAAGTTTATATCAATTGTTTTCGGGTTCTGAGCATCATGTTTGTGCTCGCTGCCAGCATATACGTACATATTGCTCAGCAATTTAGCGCCCAATTTGTTCTTAGGCAACATCCCCTTTACTACTTTTCTCAACAGTCTGTCATCACCGTTCGGTTTAGCCTGCAGACGAGCAGG
>OKUE01000441.1_pt1 | contig 10395 bp, 7 predicted proteins | sample 1606511 | NCBI WGS metagenome assembly OKUE01 (sample SAMEA3882505, study PRJEB24775) | human gut metagenome | biome: human-associated habitat; feature: intestine environment; material: feces | place: Netherlands | collected 2009/2010 | reverse complement strand
TTCAATCGTGACATTAATGTAATCATCCGGCTTTTGTTTCAGTTGGGACAAAAGAGCAACCGTCTCAACGGTATTCCCTTTGTCCCACAAAAGCTCCGTAACTTCCCCGCCATCCTTGAACACCGGAAAATTCAGACCAATCCGCTTTAGCGGATATTCAGACTCGTCATTCCTGTAAATTTCAATTTCCTTAATCAAGGCTGTGACCACATTTCTCTTTTCTTCGTCATTTATTATATTATAAACGCAGTCGAAATTCACCATGATTTTGTAAATATTCTCAAGAGTAATTGCCTGCTGCTTAATTGCATCTCGCCGAAGTCTGGCATCTTCGATTTTTTCCTCCAGCTCAACAATGACATCATATAGGGAATCTAACCGCAAGGTCATATCATGGAGCTTTCGTTCCCGGTATTTTGCATCAGCAGGGAGACTGTCAATTTCCCGTTCCAATCTTGTTTTATTCAGATCAACTTCCTTCAGCTTTGCCTGATAGCCCTCCAGTTCTTTATCCACTGCTTTCGTGTCAATCTGAACGCCAATCCGTTTTTTAATGGCTTGGGCATATTCCTCATTCCTTACGATCTCACGAATTGCCTCAATGACCATCGGTTCAATATCGGTCTTTTTCAGCATCGCCTTATATTCACAATGCTTACCCCGGACCATCCTATTCCGACTACATACATAATAGTAAATTTCTTTGTAAGTGCCATCTTTATTTGTCCATGCGTGTTTATTCGTATACATGGGACTTCCACAAACCGGGCATTTCAGCAGACCGGATAACAAATGAACTCGATCCCGCCCAATTTTTGACGGTTGCTTTACTCCGGTTCTAAGGCGCTTGGCATGAGCCTTTTCCCATACCTCCTCACTAACGATTCCTTTATGCTGTCCCTCTGTCAGAATGTAATCGTCATTTCTTTTCATCTGGTAATCGTTTTTTGTGCCTTTGACTTTTTCCTTCGTTCTCCGTCCATAGGCAATTTTACCGCAATAAACCGGGTTATCCAATATCAGTTTAATAAAATGTCCTGTCCAATCCTCTAATGTGCCATTCTGCCTCGGAATTTTCCGTATACCTTGTAAGTTCAACTGATTCGCAATACCACCCAAACCGATTTCCGATGAAGTATATAATTCAAAAATCTTCCGTATTGCCACAGCCTCTGTTTCTTCAATCATCAGCTTGTTATCTTCCAGTGTATATCCGTAGGGAGCAAAGCCACCATTCCATCCACCCTGCCGTGCCTTTTCGCGCCGCCCGTTCATCGTCTGCTCGATAATATTCTCACGCTCAATCTCAGCCACGGCAGTTAGTACAGAAATCAAAAGTTTTCCGCTTGTCTGAGAGGAATCAATCCCTTCTTCTATGCAAATCAGATTTACACCATAAGATTGAACCAACTCCAAAGAGTTAAGTATATCTGCTGCATTACGGCCAAACCGTGACAGCTTATACACTAAAATATAGTCAATGTCCAAGCCATCCTCAATATCTTTGAGCATTTTTGAAAGGCAGGCCGTCCCTCAATGGATTTACCGGATTTACCGGCATCTTCATAAGTATCAACAACGATCATTTCCTCACGATCCGCAAATCGTGTCAGCATATTTTTTTGACCTTCCAGGCTGTATCCGTCCACTTGCATCTCTGTGCTGACCCTCGGATACAAAACACAGCGTTTTCCATATCGGTTCATAATTCATACCTCCAAAATTTACTTTTGGAAAATATCCTATGTAAAGCTGCGATTCTCACGCAGCAGCTTCTGCTCCAGGACTTCCTCCGGGGTGAGTGGCCGGTTCAGGGCATCGTTTTCAATGCCATCCTCCCGGTTCAGAGAGTAGTGAGCCTTGTGCCGGAACTTCCGGCGTTCATAGGCGGCATCGTCCTGCTCCTGGCCCCGGATCGCGGCCACGACTTCCTCGGCCACGTCTACAAAGACATCGGTTTTATACACATCGGGATACAGTTCCCAAAGATTGATCTTCTGCATTATGTACCTCCATTTCGATTCACGGGTTGACGGGTGAACCGAAATGAAGGCGGTGAGCGACACCTTTCGGGGAAATTCCCGAAAAAACGACAAGCAAAAGCGCCAGCATCCGAAGAACGGCGGCTGGCGCTGCTAAAAGAGGACTTATGACGCTTATAGACCAGCCACGATAGTGCCTGTTCATAAGCAGATGGGAGCCGATTGACGGTCAGGCTTTTTTTGACAGGTAAATTCCTGCCGAATTATGTCGAAGCTGTCTTTGCTTCACGGCGGCTCCCTCCTAAAGCCGCCGTGTCAGCGTGTAGGCGTCACTCCTTTGTCGAGGGCATAAGGAACGGCGGCCTTGATGTACTCAAAACCGCCGCAGTCCTTGAAAATCCATTATGGGCGCACGAAGCTACCTGCCCTGCAACGGTTTTTTTCTTTCCCCGTCTTGCGGGGCAGGATCGCTTGGCTTATTCGGTTTTAGTTTTGCTCTTGTTCGGCTGCCTCTTTCAGCCGGTCAAAACTCTCATCGCTGATAATGTGTTCAATCCGGCAGGCGTCAGCCTCCGCAGTCCTGGGGTCAACGCCTGCGGCGATAAGCTGCTCGGTAAAGAAGCAGTGACGCTCGTAGATTTTTTCGGCTACCTCGCGGCCCACATCGGTCAGATGGAGAAAGTGATCTTCGTCCATTGTGAGAAAGCCGCCGTCCCGCAAGGTAGCCACTGCATGGCACACGCTGGGCTTTGACACCTCCATGTGCCGGGCCACATCTACGGAGCGCACCATACCGCGTTTCTTTTGGAGAACAAGGATGGTTTCCAGGTAGTCCTCCCCGGACGCATGAAGTTTCATCTGAACCTCCTTTACTGAGCCAGCTTCCAGCCGATGGCCTCCTGTCTGGCCGATACAAAATCGGCATACAGGCCCTTTTGCTGGATCAGCTCCGCATGAGTGCCGCGCTGGACGATATGAGCGTTGTCCAGTACAAGGATCTGATCGGCGTTGCGGACGGTTTTCAGACGGTGGGCAATCATGATGATGGTCTTGTCATGGGTCAATGCCTCGATAGCCCGCTGCAATTCATCCTCATTCTCCGGGTCAACGCTGCTTGTTGCCTCGTCCAAAATGATGATAGGTGCGTCCTTCAGCATGGCGCGGGCGATGGAAATCCGCTGTTTCTCGCCGCCGGACAAAGTACCGCCTCCCTCGCCAATCACGGTGTCATAGCCATCCGGCAGGGCAGAAATAAAGTTATGGCAGCAAGCCTTTTTCGCCGCTTCAACCACTTGTTCATGGGTAGCATCCGGGCAGCCAAACTTGATATTGTTCTCAATCGTATCTGCAAATAGGTACACGCTCTGGAACACCATCGAGATATTCTTCATCAGGCTGTCCAGCTTGAAATCTCGTACATCCGTACCGCCTATGGTAATCTTCCCGGCATTCACATCCCAAAAACGGGCAATCAGGTTGCACATCGTTGTCTTTCCTGCCCCGGAAGGGCCGACAATGGCCGTAGTCGTTTTTTCTGTAATGGTAAAGCTGACCTGATCTAATATCTTACGGTCTGCGTAGGAAAAATCCACCTTGTTAAACACGATCTCGCTGGACTTCGGCGTAATATCAGCGCCTTTCTCGTCCATTACCGGCGTGTCATCAATGGAGTTTGCCGTATCCATCGAGGCCGCCAGCATTTGCAGCAAAGAGGCCATATTCCCGGCGTTCTCCAAATCGTTGAACACCATGAAAGAAGCAATCACCAAAATCAGACCGTAGGCCAGCGGCAGGGAGCCGTCCAGCCAGAACCAGACCGAGGCCAAAAGCAACAGGACGCTGAACACTCGGACAACAGCCTGTTTGATAGCGTCATAGGGAACGCTGGCCTTTGTCAATTTCAGGTTATCCCGGCAGCTCGCCTTAATTGCACTGCCGATAGACTGCGTGCTGTCCCGTTCCAGTCCAAATGCTTTGACAATCCCCATCCCCTGAATGTACTCCAACACAGACTCCACAAGGGACTCCTGTGTGTGCTGGCGTACCCCGCTGAGCGCGGCAGATTTGCGAAGCGCCAGTTCCGCCGCCGCAAGGTAAATCAGGACACCGGCAGCGGCCACAAGACCGATCCGCCAGTCAAATACCAACAGGACGATGACGAGGGCAACCGAGTTGAAAAAACCGCCCAGCACTGACACCAGGACACGGGCTGCTGAGTTCTCTACATCACCCAAAGTTGTTGTGACAATGGCGGTAATATTCCCGATACTATTCTTGTTGAAGTAGCCCATCGGGATGTAGCGCAGCCGATCTCCGATGTGGATACGCTTTTCCGCCACCATGCAATAGCCGGTTTCCGTCTGCTCCATCGTGGAAAAATAGGTCGTGATGATACGCCCAATGAGGGAAACGGCCATAATTCCCAGCGAAATGCAGATAAACTTTCCGTCCCGGTTGTCAGATACTAACGCGCCGATCACTACAAAGAGGGCGGCAAACTGCATGGCTGAAAACAGCCCGGACAGGAATGAGAATAACAGGGATTTTTTTAGAAGCCCCTTTTTGCTGCCTGCAAAAGCAAAGATTTTTTTCAATGTTCCATACATCTGACAACACCCCCTTACATCTGGTCTTTCGCGCCGATGTGCGCCTGCCACATATCCCGGTAGAGGGGGCAGGTTTCCAGCAGCTTCTCATGCGTACCCTGTGCGTGGATGGTTCCATCCTTCACCACAACGATGTTATCTGCGCCAACAATGGTAGACAGCCGGTGTGCGATCACAATCAGGGTCTTGCCGACAGTTAAAGTGGAAATGGCTTTCTGCACCAGCGCCTCATTCTCTGGGTCGATATAGGCAGTTGCCTCGTCCAAAATGACAACCGGCGCATTTTTCAGCATGGCGCGGGCGATGGCAATCCGCTGGCGTTCACCGCCGGAAAGATGGGAACCGGCGCTGCCGACAACCGTATCATAGCCATTATCCAGCTTGCGGATAAAGGCGTCGCAGCCGCTTTGTTTGGCTGCCTGCTCCACCTCTGCGTCCGTGGCACTGGGTCTTCCCATGCGGATATTCTCCCGGATACTGCGGTTAAACAGGTAGTTGTCCTGAGATACATAGGAAATCTGGTCTGCAATTTCAGACAGCGGCATATCCTTCAGCTCATGGCCGCCGAGGGTAATGCTGCCGGATGTAACATCCCAATACCCGGCAATCAGCTTCGCCACCGTAGACTTGCCGGAGCCGGACGGCCCTACAAGGGCGGTCATGGTTCCGGGGTGGATGGCGAGATTCACATCATGCAAAACCTCTGTTGTCCCGTCATAGGAAAAAGACACAGACCTAAGAGAAATGCCGGTATCTTCCAGCTTGACCGGCGTATCCTTATGGTTCAGTTCTTCGGCGTTCAGAAGCTGGCTGATTTCTTCCACATTTGTCCCCAGTACAGCCAAATCGTCCGTAAAGGTAAAGGCCGCAATAATCGGCCCGATCAGCCCCAGCGAGAAAATCACAATGGACAGGAAGGTGGAAAGCTCCAGACTGCCGGAGAGCCAGAATGCAAAACCGCAGGGCAGCACGCAGATCAGCACTGAGGGCAGGATGGCGTTGTAGGCGCTCATGGTTTTCTGGTTTTCCCGCATCCAGTCCACATAGTAGTTGGCGTTATAATTCACCGCGTCAGAATATTTTTTGTAGGAACCGGCGGATTGACTAAATGCTTTGACTACCTCAATCCCACCAATGTACTCTACAATGGCGTTTGCCATCTGCTTTCCCGCTTTAACCGCGCCCTCCCATTTGACGGGATAATTCTTCATACCGGCGAACATGACAGCAAGGCCCACCACCAACGTAACAAGGGACAGGAGCGCCATGCGCCAGTCCAAAAGGAACAGGTACACGGCGATTACAAGCGGCACCAGCACATTTGCGGTCATTTCCGGGATCAGGTGTGCGAAGGTCGATTCCATGCCTTCAACCCGGTCAACAATCGTCGTTTTATACTGGCCGGACGGAGTATCTAAAATCGTCCCCATCGGGACGCGAGCCAGCTTTGCGGTGATATTCTCTCGCAGATCGCGCAGCGTGTAATAGGTCGCCGTGTGGGAAATCGTTGTAGAAAGACTGGAAAACAGCACTTTCCCAAAGTAGCCGCACAATGCAATAATGCCAGCGGTCACATAGCGGGAAAAATTCTGTTCCCCAGACAACATCATTGTGACAATATGCGCCACGCAGAAATAGGGCACCATCTGGCAGGCCACGCCTAATACCGCAAGGATAATACTGCCGATGAATTTCCCGTGATAGGGCTTGCCCCATCCCCATAAGACGCCTATGGGCGACTCTTTCTTTTCTTCCTTCATTTTGTAGGCACCCCCTTTATAAAATAGTTTCGGATTTTTTCAAGACCGGCCTCATTCATTTGAAATTTGTCGATGATGGAACCGTCCTCAAAATGGACAATATCCGTACAACAATCTAAAAGCAGCTCAAGATCATGGGTAATGACATACAAGGTAATGCCTGCATCCCTGACTTGTTTCAAGACATTGGCAACCTCTTTCATGTGTTTGTAATCAAGACCGCTGGTCGGTTCGTCAAAAAATAAGATAGAACGCTTGGATGCGATTGCCGAGGCAATTGCTACCCGCTGCTTTTGGCCGCCGGAAAGGGACATAGGGTGTCTGTCTTTGAAGCCGATTAAATCTAACTCGACAAGGATTTCCTCAGCCCACTCCTGATTTTCCTCCTCCATACTGATCAGGACTTCATCCAGCACAGTTTCCGTGAAAAGCTGGTGATTGACTTCCTGCATCACCATGTAGCAGGTATTTAGTCTGTCTTTAGGCCGATAAGTTCTGCCGTTCCAGATCACCTCACCGCAGCGCTTTTCAAGGCCGCAGAAACACCGGGAGAAGGTGGACTTTCCAGCTCCATTATTCCCGATGATCCCGACAATACGATTTGCGGGGATTTTACTTTCCCGGATGTGCAGCGTTTCCGGTTCGTTTTTGTAGGCAAAGCAGAAATTGCGAAGTTCCATTTGCTGACCGGCCTGGGGCAATGCTTTCGGCGGCAACAAATCTTCAAGAATAAAGGTACGCAGCCCCAACTTGGCTCTCTGTTGCTCCGTCAGGCTCTCAAACTCCGCTGCGGAGTAATCTTTTTCCACCTTTCCGCCGGTAATATAGATAAAACGATCCGCAAGACCGTGCAGATAGTAGAGCCGATGCTCTGACACTATAATTGTTTTCCCCTGCGACTTCCAAAACGCAAGTATTGCTCTCAGATCCAGGATAGAGGAAGCATCCAGGTTGGATGACGGCTCATCCATAACCAGCACATCCGGCTCCATGATGGATACCCCGGCACAGGCAATTTTTTGCTTTTCCCCGCCGGAGAGATGAAAGATATTGCGTCCCATCAATTTCTCCAGGCGGAAATCCCGGATGGTCTTATCTAATCGTTCCCGAATACTTTGCTCCGGCTGGCCGAGATTTTCACACCCGAATGTGATTTCGCTGGTTGTGTCCACATTGAAAAATTGTGAGCGGGGGTTTTGAAACACGCTGCCAACCGTTTTCGCGGTATCATAAAGGGGCTGTTCCGAAACCTTTGCCCCATTTACCCACACTTCTCCATTCATTTTTCCTTCATAGTAATGGGGAATCAGACCGTTGATCAGCCTGGTAATTGTCGTTTTTCCACTGCCGCTTTCGCCGCAAAGTACGACGCATTGACCGTCCTCTACGGTCAGATTTATATCATGGACTCCACCAGCGTTCTCGTTTTCTTCTCCATAAGAGAAAGTCACATGGTCAATCCGTATCATAGGTTCACCCCCTCCCGTCAAAAAGAAATCTGCTGCTGAAACAAAAACAAGGCAAAACAGATAACGCAAAACAGAATCGCAATCAAATCTTGAACATGGAAACCGATCTGGCACACGTTTGTACGTTTAACGGGGGCTCCAAGCCCCCGGGTCAACGCAGCAGCAGAAAGTTCATCACCAATCTTCACAACGGACACCATCAAAGGAACAAGGCGATATTCCAACATCAGGAAAGGATTTTTCCCGCCGAATCGTATGCCCCGCATTTTCATTGCATCCCGGATGGCCTGATATTCTTCGCTGATGGTTGGGAAAAAGCGAAAAATGACAGACATTGGAATCACGATTTTTTCCGTGATGTGCATACGCTCCATTGCGCCGATAAACTCACTGATCGAAGTGGATGAGATCAGATAGGCACCTGTCATAATGCCGGGCGCAAACCGCGTCATGATAGATGTCACTGCCAGCACGATGAACGAGAGTAATCCGCTCAAACTCGTAAGGGCAATCCGTTCCAGTATAAAGCAAACCGCATATAGCACCAGATATTTTCCTGCTGTTTTGAAACGGCGTTCCGACAAAATCAGAGCAAAGGGGACAAGGCTTAGACACGGCTTAACGATGTTCATAATTCCTTCGTTACTGGTACTGAACATCAGTGTTGTAATAGTCAGCAGCAGAATGAGCTTTGTCCGGGGATCAAGCAGGATTCCTTTTCTTTTTTCGGTTGTTGCTGAAAATGATAGCCCGTTCATCACACAATGCCCGCTTTAGCAAAATGCTTTTTCAGAAGCGCCTTACCTAAAAGTCCGCCCAGGATCGCAAAAATGAAGATTCCGGCGATTACCAGAATAATGCTCCACATAGGCATAACAGCCATTACCCTGTCAGCGTATTCCTCACCAAAGCTGGCCGCAAAACTGGCCCAGGAATCCTCAACCATGAAATACATGGGGATATATGTACCAACCATCCAAAGGCTGAACACCGCATACCCGATCAGGCTCTTCTTGGCGCTTTTATAACCGCCGGATTTCAAGATCAGATCTCCCAGCAGCCCAAAAATCACGCCCATCGGTACGCCCCAAAATCCCATGCCAGTCAGCCCCATCAGCAGGCCGCTTAAAATTCCCATAATTGTAACCATGCCGAATTTTTTAACTCTGGTCAGGAACAGCATGAACGGGATGCCGGTAATCAAAGACCACAATGCTCCGAGGATCGGCAAAAAGATAGGTACAAAGCCGACGGGAATGGCGACACAGCAGCCAATCACAAAGTAGAGAACGGTGAACAGGCCGAGGTTAATCAGGTCTTTTGCTTGTAACTTGTTACTCATAACGAATACCTCCATTCATTTGCTGGTTAGCGTTTTCTAACCTCTCTATAAGATACCATAGTTAGCAGTAGCTCTCTACAACCAATCATCTTTTTGGCTCCAAACAGCAACGAGTTTTTTTATTGACTGACTTCGCTTACAATTCTATAATATGATTAAAATCAAGGGCAATGAGCCAGACAAATCGACAGGAGTTAAAAATGAAGATTGATGATATTATTAGAAAATGTATTGAAATTCCTGGCGTTTCAATAAAACGCAGCGAGTTCAACGCAGAACTACTTATGAAAACTAAGGAAGGAAAAGGGTCTATGACGTTTTTTCAACTTTTCCCCGGACTTACTATTGCGTATATTTTTATAAATTCTCCGACATGGGCAGCTCCAAATTTGGGTAAAGATAGTTTCATTAAAAAAGGGCCTTTGCTCCTAAACTATTGCGTGACTGGTCGTTGCGAGATTATCTTGAATAACGGAAACTTTGTATATGTGAAAGATGGAGATATTTCTCTCACGGAGTGTTTTGCCCAAAAGCAATATGTCTATCCTCGCCGTATCTATGAGGGAATGGAGCTTTTTGTTGATACTAATACACTGGCAACAGAGAGTACATGGATACAAAAAGAGTTTGGCATAGACATCCCTAAAATCATTGAACTTTTTTGCCCAAACGATAACACTTATATCTCAGCAGTTACTCCTGAAGTTGAAGAAATATTGATTAAGCTCTGGGAACTTTTTGATATTGCGCCTCCGTTTTCGATTTCTCAAATGAAGATCTATGTTCTGGCTCTATTTTCATTACTACAAAATCTTAACAATATCCCCCCATCGCAAGCCTGCACATTTTTTACTGAAACACAGGTAGATATAGCAAAACGTGTTGAAAAAATTATCACTTCCGATTTGCGGCAACATCATCCTGCATGGGAATTGGCAGCTCAGTTTTCTGTCAGCGAAACCAGCTTAAAAAACTATTTTCGTGGCGTTTTTGGTCAAAATATTTCCATCTATCTACGGGAAGTCCGAATGAAAAAAGCTGCAGAGTTACTGACTTCTACAAGATTGTCCGTTGCAGAAATAGCAGAGTTGGTCGGCTATATGAATCAAAGCAAATTTGCATCAGTTTTCAAAAAACAATTCGGCCTATCGCCATTGGAATACCGGCGGTCAAAAAAACTGGAAAATATATAAGATAAAGCCGGGATTGCTTGCTGGCTTGCAAAATCCCGGCTTC
>OKUE01000438.1_pt1 | contig 10424 bp, 7 predicted proteins | sample 1606511 | NCBI WGS metagenome assembly OKUE01 (sample SAMEA3882505, study PRJEB24775) | human gut metagenome | biome: human-associated habitat; feature: intestine environment; material: feces | place: Netherlands | collected 2009/2010 | reverse complement strand
GGCGTGCTGATGGTTGTCGGTGCGGCTTGCTTCGCATTTGGTTTTTCACATCCGCAGCTGGTGCAGGTAACGAGCTGGGGGTTCCTGCTGGGCACCATACTGTTCAGTGTAATGCAGGCGATGCAGTTCTATGAGGGACCTTCGCTGGTTATCCACCGCCTGAAGCGCATGCAGTATGTAGCAGACATCTTCTTCGTGCTCTCAGGCATCTCGATGGTAGATACGGTGTATGCTTTCCTGCGCCGCTGGTTTGAGAATTATGAGACCTATATCACCTATTTCTATAATAAGTGGGTAGTCTTCCTTCTCATCGCAGCCCTGCTGGAACTGTATACCACGCATCGCATCTCTCATGAACTGAAGAAGGAAAACAATCAGTAATATAGAAAGGACGAGAAAAAAGCTTTCGGTGGTCAATAGGAGTGCAAACAAAACATAAATCTTGTAAGAATGAATTAAATTGCAGCAATTTATTTCGTCAGTTCAAATTAAGATTGTACTTTTGTTCACCGAAAGTGATATAGATAGCTTATGAATAGAATATTTTACGCATTCATTGCCTTGATGGCACTTGCATCTTGTGCCAACAGTTACGATATCTCGGGTACTTCTAACGTAAGTACTCTGGACGGACGTATGCTGTACCTTAAGATACTGGAAAACAACGATTTCAAGAACGTGGATTCTTGCGATGTAGTGCACGGACAGTTCCATTTTCAGGGTTCTGTCGACTCTATGAAGATGGCGAATATCTTCATGGATGATGACCCTGTGCTGCCGCTGGTGCTGGAGAGTGGAAGCATTACGGTGAAGCTCGATGATACACAGCAGGTGGTAAGCGGTACTCCTATGAACGATAAACTCTTCGGATTCTTCAAGAAATACCAGCAGATTCAGAATCAGTTGCGCGAACTGGTACACAAGCACGACCAGGCTATCATGAACGGTAGCGATATGGTGGCTGTCAACAAGCAGCTGAACGAGGAATCCATCCGCCTTTCTGAGCAGGAAGACAAGCTCATCACTTCGTTTGTTACCGACAACTTCAACAATGTGCTGGGACCGGGCGTCTTCTTCCTCGTTACAATGGGCAACCAGTATCCGATGCTCTCTCCTTGGATTGAGGACATCATGAGCAAGGCTACCGACTATTTCAAGAATGATCCTTATGTAAAGGACTATTATAAGAAAGCTCAAGAGAATCAGGAGATTATGAACGGTACCCGAGATGCCCAGAGCGGCATGCAGCCAGAGATGGAAGCGGCTCCACAGGTAAATCCTGATGCGGCTCCGGCACCTACAGCCAACGAACTGGCTGCGCCTACGATTCCTGAAAAACAGGAAGGTCAGGAGTAGAAACAGGGCTCTTTCAAGGTCTTGGGCATTAACATCTTGTAAAACTCTTCATTTTATAAGTTTAGTAATATGAAATTAATCAAGAATGGAACCATTATAAATGAGGGTCGCTCTTTTGTGGGCGACCTCTTGTTGGATGGTGAATTTATCAAGGAGATATATGAAGGCGAGGCACCCCGTGGCAATTACGATGAAGTCATCGATGCCTCGGGGTGTTTTGTTTTGCCGGGTGTGATTGATGATCATGTTCACTTCCGTGAGCCGGGACTTACGCAGAAGGCTGACATCGAGAGCGAAAGCCGCGCTGCTGCCTTTGGTGGTGTGACCAGTTTTTTTGATATGCCTAACACGATACCTCAGACTACCACTCTGGAGGCCTGGCAGGCAAAGCGGCAGCTGGGCGCTGAGAAGAGTCATGTGAACTACAGTTTCTTCTTTGGTGCTACCAATGATAATGTAAATGATTTTGAACAGCTCGATACGCATCGTGTTCCGGGAATCAAGCTCTTTATGGGCTCCAGTACGGGCAATATGCTGGTGGATAAATATGAGGCGCTGCAGGCTATCTTCAAGAAGGCGAAAGAACTGGATTTGCCGGTGATGACCCACTGTGAGGATACCGAAATCATTAACCGCAACATGCAGCTGGCTAAGCAGAAATGGGGTGAAGACCCTGCCGTAGAACATCATCCGGAAATACGCAGCGAGGAAGCTTGCTATGAAAGCAGCCGTCTGGCGGTGCTGCTGGCTAAGGAAAGCGGGGCGCATCTCCATATCGCTCACGTTACTACGGCTAAGGAACTGGAGTTCTTTGGTAAGGATGAAAATATTACAGGCGAGGCTGTTGTGGCTCATCTCATGTTCTCGGACAAAGATTACGCTGTGAAGGGCGCACGCATCAAATGCAACCCTGCAGTAAAGACCGCTGCTGACCGCGATGCTTTGCGTAAGGCGCTGAGTAATGGTAAGATAACTGTAGTAGGTACTGATCATGCTCCTCATCAGCTGAAGGATAAACAGGGCGGTTGTGCCAAGGCTGCATCAGGTATGCCAATGGTACAGTTCTCGCTGGTAAGCATGCTGAAACTTGTTGACGAAAAGGTAATCAGTATCGAGCGCCTGGTTGAACTGATGTGCCATAATCCAGCCCGTCTGTTCCATATCAGTCAGCGCGGCTTCCTGCGTCCGGGGTATAAGGCAGATGTCGTTGTGGTGCGCAAGGGAGAGCCTTGGAAGGTGACCGAAGAGGTGATTCAGAGCAAGTGTAAATGGAGCCCTGTAGCGGGTGATGAGTTTGCATGGAAAGTGGAACAGACTTTCTGTAACGGTAGTCTGATCTACGACAAAGGCGTGTTTGATGCTGCTTGCAGAGGAGAGGAACTGGAGTTCAGAAACAATTCCTGAAATAGGGAAATCTTACGGGGATTGTAAAATAAAATATCGTATCGGATGCGAAGAATAGTATACAATATAAGCGAAATTGAGCCATATATCAACTGGCTATACTTTTATCATGCCTGGGGATTGAGCGGCAAACCTCGAGAGGAAAAGGAAAAACTGAAGGCTGAGGCGCTCGATATGCTCCATTCATGGGAAGGCGAATATCATACCTATGCCGTCTTCGGACTCTTCGAGGCGAACAGCGAGGGGGATGATATCTGGCTGGAAGGGCAGAAAGTCCGCTTCCCGATGCTCCGTCAGCAGCATCCGGCGGCTCAGGGAGAACCCAATCTCTGTCTGGCTGATTTCATCCGTCCTCTGGGCAGTGGAATAACAGACCGGCTGGGTATCTTCTGCACGACGGTAGATGGCGGTCTGGAGAAGAAATATCGCTCGGACGACTACCTCAATATGATGGCACAGACACTCTGCGACCGGTTGGCTGAAGCCACGGCAGAGAAGTTGCACGAAGAGGTGAGACGCAGCATCTGGGGCTATGCTCCCGACGAGCAGCTGAGCATCGAAGACCAGCATCTGGAGCGCTATCAGGGCATCCGTCCGGCTATAGGATATCCTTCGCTGCCCGATACCAGTGCCAACTTCATCATCGACCAGCTCATCGATATGAGTCAGGTGGGCATCCGGCTCACCACAAGCGGAATGATGACGCCTCATGCCAGTGTCTCGGGGCTGATGTTTGCACATCCCAAGTCGCGGTATTTCGAACTGGGACGGATAGGAGACGACCAGCTTCGCGACTATGCACAGCGCAGAGGAGTGCCCGTGCAGGCAATGAAAACGTATCTTCAATCAAGTTTGATCAAGAAATGATAGCAAGAATATTGATACCCGTAGTGGTATTCACCCTGTTGCCGTATCTGTGGATATATAAAAGGTATGGCAAGTTACGGCTGAAAAGTCTCTGGCAGCGGGTGCTCTTCTGGTTGCCGGCTTTCGTGGTTATCGCCTACAGTGCATATATCACGATGCTGCCCAACTTCCTGCCACGCAATCCGGTGCTCATCGACATCTGGTTTGTGGTAATGGCAGTATGTGCGGTTCCGCAGTTTGTCTTCAGCCTGTTCAGTGTCTTCGGTTGGTGCTGTATGCGGCTTCTTCACGGCCATCGCAACTGGGGCAAGCTCCTCGGACTGGTAGTGGGAGCGGTGGCGTTCTTCTGCTTTATCTACGGATTTACCGAAGGTTTTCCTAAGATGCAAGTCAAGCGTATCACCATCTATGTACCTAATCTGCCGAAGTCTTTCGAGGGCTATCGCATCGTTCAGTTCAGCGATATCCATCTCGGGTCATACTATGGCTGGCGTGGTCATCTGCCTCAGCGCGATATCGACAGCATTAATGCCGAAAAACCTGATCTGATTTGCTTTACGGGTGATTTACAGAATGTTACGCCCGATGAACTGCCTGAGTATCAGGCGCTGCTCAGCAGTCTGAAAGCCAGAGATGGCGTGATGAGTGTGCTGGGCAATCACGATTACACCTATTATATGGATGTAGATGATGAGCAGGAGATAGCTGCGCTCGAGAAGCGGATGCAGGACTTCCAGCGGAGTTGCGGATGGCGCCTGCTGATGAATGAGCATGTGGCGGTGCATAGAGGCGCTGACAGCATCTATGTAGCTGGTACAGAGAACTATGACAAACCAAAGCGAACCAACGTAAGGAAGGCGCTGTATGGCATCAGACCGGGCTCTTTCGTGCTGATGCTGCAGCATATTCCGAAGCAATGGCGCGAGACCTGGCCTTCTACTATTAATAAGGAGAAGGATGAGGATGGCGATGTGATAGGACCTGACAGAAAGGATTCGCTGGTCGTAGCACCGCAGCTTACGCTGAGCGGTCATACGCATGCGGGGCAGATCAGTATCCTGGGCTTGCGTCCGTCGATGTTTACTCCTTATGATTACGGCCTCTTCGAGGAGGAGGGTTGCCAGCTCTATACCACATCGGGTCTGGGCGGTACCGTTCCAATCCGCATAGGGGCTACGGCAGAAATCGTGGTCATCACATTAAAGAGAAAATAAGGAGTGTTGAATGTTAAATGTTGAGTGTTAAATTATTCATTCTTAAATAAAAAATGAAGTACTTATATCGTCTGTATCAGCTTGTAATATGCTTGCCTATCCTGTTGGTAGCTAGCGTTTTAACCAGTTTAACTACTGTTTTGGGATGTATGCTGGGCAATGGCCATTTCTGGGGCTATTATCCCGGCAAGTATTGGTCCTGGCTTTGGGTCCGCATCCTCCTCCTGCCTGTAAAGGTGGAGGGACGTGAGCATCTCAAGAAGAACCAGAGTTATGTTTTCGTGGCCAATCATCAGGGCGCTTTCGATATCTTCCTGATATACGGTTTCCTGGGCAGAAACTTCAAGTGGATGATGAAGAAGGGCTTGCGCAAAGTGCCTCTCATCGGTATCGCCTGTGAGTATGCGCACCACATCTTTGTAGACAAGAGCGGACCTTCTAAGATCCGTGCTTCTTATGACCGTGCTCGCGAGGTGCTTAAAGAGGGCATGTCGCTGGTGGTATTCCCTGAGGGTGCCCGTTCGTTTACGGGGCACATGGGCGTGTTCCGCCGCGGTGCTTTCATGCTTGCCGATGAACTGCAGTTGCCGGTATGTCCGCTTACCATCAATGGCAGTTTTGATGTGAAGCCTCGCATGAAGGACATCTACTGGGCTTTCTGGCATCCTCTGAAGCTCACCATTCATGAGCCTATCGAGCCGATAGGCAAGGGAGCTGACAATATCAAGAACCAGATGAACAAGAGCTATGAGGCGATCATGAACGGACTTGACAAGAAATATCAGGGTTTTGTAGAGAATCCGGACCAATAATTTCGGATTTTCGCTTGTTATTTCAAAAATAAGTTGTAATTTTGCATCTGTATTACATTATATAGAATCAGAATCATTAAAATTATAAGAAGTTATGAGTGATAGCATAGTAATCATTCCTACATATAATGAGAAGGAAAACATCGAGAAAATCATCCGTGCTGTCTTCGGTCTCGAAAAGCAGTTTGATATCCTCGTTATCGATGACGGAAGTCCTGACGGTACTGCTGCCATTGTTAAGGGCTTGATGGCTAATGAGTTTGCCGGTCGTCTGCATATCCTGGAGCGTTCGGGTAAACTCGGTTTGGGTACTGCCTATATCATGGGCTTCAAATGGTCATTGAAGCAGGGCTATGACTTCATCTTCGAGATGGATGCCGACTTCAGTCATGATCCTAATGATTTGCCTCGTCTCTATGCGGCAACTCACGATGAGGGGTATGATGTGGCTGTAGGCTCAAGATATATTTCGGGTGTGAACGTGGTCAACTGGCCTATCGGACGCGTATTGATGAGCTATTTCGCTTCTAAATACGTACGTATCGTAACCGGATTTAAGGTGAATGATACCACAGCTGGATTCGTCTGCTACCGACGTAAGGTATTGGAAACCATAGATTTGGATGCTATCCGCTTCAAGGGCTATGCTTTTCAGATAGAGATGAAATATACGGCTCATCGAATAGGTTTCAAGATCAAGGAGGTGCCTGTCATCTTTGTTAACCGTCGTGAAGGTGTGAGCAAGATGAGTGGTGGCATCTTTGGTGAGGCTTTCTTTGGCGTGATGCGACTGCGCCTGGATGGCTGGTTCAAGAAATATCCGAAGAAGGATTAATACTCAGTAATCACTACTCAGTAATCAGTAATCACTAATCAGTACTTGGATGGAAATCCAAAAGATAGAAAAAACATACGGGCGTTCGCCACAGGCGGATGCCCTCTTTGATTTGATGGGGAAGAAGTCGGTTCATTCCATTTTTCTCCAGGGTTTGCTGTGCTCTTCGGCTCCGATGTTCTTTGCTTCTCTGCAGGGGAAGATGAGGCGTTCGGTACTCTTCGTACTGGATGATGCCGATGAAGCAGGCTATTTTTATCACGATCTCACTCAGATGATGGGGCAGGAGAAGGTCTTCTTCTTTCCTTCCAGCTATCGGCGTGCCGTGAAATACGGGCAGCGTGATGCAGCGAACGAAATCCTACGTACAGAGGTGCTGGCGCGCCTCTCTTCGGGAGGACATTTCCTGGTAGTCACTTATCCCGATGCACTGGCAGAACTCGTTGTGGCTAAGCAGAATCTGGATGAACGGATTCTGAAACTGACTGTAGGCCAGCAGATTGCTCAGACCGATGTGGTTCATACCCTGCGCGATTTCGAACTCAAAGAAACCGATTATGTTTATGAACCGGGCCAGTTTGCCGTGCGTGGAAGCATCCTCGATGTCTATTCCTACAGCTGCGAATATCCGTTCCGTATCGACTTCTTCGGCGATGAAATTGACACCATCCGTACCTTTGATGTTGAGACCCAGCTCTCGCAGGCGAAGCGCACAGAGATAGAAATCGTGCCCGAACTCGCCCATATCGAGAGCAACAAGCAGTGTTTCCTCAATTTCCTCTCCGAAAGTACGCCAGTCGTTGCGAAAGACCTTTCTTTCGTTTGCGACCGCATCGGTCAGATCTATACCGAAGGCTTCTCATCGCAGAGCCTTACCGAGCAGCTGGAGGGAGCTACTGAGGTAGAGGCTGAGCGCATCAGACATGACATGAAGACCGAGCTCAACCTCGTTTCTCCGCTCGATTTCAAGAAGGCAGTAGCGGCTCATCTCCGTATCGAGTTCGGCAAGGTCGCTCCGTCAGAGAGTTCGGCTGTGATACCTTTCAATATCGCTCCACAGCCTCTTTTCCATAAGAATTTCAATTTGCTTTGTCAAACGCTGGAGGATTTCCTGCTCCAGGGTTACACCTTATATATATTGGCAGATAGCCAGAAGCAGCAACAGCGCCTGAAGGATATCTTTGAAAGCGAAGAGCTGAAGCGCTACGCCATCCGTTTTACACCGGTAGACAAGACGCTTCATGAAGGCTTTACTGACCATGACAAGAAGTGCTGTTTCTTTACCGATCATCAGATTTTTGACCGTTTTCATAAATATAACCTGCGCTCAGATAAAGCGAGAGCCGGCAAGATGGCACTCACCATGAAGGAACTGCAGGAGATGGAAGTGGGAGATTTTATCGTGCATGTAGACTTCGGTATCGGCAAGTTCGGCGGTCTGGTTAGGGTTCCTACGGGCAACAGCTATCAGGAAATGATCCGCATCGTCTATACGAACAATGACAAGGTGGATGTTTCTATCCACTCGCTTTATAAAATCAGCAAATATCGCCGCAGCGATACCGGTACTCCGCCTCGCCTGTCTACACTGGGTACAGGTGCCTGGGATAAACTCAAGGACAAAGCTAAGAAGCGAATCAAGGACATTGCGCGCGACCTGATCAAACTCTATGCCCAGCGCCGACGGGAGAAGGGATTCGCCTTCAGTGCCGACAATTATCTGCAGCATACGCTGGAGGCTTCCTTCCTGTATGAAGATACGCCAGACCAGAATAAGGCTACTCAGGAGGTGAAGAAGGATATGGAGAGTGGCAGACCGATGGACCGTCTGGTTTGTGGCGATGTGGGCTTCGGCAAGACTGAGGTTGCCATCCGTGCAGCCTTCAAGGCAGCGTGCGACAGCAAGCAGGTTGCGGTGCTGGTGCCTACTACCGTTCTGGCTTTCCAGCACTATCAGACTTTCAAAAAGCGTCTGGAAGGCATGCCTGTAAGGGTAGACTATCTCAGTAGAGCCCGTACAACGAAGGAAACCAGAGAGGTGCTTGACGCCCTGAAAGAGGGTAAGATTGATATCCTCATAGGTACGCATAAGCTGATATCAAAGACCGTGAAATGGCATGACCTGGGACTGCTCGTCATCGATGAAGAGCAGAAGTTCGGTGTGTCTACCAAAGAGAAACTCCGTCAGCTCAAGGTAAATGTCGATACACTCACGATGAGTGCCACTCCGATTCCGCGAACCCTCCAGTTCTCTCTGATGGGCGCCCGGGATATGAGTATCATGCGCACTCCGCCACCTAACCGTTATCCGATTCATACCGAACTGGTAACGTTTAGTAGTGAAGTTATCTGCGATGCCATCAATTTCGAGATGAGCCGAAACGGACAGGTTTATTTCGTATGCGACAGAATATCCAAGCTTCCGGAGCTCAAGATGCTCATCGAGAAGCATATCCCAGACTGTAGGGTAGCAATCGGTCACGGACAGATGAAGCCTGAGGATTTGGAGAAAATCATCATGGGCTTTATCAATTACGATTATGATGTACTGCTTTCTACCACTATTGTAGAGAACGGTATCGACATTTCCAATGCCAATACGATTATCGTGAGCGATGCTCATCACTTCGGATTGAGTGACCTGCATCAGATGCGTGGACGCGTAGGAAGAAGCAACAAGAAGGCTTTCTGCTATCTGATGGCGCCACCTAAGAGTGCACTTACTCCTGAGGCGCGTCGCCGTCTGGAGGCTCTGGAGACGTTCAGCGAACTGGGTAGCGGCTTCAATCTCGCCATGCAGGACCTGGATATCCGCGGTGCGGGTAATCTGCTGGGCTCTGAGCAGAGCGGTTTTATGGAAGATCTGGGTTATGAAACCTACCAGAAGATTCTCTCTCAGGCTGTCACCGAGTTGAAGAACGAGGAGTTCTGTGATCTTTATCAGGAGAAGATGGATGAAGGTGCCCAGCTTACGGGTGATGATTTCGTTGACGATTGTGGCATAGAGAGCGATCTGGAGATGTATTTTCCTCAGACTTATGTGCCGGGTGACAGTGAGCGCATGCTCCTTTATCGTGAACTGGACCGTCTGGAGAGCGATGAGGAAGTAGAGGCTTACCGCAAGCGTATGATAGACCGTTTTGGTCCTGTGCCTCATGAAGCAGACGAACTGATGCATGTGGTAGGTCTGCGTAGGGTAGGCAAGAAGCTAGGTTGCGAGAAGATTATTCTCAAGCAGGGCTATATGCAGATGCAGTTTGTGAGCAATGTAAACAGTCCGTTCTACAGAAGTCTGATGTTTAACCGCATACTCGCTTACGTTACCAGTCATATTCAAGATTGTGTTCTGAAGGAAAAATTCAACAAGCGAATGCTTCGCATCAATGATGTGAAGACAGTAGGGCAGGCTGTAAATCTGTTGAATCAGATATCGCAGATAGATTTAGGTAATGAAAAGAAATAATCTGTGTCTACAGTCTATGGGTAAAATCCTCTATCAATTGTGGAAGTAGACAATAAAATAGACTATTGATTTATACTGAAAGGTTAGAAATCTGACAACGTTACATGATGATATGTCAACTTTACATGATAATATGTTTCAGTTTAGTGTATAAAAAAAACATTGGAATCTCAATATCCCTATTGAACTCCAATGTTTTATTTTTTTGTATAAGTAAAAGATGATGATAAGCGTTTCACAACGCATTTTGAATTTTTCTGTTGCAAAGATACTGTTTTTCATTATAATATAGGGGGTAATATTTGGTATTTTATGGGGTAATATTTGATTAAGTTTATAAAAATGACACTGAAAATACACTTATTCAACAAATAATACCTGTAGAATGAACTATTTTATTGGATAAAAATAAAAAAATAGTGGAAAAACACATAAAAAAGTTTTTTATTCCATTTTTTATTTGTACCTTTGTT
>OKUE01000435.1_pt1 | contig 10488 bp, 10 predicted proteins | sample 1606511 | NCBI WGS metagenome assembly OKUE01 (sample SAMEA3882505, study PRJEB24775) | human gut metagenome | biome: human-associated habitat; feature: intestine environment; material: feces | place: Netherlands | collected 2009/2010 | reverse complement strand
CGCCTGCAAAAATAAGCGTATCGCCCTTATCAAACATATCCTCCGGCAACGCCTGAACACGATTTACCATTGTGAAGGTGGTGGATTGATAATATTCGTTTGCCATAACTATATCTGCGCCGTAGTCGAGCTGATCGGCATTACTCCAATGAGTGAAGATATATCCTTCCTTCGGAGCCGCCGCGGAAACGGGAACAACATCATCTGCACTGTACCAACCCGAACCGTTGGATTGGCCGTCTCCCCCCTCACCAGTTACGACATTAACGCGGAAATTAGGAACATCGCTGTTTACATAAGTGGGAGTAAGAGTTACACCCTTATTATCGTCGTTTACCGTTACGGTAACTGTTTTTTGAGTTGTGTCTTCAAGAACATAACCGTTTGTTTCCCAGTGGCTGAATTCCATTCCGGACGGTGCGGAGGGAGCCGTAACAGTGGCGGAATTGCCGCTCATAAGATATTCGGTGTAATAATCCGAAACGGTGTCTATATCCTTAACAACAACGGGATATGTTTCGCTTTCGGCATCGCGGTAAACAGCGGTGATTGTGCAATTGCATTTTTCAACAAGCAAGTTTGTTTGCGGCTTTTTTTTGGTGGAAAGATTAACCTTGGAATCCTTAACGCCATCGGTATCGCTCTTGCATTCCCAATGGTCAAACACCTTGCCGTTTTCGGCCGGATCGGCGGTAAGAGTAACATTTTGACCTTCTGTATAAGTGCCGGAGCCTGTGCCGCCAACAACCTTAACGATAAAGTAATCACCGTTATAATCATCAAGCTTTTGATAATTTGCCGTGAGAGTAACCGTGTAGTCGTAATTTAAAAGTGAAGAATCATAATCGGCATAATCCATGCTTACGGGCACACCGAGCTGATCTGCGGCATACTGCGCGCCCTGAACAAAGCCTGCGCCGTAAAGAGAAGATGTTTTTGATTTAACCGAGCCGAGATAGCCAAGCTTTGTGTTGCCGGCCATAACAGCTTCATAGCCTGCAAGGAAGCCGCTTTGAAGGCTGTCAAACGAAACGCACATAACATTTTCGATATAAGCATCTGTATCGTCGCCCTGCGCATGGGGAGTGCCGTCTGCAAGAATGAATTTAACATTGCTGTAAAGCGGAGCCTTATCATAAACGGCAACCTCAAATACATCCGTGGGCAAAACAATATATTCGGCGCCCTTTTTAACGGCAAGGTCAATATATTGCTCTGCGGTTTCGGTTGAAAGCGTTTCGTCGTCCGAAACCTTTGGCTGATAATAGCGATAAGATGATCCGGATTCCTCGGCAAAGGATTTAACGCCCTGCCAAGCGCTTTGGTTATAAGATTCGTCCGTAACCGTACCGCCGTCCGTAATCATAACGATTTGATAAGACGCCTGATCGGCCTTTGAGCAACCGGCAAAAGCAAATGCCGAAACCGCAATTAAAGCGGCGCACATAAATGCGGAAAGAATTTTCTTCATATACAGTTTCCCTCCGATATTAAAATATCTTATAGAATATAATATCAAAATCGCGATAATAATGCAATAGAAATTTATTGATTTGGCAGGCAAAAAGAATTATACTGATAATAGAGTTATAATGCACCGATTTTACAAAGGACTGATAAAATGCTTGAAACACAACTTGAATACATATTAAGCAAAGCTGACGCAAAACCGAAAACGGCAATTGTGCTCGGTTCCGGACTCGGTGATTTTGCAGACGGACTTAATGCAGCGTCGGTTATAAACTATGCCGATATTCCCGATTTTCCCGTTTCCACCGCTCCGGGGCACAAGGGCAGATTTATATTTGCAAACATAGCCGGCGAGGAATGTGTGCTTATGCAGGGCAGAGTTCACCTTTACGAGGGCTACACAGCCGCACAAACCGCCGTGCCTATAAGGCTTATGCGGCTTATGGGAGCCGAAAATTTGATTTTAACAAACGCCGCCGGCGGAATAAACAAAAATCTCAATCCCGGCGATTTTATGATAATAGAGGATCATATTTCAAGCTTTGTGCCGTCTCCCCTAACCGGCAAAAACGACGAGTCACTCGGCGTGCGTTTTCCGGATATGAGCAATGTTTACGACAAAGAGCTTATAAAGCTGATTAAATCCGCCGCTGCGGAATGCGGAATAAACATAAAAAAAGGCGTTTATATTCAACTCGGCGGCCCTGCGTTTGAAACAAAGGCGGAAATCAAAATGTGCTCTATGCTGGGTGCGGACGCCGTCGGCATGAGCACGGCAACGGAAGCACAGGCGGCAAAGCACTGCGGCTTTAGAGTTTGCGGCATAAGCTGCATAACTAATTTGGCGTGCGGCTTGCGCGATGTGCCGATAACCTCTGAGGAGGTAAACGAAACCGGCGCAAGAACGGCAAAGGATTTTGCTGCACTTATAACAACGCTTACGGAGAAAATTCATAATGGATAATATAATTTACGAAAACGGCAGCCTTAAAATACTTGACCAAACCCTGCTGCCGAACGAAGAAAAATACATAACAATGAAAAGCCTTGAAGAATGTATTGAGGCAATAAAAAAGCTGCGAATACGCGGCGCGCCCGCCATTGGCATTTTTGCCGGTTATTCGCTTGCGCTTTTTAACGGAGGCGATATTAAAGCCGCCAAAGCGGCGCTTGACGCGGCAAGACCAACGGCCGTTAATTTATCCTGGGCAACGGCGCGTATAGCCGACGCGGCAAAAGCGGGAAAAAATCTTATTGCCGAAGCAAAAGCCATTCATGCTGAAGACATTGAGCTTTGCAGAAAAATAAGCGAATACGGGCTTTCGCTGCTTAAAGACGGCGACGGAATTTTAACCCACTGCAACGCAGGCGAGCTTGCAACCTCAAAATACGGCACGGGGCTGGGCCCGCTGATTTTGGGCAAGGAAAAGGGCTACACCTTTCATGCCTACACAGATGAAACAAGGCCGCTTTTGCAGGGCGCAAGACTTACAAGCTATGAGCTTGAAAAAAGCGGAACCGATGTGCATTTAATCTGCGACAATATGGCAAGCTATGTTATGAAACAAGGGCTTATAGACGCCGTTTTGGTAGGCTGCGACAGAATTGCGGCAAACGGAGATGTTGCAAACAAAATAGGCACAAGCGGCACGGCGATTTTGGCAAAATACTATGGCATTCCCTTTTATGTTTTGGGGCCTTATTCAACGGTTGATTTTTCAACGCCCACGGGCGACGATATTGAAATAGAGATGCGCGGTGGCGACGAAATCAAAACAATGTTCTTTGAAAAGCCCACCGCCCTGCCCGAAACAAAATGCCTTAATCCCGCATTTGATGTTACGGATCACAGCCTGATTACCGCAATTATAACGGACAAGGGAATTGTTTATCCACCGTTTAACGAAAATTTGAAAAATATATTGGGCGAAAAAGCCGAATAAAACAAAGGTGAAAATATGATACGATTTTATAACGGCCGTCTGCTTTCTTTCAAAAACGGCTTTGAAATAACGGACGACGAAGTGTGGACAAACGGCAGCGAGATTTCTTTCGTCGGAAAAAATCACGATAAAAAGGCAGATCGCGAAATAGATTTAAACGGAAATCTGCTTATGCCCGCATTCAAAAATGCGCACACACATTCGGCAATGACCTTTGCGCGCAGCCTTGCGGATGATTTGCCGCTTCAGCCCTGGCTTTACGATATGATTTTCCCGATGGAGGCAAAGCTTAACGAAAGCGACATTTACACTCTTTCAAGGCTTGCTTTTTTGGAATATCTTTCAAGCGGAATTTCTGCATGCTTTGATATGTATTATTATCCGGAAGCCATGGCAAAAGCCTCTGTTGACGCGGGCTTCAGAACAGTTATGTGCGGCGCGGTAAATAATTTCAAAGAATCCGTTTCTCTGCTGGACGAATATTATCAAAAATACAATTCATACGATGAGCTTATCTCCTACCGCCTCGGTTTTCACGCGGAATACACCACTTCAAAAGAGCTAATGAACGGCATCGCCTTGCTTGCCGAAAAGCACGAAGCACCCGTTTTTACTCATTCCTCCGAAACCAAAAGCGAGGTTGAGGGATGCTTGGAGCGATGCGGAAAAACGCCGACGGAATTGTTTGAAGAGCTTGGGCTTTTCAACTACGGCGGAGGCGGCTTCCACAGCGTTTGGATGAGCGAAAATGACCTGGAAATTTACAAAAAGCACGGTATTTGGGCTGTTATTAACGCAGGCTCAAACAGCAAGCTGGCATCGGGCATTGCGCCGCTTGAAAAAATGCAGAAAGCCGGCATTAACACGGCAATCGGCACAGACGGCCCAAGCAGCAACAATGCTCTTGATATGTTTAGAGAAATGTATTTGGCTGCCGTAACACAAAAGCTGAAAACAAGCGATGCAGCTGCCTGCGATGCTGCCGAGCTTCTTAAAGCTGCAACAGTTGGCGGCGCACACTGCATGGGGCTTTATAACTGCGACATCATAGACACCGGCAAAAAAGCCGATTTAACTGTTATCGACCTGCACCGACCGAATATGCAGCCGATAAACAATATAATTAAAAACATTGTTTACAGCGGCTCGAAAGAGAATGTTAAGCTGACGATGATAAACGGCAAAATCCTTTATGAAAACGGCGAATTTATAGGCACAGACATTGAAAAAATTTATTACGAAGCGCAAAAAATTACCGACAGATTAAAAAGCATTTTATAATTAACAGGATGATTTATAATGAAAAAAAGACATAATTACGGGCAAAATCTACGGCAAAATACAAACACATTAACATTAACCGCAATCGCAATTTCGGCAGGAATAATGTTGCGAATTGCGTTTTTTATGTTTTATTCCAAAAGCGGAGATATTTATTGCGACGAGGCGATGACTATTTTAAACGCCCGTGCAATTGCAAACAGCGGCACGGACATTATGGGCAACGCATACCCGATTTATTTTGCCACTTGGCTTTACGGCGGGCAATCCGGCTTTGCAACATACATTATGGCGGCATTTATAAAGATATTCGGCTTTGGGCTCGAAATAACAAGGCTGCCGATTTTGATTTTTTCCGTTTTGGGGCTTTGCGCCTTTGCAGGCTGTGCAAAGCTGATTATGCAAAACGAGCGGCAGGTATTTTTTGCCACGGCGCTTGCGGCTTTAATCCCGCAGTTATTTATAATTGGATTGTATTTCCTGCTGAAAGCATATAAGAACCGCAGCAAATTATGCTATGCGGCGGCAATGATTTTCTTTGCGCTTTGCCTTTATTCTTACATAGCGGCGTTTTTGATTGTGCCTGTTTTTTTGGTGATATTCTTCATTTCGGGAATGGCTCAAAAGCGCATAAAATTTGGGGAAACTGTTTTGAGCGTGATTGTTATTACGCTTGCGGCACTGCCGATCATCGCCTTCGGCTTTGTGCAAACAGGGCTTATCGGCGAATTTTCTATATTCGGCTTCACGGCATCAAAAATGCAGGATTACAACAGAGCCTCTTCGTTTAATTTTGAGGGCGGTACAAAAGGCTTTTTAATGAATATTGCCTACAACATCATTTATGAGGCAATTCACTTCTTCATGCCCGACACTGTAATTTACCGCAATGCCTTTGGAGCAACGCTTGCAGATGCGGCATCAAAAAACGGAGCACTTCAAATTCTTTACAACATCACAACTCCTAATGACAGCATTTCAGCCTTTGATTTCGGCCATGCGCTGAGCGGCATTTTACTGCTTGCAGGCTTTATAACAATTATCATAAAACGCAAAAAGCTGAATAAGGATTTCAGGCACACTGTTTTTGCGCTGACGACAACACTGGCAATATTTGCCGTTTTCGTTAAGCTGCGCAGCTACACGCTTTACAGATTTTCTGCTTTTTATTGACTGTTTTACCTTGTTGGCGCGGTTGCCGCGGCAGGACTTTATGATTCAATAAAGGCAAACAAAAAAGTTAAAAACACAGCCGCCGCATTGCTTTTGGCATGCTCGGTGGCGCTGAGTTTTTACATTTACAATGATGTTTTTACCGAAAATTCAAACTTTTTCGGCAACAGCTTTATCGCCGCTCTCGAAGCGGCAGAAAAAGGCAACGGCAACACGGTTATATTTAACGACACGGCAGACGAAAAGGGCTCAAACGAGCGCGAGGCCGTTTATATTTACTACGCAAAATATGATGACAAAGCCGAACTTACCCCGCTTGAAGATTTGCTGAAAACGCGCGGCACAATTTCCGATTTTAATGCCGAGAATGCAAAAGCCGAGCAAATCGGAGCAAAACTCGGTTACGAAACATACCGTAACGGTGAAGCGCTTAACGCCGACTCATACATTTTTACCGACGAAACTTTGAATGAAGCAACCGCAAAAGAAATCACAGGCTACGAATACTGCGATTTTGGATATTACAATGTTTTAATTAAAAAGTGACGGTAAATATCACAAACATTATTATGAAATAAAAAAACTAAGAGCGATGAAAAATCATCGCTCTTTTTTATTACTTATTTACTTTTGTTTCGCAATACAGACAGCGATATGTGCCTATATCATCTGTGAGTTTGAACTCATAATCAATGCCTTCCTCAACATTGGTGATACAACGGGGATTTGAGCATTTAACTATATTTACGATTCTCTTAGGCAAGGTTAAATTTTTCTTTTCGGCAACTCCGTTTTTTATAATATTAACGGTTATGTTTTTATCAATAAAGCCGAGCACATCAAGATTCAAATCAATAAGCTCATTAACCTTAATAATATCCTTAACGCCGAGCTTTTCGGATTTTGCATTTTGAATTATCGCAACCTGGCATTTTTGCTTATCAAGGCGAAGTGCATTATAAACACGCATTCCGTTTCCGGCGGTTATATGATCAAGAACATAGCCGTTTTCAATTTCATCAATTTTCATCAATCAAGCCCTCCTGCCCATTTTAACAAGGTTATAATCAGCGCCATGCGCATATATTTGCCGTTTAAAACCTGTTCAAAATATTTAGCGCGCGGATCATCATCCACTTCCTTGGCGATTTCGTTTACCCTCGGCAGCGGATGCATGATTGTGAGATCCGGTTTTGCGTTTTTAAGCTTTTCAAGATCAAGAATAAAGGCATCCTTATGCTTTAAATATTCATCTTCTGAGAAGAAGCGCTCGCGCTGAACACGAGTCATATAAAGCACATCAAGCTGAGGCATAACATCTTCCATCTTATCGGTTTCAATATATTCCATGCCGTTTTTATCAAGATAATCCGTTTTGATGTAATCCGGCATTGCAAGCTCTTTCGGTGCAATAAGCACAAACCTAATATTGCTGTATCTGCACATTGCCTTAACAAGGCTGTGCACCGTTCTTCCGAATTTCAAATCGCCGCAAAGGCCGATTGTAAGATTATCGAGCCTGCCCTTTTCTCTGTAAACGGTGAGCAAATCCGTCATCGTTTGAGTGGGATGACTGTGGCCGCCGTCGCCCGCATTGATAACGGGAATGCTTGCCTTTGAAGACGCAACCTTGGGCGCGCCCTCAATATAATGGCGCATTGCGATTATATCGGCATAGCAGGAAATAACTCTGGTGGTATCCCCCACCGTTTCGCCCTTTGAAGCGGAAGTTGAGCTTGCCTCGGAAAAGCCGAGTACCGAGCCGCCGAGTTCAAGCATTGCCGCTTCAAACGAAAGCCTTGTTCGGGTGCTTGGCTCAAAAAACAATGTGGCAAGCTTTTTGCCCTCGCAAATTTTGGAATACTTTTTCTTGTTATTGATGATATCAACCGCAAGAGAAATAATTTCATCAATTTCCTCAATAGAAAGATCCGTTGTGTCTAAAAGATGGCGCATTAAAATGCCTCCTTAGTAAGAAAAAATATAATTATAATTTCATCCAAGCAGGATCACTCGGATTTGAAATGAAAGCATGAAGCTTATCAACCTCTTCTGGCTTAATATAGCCTTCCTCGGCTGCAACCTTAACGAGAGTGCCGAAATCGGAAAGGCTGTGATTTTCTACATTAGCCGCTGCAAGGCGATCTATGCCCTTTTGAAGGCCGTAAGTGAATATGGAAATGATGCCGAGCACCTCCGCACCGGCTTCACGCAGCACATCAACAACCTCAAGAACAGAGCCGCCTGTTGAAATAAGATCTTCTATAACAACAACCTTTTGACCCTTTTCCAGCTTGCCTTCAATTTGATTTTGTCTGCCGTGGTCTTTATGACCGGAGCGAACATATCCCATAGGCATATCAAGGATGGTTGCGGTGATTGCGGCATGAGCTATACCTGCCGTTGAGGTGCCCATAAGCACATCAGCATCCGGATAATACTTTTTAACTGCCTCTGCAAGTCCGTTTTCAACATCACTTCTTACCTTTGGGAAAGAAAGCGTTAAGCGGTTATCGCAATAAATGGGGCTTTTTATGCCCGACGCCCAGGTGAAGGGATCCTGAGGCTTCAAGAACACTGCTTTGATTGAAAGCAAATCCTTTGCAATTGTTTCTTTTGTGATACTCATATATAAACCTCCTGAATTTAATCTACAAATTCTTTAACGCATCTGCGATATGCGGCAACGGGATCGGCAGCCTGAGTGATCGGCCTGCCCACAACGATATAGTCTGAGCCGATTTCCTTTGCCTTTGCCGGAGTGGTTACGCGAACCTGATCGCCCACTTCGCCGTCTGCAAATCTAACGCCCGGCGTAACCGTCATAAACGCAGTGCCGCACGCCTCTTTAACCATGCCGGCCTCCAAGGGAGAGCAAACAACGCCGTCAAGCCCTGCAAGCTTTGCGTTTTCCGCATATTTGACGATGGTGTCGTTTATTGAAGCATTGATAAGCAGTTCATTTTGCATTCTTTCCTCGCTTGTGGAGGTAAGCTGAGTTACGGCGATAAGAATCGGCCTTGTGCCGTCTGCTTTGGTGAGGCCTTCAACGGCGGCTTTCATCATTTCCACCGTTCCTGCGGCGTGCAAATTCGTCATATCCACATCAAGATTTGAAAGCACGCTCATTGCCTTTTTAACCGTGTTTGGAATATCGTGAAGCTTTAAGTCAAGAAAAATCTTATGACCTCTTTTTTTAATTTCACGCACGATTGAAGGGCCTTCCGCATAAAAAAGCTCCATACCGATTTTAACAAAAGGTTTTTCATCTGTGAATTTATCAAGAAAATCAAAAGTGTCTTTTGCGCTGCTGAAATCGCAGGCGATAATTACATCCTTACCCATTATTCAACCACTCCTATAATATCGCTTAATTTTGTTATTCCGAGCTTTTCACATTCAATCGGAAGCTGCTCTATGATTTTTTTGCAGGCATACGGATCAACCAGATTTGCCGCACCGACCTGCACTGCAGTTGCGCCCGCCATCATCATTTCAATAACATCAGATGCGCTTGAAACGCCGCCGCAGCCCATAACCGGAATGTTGCATGCCTTTGAAACCTGATAAACCATGCGAACAGCCACCGGAAAGATTGCATCGCCTGAAAAGCCGCCCATTTTATTGGCTATAACAGCGGCTCTTTTTTTAGTGTCCACACGCATACCAAGCAAGGTGTTTATAAGGCAAATACCGTCTGCCCCCGCCTCCTCGCAGGCTTTGGCAATGGAGACGATATCGGTAACATTCGGTGAGAGCTTAATGAACACGGGCTTTGTTGTGACCGCCTTAACGGCTCTTGTTACCTCTGCGGCGCATTCGGGGTTTGTGCCGAAGCTCATTCCGCCGCCGTGAACATTCGGGCAGCTTACATTCACCTCAAGAATGCCGACTTGCTCCTCTTTATCAAGCAAAGAGCAGGTGTAAGCATAATCATCAACGGAAAAACCGCTGACATTTGCGATAACCTTTTTATGAAAATACTTTTTCATTTGCGGCAATTCAAAATTGATAACATGCTGAACACCGGGATTTTGCAGACCGACCGCATTTATCATACCGTTTTTGCATTCGGCAATTCTCGGTGTGGGATTGCCGAAGCGGGCATCCTTTGTGGTGCCTTTAAACGAAAAAGAGCCAAGAATGTTTATATCGTAAAAATCTTTAAACTCATTACCGAATCCAAAAGTTCCGCTTGCGGGAACAACGGGATTATCCATATGCATTCCGCAAAGATCAACGGAAAGATCTACCATATAATCTCCTCCCTTTCCAGAACGGGGCCGTCCTTACAAATTCGCTTATTTCCGTATTTCGTTTGGCACGAGCAGCCCATGCAGGCGCCGAAGCCGCAACCCATACGCTCCTCAAAGCTGTATTGACCGGATGTTTTGATTTTAGCTTCTATTGCTTTAAACATGGGCATCGGGCCGCAGGTGTAAAAATAATCGTAATCGCCGGGAAGAGCATCCGTTACAAAGCCGTGCACGCCGTAGCTGCCGTCTGCCGTGGCAACGGTTACCGGCACGCCGAGTGCCTTAAATTCTTCCTCATAAAAGATTTCGTCCTTAGTATTAAACCCAAGGATAACGGAGGGCATCTGCCCCGCCGCCACAAGGCA
>OKUE01000434.1_pt1 | contig 10491 bp, 6 predicted proteins | sample 1606511 | NCBI WGS metagenome assembly OKUE01 (sample SAMEA3882505, study PRJEB24775) | human gut metagenome | biome: human-associated habitat; feature: intestine environment; material: feces | place: Netherlands | collected 2009/2010 | reverse complement strand
AAAAAGAATGAAAGCGGAGATTCCCAAGCCTATGTTCAAGGTTTTGGGCGAGCCTATGCTTGAATGGGTTATAGGAGCCTGCGAGGGCGCGGGTATAGAAAAGCTTTGTATTGTCAAGGGATTTATGTCTGAAATGATAGACGAATATCTTAACGGACGTTATGAAACTGTATTGCAGGAGGAAAGGCTCGGCACAGGTCATGCCGTTATGCAGGCTGTGCCGTTTATGGAGGAAAGCGGCGGTAAAAATACTCTTGTTCTATGCGGCGACGCGCCCTTCATAGACAGCGAAACCATCAGAAAATCTCTTGAAGCTCATGAGAGAGGCGGAAATTCCATAACCGTCATAACCGCCGTATCGGAAAATCCGACGGGCTACGGCAGAATAGTCAGAGGTGAAAACGGCATAACCTCTATTGTCGAGGAAAAGGACGCTACAGTCGGACAGAAGGAAATAAAGGAAATAAATTCAGGAGCCTACTGGTTTAAAACGGCGGATCTTACGGAATATCTGGGAGAGCTGACGACAAATAACTCTCAGGGAGAATATTATCTTACAGACAGCGTATTCATTGCGCTTAACAAGGGCAGACGCGTGGACGCTTATATATCGGAAAATCCAGATGTCGTGCTGGGCGCCAACGACAGAAAGGGGCTTTTGGAGCTTAATACGGTTGCAAGAATGGCGGTTATAGAAAAGCATCTTGAAAACGGCGTGGAATTCAACTGTATTGACGGCGTTGTGATCGGGCGCGGCGTCGTGATCGGCGAGGGGACCGAGATCATGGAGGGAACCCATCTGAGAGGAAACACGGTTATTGGAAAGAATTGCCTGATAGGGCCTAACTGTATAATATCCGACTGCGAAATCAGAGATAACGTAAGCTTGAATTATGTTCAGGCGTTCAAATCCACTATTGACGCCGGAGTTAAAATAGGTCCGTGGGTGCATATAAGGCCCGGCAGCCATATAAAATCCGGCGTAAAGATAGGCGATTTTGTGGAGATCAAAAATTCTACCGTCGGCGAGGGAACAGCCGTTGCGCATCTTACTTATGTGGGAGACAGCGACGTCGGTAAAAACGTCAATTTCGGCTGCGGCACTGTAACGGTAAATTACGACGGAATAATCAAGAGCCGCTGCGAAATAGGAGACAATTGTTTTATAGGCTGCAATACCAATCTGATCGCTCCTGTTAAGCTTGGAAAGGCGGTTTACACCGCGGCGGGTACAACGATTACAAAGGACGTTCCCGATTACGCTCTGGCGATTGACAGGGGAACGATGCAGATAAAAGAGGGGTACAGCCTAAGAAAGCTGAAAAAAAGACTGGAAAAAGCGTGATATAAATGAGTATTTTCGATAAATTCAGACAAATATCAAAACAGGACGATACGCCGGCGGGGCCTGTTGAATATATTATCGCCGGACTTGGAAATCCGGGAGAAAAATATGAGGGAACCCGTCATAACGCGGGCTTTATTGTTATGGACGCTCTGGCGGAAAAGCTTGGATTTGAGATGAAAAAGCTGAAATTCAAATCTTTATGCGCGGACGTGTCGGTAAGCGGAAAGCATTGTCTGGTAATGAAGCCCTCCACTTTTATGAACAACAGCGGTCAGGCGATTTCCGAGGCAATGAATTATTATAAGCTGGATATCGAGCATGTCGTTATTGTTTATGACGATATTTCTCTTGAGCCGGGAAAGCTGCGTATCCGAAGGAAGGGCAGCGACGGCGGTCATAACGGTATTAAAAGTATAATATACCTGACAGGAGAGGATACGTTTCCGAGGATAAAGATGGGCGTAGGAAAAAAGCCCCATCCTAAATATGATCTTGCGGACTGGGTGCTGAGCCGTTTCAGTCCTGATGACAGAAAAAAGCTTGGAGAAGCGGCTGACAACGCCTGCGAATGTATCGAGATGATCGTCGGCGGAAGGATAGACGAGGCTATGAACAGATATAATTCATAGTTGTCTCGGCGGGCTTTGGTCTTATCAAAAAGTTATTAAAAGTAAAAAGGATTTAAGATAATTGCGGCATTCCCCCTTTATACAAATGGGGGTATGCTGTTTTGCGCGTTATAAAAAGGAGGGCGGAATGGATTTCTTTAAACATAGCTTTATGGAGCTTGCCGGCTGGAGAGATATTGAAAAATATCTTTCAGACGGAATATCGCCGGTCTGCGCAACCGGACTGTCTCATATTCACAAGGCGCAGCTTCTCTATACGCTCAGCGGAAAGACCGGTTTTTTAGTTGTTACAGACAGCGAGGCGGAAGCAAAACGTCTATGCGATAATATAAATACAATGGCTCAGTCGTCAAGGCTTGCCATGCTTTATCCGGCAAGAGAAATTTTTCTGACCTCTGCCGAGGGCATGTCCAGGGATTATGAGCATCAGCGTATAGAGGCGCTTTCCGCTGTGCTGAGCGGGGAGTGCAGAGTGCTGGCGGCGTCTGCCGAGGCCGTTATGCAGCCGGCTATACCGCCCGACGTTTTGTCCGGGCATACTTTAACGATAAAAAGCGGTTCGCAGCTTGATCTCAAAGAGTTTAAAACAAGGCTGGTCAATATGGGCTATGTTCGAAGCGATAAGGTAGAGGGCCCCTCGCAGTTTTCAGTAAGGGGCGCTATAGCCGATATTTTTCCGGTGCAGTCGGAATTTCCCGTCAGGATAGAGCTATGGGGGGACGACGTTGACAGTATAGCTTATTTTGATCCGGAAACACAGAGAAGGACGGAAAGCGCCGGCGAATTCAGGATAGCTCCGGCAATCGAAACTATTACGGACAGAGCCGGATTGGCGGAAAAAATTGAAGGACTCGCGAAATCGGCGCGCGGCAAAAAGGCGGAAGCCGTAAGGGAAAAGCTTTTTCGCGACGCGCAAAAGCTGAGAGACGGTTCGGAGCTTGAACGCATAGATAAGTATATACCCGTTATATACGACAGGCTGCCGTCGGTTTTTGATTATTTCAGTGGTCTTACGGTATTTTCCGAATATACAAACGCGGTCGAGCGGGCCAAGGGAGTTATTTCGCAGTATAACGAGGATTGCAGGATTCTTCTGGAGGAGGGATCGCTTTGCAGAGGTCTTGAGGGGCATTATTTTGACTTCGGTGAAATAACGGAGCGGGCGTCCGGCGGCGAGCGGATTTTTATAAGTAATTTTATATCGGGGCTTGACCGTGTGGGATATAAGAAAATAGTCAATTTCGAGGGAATTCAGAACGCGCCGTGGGGCGGCGAAATGCGTCAGCTCAACGAGGATCTGACCGGCTACTGCGAGAGGGGCTTCCGCACTATGCTTATCGCGGGAAGCGAAAAAACTCTCCCTATCATAAAGCAGGATCTGGAGGACGCCGGAATAGGCTGCGATATAGCTAATCCCGAAAGCGTATGTCAGCCGGGCAGGGTACTGCTGATGACCGGAAGTCTTTCCGGAGGCTTTGAATATCTTGAAAATAAAACTGCCGTTATAACGCAGGCTAAGGCGGCAGGCTCAAAAAAGAGAAAGAAAAAGCATAAAAAGGGCGAGGAGATAAGAAGTCTTTCCGATATAACGTCCGGGGATCTTGTGGTTCATTCTCTTCATGGAATCGGGCGTTTCGCCGGAATAAGAAAGCTTGAGCTTGAAGGCGTAACAAAGGATTATATTACTATTCAGTATGCCGGAAAGGACGTTTTATACGTTCCGGTGACTCAGCTTGATATGGTTTCAAAATATATCGGTCCGAGGGACGACGCGGGAGTAAAGCTCAATAAGCTTTCCTCCGCCGAATGGCAGAAAACGCGCAGCAGCGTAAAGCGGGCGGTAAAGGATATGGCCCATGAGCTGATAAAGCTTTACGCAAAAAGAGAGCAGAGCAAGGGAATCGCTTTTCTGCCTGACGATGAGACGCAGAGAGATTTTGAGGCGAGGTTTCCTTATGCCGAAACCGACGATCAGCTTCAGTCCATAAGCGAGATAAAGGAGGATATGGAAAGACCGCGTCCAATGGACAGACTTCTCTGCGGCGACGTAGGCTTCGGAAAGACCGAGGTTGCTTTTCGCGCGGCGATGAAGTGCGTTATAAGCGGAAAGCAGTGCGCCATACTTGTTCCGACGACAGTGCTTGCCATGCAGCATTACCAGACCGCTCTGAGAAGATTCGAGCAGTTTCCGGTAAATATAGAGCTGATATCGAGGTTTCGTACTTCAAAACAGCAGCAGGATATTGTCAAAAGACTTAAAAAAGGGCTTATAGACATAATAATAGGCACTCACAGACTTGTTCAGAAGGATATAGAGTTTAAATCCCTGGGACTTGCAATCATAGACGAGGAGCAGCGATTTGGGGTGGCTCATAAGGAGAAATTCAAGGAATATTTTTCCGGGGTGGACGTTCTTACATTGTCGGCTACTCCTATTCCGAGGACGCTTAACATGGCGATGAGCGGAATAAGGGATATGTCGGTTATAGAAGAGCCGCCCCAGGACAGATATCCCGTGCAGACCTATGTGGTGGAATACAATGCGGGAATGATATTACAGGCAATAACAAAGGAGCTTAAAAGGGGCGGTCAGGTGTATTATATCCATAACCGGGTGGACAGCATTTCAGGCTGCGCCGCAAGGCTTCAGGAGCTGCTGCCTGACGCGAGAATCGCCTATGCCCACGGTCAGATGACCGAGGAGAAGATGTCCGGAATATGGAACAGTCTTGTGGAGCATGAAATTGATATACTTGTCTGCACCACTATAATAGAAACCGGCGTAGACGTTCCTAATGTCAATACTCTTATAATAGAGGACAGCGACCGATTCGGTCTTTCACAGCTTTATCAGCTCAGAGGACGGGTAGGACGTTCAAACAAAAGGGCGTACGCTTATTTTACATTCCGACGGGAAAAGGTGCTTTCGGAAATCGCCTCTAAAAGGCTGAATGCAATGAGAGAGTTTACCCAATTCGGCAGCGGCTTCAGGATTGCTCTCAGGGATCTTGAAATCAGGGGAGCCGGAAGTATTTTAGGCGGAAAGCAGCATGGTCATATGGAGGCGGTGGGCTACGATATGTACCTGCGCCTGCTTACCGAGGCAATAGCAGAGGAAAAGGGCGAGCCGGTTGAAAAGGCGGCGGACTGCTCTGTGGATATCCGCATAGACGCTCATATTCCGGAAAAATACATTGAAAGCTCCGCTCAGAGAATTGACGCCTATAAAAAAATAGCGGCAATTGAAACGCCTGAGGATAAAATTGAAATGATAGACGAGCTGATAGACCGTTACGGGGAGCCTCCGAAGTCGGTTACGGGGCTTATAGAGGCGGCTCTTCTGAGAAACACGGCGGCCGCGTTGGGTATTACCGAAATCCAGCAGAGAAAGGAAAACCTGTTTTTCTATATAGAAAATCCTAAGCCGGAGCAGATAAGCGGACTTTCAAGGACGTTTAAGGGCAGAATACTTTTCAACAGTCTTGCAAAGCCGTATATCAGCGTAAGGCTTGAAAAGGGCCAGAGACCGGAAATTCTGATGAAAGATGTGTTAGATGAAATGAAATCCGCTGGAAAAATAATGAATTGAATAAAAATAATTCAGAATTAAATGGAGAAATAATACAATTATTGTGCATTATGAGCAGAACATACAAATTAAATGTTCAATCTTTGGTTAGCATTAACATAGACATATCAGTGCCGGTAATGTTATAATTAAGACGTGAAAATTTGCTTTTTAGGTAAGACAGCAAAATAAAAAATATAAAATAACGAGGTGCTAAAAATGAAGAAATTAAAAAGAATAATCGCTTCCGCTTCTGCCGCAGCTATGGCGGCTTCCGCATTGCTTGCCGCTGTTCCGGCATCCGCAGCAAGCGTCGAAAAGGAAATTGCGTATACAGGTCCGTCTGACGGAGCTTTGGCTTTTGAAAACGACGGTTCATCGCTGCGTATGAACATTTTTAACGAATGGGGAATCGACATCAAGGATATCGAAAATAAAGGAAATTTTTCCGAAAAGATTTCTGTAACATTTACAGTTTCCGGTCTTGGAGAAAATTCTGCAAACATTGCCGAGGACGGAACTGAAACGCCTTACGAAGCGTTTCTTTCAGGATCTGTCGGAACAGATTCCTATTGGGGTTCGACCGCTGAAGGAAATACCGTTGACAATAAGTCTGTTGCAATCGAGGGCGACGGAACATATATGGCGGAATTTTTGTTAAGCAGTCCTGCCGATACGATCAGTTGCTTGATTCTTTCTACTAATATCAACGCTTATCAGTATGCGGATTCGGCTGAAATAGACGAGATGGGAGCAGCCGCTGCCGGAATTACATTTAACATTGATAAGGTTACAACAATGGCTGAAGAAACAGAGCCTGATCCGGACGTTCCGGTCGGCACTATCGGAACCGCAACAATAATCGGTAATATCGGCGCAACGGGCGTATGGGGCGCTGATGAAATTACAGAAGGTTCAAAAACAGCTAATATTGACGGAGACGCTCAGTACGAAGTCGTATGGAACGTAACGGACGGCGGTACTGACACGCTTGAATTCCTTGCCGTTCAGATTCCCGGTCTTTCGAGCGATAAATATGAGAATCTTGCCGTAAAGGTAGACGGAGTTTATATTGACGGCAAGGCTGTTGAAAACTATGAGACAAGCGCGGCCGCTATTGATCTTAATTATGTAGAGGGCACGGTTGCTACGAGAATTTATCTGATCGATCAGTGGGCGGGTACCGGCGTTGAGGATCTTGCCGCTGATACTGCGATTACACAGAGTCTTAAGGTTGTGTTCACAGTTTCCGGTACAGGCAAGGACGGTACTTCAAACGTCGCTAAGTATGAAAAGGGCGATATCACAAGAGACGGAGTAGTAGACCTTTACGACGCTATTGAAATAGCTAAATATATGATGAACATGATTGATATAGACGAGGAGCAGATGGAAGTCGGAGATATAAACAACGACGGCGTAGTTGATCTTTACGATGCAATCGAGGTTGCAAGGACTCTTCTGCCTAAAAAATAATATCGGGACGGTTTATTTATGAATTTTAAAAAAATATTGTCAGTCGTTTCTGCCTGCGCCGTAACAGCGGCTGCTGGAATGAATTTAATAACGGCAAGCGCTGCGGTGCGTGAAATTACATATACCGGGCCCAGCAGCGGAGCTTTCGCCAAAAATGATGACGGTTCTACACTGCGTTTTAATATTTATAACGAGTGGGTCAACCCCGTAATAAAGGACATGAATAACACAGGAGTCTTTGAAGAGGCGATTGATGTTACGTTTACTGTTTCGGGACTTACGGGTTCTGTAAATAAGAATGATGATGGATCTGATGGCGAGCCTTATGCAGCGGAATTGGTTGGAACTGTCGGAACAGATCAATTTTGGGGAGCAGGAAAAAATGGTAATACTGTAACGAATGATTCAGTACTTATAACAGGAAATGGACAATATACAGTGTCGTTTAACCTTTCTTCTCCTGCAGATACTGTTCTTTGTCTTATACTTTCTACAAATATAAATGCGTATAATTACGATGCGGGTGGTAATCCGGAAAAAACGGGTATAACATTTAATATTGATAAAATTGTGACACAGGATTCGTCGCAATCTGAAGAAACTACAGAACCGATTCCAGTTACCGAGGAAACGACCGAGCCGGCAACGGGCGGAGTAGAGCCTACTCCTACGGATCCGACAGACGCAGCTGAAACTGAGCCTACTACAAATGCTCCTGCCACTTCTGCCAATACGCAGGTGACGACCGTTGCCGCAAACGCTAACAATAACAGCAATAACGGCGGCAATACAAACGGGGGAAATCAGGTGTCAAACAGTACGTCCGGATCACCGACGACAAAGGGAGCCGGTATTGCGGCTGCTTTTGCAGGTCTTGCTCTTACGGCAGGTGCCGCTGTGCTGACAAAGGTTAAGAGAAAATAATTTATTTGAGGTGTTAAATATGAAATTCAAAAAGATTTTTGCGGCTGCGGCTGCATGTGCGGTAGCAACTCTTTCTGCAGCGTCGTACGCTGCGACTACTGTTAGCGCTGCAACTGTAGTTGGAAAAGCTATGCTTAGCGGTCAGATGGGAACTTACTCTCAGTGGAAGGAAGAAGATGCAATTGCCAACGGGTCAACTGTTGCAAATATTGACGGTAATGCGCAATATGAAGCAACGTGGAATATAACAGGCGATGGTACGGGTTCAATTGAGTTTCTTATTCTCCAAATCAGCGGTTCTGATTCGTCAAGCGAGGATTATAAGAATTTTACCGCAGATCAATATCCTGATTTAAAAATAACAGTTGATGAGGTTTATATTGACGGTGTTAAGGCTCCTTATACATCAAGCGCTGATTCAATCGATTATAAATATTATGAAGCAGATCTTGGAAAGGCAAGAATATATTTAACCAGTACATGGGAACAGCCTAAATTATGTCAGGATCTTTCACCACAGACAGAAGTAAAACAGCAGATCAAAGTTGTTTTTACAGTTTCCGGATTATATAATGATGGCACTTCTAATGTAACAAACAATTCCTCCGGCGGCAATAATACAACGCCTACACAGGCTCCGTCGGAAAATAATAATCAGCCGACGCAGGCAAATAACGGAAATAACCAGACTACGCAAGCTCAGAATAATAATACTTCTGGCGGTACGTCAGGCGGCGCTGTTCTGGGCAACTCAACTCAGACAACTTCTGCTTCTACAGGCGACGCAGGCGTTGCAGCAGCAGTTGCAGGTCTTGTTATAACAACTGGTATTGGTATAACTGCAGTTGCTCTAAGAAGAAAAAAATAATTAAGTAAAAAGCATTTAAGCTTCCCCTTGTTAAAAAAGGGGAAGCTTTTTTGGTATATTTCATTGTTTTCTTTCACGTTGTTGAATATATTTGACAAAAAAGTAGGAATATGCTATACTTAAAATGTTTATTTAAGTTAAAGTGGGGGATAGGAATGTACATTGCAGTTTATATTGTTGCCGTTGCGGTATTTATTTTTATGTCGGTCGTTTATATAAGCGACATGAAAAACAGGGATATAAGCTTGGCGGAGAACGCCGGTAAATTGAAAAAGCGTTTAAAAGCGGCGGCGTTTACGGCCTCGGCGGTTAATGCGGTATTGGGAATTGCAGACATTGCACGTATATTGAAATCAGATATGTTTGTTCATATCTTCTTATTTATAGGTATTGTGTCCGCTGTCGAGACTGTAATTTATCTGCTCTATATGAAGCTGGGGTTTAAAACCCTGCGGTTTTCAGCCAAGGTTATATTTATATCCTCTTTGCTGGAGCTTACCGTTTTTAATTATCCGTCGTTTTACCTATGGAATTCTGACTTTAAGGAACAGAATGTTGAAATTTCAAAGGCATATTACGGCAGTGAAAACAGCTTTTATGACGAACAGAATAATCTTATAGCGGCTAACGGAGCCGGTGAATTTAAAGTTTCAATTGAAAATTTCAACGGAAAAATAGGCTCCGTTTATGCTGATTTGGATTTTGGAAAAGACACTCAAAGGGTACTGTTTAAAATAGACGCCGGAGATGAGGCGCAGAAGGCCTTGCTCCGTACTGATTACATAAGCAGGTATATGGTAAACGGACGCATAAATTCACAGACTGTTCAGACGCTTTTTTCCGGAGATGTGAACGAAATCCATCTCAGATTCATACTTGAGAATCCCGGAGACAGCGTTAATTTGAAAGGAATTACTTTCAACAAGCCTATTCCGTTTACAGTTTCGGTTCTGAGGCTGACAGCGACCGTGCTTATTCCGATTTTGGCGTATATCTTTTATGCCGCGGCCGTTATGAAGCGAAAATATGAAAAAGGAAAACGCTTTTGCAATTGGGGGGCAGCTATAATAACAGCGGCGTTCTGCGCTATGGCGGTTGGAACCGTTGCATGCAGGCTTGAGACTCCCCTTGCTGAAGAAAACAAAGGGGAATCAGATAACTCAGGAGCTTGTCGACGCCTTTTCAAATGGTCAGGTAAATCTTCTTGCGGAGCCGTCTGCCGAGCTGCTGGGGATGGATAATCCGTATGATCGTACGGAAAGAGACGTAGTGGGGTGCGATTTTGAATGGGATCATTTACTCTATGACGGCGCGTATTTTTCATATTACGGCATAGCTCCGGTATTATTGCTTTTCTGGCCGTATCATTCTCTGACGGGGTATTATTTTCCGTCTACGATTGCGGTATTGCTCTTTGCGGTTATAGGAATGGTTGGTTTGTCCCTTGCATACATGACCTTTATAAGAAAATGGTTCGGCGGCCTTTCCACAGGTATGGCTTTAGCCGGTCTCATTATAATTCAGCTTGTAAGCGGTATATGGTTCTGTATCGGCAGACCGGATATTTACGAAATTGCAGAATCGGCGGGCTTTGCGTTCCTGACCTGGGGAGCGTGGCTTCTGTTTGACGGCAATATAATCGGACCCGGGAAAATATCATTGGTTAAAACGGCTCTAT
>OKUE01000427.1_pt1 | contig 10624 bp, 10 predicted proteins | sample 1606511 | NCBI WGS metagenome assembly OKUE01 (sample SAMEA3882505, study PRJEB24775) | human gut metagenome | biome: human-associated habitat; feature: intestine environment; material: feces | place: Netherlands | collected 2009/2010 | reverse complement strand
GCCGCAATTTTGCATTTTATCCGAGAGTCTATCTTGCTTACCTTGAACTTCCAAAGCCGTCCGATTTTTGCCGCAGGAAGATTTCTTCTTTTTTTATATCCGATCAAGCACAGCGTTGCGCTGAGGTATTTGTATATCCTTTTCATTGAGCATCTGTGCTCGATTTCAGAATCCATTGGGTTATTCTCATTTTCAGGTAGTTGCAATTATATAAATTCAATATACCATATACGGCGCTTAAAATCAACGATTATTGCGGGCTTATAAGAGAAAAGCGGTGATAATAAAACGGAGCTGTCGCAATGACAACTCCGCAAAATAAGTTGTAAGCCCGCTGTTCGGATTTTAATTGCAAAGCCATATAAGAAATAAAAAGACCGGCATCCTTTCGGGCACCGGCTTTTTCGTTGGCGGAGACGGTGGGATTCGAACCCACGTCCCTCAAGGGGCATCATGATTTCGAGTCATGTCCGTTATGACCACTTCGATACGTCTCCGTGCAGTACTAAGATTGTATATCAAACGGTGGCATTTGTCAATGATTTTATGTTGAAATGCTTTGCGTGATATGCTAAAATTTATTTTACGGTATAAAAAATACGGCAAACTATAAAATTTCGGAGGCAAAAAAATGATTGCAATTGTGGATTACGGCGCCGGCAATTTGATGAGCGTTAAAAAGGCGCTTGATTTTATCGGTGAGAAATCCGTTATCACATCGGATTGCAAAGCGATAGAAACGGCAGAGAGGGTGATTTTGCCCGGTGTCGGCTCGTTCGGCGACGCGATGGATTCGATGAGGCAAAAGGGCCTTGATGAAACGGTAAAGCATGCGGCGCTTTCCGGAAAGCCTTTTTTAGGCATTTGTCTAGGCTTGCAGCTGCTGTTTGAAAGCAGCGCGGAAAGCCCGGAGGCAGACGGGCTGGGAATTCTTTCCGGCAATATTTCGCTTATTCCAGGAAGTGACGGGCTCAAAGTGCCGCATGTGGGCTGGAATTCGGTTGAAACCAAGCCCGAAAGCAGGCTTTTCGGCGATATTCCGAGCGGAAGCTATTTTTATTTCGTTCATTCTTATTATCTTAACGGCGCAGAGCCCGGTGTTGTTGCGGGGAAAACGAATTACGGTGTTGATATTGAGTGCGCCGTTGAAAGAGGAAATCTTTTTGCCACCCAGTTTCACCCCGAAAAAAGCGGCGAAATCGGCTTGAAGCTGCTTAAAAATTTTGCAAAGGCGGAGGTTTAAATTATGTATGCAAAAAGAATTATTCCCTGCCTTGATGTGAAAAACGGCAGGGTTGTAAAGGGTGTTTCATTTGTTAATTTGCGTGATGCGGGTGATCCGGTTGAATGCGCGGCCGCCTATGACGAAGCCGGCGCAGACGAGCTTGTGCTGCTCGATATAACCGCCACACACGAGGGCAGAAGCACTATGATTGATATTGTGGAGCGCGTTGCAAACAGTGTTTTCATTCCGTTTACCGTGGGCGGCGGAATAAAAAGCGTTGATGATTTTAAGGAGCTTTTAAGAGCAGGTGCGGATAAAATTTCAGTTAATTCCGCAGCGGTGCGCAATCCGCAGCTTATAAACGAGGCGGCGTATAAATTCGGCAGCCAGTGCGTTGTGTGCGCGATAGATGCAAAAAGAAACGGCAACGGCTGGGAGGTCTATTTAAACGGCGGCAGGATTCCAACGGGGATAGATGCTGTTAAATGGGCAAAGGAGGCTTACGAACGCGGCGCGGGTGAGATTTTGCTTACCTCCATGGATTGCGACGGGCAAAAGAAAGGCTACGACAATGAATTGAACCGCGCGGTTTCCGAAAGCGTGGGCATTCCCGTTATCGCATCGGGCGGTGCGGGCGCAAAAGAGCATTTTTACGACGCTTTTACTTACGGCAAGGCGGACGCGGTGCTTGCGGCAAGCCTTTTCCATTTCAACGAATTGCCCGTGCCGGAACTGAAAAAGTATCTTAAAGAAAAGAATATTCCCGTAAGGCTTTAAATTTTGCCGACCGAATTTATTGTTCGGTCGGCTTTTTTTGATTGAAAGTCGGCATGCTAAATGTTATAATAAATTATATATTAAAAATAACGGATTTTACGCCCCTCGCTTTAAGAAAAGGCTTTCGCAATATGCCGAAATGCCCGCGCGTGCAAAATTAAATCCGATATGCGAAAATCGCTTGCAAAAAGTTGAAAGGTTTCGGAATTTTAAATGGCAAAGGATAATAAAAACACAAAATTTATTGAAAACGATAATATGGTTATAGGCAGAAACGCCGTGGCCGAGCTGCTTAAAAGCGGCAGAGAAATCGAAAACATCATAATCGCAAAGGGCAGCAGAGAAGGCTCAATAAACAAAATCGTTGCCGCTGCGCGCGAAAGGGGTATTGTTATTAAAGAGGCCGATTCGCGCAAGCTTGATTTTATGTGCGGCGGTGCAAATCATTAGGGTGTGGTGGCGAATGTGCCCGCGCATGAATACAGCAGCGTGGCGGATATTCTTGCTGCTGCAGAGAAACGCGGAGAGGCACCGTTTATAATTATCTGCGATGAAATTGAGGACAGCCGTAACCTTGGCGCCATTATCAGAACGGCGGAGGCATGCGGTGTGCACGGCGTTATAATTCCGAAGCGCAGAAACGCGGGGCTTAATTTTATAGTTGCTAAAACCGCATGCGGCGCACTTGAATATGTTAAGGTGGCAAGAGTTTCAAATCTTGCCTCAACCATTGAGGATTTAAAAAAGAAAAACATTTGGGTTTATGCCGCGGATATGGACGGGCAGCCTTGGTGCAAAACCGATTTTTCGGGCGGCGCGGCGCTTGTTGTGGGCAGCGAGGGCAAAGGCGTGGGCAGGCTCGTTAAGGAAAAGTGCGATGTAACCGTTTCATTGCCGATGCGCGGCAATGTAAACAGCCTTAACGCCTCCGTTGCGGCGTCCGTAATTATGTATGAAATCGCCAGGCAAAGGCTTGGCTTGTGATGAGTGATTTGAATGAGTGAAAATAAAGATCTTTCGGTTGAAGAGATTTTAAAGGAAGCAGAGGCGGTGCTTAAAAGCATAGACAGAAAATCCGCCGAAGCAAAAGAAAAAATCAAAAGCGTTGATGAGCCGCTCGAACCGGAGCCGGTTAAAACCTTTGTGCCGAAATCTCAAAAAAGCACCGCTTCAAATGCCGAAGAAACGGAAAAGGTTGGGGCATATGTGCCGGGAAAAACCAAACCCGCGCCGCAGCCGGCAAACGATAAAACCGCCGTGGTGCCTAAGCTTTCACGCCAAAAAACGGCAAAGGTGCCGAACCCGGATAAAACGGCGGTGGTGCCGATTGCTAAAGGCGAGGCGAAAAGGTTTTTCAAAAGCCATTCGGCAGACGCGGAATACGGCTCAGCTCCGCCGCGAATTATAGAAAAGGCGGCCACGATAAAAAGCCGCTCCAGGTTTGACAAAACTCTTGATTTGCAGGAAATACCCACAATTCTTGCTGTTGATGAGCTTGATAAAACGCGAACGGTATTTTCGGCAAATCGTGAAAGTAAATCCGATTTTGTGCCCGAAAAGGACGAATATGACAATTCCGATCAAATCAGGATGACGGGCTTTGACGATGAGGTGGACGAGGTTCCCGTGATAGACGAGGAACTTGCCGAAGAGCAGCTTCGCCGCAGGCGTGAGGAAAAGGTGAATAAATTTCGCCTTTTTACGCCGGAGGAATTTGAGGGCGACGATAAAAGCCGCGCAAAAAAAATTAAATTTGACGATTACAGAAAAAGCAGCGAGCGCACTCAAACGCTTGAAAGCCTTTTTAAGCTTAAAACAAAAAGCAATTTGCGCGTTTCGTTCACCGTTGTTTTCGGTGCGCTTTTGCTTCTGATTACAGTGCTTAAAAACACGGCGTATTTGCCCTCCTTTTTAAACGATGATTTCAATTGCTATTTAACGGCAATCATAATTTATGCCGCTGTGATGATAACAAATATCGGCACGCTTTTGCGCGGGCTTAATCTCAAAAAAGGAATAAACTTTTATTTTCCCGTAACCGTGGCGGCTGTGATTGCGGCTGTAAACACAGGTGTGCTTTTGGCAAATCCGGATTTGATTTACGATGGGGGCACGCTGTTTCCGTCGGCGGCGGTTTTTGCCGTGTTTATAGCGGAGCTCGGCAGGAGACAAACGGTTGAGAGGGTTATAAGTAACTTTGAATTTTTAACCGGCAGAGGGGATAAATCAACCGTTGAGGATATTGTAAACGAGGTAGACGCACGAATAATCTCCAAAAACATGCTTGAGGGCGAGCCTTATTTGAAATACAGCGTTAAAACGGATTTTCCCACAAGCTTTTTGGAAATTTCTTTTGCATATGAGCCGGCGGATAAAACGGCAAAGGTGCTTTCGCCCGTATTTATTTGCTTTAATTTGGCAATGTTTGTGATTATCGGCCTCATCAAAAAAAATTGGAACGAGGCGTTTAACATGCTCACGGCGGGGCTTATAATCTCCTGCCCGGCAATAACGCTTTTAGCTTCAAACTGCGCACTTTCGCAGGTTTCAAAATCACTTGCGAAAAGCGGCGCTATGGTTTGCGGCTTTGAGGGCGCACATTATGTGCACAATTCAAACGCGCTTGTGATGGAGGCGGCGGATCTTTTCGGTTCGCGCTCATGCAATCTGCATGGCATAAAAACCTTTAACGGTGCAAAAATAGACGATGCGATTTTGCAAACCGCGGCGGTGGTTATGCAAATAAAAAGCCCGCTTGCCAATGTTTTTGATGATGTTATTGTGGGCAAGCAGTCCATTTTGCCGCAGGTTGACGGCGTTATTTATGAGGATAAAATGGGCACATCGGCTTGGATATATCAAAAGAAAATCCTTGTCGGCAATCGCGATTTGCTAATTCACCACGGCGTTACCGTACCCAAAGAGGATTATGAAAAAAAATACACCAGAAAGGGCAGAAAAGCGCTTTATCTTGCCGTGGCAGGCAAGGTTATGGCTATGTTTATAGTCAGCTACGAGGCGGATCCAACGCTCAAAAAGCTGCTTAAAAAGCTGGAACGCAGCGGAATAACCGTTATTTTGCGCAGCTGTGATCCTTATATAAACGAAGAAAGCTTAAAAAATATATTTGATGTGCCGGAGGGCTTCATTAGGATTATGACGGCTTCAAACGGCCGCAGCTTTGAAAAATACAGCGGCGCGGTTGCCGAAAAAAGCCCCGCATATGCAGTGCACAACGGCTCTGCGCAGGCGTTTATCGCGTCTGTGCTCGGTGCGGATAATCTTGTGGGCACGGAAAAAACAATTTCAGCACTCAGTGCATTCGGCTCTGCCATAGGGTTCGGCGTTGCGGCGCTTCTCGGCTTTATGGGCGGAATGAGTCAGCTTACGGCTGTTAATGTTATTATTTTCCAAGCCGTGTGGAGTATATTTGTGCTTTTGGTTACAAAAATTAGAAAAAACGGCGTTTAATTTGCTTCGCCGCAATATTTTAAGGAGTGCTTTATATGAAAAAATTAGAGGGAACAAAAACTCAGGCCAATCTTATGGCGGCATTTGCAGGCGAAAGCCAGGCGCATACCAAATATCAATATTATGCATCAAAGGCTAAAAAGGACGGCTATAATCAAATTGCAGCCATTTTCACGGAAACTGCAATGAATGAAAAAGAGCATGCAAAAATTTGGTTTAAGCTTTTGCACGGCGGCGCAATTCCCGGCACGGCGGTTAATTTGCAGGATGCCGCAAACGGCGAAAATTATGAGTGGACGGATATGTATGCAGCTTTCGCAAAAGAAGCAAGGGAAGAGGAATTTGACGATATTGCTTATCTTTTTGAAGAGGTGGGTAAAATCGAAAAGGAGCATGAGGAAAGATATTTGAAATTGCTGCAAAATGTGCAGGGCGGCATCGTTTTCAGCCGTGATGAAGATAAGATTTGGAAATGCTCAAATTGCGGCCATATTGTTATAGGCAAGGCCGCGCCTGAGGTTTGCCCCGTTTGCGCTCATCCGCAGTCATATTTTGAAATCAAAGCGGAAAATTATTGATTAAAACGCATCGCCCGCCGGCTTGCCGTCGGGCGCATAATTTCAGAAAAGGGTTGGTGTAGGCAGTATGTTTTATCAGTTTTCGGATGATGTAACAACGGTAAAAATCGATCAAATAGACAATCATTATGTTACTGCGGGATATGTTACCGTTTCGGAATTTGAGCGTATTTATTCGCAATTCGGTTTTGCTGCCGCAACTGCCGAAATGCTCAAATCGGATAATTTTTATTATCACTCCCGTTTCGGTGCAGAGGTTTTTGACGATTATTGCTTCACAAAAATTTCCGTTATAAATCCCGATGATGTAAACGGCGAGCGTGATTCCGTGGCGCTGTTTATAAAGAAAAATCTGCTTATCGTTGTTGATGTGCGGGATACGGATTGCTCCACGCGCGACAAATTTATGGAATGCCTCGGCAGATATTCGCCTATTAACATAACTCTTGAAAAACTGATATATGCTTTTTTGGATTGCCTTACAAGCAGCGATTCAAACACAATTGAAGATATGGGCTATGAAATAACTCAGCTTGAGGAGCTTGTGCTTCACGACAGAGTGAGCAGCGATTTTAATTTGCAGCTTTTGCATATGAAAAAAGAACTGCTCACCATGCGAAATTATTATGAGCAGCTGATTGATATAGGCGACGCGCTTGAGGATAACGAAAATGAAATTTTCGACGACAATTATTTGCGCTACATTTCTAACTTCACCAAAAAAACGATTCGCCTGCGCGATGATGTTGATATGCTGAGCGGATCGGTGGTGCATCTTCAGGACGCATATCAATCTTATATAGACATAAAATCAAACCGCACGATGCAAATATTCACGGTTGTTACGGCAATATTTTTTCCGCTCACGGTTATAGTGGGCTGGTACGGAATGAACTTTCGCAATATGCCGGAGCTTTATTGGAAATACGGCTATTTATTCGTGATTTTGCTTTCGATAACGGTTGTTACGGTGCTTGCCGTTATATTTAAAAAGAAAAAGTGGATAGGTAAATAATTTACCTGTTCGGAGGAACGAAATGAACATAAACGAAATTCTTGCCGCAGAATTTAAATTAAAGCAGTGGCAGATTGACAATACCGTGCAGCTTATTGACGACGCAAACACGATTCCCTTTATTGCAAGATACAGAAAAGAAGCCACCGGCTCGCTTGACGATCAATTGCTCAGGCAAATTTACGAGCGCCTGCAATATCTGCGTTCGCTTCAGGAGCAAAAAGAAAAAGTGAGTGCTTCGATTGAGGAGCAGGGCGCGATGACGGAAGAAATAGCCAACGCGCTTTTAAACGCCAAAACGCTCACGGAAATTGAGGACATTTACCGCCCATACAGGCCAAAGCGCAAAACAAGGGCATCCGTTGCCAAGGCCAAGGGGCTTGAGCCGCTTGCGCTTAAAATTTATGAGCAAAAGTCCGGTTTTGACCCGCTTGAATACGCCGCGGATTTTATAAACGATGAAGTGCCGGACTGCGATGCGGCGATTGCCGGCGCAAAGGATATTATTGCGGAAATGATTTCCGATGATCCCACGGGCAGAAAACAGCTTCGCTATGTTTGCCGTGCGCACGGAGATATCGTTTCCAAAGGCGCAAAGGATGATTTGGGTGTTTATGAGGCTTACGGCGATTATCGCGAGCCTGTTGCAAAAATCGCAAATCACAGAATCCTTGCCGTGAATCGCGGCGAAAAAGAAGGCTTCTTGAAGGGGTTTCGCTTGATGTTGATAAATCAAGCGGGCTCGGCGTGCTTACGGGGCTTTATGTTAAAAACGATTCGGCGTGCGCGGATTTGGTGCGCGATGCCGCCGACGATGCTTACACACGCCTTGTTTTCCCAAGCATAGAAAGGGAAATCAGAAATGAATTAACCGACCGCGCATGCGAGGATTCCATAAAGGTTTTCTCTAAAAATACGGCTCAGCTTCTTATGCAGCCGCCTGTTAAAGGCAAGGTAACAATCGGGCTTGATCCCGGTTATCGCACGGGCTGCAAGGTTGCCGTTGTGGATGAAAACGGCAAGGTGCTTGACACAGGCGTTATATATTGCGCGCCGCCTCACAATAAAATCAAAGGCTTTGTTAAAAAATACAATGTTAAAATGTTTGCAATCGGAAACGGCACGGCATCACATGAAACAGAGGCTTTTGCCGCCGAGGTTATCAGGGAGCTTGATTGCGGCATTGTTTATATGGTGGTAAGCGAAGCCGGCGCTTCCGTTTATTCGGCTTCAAAGCTTGCGGCAGAGGAGTTTCCGGAATATGATGTTTCTTTGCGCTCGGCGGTTTCAATAGCAAGGCGCTTGCAGGATCCGCTTGCCGAGCTTGTTAAAATAGACCCAAAGGCAATCGGCGTTGGTCAATATCAGCACGATATGCCGCAAAAAGAGCTTTCGGCGGCGTTGGACGGTGTTGTTGAAGATTGCGTAAATTCCGTTGGTGTTGATTTAAATACGGCTTCTCCGTCGCTTTTGCTGCGCGTTTCGGGTGTCTCCTCCGCAATAGCAAAGAATATAACGGCTTACAGAGAGGAAAACGGCTGCTTCACATCGCGCACACAGCTGAAAAAGGTGCCGAAGCTCGGCCCTAAAGCATTTGAGCAGTGCGCGGGCTTTTTAAGAATTTCGGAATCAAAAGAAGTGCTTGATAACACGGCAGTCCACCCGGAATCTTATCCTGCGGCAAAGCAACTGCTTAAAATATGCGGTGTTTCGGAAAGCGATGTTCGCGGAGGTAATATTTCGGCAATCGAATCGGCGGTTGAAACGCAGGGCACAAGCGCTCTTGCCGCCCGGCTCGATATCGGCGAGCCTACGCTGAAGGATATTATATCCGAACTCGGCAAGCCGGGCAGAGACCCGCGCGAGGAATTGCCTCAGCCCATGCTCAGAACGGATGTTATGGGTATTGAGGATTTGAAAGAGGGCATGGAACTTAAGGGCACTGTACGCAATGTTATCGATTTTGGCGCATTTGTTGATGTGGGAGTCCATCAGGATGGGCTTGTGCACATTTCGCAAATAACAAATCGCTATATAAAGCATCCCTCCGATGTGCTCAAGGTGGGCGATATAGTCACCGTTTGGGTGCTTGGGGTTGATGTTGCAAAAAAGCGCATTTCGCTCACTATGAGAAAGCCAAAAGAAAATAACGCATAAAATAAAACCGCAGATTTCGCCAACGCCTAATCTGCGGTTTTCAGTTTGTTCTGTTCTTAAATATTTTGCGCAATAAATTTTTATGTTTAAATTTAGGGCTTTTCGTAATCGGTTTCGGAAAAGGCTCGTTTAAAAACCACGGTAGTTCAATGCCTTCAACGGAAATTGTAAAATATTCACCGTGCTGACCGTTGGGGCTGACAAAGCCGTCGGTTACAATTATTTTCAAAGGCAAATTATCATAAATTTCAATTTCGTTTTGCCCTGCCTTTTCTATGCTCCCGCAGACTGTGTAATCAATATTCATATAGTTTATTTCGCTATCCGTTTCAATACTGATTATTTCATCGGGCTTTGAAATATCAATTCCGAAATCGCTTAAAAAATCGCTCAATTTCGGGAATTTGTTTTTGATTTGCGCATAGTAATTGCGGCAGCAAGAGCAGCCACACAATGAATTTGTTTTATAATATTCTCTTGTTTTTTCTATATCTGCCGCGAAAGTATAATCTTCTTTTTTTATTGTTTCCATATGCTTATTTTATCGGTTTGATTGAAATACTGTAATAAAAACACAAGGCACTTCCGTTTGGAGGCGCCTTGCATTTTGTTATATGCTTATTTCAGCAAGGATTTATACATTTTAATATATTCATTTGCCGATTTGCCCCAGCTCATATCGCAGCGGAGTGCGCGCTCAACGAGGGTGGGCCAATATTCTTTGTTATTATATGCGTCAACCGCTCTGTAAATTGCGCCGAGCATATCATAAGCATCGTATGTTTTAAAGGTGAATCCGTTTCCTTCGCCGTCGCCGCTGTCGGTAACGGAGTCTTTAAGACCGCCTGTTTCACGAACGATCGGCAGCGTGCCGTAGCGCAAAGCCACCATCTGCGAAAGGCCGCACGGTTCGCTCTTGCTCGGCATCAGGAACAGATCCGCGCCGGCATAAATCTTTCTTGCCAAATCGGGCACAAAGCCAAGGCGCAGGCCCACTTTATCGGGATATTTATCGTGCAGTTCCCTGAAATAGCTTTCATATTGCCATTCGCCGGAGCCGAGCACAACATATTGAATATCCTTTTCCCAAAGGCTCTTTTCAAGCACTTCGCGCATAAGGTCAACACCCTTGTGGCCAACAAGCCTTGTTACTATGCCGACAAGCGGGGTATCAGGCCTAACGGCAAGCCCCATCATCTTTTGAAGCTCCTCTTTATTAACCGCTTTTGCGGAAAAATCGTCTGCGTTATAATTTTTCCAAAGCGATTTATCGGTTTCGGGATCGTAGCTTACGGTGTCTATTCCGTTTAAAATTCCGCAAAGCTTCCACGAACGCTGATTGAGAATCGGGTCAAGGCCGTAGGAATACCACGGATCAAGAATTTCTTTTGCATATGTGGG
>OKUE01000423.1_pt1 | contig 10699 bp, 8 predicted proteins | sample 1606511 | NCBI WGS metagenome assembly OKUE01 (sample SAMEA3882505, study PRJEB24775) | human gut metagenome | biome: human-associated habitat; feature: intestine environment; material: feces | place: Netherlands | collected 2009/2010 | reverse complement strand
CAAACTGATGGAAGAAGGCATTAAGAAATCGGCTGCCAAGGATGAGGCTCATTCCAACTATGCCGACCTGATTTATCAGAAGATTATTTACAAGGGCGATTCTGTTTATAAGGACTGGACGCTTGATAAGGCCATAGCTGAGGCTCAGAAGGCATACGAAATCAAGGCTCAGCCTATTTACCGCCATCAGGAAGCGCAGATTAATTTCGTAAAGGGCGAGTATCAGAAAGCTTACGATACTTTCATGGATTTGACCAATACTTCACTTCTCAGCGGCGAACTCTATTTTGAGGCTGCCCAGGCTAAGAAGAATCTCAAGGCTCCAGCCAAGGAGATTGAAGTTTTGCTCGATAGTGCGGTAAGCGTTGGAAACAAGACCGGAATGGTTGCGAATTACTATCTGGCTCGTGCAGAATTTCTGAAAGAGCAGGGTGAATTCCGTCGTGCAATTCAGGATTATAATATGTACGATTCCATTGCCCGTCCTGTTTCGCCAGCCTTCTTCTACACCCGTTACCAATGCGAAACCAAGTTACGCATGTGGCAGCCAGCCCTGCTTGATATTGCCCGCACCTGTTACCTGGCTCCTAAAGAGCCTACATATTTTGCAGAATGGGCAAGTCTTGACTTGCGTGTAAAGCGTTATGATGAAGGAATCAGCGCAGCCACCCATTGCATAGAGTTGGCCCCTGAATATGCTGACGGCTACCTTCTCTTAGGTCTGCTCCAGAAGGAGAAAGGAAATAAGGAAGAGGCCATCAAGAACCTGAAGAAAGCCCAGGAACTCGGCGATTCCCGCGCTGGAGAATATCTCAAGAAAATGAAGTAATTATTTTAGTGATAAGTAAGAAAGTCCGTAGGCATTTTAACAGAACGCCTACGGACTTTCTTTTACATTTTAGTCATGTGGTAACCCAGCATTTTTAGCTCTACGGCTATTCCCATGAGAAACATCTGGTGAAGGGCGGCAACGAAACCACGGAAGGCTTCCTCGCTTCCAGGCTGCAGATTCAGATGAATCAGCTTGCTGTAAGAGCGCGAAGCACATTCTGCCACTACATTCGTAACAGCCTTATGCGCTTCCTCATTCAGCAGCAGAACCTTTTCGCAGATGTAATCATCCATGTGGTCGAAATCTATTCTGTCACGAAGATATTCATAATGATTCTCTACCTTGCTGTAGAGTTCCCAATCCTCATCCCAATACTTGGCAAGCGCCATTCCTACATACATGATCCAACCCAATGAAACCGTAGGATATTTGGCAAACTCGCGAATCGCATCAGGCAGATAACTCTCGCCTACTTTCTGCCACAGCTCTTCCAAATCCGGAGCTTCCGGCAAATGAGCGTCTACCTTATCAATACCCAGCAGATATTGATAAAGATCTTCCTTGAAGACAGCTTCAAAATTCTTTTTCTCTTCCATTTATCTTTTCTTTTTCTAATATTTTTTACTGAACTCTGCAAACCCTGATTCCTATCTGCACCGGATGTTTGTGCATGTAAGTATAAAGCGTCATCGGTTCATCAATCACCTTCTTGTGAATGCTGCTGGCGTTGAGCAGATGCAATCCGTCTTTGTGCCAGGAAGCAATACCGATGTGGGTCGTGTCGAGACCCTTCTTGTTGGTAATGATGGCGATAATGTCACCATCATGAATAGCGTTGCGGAAAACTGCCGTGTTGGCAATCTTGCCCTTCGGAACATAACGGTAACGCTTGCCGTTCACACTCTGTTCCAGTTTTCTGATTCCCGATTTCCATTCCGGATGAGCCTTAAGCATCTTATAGCTCGAAACATGCGTACTCATCCAGTTGATGTTCACGGTCTGAACGGCCGAGAAAGGAGGATTGGGTGCAATATTCTTCACGATTCCCTCGCGCTCGTTTGCATCCATCCAAATCGTGAAATAATGCTGGCGCTTCACATAGGAAACCTCTCCGCTCACATAACGCACATTCCGGAGATATTCACAGAAAGCCGAGAAAGAAGTCTCATTCTTCTTGGCGCATAGGGTGAGCGCCGTTACCATCTCTACGTATGTGGTGCAGTCCAGCTCACGGGTGTTCACGATGAGCACCTCTTCCTTCGTCCGGTCCAGCGTGCCGCCCACATAAGGAACGCCCGCCATCTGCTTGCCGAACCAGAGCATCCAACTGGCTGGTTTCTTCTTCATCGCCCTTGCCTGCTGCAGCAGTCCTACAATCCGCAGACTGTCCTGCCGCTGATAAACCACATTCACCCTGGCTTCTCCCGGAACAGCCAGTACGCAAGCCAGCACGACAGCTGCCATTTTCGTAAATATTTTCATCTCTTCTCTTTTTATATGTTAATGATGACGTTTCCTGCCGAAGTTCACACCCACATAAATATTGAGTGAGCCAAACGAATTGTTGGTAGAAAACTGTTTTTTCTTATAGTTGTAGGAATGGATGATGGTGCTGGCGCCCGCGTACCAATGCGTGTTGTTCCACACAATACCGAAGCGGCCTATTCCATCCAGGTTCACATTCTTGAAACTGAAGTTGGTAATGTCCAGATGTTCCCTTTCATTATCCGATTTCGAGCTGTTGTAAGCCACACCTACCGAGAGTGAAGCGTTGAAGAGCCAGTTCTTGGCGAAAACCCAGTTGTAAGCATAGCCGCAGGTTACATTCACATCGCTGTATTTCACCTTGCTGAACATCAGCGAACTGTCTATCTTGGCTTCCGGAGTTCCCCCGTTTGTCAGATTTTTATTCAGCTTTTCATCTACAAGATTGGTCAGTTTATCCCAGTTCACCTCCAGTTCATGCTCCGTGTAACCGATTCCCAGAAGCATGGAACCGGCACTTCTCCGCTGCACCGTACTCTGCGAATAGGCGGCAGGATAAGAGAAGCGGCGATGGTTGAAGATGTAATAAAGATTGAATCCCTTGATGCTCGATTTGAAACCGTCGAAAGGAGCCTTGCGGATAGGGGCACAATCGATGTGCTCACCCAGATTCATCCGCTGAACATGATAGTCATTTCCCGTCTGGCGCCAGAACAGATCTATTCCCAGCAGACTGCTGTAGAGGCTCAGGTCAAACTCCTTTTTATTAGTGTGGTTATTCCTGAAATTAATGTGCTTCAGGTCGAACGTATAACCCAGAAACACCCATCGCCAGCCCAGATAAGGCCCCAGGCGGTAAGAAGGATCAGGCGAGAAGGAAATGCTCTGTCCTTCGCTGTTTCTGAGCGTATATTCCTCGTAGGTATTGGTGTTCTGCAGCATCACCGTATAATTGTAGTGCTGGTCTTCGATATAAGAAGAATCCGTACTGTTGAATTCTCTGAAGAACCGGGTGAACACATCTCCCACCTGATGGAAGAAGGTTTTGCGATGGCGCTCTTTCACGAGGCTGTCCTGGGAATTGGACATGAACATCGTCTTGTTGAAGAGCGTTCCCAGCATGGTAGAATCCACGGGCTCCCCTGCCCTTGCCGAAGTGCAGGCAAGAGAACAGATAAATCCTACTATACAGAAACATCTCTTCATAACTTACGCTCTAATCCTGATGATGATTTTGTAAAAAATCAGTTCTTCCACAATACTCGGTCCAGCACCCAGTTGACAGCCGTAGCCGAAACGCTGGTGCAGTCGCATTTTCCTATTCCCTGCAGATGCTGAATCACACTCTTGATGAGCGGCAGCTGCACATAAGGCGGATTCGGAACAGTAATCAAGTTCTTTCCTTCGCTCGTAATCACTTCTATCGGCTGGTAAGTGAACACCGAGAATGAGAGCGAACCTTTCTCGCCAATCACCTCGATGCAGTCTTCCTTCGCACTCTCATGTCCCACGAAGCACCAGCTTCCGCTGCCCGGAATTCCACTCTCAAAGAAGAAGCACGCCGAGAGCGTATCTTCAGCCTGATAAAGATGCGCTCTGTTGGCAGGATAGCCGTGCGCACGGGTAATCACACCAAACAGATTCTGGAGCAAATCTATCTGATGAGGAGCCAGGTCGTAGAAATAGCCGCCGCCCGCAATATCCGGCTGCAGTCGCCAAGGCATTTCCTTGCCGCTCTGAAAGTCGAGATCGCGCGGAGGAACCGAGAAGCGCACCTGAACATTCACCACGTTACCGATGGTTCCGCTCTCGATAATCTCCTTTACCTTCTGGAAGTAAGGAAGATAACGGCGATAGTAAGCTACAAAGCAGGGAACACCCGTCTGCTCGCTGATGCGGTTGATGCGGATGCAGTCGTTGTAGCTCGCTGCCAGCGGTTTCTCTATGTAGCAGGGTTTGCCCGCACGCATCGCCATGATGGCGAAGGTGGCGTGAGAAGAAGGTGGCGTGGCGATGTAAACAGCATTCACATCGGGATCTTCTATCAATTCCGATGCATCCGTGTACCATTTGCGCACATGATGGCGCTCAGCATAGCTGCGTGCCTTGTTCTCGCTTCGGCTCATCACAGCCACCACCTGCGAACCCTCCACTTCGTTGAAAGCCGGTCCGCTTTTCTTTTCGGTTACTTCTCCGCAGCCGATAAATCCCCAATTAATCTGTTTCATTCTCTGTTGGTTTATTCTCTCCCGAAAGATTATTCTCCGGCGAGCGATTTGTTGATTTCGTCAATATAGTCGAGCACCTCGTCGCGTCCCATCTTCTTTTCACTACTGGTAATGAAATAAGGTGGAAGTGCTTCCCAGCGGTCTTCTAGCGCATGCATCCATTTCTCCGCATTCATGCGAGCCTTGACCGGACCCAACTTGTCGGCCTTGGTAAAGACGATGCAGAAAGGAACGCCGCTCTCGCCCAGCCAGTCTACAAACTCGCGGTCTATCTTCTGCTGGTCGTGGCGCACGTCGATGAGCACAAAGACATTAGCCAACTGCTGGCGCTGCAGAATATAACTGCTTATCATTTGTTCCAGCTGCTTCTGTACGGTCTTCGAACGCTTGGCGAAACCATAGCCAGGAAGGTCAACCAGATACCATTCGTTGTTGATGATGAAGTGGTTGATAAGCAGCGTCTTACCCGGTGTGGCTGAAGTCTTAGCCAAACCCTTGTGGTTGCAGAGCATATTGATGAGGCTCGATTTTCCCACATTACTTCTGCCGATGAAAGCATATTCAGCCTTCGTATCTTTCGGACACATGCTCACTCGTGGAGCCGATATTGTAAATTCTGATTTCTTAATTTCCATTCTTTCTATTTTCTTTTATAAATGTTTATTATTAACGGCCGCACATCAACTAATCATAAAGTTCAATGTTCAACGCTCAAAGTTCTAAGTCTAGAGCATTTCAGCCAGTTCCAGCCATCTCATTTCCTTCTCATCAAGTTCATCCTTGATTTCAGGCAGGCGTTTGCTTTTCTCCGTCAGTTCCTCAACCGATAGATTTCCGCTGCAGAGTTCCTCTTCCAGCTTCTTCTGTTCCTCGGTCAGCGCATCTATTTCCTGGGTCAGCTGCTCATATTCGCGCTTCTCCTTGTAGCTCATCTTGCGCTTGTTCTCAAAATTGGCGTCGCGCTTGGCCGTGCCAGCTCCGTCGCTTTCTGCTGTTGCATTTCCGCTCTTTGCCGGTTTCGCCTGTTCCGCCTCGTCCTTCGCCTGCATCCGGCTCCATTCCCTGTACTGCGTATAGTTGCCTGGGAAATCCTGTATTTCGCCTTCGCCCTTGAAAACCAGCAGATGGTCTACTACCTTGTCCATGAAATAGCGGTCGTGGCTCACCACGATGACGCAACCCGCAAAATCCTGAAGATATTCTTCCAGTACCTGCAGCGTCTGGATGTCGAGGTCGTTGGTAGGCTCGTCCAGCACCAGAAAGTTCGGATTCCTCATCAGCACCGTACAGAGGTAAAGCTTGCGCTTCTCGCCGCCGCTCAGCTTGTAAACGTAGTTGTGCTGCTCCTCGGGCGTAAAGAGGAAGAACTGCAGAAACTGCGAAGCCGTCATGTGCTTGCCGCCGCCCAGATCTATGTAATCGGCAATCTCCGTAATCACGTCAATCACCTTCTGGTCTTCACGGAATTTCAGTCCCTCCTGCGAGAAATAGCCGAAGCGAACCGTCTCGCCGATGTCAAACTTGCCACTGTCGGGCTGAACCTCGCCCAGCAGCATCTTGATGAAGGTCGATTTTCCCGTTCCGTTATTACCCACAATACCCATCTTCTCGAAGCGGGCAAAGTTGTAGTAGAAGTTGTCGAGAATCACCTTCTTCTGTCCCCTGTCGTCGAAAGCCTTACTCACATACTGGCATTCAAAAATCTTCGAACCTATATAAATGGTAGAAGCCTTCAGCCTTACCTGTCGGTCTTCTATGCGCTGTTTTGCCACCTTCTCCAGCTCGTAGAAAGCATCCTCGCGGTATTTCGCCTTGTGTCCGCGCGCCTGAGGCTGGCGGCGCATCCAGTCGAGTTCCCTGCGGTAGAGATTCTTCGAGTGCTGAATTTCGGCTCTCAGATTGTCCATTCTCTCCTGCCTCTTCTCCAGATAATAGGCATAATTGCCGCGGTAGGTGTAGATGGTGCGGTCGTCGAGTTCCAGAATCGTATTGCACACCTTGTCCAGGAAGAATCGGTCGTGCGTAACCATGAAGATGGTCTTGTTGCCGCGGTTCAGATAACCCTCCAGCCACTCTATCATCTCCAGGTCCAGATGGTTGGTCGGCTCGTCCAGCATCAGGAAGTCGGGTTCCGTAATCAGCACATTCGCCAGCGCCACTCGCTTCTGCTGTCCGCCGCTGAGCTGTCCCATCGGCTGTTCCAGGTTGGTAATGTGCAGCTGGGTGAGAATCTGTTTCGCCTTCAGCACCTTCTCCGGATCCTCCTCATGATTGAAGCACGCCTGCAGCACACTTTCCTCCGGATCAAACTGCGGCGACTGCTCCAGATAGCCCACCTTCAAGTCGCGTCGGTAGATGATGTCTCCGCTCTCGTGTCCCTCTTTATCCATCAGCACCGACATGAGCGTAGACTTTCCCGTGCCGTTTCTCGCCACGAGTCCCACTTTCTGTCCTTCAGCGATAGAGAAGGAAATATTATCAAAAAGAACCTGTGCACCAAAGCGTTTGGTGAGGTTTTGAACGTCTAAATAGGGTATTTGACTAGCCATTTTTATTTTTTTTGTGCAAAGATAGGCAAAATATTTGGCAGAAACAAATTTTTTAATTATCTTTGCACACGAATTTATCAATCAATACCGTGTTTCCATTCAGAAACGCGACATTTCAGAAAGAAAATCATTAATATACAATATATAATATATGTATAGCAAAGAAGAATTACAAGCAAAGAGTGTCGTTCAGTTGAAGGACATTGCCAAGGAACTGGGAGTCAAGGTAAAGAAGAGCGATAACAAGGGAACAATCGTCTACGCCATTCTCGACGCCCAGGCAGAACAGCCAGCTCCTGAAGCAGCCCCTAAGCGCAAGCGCACCCGCATTGCAACCAAGAAAGAAGACCGTGTTTATTCCGTACACGGTAATGAAGGAGAGAATTTCGACGTGCAGAAGAACCAGGTATTGGGTCCTAACGGCGGCGAGACTGCTCCTCAGGCTATGAGCGAAACTGCCCCAGCCCCAGCGGTTGAGGAAGAAATCCAGTTCAGCCCGGCAGAGCAGAGTTTACAATCAGCTGCCCAGAAGCAGACTCTAAACCAATCAGGCGAAGACATCGAGGCTCAGGTACTTGCCAACTTCCCGAAACACCGCGGCAGAAGAAGCAAGGCTGAACTCGAAGCCATTGCAGAAGCCAGAGCAGCTGCCATCAGAAAGCATCAGGCGGTAAAAGCCGAGCTAGAAGCGCAGATGGCGAAAGATGCACAGGAGACGGCTAACCAGCAGGCTGCTACTGAGGCAGAACAGCCGGAAGAGGCAACAGCCGATAACCAGCAGACTGCTCCTGAGCAAGTTGCCGTTCCGGAAGAGCAGTTCTCTGCCGGAAACGCTGAGAGCGCTAACATCAGCGGTGATTTGCAGGCGATGCTCCAGGCTAAGATGAATGCACAGAACGCAGCAGCTCCGGCTCCGGCAGCAACTCCGGCTCCAGCTGAGGAGGCAAAGGAAGAAGCTACTGAAAAAACTGCAACCGATAAGAAACAGGAGTCAGCTCCTATCCACTATACTGAAGGTATGAAGGTAGAACTCGATGCAGACGGAACCTGGAAGGGTGATCCGGGCGACGGAACCGATTTCATCCCGGTAGTCGACATTCCTATCGAAGACCAGGCTGCCATTCCTACTGTCGACATCTTCGACCGTCCTACCACTCCACAGACTTCTCACCAGCACACACCTGCTGCTGCCCCTGCAGCCAAGAACAAGCAGGAAGCACCAGCCTACGATTTCAGCAATCTCGTGAAATCCAACGGTGTGCTCGAAGTGATTTCAGAGGGCTACGGATTCCTGCGCAGCAGCGATTACAATTATCTTTCTTCACCTGACGATGTTTATGTAGCATCCAGCTTCGTCAAGAAGTTCGGTCTGAAGACTGGCGATGTCATCGAGTGCAAGGTGCGTCCGCCTCACGAGGGCGAGAAATACTTCCCGCTCACCAGCATCATCAAGATCAATGGCCGTGACCCGTCAGAGGTTCGTGACCGTGTTCCTTTCGAGCACCTCACCCCACTCTTCCCTGATGAGAAGTTCAATCTCTGTGGCGACCGCCGCACCACCAATCTCAGCACCCGCATCGTAGACCTCTTCTCGCCAATCGGTAAGGGTCAGCGTGCGCTCATCGTGGCTCAGCCTAAGACCGGTAAGACCATCCTCATGAAGGATATTGCCAACGCCATCGCAGCCAACCATCCTGAGGCTTACCTCATGATGCTGCTCATCGACGAGCGTCCTGAGGAGGTTACCGACATGGCCCGCACCGTGAATGCAGAGGTTATCGCCTCTACCTTCGACGAGCCAGCAGAGCGCCATGTCAAGATTGCCGGAATCGTGCTCGAGAAGGCTAAGAGAATGGTAGAATGCGGACACGATGTTGTCATCTTCCTCGATTCTATCACCCGTCTCGCCCGTGCCTACAACACCACAGCTCCTGCATCTGGTAAGGTGCTTACCGGTGGTGTAGATGCAAACGCCCTCCAGAAGCCTAAGCGTTTCTTCGGTGCTGCGCGTAACATCGAAGGCGGCGGTTCGCTCACCATCATCGCTACTGCCCTCATCGATACAGGTAGTAAGATGGATGAAGTCATCTTCGAGGAGTTCAAGGGAACCGGTAACATGGAGTTGCAGCTCGACCGCTCACTCAGCAACAAGCGCATCTTCCCTGCTGTCAACCTCATTTCTTCGTCTACCCGTCGCGACGATCTGCTGCAGGACAAGACAACGCTCGACCGCATGTGGATTCTGCGCAAGTATCTGTCCGACATGAATTCTATCGAGGCGATGAGCACCATCCACAAGAATATGCAGCATACTCGCAACAACGACGAGTTCCTGCTCTCTATGAATTCATAACCCCTCATCCGGGTTTAACCATATCTGAATATCCGGCAAAAGGCTCCGTTCATCGGCAGTCTTTACTAGATATAAAAGAAGAGAGATTTGAAAGAGAAGGGCAAGTTCCATTTCCGGGATTTGCCCTTCGTGCTTTTTTACTGTTTAAAATCATTAAAAAAATATTCCATTTCATTTTTTATTCGTATCTTTGCTAATCTTAAACACAGAGGGGCGCAAAGCCCTGATATAAATAATGTATAACTTAAAATCAAAAGAACCATGAGCAAATATTTTGCAGAATCAGAATTGATTATCAATGAAGACGGAAGCTGCTTCCACCTTCATCTTCGCCCGGAACAAGTGGCTGATAAAGTAATCCTCGTTGGCGACCCAGGTCGCGTAGCCCTCGTAGCCTCCCATTTCGATGAGAAGGAATGCGAAGTTTCAAGTCGGGAATTCCACGCCATCACCGGCACATATAAAGGCAAGCGAATCACTGTGCAGAGCACCGGAATAGGATGCGATAATATCGATATCGTAGTCAACGAGCTCGATGCGCTGAAGAACATCGATTTCAAAACCCGCACCGAGAAACCTGAGCACACCACGCTCACACTCGTGCGCATCGGAACCTGCGGCGGCCTGCAGCTCAACTGCCCTGCCGGAACCTTCGTAGCCTCGCAGAAGAGCATCGGTTTCGACGGACTCATCAACTTCTATGCCCGTCGCAACGAAATCTGCGACCTCGAAACAGAGGCAGAATTCAGGCGCCAGGTAAAATGGAACGACCAGATTGGCAACCCATACTGTGTAGACAACAATCCGGAACTGCTCAACCAGATAGCCGGCGATGATATGGTACGCGGAATCACCATAGCCTGTGGCGGTTTCTACGGACCTCAGGGCCGCGAACTCCGTGCCCCACTTGCCGACCCGGAACTTAATCAGAAGATTGAAGCATTCGAGTATAACGGTCTGCGCGTCAACAACTTCGAGATGGAGAGTTCAGCCCTCGCCGGTCTTTCCCTTCTCCTCGGTCATAAGGCATTAACCTGCTGCATGGTCATCGCCAACCGCCGTGCCCTCAGCGCCAACACCGGCTACAAGAGCACCATCGACAATCTCATCAAGGTTGTATTAGATAGAATTTAAACAATAAAAAAATGAATCAAGAAGAATGTATCTGCGCCCTGGCAACCCCAGCCGGCGGTGCTATCGGAATTATCCGACTCAGTGGCTCCGACGCCATTACCCTCACCGACAAAATCTT
>OKUE01000399.1_pt1 | contig 11067 bp, 6 predicted proteins | sample 1606511 | NCBI WGS metagenome assembly OKUE01 (sample SAMEA3882505, study PRJEB24775) | human gut metagenome | biome: human-associated habitat; feature: intestine environment; material: feces | place: Netherlands | collected 2009/2010 | reverse complement strand
ACTTCAACGAGTATACCTGTCATGCCTTGCGTGCGCGCGTATCCTTATATATGCACAAGTACGATGATGCCATCAAGTATGCATCCAAGGTAATCGGCAGCAAGTTCTATACCCTGGAGAAGGCTTCTTCCAATACCTATTCCAACCAGGTGAAGGATTACAAGTACATCTGGACCTACGGTGATTCACGCGAGGCTATCTGGAAGGTAGGCTTCACGGTGAACAGCTATGGTGGTGCCCTGGGTACCATCTTCGATAACTACAACTACGTAAGTTATCGTCCGGACTACGTGCCTGAGACCTGGGTCATCAATTCTTTCGATAGCAACGACCTCCGTGCCGAAGCCATCTTCACTACCCGTACAACAGGTTATGAGCATGGTTTGCAGTGGCCTTTGTTGAGTAAGTATTTCGGCGATGCCACTTTCTTGAGCAACAACATCCTTCACGTTCACCAGCCAATGGTGTTCCGCCTTGCCGAGCAGTATCTGATCCGTGCTGAGGCTTATGCGATGAAGAAGGACTATACCAAGGCAGGTAAGGACATCTCAACCCTGCGCAGCGCCCGTTACTCTTCTTACGGCGGCAACACCGCATTGAGCGAGAGCAACGCCTTGAGCGTTATCGAGTCGGAGCGAGTAAAGGAACTCTATATGGAAGGCTTCCGCCTGAACGACCTCAAGCGCTGGCACAAGGGATTCGCCCGAAAGGTGAGCGACCAGCCTGCTGCCAACTTCGTACAGAGCAGCCTGAAGGTAGAAAAGGATGACCCACTCTTCGTATGGCCTATCCCACAGCATGAGCTGGAGGCACCGGGTTCGGAGATTGAGCCTAATGAAAGTAACAAATAAAATAAGGAGACGATCATGAAGAAAATAATGATGGGATGTTTGGCAGCCGTAGCTGCACTCATCGCTCTTGTGAGTTGTTCACAGGATTATACCACTTATGCTGGTCCAAGTCATATCATGTTCTCTGATACGCTCTATCAGTATGCCGTGCAGGAAACCAACGAGGTTTTCAATGTTCCTGTTTCGGCTACCGAGAAGGTTGATTACGACCGCACCTTCGGCGTGGAGGTTGTAGATAAGCAGAGCAATGCCATCGAGGGACAGCACTATCGCATCCTCAACAACACCGTTACAATCAAGGCGGGCGAGATGGTAGGAAACGTGCAGGTGCAGGGTATCTATGAGAATATCGGAAAGACCGACTCTCTGGGCTTCACCCTGAAACTGGTGATTCCGGAGAAGTATAACTGGACAGAACTCTACAAGGATTACACCCACGTGGTGATGCAGAAGTCTTGTCCTTTCGATATCCACAACTTCTCTGGCTGGTGCATGGTAACCTCTACCTTCTACAACCAGTACTTGAACAACGTAACCAACCGTCTGATCAAGACCGAGGTAGTGGAAGGCGAGGAGAACACGGTTCTGCTGAAGGATGTCTATTACAAGGGCTACAACCTGAAGTTGAAGTTCAATACCGATAACATCCTGGAGCCAAAGGTAGAGATGGACGATCAGATAGCCGGCGAGACCGGTGAGGCGTTCGGCACCATCTATGGAGATGGCAAGTTGCGCATCAGCCAGCCATCTTTCTACACCTCTTATTATAATACCTGCCAGAACTATGTATTGCAGTATGTCACCATGAGTGTTGACAACAAGGATGGTTCATCCTTCGGCACCGTGGGCACCTTCATCACCATGTATGAATGGATCAGCGATGCAGAGGCAGAGAAATTAAAAGAACAAGGATATTAAAAACAGAATAAAGTAAAATGAAAACATTGATTTCAAAATATTGGCTCGTACTCATGGCGCTGGTTTCAGTGACCCTGTTCACAGCTTGTTCCAGCGATGACGACGATGCCGTAAACCCTGTGTTCCCACAGGTACAGACTATCGCAGGTGCAGCTGGCGACGAACTGGACTTCACCTTCGATGCCAACGAGAACTGGAGCCTCGCTTCTTCTGCCATCTGGTGTAAGCTGGCACAGGGCGAGAATGCTGATGCCTTCGTGCTCAATGGCACAGCAGGCAAGCAGACCATCAAGGTAAAGATTACGGCAGATGATGCCAGCAAGGATATGAGCGTGGCTCAGCTCTTCCTGACCATGGGTGGTCAGAAGGTTGCCATCGCTGAGGTAAAGCGTTCGGCTGCCGGCTACGAGCTCAAGGTTTACGATGAGTTGGGCAACGATATCACCGAGACAGGTATCATCGTTGGTTACAAGGATATCGCAGGTCAGCCTATCTACAACAAGTTCTCTGTCAAGGCTAACTATCGTTTTGCTGTTACCAACACTCCTGCCTGGGTAGAGTTGGAAGGCGGCTTCCTGGTAGGTACACCTAACCAGCCAGCCGTAGGCGGTGCAGCCTTCAAGGAGAACCAGGGCGTGAGCGCCAAGTATGCCATTGCCAAGGATGCCAACTACACCGTTACCTTCTCTTCTGAGGATGGCAAGGCTGCCGTTACCGTACCGGTTATCTACAATGGTATGACCACCAACACCATGGATGTTACATATCCTACCGCTTCACAGTGGGCTGTATGGAATGTATCTCTGGATGGCAAGGTATTCACCCAGAACGGTTCAAGTCTGAATGGCGAGACCACCAACGCGTTTACTTTCCACAACTTCGTTCCTTTCACCCTCAAGACCTTTGGTGATGCTTATCAGCTGGTAGTCTTCGAGAACAAGGAGAATGGTTTGTTCGAGGATGCTTCCGGTGCTGTTCAGTTGCAGGGTGAGAAGGGTGATGTGAAGCTCACAGTTGCTCCATTGGGTAGCGGAAGCCGTGAGTTCCTGGTCTATGCTTTGCCACAGAGCGTGTTCGAGAGTCTGGAGAATGGACTCGACGGAATGCTGGAGGATGACTTCATGACCGTGAAGAGTGATTACGACCGTTACTTCCTGATGGACATCGTACAGAAGGAGGACAAGAAGGGCGAGTCAGCTGTTACTGCTCCTATCGTAACCAGCATGGGTATGGAGGCAGATTGCGCCTTGACAAGCAATGACGACTATAAGATGTATGCCGAGGGCTTCTTCAGCTATACTGGCAACGAGGTATTTGAGTCAACTGTTTATGGTGGCTATGTAGCCATCTATCCACAGATCGACGGATGGAATCCTGGTGATGGTGCCTCTGTAGTGATTTATGATGGTACAGGCAACAAGATGGATACCTACGAGGTAGGACAGGACGAGAAGGGCATCTATGTAGGAATGAACGTAGATGGACTCGCATTCCCTATCTTCGCAGGATTCAATGATGCCCAGGGCGCTTGCAAGCGTGTAGTCTTTATCAATAATATGGGATTTAGAAGCAAGAGAAAGTAATGAAGAAATTCAAAAGATATAGCAAGGCATTCCTGTTGCTCCTGGTTGCAATGATGACCCTGGTAGTGACAAGCTGCTCCGACGATAACACCGAGGGCTGGGACGGCACATACGGTTATGTGCAGTTCATGCTCTCCAAGAAGGTTTCGTCGAGAGCCACCCGTGCTGCTGCCATCGATAAGCTTGAGAAGCTCGGCGATGCCAAGAAGATCAAGGTGGTGATGGAGCATGACGGTACAACCGTATCGCAGACATTGTCGCTCAATGCCTACAATGCCGAGAATGCGGAGTATGGATTGAGAAGTGATAAGCTGCAGCTGGCATCAGGTTCTTACACCATCATCGGTTTCTATCTCTATGATGCCGTAGATGAGGAACTGCTTGCCTCTTCTGCAGGCGAGACCTTCACCGTTGTGGGAGGCGGCTTGACCAAGCAGGACCTGATGGTGGAGACCGTAGAGCGTGGTAAGGTGCAGTTCGACCTCATCAAGCAGTGGGAGAAGACCCGTGCCGGAAAACAGGAGTATCTCTTCTCCAGCATCCGCATGATTGATGTGAGCGTAACCAACCTCTTCACCCGTGAAACCTTCACCTTCGCCAACCTGAAGGTGAAATACAAGGAGGGAAGCAAGGAGAATCAGAATCCGGACAACGAAGACGATAAGTATATGGATGTGGCTACTGCCCATTGCGATTCTACCGTATGGCTCCCGGCTGGTACCTATCAGGTTACCTCTTATACTACATACGGCAAGACCGGTGCGGTGAAGACTACCTACGAGACTCAGCCGGTAAAGGGCGAGGCTTTCGTGGTAACCGACAACAAGCTTACAGACAATGCACAGGTGCCTATCCTCCTCTCTGAGACCAAGGAATACATCAAGGACTACAAGGCGTTGAAGGCTATCTGGGAATCTCTGCAGGGCAAGGACTGGAGCTTCTATGGTGATGCTACCTTCCACGGTGCTAACTGGAACTTCAACAAGGAACTCGATATGTGGGGTGAGCAGCCTGGCGTTACGCTTAACAGCAATGGCCGCGTCATCGGTCTGGTCATCGCCGGCTTCGGTGCCAAGGGTATCGTGCCTGATGCCATCGGTCAGCTGACTGAACTCCAGGTGTTGAACTTCGGTTCGCACGACGAGAAGATTGGTGCCAACCTCTTCTCCGACTACGATGCCAGCAAGTTGAGTGCCGCTCATAAGATGGCAATGCGTCATGATTATGAGAACAAGTTCCTGAAGTATGACCCACGTGCCCACATGTCGGAGATGATCGTGGAGAGTTTCAACTCTGATAGCAAGAATGCCAAGAACTTCATCAAGAAGGATTCCAGAATCCAGCTGAAGGATGCTCAGATTGGTTTGACCACCAACAAGATTACAGGTATCTCGAAGGCAATCTATCGCCTGACCAAGATGCAGCAGTTCTATATCGGTAACTCACCAATCACTGCGGATGAGGTTTGTACCAAGTTCTACGATGATGAGAATTCAGAGTACCATCGCTTTGCCGAGGAATATACCGAGGAGGCATGGGACAAGATGACTACTCTCACCGACCTGGAGCTTTACAACTGTCCTAAGCTGACCCGCCTGCCGGATGTGTACTACAACCTGCCGAATATCCAGGCGTTCAACCTGGCACGTAACAAGGGTATCAAGGCAGCGCAGCTGCGTGACGACTGGGAGCAGATAGCAACCAGCAAGATAGGTAAGACCCTGCAGATTCTCTACCTGAGCTACAACAACCTGGAAGAGTTCCCTGCTACATGGGCACTCCGCAACATGGTGAAGCTGGGCTTGCTCGACCTTGCCAACAACAATATCAAGAAGGTGCATCCATTCACCAGGGAGGTTATGCTTTCATCACTCTATCTCAACAATAACCAGATAGAGGAGATTCCTGCCGACCTGTGCGGTTTCTCTGAGAATACCGAGAGTCTGAACTTCTCTTATAACAAGTTGAAGAAGATTCCGAACATCTTCGATGCAAGTTCTGTACACGTGATGGGTTCTGTAGATTTCTCCAACAATGAGATTTCTGGTGTGGATGGCGCAGGCGGTTACAAGGGTATCAATGCCTCAACCGTATCGCTTGCCAACAACAAGTTCAGCAAGTTCCCTTCAGAGCTGATTGCTGCCGGTTCGCCAATCATTACCCTCGATCTGAGCGGCAACCAGATGACCAGCATCCCTAAGGGTTCCATCAAGGGTAAGTATGCTTATCTCTTGCAGGTGATGGACTTCCGCTTCAACAAGTTGACAGCTCTCTCTAACGACTTCTTGAGTGATAACATGCCATACATCACCAACATCGACCTGAGCTACAACTGCTTCAGCGAGGTTCCTACCCAGCCATTGAACAGTGCCAACCTGCGTGCGTTCGGTATCAACCATCAGCGTGATGCCCAGGGCAACCGTCCTCTCCGCACATGGCCAACAGGTATCACCAAGTGCCCAAGCCTGATTCAGTTCCAGATTGGTTCCAACGATATCCGTAAGGTGGATGAGACATTGACCTCTCACATGTATATCCTGAACATCTCAGACAACCCTAACATCTCTATCGATGTAACCAGTGTCTGCGCATACATCAAGGCAGGTATGTACAAGTTGTTCTATGACAAGACCCAGGACATCCGTGGCTGCGATGCATTGGATCTCGAAAATTAAACTATAAGGAAGTAAGATAATATGAAATATATTAAGAAACTTACATGGCTCCTCGTTCTCGGTGCCGGTCTGATGACCGCATCCTGCAGCGACAATGATGATGTGGAAATCCCTGGTGGACTCGCCATCGACAAGGAGCAGATAGAAATAGGAGCTGAGGGCGGAAGCGAACAGCTCGCCATTGCTGCCTCTCAGAACTGGGTGAGCAGCGTGGTTGAGCCTTGGCTGATGCTGACTCCTGCCAACGGTGTGGGTTCTACCACTGCTACGGTAATCGTAGATTCTACCTTGATCAATGGCCGTCGTACCACCGACATCGCCTTCATCGGCGATAACGGCCAGCGCCGTACCGTCTCGGTCGTGCAGTTTGGTTATGGCAAGCAGATTGATATCAAGGACCCTGTTGTGGAAATCGATAACTCTGGCTCATACGATGAGCGTGCTTTCGAAAGTCTGATTTCTGCCAATGTGGAATGCAAGATCGGAAGCATCGAGTATTCCTTCGAGGGCGATATGACGGATGCCGAGAAGGCGGAGAACGAAGGTGAGCGTGAAGGATGGCTCCTGAACGCTAAGAACGAGGATAAGCTGACCTGTACCAACTTGGGTATCGTGCTCGACCGCAAGGCGCGTCCTCGCAGCGTGAAGTTCAAGTTCCGTTGGAATATGAACATCGTTCCTGCTGTACGTGTGGCTAAGGTTCATCTCGTTCCTGTGAATGCAGATGATGAGCTGGTGGATGCTGACGGCAACAAGACGAATGATGTGATCCTTACCGTTCGCCAGGCTGCGGCTCCGAAGATTGAGGATACCCGTGCCGGAGATTCCCTCTCGGTCATCATGATCAACCAGAAGCTCAACAGCATGGCTACTTACGATACAAGCGACAACATGCGCAACTGGAGCAGCGTAACCCTCTGGGAGGCTACCGATGCCTTCGTGAAGCAGCACCCTGAGGCTGTGGGACGTGTGCGCAGCGTGAAGTTCAGCATGCTGAATCTCAAGCCGGGCGAGACTCTTCCTAAGGAGGTGAAGAACCTGAAGTACCTGGAGAGCTTCTCTGTGGCAAGTAATGACAATAACCAGCTTCGAGAGATGCAACTCGGCGAGGATATCTGCGAGCTGGCTTATCTCAAGCATCTTACCGTACAGGCGTTCGGACTGGTTAAGTTGCCTGCGGGCTTTAAGAAGTTGGGTAAGTCGCTGGAGAGCCTCAATCTGGTAAGTAACAACTTCAACAGATTGTCGGATATCACCAAGGTGGTGAATGCCCAGAACTTCCCTCACCTCACGGAGCTGATTCTCTATGCCCAGCGCCGTTCCGATGTCTGCATCAATATGAGCGGCTTGAACAAGAATAGCGACGGCAACTATATCTACAATACTTATCCTATCGGTATGTATGGTAATATCAGCAGCGAATATTCTGAGCGCCAGGCATTCCTCTCGCTTCTTACCTGGGACAACCTGAGAGCCCTGGAGCTTTCTTACTGTTTCCTGGAGGGTGAACTTCCTACCGATGAGGAGATGGACGAGGCCTTGGAGGCTGCCGGAAAGCCTACACGCTATACGGCTGCCGACTTCTCTACCAACAAGGCAGAATGGCAGGATAAGCTAGTGGGTGATACCTGCAAGTGGTTGCTCTCTAAGTGGAACAACCCTGTAACCTGCAAGCAGAAGGATGGCACCATCGTTTACAAGAATGTCTATCCGATGTCTGTGCCACGTGTGTTGCCTAAGTGCCGCTCTCTGGCGCTCAACCTCAACTTCTTCACGGGTGCGGTGCCTAAGTGGATTCTGTTCCACCCTCGCATGGTGCTGTGGAGCCCTGCCACCATGGTATTCAACCAGACGGAGCGTGGTTTCAACACAGAAGGTAAGGCTGCCGGATTCTCCAACATGGCTGAGGATACCTATAGCGCAGAGTACTACTATGGTTCTAAGGATCCAGGTTCCAAGTGGGAAGTGAAAGGCGTAGCTTATCCATTGTACTACCGTGCCTACGTGGCTGCCGGAGATGAATCTGGCGAAGAGGCACTTGCCAAGTACAAGAGAAGTAGAAAAGTAAGTAGATAATTAATATAGAAGCAAACAATGAAGAAAAAGTTTTTCTATATAGCAATGGTCGCTTTGGTATTGACAGGCTGTTCTGACAGCCTGTCAACCATCGACTCTTCTGAGGGCAAGGCAGACATCACCATCCCTTCTGATGCAGAGGCTGGTGAGTTGCTCATCAAGTTTGCCCCAGAGATGAGCAGCATTCTTGACCAGGCGCAAATGAGCAAGACTCGTTCTGGCAAGGCTACCCGTTCGGGTATTCCTTCTACCGACGAGGTGCTCGACATCCTGGGAAGCTACAGCTTCGAGCGTGTCTTCCCTGTTGATGCAAACACCGAGGCTAGAACCCGTGAGGCGGGACTCCACCTCTGGTACACCGTGAAGTTTGACAAGAGCACCGACCTGAAGGCTGCCGCTGAGCGCCTGAAGCAGTTGGGCGAAGTTACCAAGGTGCAGACCAATGGTCGCATCAAGCGTGCCTACAATACCGATAGCAAGCGCATCTATCTCAGCGACAAGGCGCTTCAGCAGAAGGCAACCCGTGCGGCTGCATCTGGTGAACCTGATGACCCAGGCTTCGCTTATCAGTGGCACTATCGCAATCTGGGTGCCGGCAACTATGGCTTCGAGAATCTCAACGATAATCAGGCTGGTGCTGAGGCTGGATGTGATGTGAATGCCGTTGAGGCTTGGAAAACCTGCGTAGGCGATCCTTCCATCATCGTGGCTGTGCTCGACGAGGGCGTGATGTACACTCACCCTGACTTGGCGCCTAACATGTGGTGCAATCCGGGAGAAACTTCCCAGGGTGCGAAGGCTGATGGCGACGGAAATGGTTATGAGGGCGACCTTCACGGATATAACTTCGTAGAGGAGAGCGGAAACATCACCTGGTCGGATGCCAATGATTCTGGTCATGGTACCCACGTAGCAGGAACCATCGCTGCTGCCAACAACAATGGTATCGGTGTGAGCGGTGTGGCTGGTGGTGATGGTACTCCAAACTCCGGCGTCAAGATCATGTCTTGCCAGATCTTCTCCGGTCAGAACAGTGTTACCTTGGCAGGAGAGGCGAGAGCCATCAAGTATGCTGCCGATAATGGTGCAGTCATCCTGCAGTGCAGCTGGGGTTACAACTCCTCTGAGAGTAGCGAGCTGAGTGGTTACACTCCTGGACCTGCTACCGAGAAGGAATGGGCTGAGACCTATCCGCTGGAGAAGGAAGCGCTGGATTACTTCATCAACAATGCCGGTTCGCCTAATGGTGTCATCGACGGCGGTATTCCAGTCTTTGCAGCCGGTAACGAGTATGCTGGCAATCCTGCTTTCCCAGGTGCTTACTCTAAGTGCGTCTGCGTATCTTCATTAGCTGCCGACTTTACTCCAGCCTGCTACACTGATTACGGTTCGCTCGTAACCCTGAGCGCTCCTGGTGGCGACTTGGAATATTACAGCAAGATTGGCGAGCAGGAAGATGAATACTGGGCAGAGACGACAACCGAGCAGAAAGGTGCTGTGCTCTCTACGATGATCCAGAACGGTAAGCCTGCTTACGGCTACATGGAGGGAACCTCTATGGCTTGTCCTCATGTTTCGGGTGTGGCTGCCTTGGGTCTCGCTTATGCTGCCAAGACGAACCGTCATTATCGTGCTGCCGATTTCGTAGCCCTGATGAAAAAGTCTGTAAAGGAATTGGATAGTCATTATCAGAATGGTGCAACCAAGACCTACTACATGAACCATACTACCGTAGGTGCTTCGCCTGAGATCGTACAGCTCTCTAAGTACATCGGCAAGATGGGTGCTGGTTTGATTGATGCAGCCAAGCTCTTGGACAACATCAAGAACAAGGAACTCAGTTCTGATATGAAGTTGCCTAACGTGTATGTGGGCATCGAGAAGACTGTTTCTCTCAACCTCTCTGCATATTTCGCAGGTCGGACAGAGGGATTCTCTTGCTCTGTAGCGAATGGTAGCGTAGCTTCTGCTTCAGTAGATGGCAAGACGCTCATCGTGAAGGGACTCGCTGCCGGAAGTACATCGCTCACCGTAACAGCTGCCGATGGTACCAGCCAGACCGTAGTTGTGACCGTTAGAAAGAGTGCCGGTAATAATGGTTGGATGTAATTGGATGTAATATGAAGATATTTGCTTTTCTATCGCTTTTCTTCCTGGCTTTGCCTGTTACGGTGAATGCGCAGGAGGAACTGCTGAAGTTTGAGCATCCGCTTATCGATGCAGGTACGATGACCGAGGACGATGCGCCTCGCACCTTCACCTTCGTAGGTAAGAATGTGAGCAAGAAGATACTGCACATCACACAGGTGAGAACCACCTGTGGATGTACCAGTTCTTATGTCAGGGGCGATGTGATGAAGCCTGGCGATACCTGTCAGGTGCAGCTCACCTTCACGCCTAACCGCTATCCGGGCACCATCAATACGGGTGCTTATCTCTATCTGAAAGAGGTAGAGGGACAGCCTGCCGTTAAGCTTGCCTTAACGGGCAAGGTGCTGCCGGGTGCTGACCAGTGGGCACGCTATCCGCACAAGATGGGCGCACTCAGACTGAAACAGGCGAAGGCAAGTATCACAGAGGTAAAGCCGGGCACAGAGCCTGAGGCACGCATCCTCTGCGGAAACAGCGGCGACAAGCCGCTCCGTATATCCAGCCTCCTTCTTCCTCCTTATGCCCGTCTTACGACAGAGCCTGAGGTGATAGAACCGGGTGATGAGGCTGACCTCGTCATCACCATCATAGCCGATAAGATTCCGGCTACGATGCCCGAATCCTTCACCTTCCCTGTTATTCTGGAGGGCTTGGACGCCCGCCCGTCTGACAGAACGATACAGGTCGTTGTAAAGGTAAAAAAGGAAAAAAAGTAAAAAAGAAAAAAATACCAAGACAATGAAATATTTGAAAAAACTCTTCACCCTCCTGGTGATTGCTTTGTTTGCCTGCGGCTTTGCAGCCTGCAGCAGC
>OKUE01000392.1_pt1 | contig 11215 bp, 10 predicted proteins | sample 1606511 | NCBI WGS metagenome assembly OKUE01 (sample SAMEA3882505, study PRJEB24775) | human gut metagenome | biome: human-associated habitat; feature: intestine environment; material: feces | place: Netherlands | collected 2009/2010 | reverse complement strand
CTCTTTCATCATATAATCCCGGAAGGTATCTCTCTGTGCCTGCACCCATTTCAGAGGAAGCCCAACTGCAAGATGAATCCTTGCCCTGTTTACAGAGTCTGTCATTCCTCTTGCTTCCAGTTCCTTTACAATAGCCGCAAGTGTCAGCATATAATTGTCGTCATCAGTCTGCTTATCTGCCACAAAACCCTTTCTTCCCTCTCCAATGACATAATATCCACCATCGTACTCGATATAATCTCTGCTTAACACAGGTGCGCTGTCATACTTTGCAATTGCTGTCTTAAAGCATCTTCTGGCTGTTTTCATATTTCCGTAGCCATTATCCACACCGATAATCAGTGCTCCGTTCATACTGTATTCTCTAATCTTCTCTGTCATATAATCCTCTCTTTCTCCGGCATCTGTGCCGGTAACCAAAATAAAAAAGTCCATGCATCTGTATCTCTACAAACACATGGACGAATCAACTGCCACTCTTGATATTTAGCGTATCCTTCCTACGAATTACTACACACTTTACTACACACTTTTTTCATCAAATTACACCATTTTATGATAAGTTACGATAGTTTCCTCTCAAATTAAAAATGCCCTCAAAGCCTGTAAAATCAAGCATTTGAGGGCATTCACAAGGGTTAAGATAAAGGAGCAGGTAGGAAATCTATAAATTCGCTCTTGTAACTTTCCATTGTATGTTAATCCTCCTGTATGTTTTCTATAAATTATCTTTGTCAATTTTACCACATTGGGGCGTGCTTTTCAACGTGGAAATTGGTTACAAAAACAGCATCCCTTCATATTAAATGAATATGGGATGCTGTTCATCTGCTTATATATTTTTATCAGATATACTCACTTGTGTTTACGATCACGCCGTCATATACTGACTGCTTTTTGATAAACTCTGCAGCCTTGTCCACATCTCTGCCATTTTTGTTCCAGTCCTTTGTGAACTCAACTTTGTCGGCTTCAAGCGCCTTCTCCTGCTTTTGGCTGATGAGCAGAAGTACGAGTATTCCGGCATGGCTTAGATGCTTGACTACATTTACGAAGTCCTCACCCTCCTTTGGTGCGTAGAGATAAGTATGGCGTCCGTCTATATTTAAGGCTTTCTCGACATCCTCCACAAAGCCGCGGTTTACACCATCCACTCCGTCTACGAATACGGCGGTGATTGCCTTCTGGCCCTTGATTGCAGCTCTTACGTTTCTGTCTACTCTGCCCTCATAGAGGCCGCTTTCCTCTGTGTGTACCTCTTCAACCACACCACAGGCAGATGTCATATCCGTCACACGGTCGATTAAGATGAACTCACCGAGTGTCTTGTGGTTTTTGAACTTATCGCAGACTATCTTGTCGGAGAATGCAATCTTTACAACTGCTATCTCGTTCTTTTTAAGCTTGTCGGCAGGCTTTTCCTCACCTGTGTTTACGTCGATGGTATGCTCTATCTCTGTTACGATGCCCGGTATCGACTTGGTCCCTAGCTTGAAGAAGAAGTTCTTTCCCTTGAAGAGCTCATCGTCATCCATCCAGAGTATTGTAGCTGTGATGGATGAAGCAACCTTTGCTCCTGAACCGATTGTGAGCACGCAGCCTCTCTGTCAAGCTGGATTGTAACCGGCTGGCCTGTAAATGCGCTATCGCTTAGCTTATCACCCACATGGATGCTCTTTACATGGGCTGTCTCATTGCTTGGCAGTGTGGTGATTTCATCGCCCACCTTTACCTCTCCGGCCTCTATCTGGCCCTGGAATCCACGGAAGGTGTGGTCAGGACGGCAGACTCTCTGTACAGGCATGTAAAAGCCCTCTTCCTCATTCTCATCCTTTATGTCAACATCCTCAAGGTATGATAAAAGAGCAGGTCCCTTGTACCATGGGATATTCTCAGACTTTGTTGTGACATTGTCACCCTCTGTTGCAGAAACAGGAATGATTACTACATTTTTGAGTTCAAGTTCCTTTGTAAGCTCAATAATCTGCTTTGTGATTTCATCGAAACGCTTCTCGTCGTAGCCTACAAGATCCATCTTGTTTACAGCAAATACAAAGTAGTTGATTCCCATGAGCGCGCAGATTCTTGCGTGTCTTCTTGTCTGAACCAATACACCCTGCTTTGCATCTATTAAAATTACCGCAAGGTCTACAAAGGATGCACCTACAGCCATGTTTCTTGTGTACTCCTCATGGCCCGGTGTATCTGCCACGATAAAGCTTCTCTTATCTGTTGTGAAGTAACGATAAGCCACATCGATTGTGATTCCCTGCTCTCTTTCTGCCATCAGTCCGTCGAGGAGGAGTGAATAGTCGATGGCGCCGCCACGGCTTCCGACCTTACTGTCAAGCTCCAATGCCTTTTCCTGATCTGCATAGAGCAGCTTTGAATCGTATAATATATGTCCGATCAGAGTTGATTTTCCGTCGTCCACGCTTCCGCATGTAATAAATTTAAGTAATCCGCTCATTTTAGAAATATCCCTCCCTCTTTCTTCTTTCCATGCTGCCTGCCGCCTCGTTGTCTATGACACGGGTGGTTCTCTCTGAGGAAACAGCACTGAGTGTCTCATCAATAATCTCATCAAGTGTATCCGCTGTCGACTCCACACCACCTGTCAGTGGATAGCAGCCGAGAGTTCTGAAACGTACACTCTTCATCTGGATTTTCTCACCCGGACGAAGCTTCATTCTGTCGTCATCTACCATGATGATGTTGCCGTCTCTGTATACAACAGGTCTTTCCTTTGCAAAGTAAAGTGAAGGAATCTCGATATTCTCTCTCTTTATATACTGCCAGATATCCTTCTCTGTCCAGTTTGACAGTGGGAAAACTCGCACCTCCTGGCCCTTTTTGATTCTTGAGTTGTAGAGCTTCCACATCTCCGGGCGCTGGTTCTTTGGATCCCATGCGTGGTTCTCATTTCTGAAGGAGAAGATTCGCTCCTTGGCTCTTGATTTCTCCTCGTCTCTTCGGCCGCCGCCAAACGCTGCCGTAAAGCCGTATTTGTCGAGCGCCTGCTTGAGCGCCTGTGTCTTCATGATATCTGTGTATGCTGAGCCGTGGTCAAATGGATTGATGCCCTGCTTTACGCCATCCTGATTTATATATTCAAGCATCTCGATGCCCTTTTCCTTAGCAATGCGATCTCTGAATTCTATCATCTCATGGAATTTCCAGGTTGTATTTACATGTAAAAACGGAAATGGCGGCTTCTCCGGATAAAATGCCTTCATTGCAAGATGAAGCATTACCGAGCTGTCCTTTCCAATTGAGTACAACATAACCGGCTTCTCGCACTCTGCGGCTACTTCACGTATTATGTATATTGCCTCTGCTTCGAGTTCGTCAAGATGTGATAATTCACCCATGTCTGTTACCATCCTTTTCTTTAATATTTATTGGATTCCTTCTTGTTGATAAGAATCTCTTCCTTGCTTCCGTCGCGCTTTTTGATATCCCAGGTCAGCGTATCCGGTGTGCTTTTTACTGTCATGAGACTTCCCATGCCTCCTATGTCTGCTCCAAGATAAAGAGCAATAGCGCCAAAATGACATTCCTTTATGCATGAGGCACAGCCCCAGCAGTCCTTAGGATATTTGATAAAGGCTTTTTGCTCTGAGTCCTGATATATCAGGCTTCCGGGGCATACACTTGTACACTTGCCACAGCCCTTACATTTTGCTTTATCAATCATTATGCTCATAACGCGCCTCCCTTCCGACAAGCTCTCTGTAAATCATATGAAGCTGCCCATTTTCGTATTTGGAATTGACGTATTTCATCCAGTCATCACTCTTGCCCGGATAATCCAGATTCTCGGCAAAGCTGTGCCATCTGGTCTCCTTTCTTGCACCAAGATGTGCTATAACCGAAAGACATACCGTAAGCCTCTCCTTAAGCTCATATATGAACATAAGCTCATGCATATCCGATGCATATAAATCACCGGTCAGCTCTATCAGATGATTTATCTTTTCCTTTGCCAGGGCAAGCTGCTTGCCGTTGAACTGATAATGTGTGGAAATACCGCCTGCGTAGTTGTCCATGACCTTCTGCATGGCTTCCTCGATAGCCTCTGTTGTAAACATCTGAGACCTTTCAGTGAGGAAATGGTCGTACTCTGAAGCTTTTGCTTCAAGCGCCTTTTTCTCATCAAATGCCGATGTGTCAGGACTTCCGTCGGAGGTATCTGCATCAAGCTTTGAAACCATATCTATCGCAGCGATTTCACCCTCTACCATAGCTCCTGTAACGTATTTCTGTGGACATCCTCCTGCCACATCTCCAGCAGCATAAAGTCCGTGGATTGTGGTTTCACGCTCGGTATTTACCCAGTAACCGCTCGCTGTGTGCCCACCTACGATATACGGCTCGGTACCTTCTTTCTCCACATTCTGCTCACTTGGATTCTTACCTGCCTCCACCCACTTGAGTGTCTGGCTTGGTGCCATGTTGAGATATGCCTTTCTTAATGACTCATCCTGCTGTGGCGAGATGCCTTCTGTCCTTAAGTAGCAAGGACCTCTTCCCTCGAGATTTTCCATGACCGTTCCGTATACACGCTCTGATGTGGTGAGGCCGTATTTTGTCTCGTAAACCTCTCCAAGTGAATTGACCTGTTTTGCCCCGACTCCCTGTGCAATTGTTCCTGTCGGTGCAATTGTGTCCTTGCATCTAAGTGCAATAAATCTCATCTCAAAGGTAGTCATCTCAGCTCCGCTTCTTATGCCCATCGCATATCCTGCGCCTGTATTAAACGGAGGATACCACATCTTGTGCCTTGAAAATCCCGGATTGTTTGGCCTGTACAGTCCGGCCGCTCCGCCTGTAGCACAGAGCACCTTTTTAGCCCTGATTTCATAGGCTGTAGCATCCTCGATTGAAAATCCATATGCACCCTTTATGGTATTGTCCTCAACTATATAATCCGTGATATTGATTCTGTTTATCACTGTACAGTCCGTAAGCTTTGATACAGCTTCTGCCAAAAGCGGCTTCATGTTCTCGCCGTTTATCTTGATATTACGGTTTCCTCTTGCTACATACTCACCGTTTTCATCCTTTAATATGACAAGTCCAAGCTTTTCCATCTTGTCCGTCACACGGTTTAAGCCCTCTGACATCGTCATGAGTAAGTCTTCCCTTACTATGCCGTCAGCATCCTTTTTTGCGTAGTCTACATAGTCCTCAGGCTTTCTGCCCTTTACTATGTACGCATTTATCGCATTGACACCTGCTGCAAGGCATCCGCTTCGCTTTATGTTCGCTTTCTCTGCAATTATAATCGAATAATCCGATTTCTCACGGATGGTGAGCGCTGCATAACAGCCCGCCGTGCCACCCCCTATTATGAGGATGTCCGTGTGTAGGATTTTTTTGTTTTCTATCTTCATTTATCTCCCTCTGCTTCCTCTTTCAATCACAAGCTTTAGACTATTCCTATATCTAAATGTAGAATACATCCTGCTCCTGCATCTCGCTGTTTTCCATCAGGTATGTTTTCTCTTCATCAAATATATACAGCCTGTAAATCAGCACATGTACTTTCTCGCCGACAGCTATCAGATCCTTTTCAAGTGAGCGCTCGCCGACCACCTCAATGCCGTTTATGCTGACTGTGATATCCATCCTGTTTCCTCTGAATACCACATCTGTTACGATGCCCTCCTCTGCCGCTGACTGATAGCGGTCTAAGTTGCCGCTCTTTGATATCTTGATAAACTCAGGTCTGATTACCGCCTTGTCGGCATTTTCTATCCTGTCAAAGCCCTTTAGCCTGTCATAATTTTCAACGACTGTGGTGTGTCCTATAAACTGCGCCACAAAAGGTGTATCAGGCGACTTGTATATCTCAAGAGGTGTGCCCATCTGCTCTATCGTGCCGTGGTTTGTGATAATGATTTCATCTGCCACCTCAACAGCCTCATCCTGGTCATGTGTGACGAAAATGCTTGTGATTCCAAGCTTTTCGACCAGCTCCTTAAGCCATGTACGAAGCTCCCCACGCACCTTTGCATCTATCGCGGCAAATGGCTCATCCAGTAAGAGCACCTGTGGATTCGGCGCCAGCGCCCTTGCAAATGCCACTCTCTGACGCTGTCCTCCGGAAAGCTGATTCGGATATCTCTTTTCAAGCCCCGATAAGCCTGTCATCTCAAGAAGCTTTGTAACACGCTCCTTTATGAGCTTTTTCGGCATCTTCTGAAGCTCCAGCCCAAATGCCACATTGTCGTATATTGTCATGTATCTAAACAGCGCATAGTTCTGAAACACAAAGCCTATGCCTCTCTTCGAGGCCGGAATATCATTCACTCGCTTTCCATCTATATATATGTCACCTGAATTTGGCGTCTCAAGCCCTGCTATCATACGAAGAAGTGTTGTCTTGCCACTGCCGGACGGACCAAGCAGCGCCACAAGCTTTCCCTTTTCCACTCCAAAGCTCACATTATCGGATGCCAGGAAGTCTCCGTATTTTTTGTATATATTTTTCATCTCAACGTACATATACGTTATCTCCTTCCTGCTTTCTTAGTACAGCAACTCTATAGCTGTCTGCCACACCGGTGTGTAAGCAGTAACAAATTTCATTAGTGTAAATCATATTTCCCATAAATCTCAGTGTAATTTCTTAAATTTATGCTCAACTATATTTCTTGCAAAAAGAATGATTAATGCAATAATTAACAGTATCGACGATACAGCAAATGCCGATGTTATCGAGCTGTCTGTGCCCGACATATACAAGGCATCAATCTCAAGCGGCAGTGTAAATGTCTCGCCTCTTGTCTTCGAGAGCGCATTTACCGCGCCGAACTCGCCGAGGGCTCTCGCCGTACAAAGTATGATTCCATAAATCAGGCTCCATTTCATCTGCGGAAGTGTTATTTTCCGAAATATCGTAAAGCCGGATGCTCCCATCAGCGCTGCGGCTTCTTCCTCATCCTTTCCCTCTGCATTGAGCACCGGTATAATTTCCCTTGACACATACGGAAACGTGACAAATATCGTAGCAAGCACAACTCCCGGTATTGCAAAGGTGATTCTCACATTCGTGCCGAATATCTCATTGAACCATCTGATAACCGGATAAAACCACCCAAGCCGTCCGAAGGTCATAAGATACGCAAGTCCTACGATGACCGGAGAAATGGAAAACGGTATATCAATAAGTGTTGCAAGCACCTGTTTTCCTTTAAACGAAAACCTGGTCAACAGCCACGCTGTCCATATTCCAAAGAAGGTGTTGATAACTACCGCAAAAACTGTTGCTATCAAAGTCACCTTGAGTGCTGAAAGCACGTAGCTTGTGGAGATAGCTTTCAGATAGAATCCAAGCCCCTCCTTTAAGGCACTTGCCATCACAGAAAAAAGCGGAACTACAAGCATGACAAATATGAAGAGCACCGTGACAGTGACGAGTATTATCTTTGTGATCTTTTTTCTTCTTTCAAGCTTTACCTGTTCGGTCATCGCATTGTGCTCCTTTCCTGTTTGTGTGCATCGCATTTGATTTATATGCAGCCTTCTACAACAAATTAGTGCGCTGTGACTGTTTAACCTGCACTATATTTACAAATAACAGCAGTAAAAATGATATGACAAGCATCACAAGTGCTATGGCAGTCGCGCTAGCATAATCTATATAGCTAAGCTTCTGCATGATGACGTAGGATACCACCTGTGTCCTGTGCCTTGCACTGTTGCCTGATATATAGATGACGCTTCCGTACTCTCCTATGCCTCTGGCAAAGGCAAGACCAAAGCCTGTTAAGAGTGCCGGGCGAAGCTCCGGAAGTATTACCTTAAAAAATGTCTTAGAGGGTGTGGCGCCAAGCATATAAGCGGCCTCCTCATATGTATTATCCATCTTTTCAAGCACCGGCTGTACAGCTCTTATTACGAAGGGAATGCCTACAAAAACAAGTGCCACAACTATTCCTGCCTGTGTGTAAGCTACATCTATTCCAAGCTTGCCAAGGCCCTTACCAAAAAAGCCTGTGCCTGAGTACAGCTTTGAGAGCGTGATGCCCGCAACCGCTGTCGGCAGTGCAAACGGAAGCTCTATAAGTCCGTCAAGCAGCCATTTCCCGGGAAAATCGTACTTCACAAGCGTCCATGCCACGATGAGTCCAAATACCACATTTACGATTGCTGCGATAAATGATGAGGTGATGCTTGTGATAAAGGCATTCCTCACATTCTCCTTCATGATAAGTGCCACAAAATCGCCCGGCGATATCTTTAGCGAATACACAAGCACTGATGCTAACGGAATGAGAACGATGACTGAAAGCATCGTGACCACTATTCCAAGCGAAAGATGGTAGCCCGGTATGACTCTGGTCTTTATGTTCTTTGATTTAGTTTTCTCTTTTGCTGTTTTATCAGTTGCCGTATATTTCATCGAACATTGCTCCATCATCAAAATATGTTTTGTAAGCTTCATCCCATCCACCATAATCATTTATGCTCCAAAGCCTGATATTTAAATCAAACTTGTCGGAAAACCGGTTTAATATATCCTGATTGGTTGGTCTGTAGCCGCTTTCGCCAATCAGCTGCTGTGCCTCATCACTGTAGAGATACTGTAGGTATTCTTTGCTTACCTCTTGTGTTCCGTTGCTCTTTGCATTGTCATCCACAATAGCAACAGAGGGCTGTGCTAAGATGCTGACGGACGGATTCACTATCTCATACTTGCCCGGATATGAATCCATGGTCGTAAGTGCCTCGTTTTCCCACGCTATGAGCACATCTCCCTGACCGTTTTCCACAAATGTGGTTGTTGAGCCTCTCGCACCCGAATCCATAATTGTGACATTTTCATACAGCTTCTTCATAAACGATTTCTGTTCCTTCAGGCTGTCATAAGTTGTCTTCGCATAGCTTAGCGCTGCAAGAAAATTCCAGCAGGCTCCGCCACTACTCTTTGGATCAGGCGTAATCACATCCACATTCTTTTTCACCAGGTCATCCCAGTCACTTATATGCTTTGGATTGCCCTTTCTTACAAATAAAACGATTGTTGATGTGTATGGTGCCGAGCTGTAAGAAAACTCATCAATCCAGCCCTTATCAATTAAGCCGGTATTTTGTATCAGGTCTATGTCATGCTCAAGTGCCAGTGTGACAACATCTGCATTACAGCCCTCCACAACCGAGCGCGCCTGTGCTCCCGAGCCGCCATGTGACTGAATCACATTTATCTTTTTGCCGTGCTCGCTCTCATAGTAAGACTCGAATATTTTGTTGTATTTCTCGTAAAACTCTCGTGTCGGATCATACGACACATTGGTTATGGTGACTGTGCCGTCATCCTTCCTGCCTGAGCAGCCTGTCAGAAGAAGCGACAGAATCATCACTGTCGACAGCAGGGCTGCCGTATATTTTTGTATGTTTCTCATGTATGTTTCTCATTTTTCATGTTACAGTTTCCGGCAAAGTAAGCTTATGCCGTCAGTTTATATGCCATTAGTTTACTGTAAAAAGCGGTGTGGACAGGTATCTTTCTCCTGTATCCGGAAGCAGCACCACGATATTCTTTCCCTTGTTCTCAGGTCTTTTCGCAAGCTCTGTTGCCGCATATATTGCTGCTCCAGAGGATATGCCAACGAGAAGTCCGTCGCTCTTTGCAACCTCTCTTGCCTTGTCAAAAGCGGCCTCATTCTCCACCGGAATCACCTCATCCACTATATCCATGCGCATGACCTTTGGAATAAAGCCTGCACCGATTCCCTGTATCTTGTGAGGCCCCGGTCTTCCGCCTGAGAGTACCGGTGAGCTCTTTGGTTCAACAGCTACTATCCTTACATCAGGATTATGGTCTCTTAATCCAAGCCCGGTGCCTGTACAGGTGCCGCCTGTTCCGACAGATGATACAAAGATATCTACCTTCCCATCTGTATCCTCCCAGATTTCCTGAGCGGTTGTAGCTCTGTGGATATCCGGATTGGCCTGATTCTCAAACTGCTGTGGAATAAAAGCATTGCCATAATGCTCTTTAAGTCTCTGTGCCTCATCGATTGCACCCTTCATGCCCTCACGCCCCGGTGTGAGCTTTATCTCTGCGCCAAGCGCTGTGACGATTTTTCTTCTCTCAACGCTCATGGTATCAGGCATGATAAGTATCAGGTGAAGTCCCTTTGAGGCTGCCACAAATGCAAGTCCGATTCCGGTATTGCCACTTGTCGGCTCTATGATTATTGTGTCCTGATTTATCTTTCCATCCTTTATGCCCTGTTCTATCATAGCTGCCGCCACCCTGTCCTTTACACTTCCAAGTGGATTGAAATACTCCAGCTTTGCTATGATTTTTGCTTCAAGCCCAAGGGCTTTTTCATAATTGGTCAACTCAAGAAGCGGAGTGTGACCTATCAGCTCAGTGAGCTGCTTTGCAATTTTTGCCATTGATATTACCTCTTTTTTGTTAATGTTTGTTTTGAGTATGTTATGAGTTTGTGCTTAGTTTGTATGGCCGGGATTTCCTACCATTCAAATATGATTTCTAAGTTATTGATATGTTACCACTAATTGATATTTTTGTAAATGTAATTAGGGTTATTAATATTTGTTAGCGGGCTATAAATTTTATTGATAGCAGATAGACGACTGCGCAGCATGGGAAGACACACCGATAGTGCACGGTCTCATATTTCCTCGCCTAGTATGAGTAAATGCTGCCACAGACAGAGTTTATAAGGCACGGAAAATCAAACGCGCTTTTTACCTTTATATCATTCTCTATGCTGTGTTGCTTGAACGAGTATTTTCCGTGCCACCTTTTGTCTGTGGCGCATATAACTCATACACGGCTCGTCAAAAATCGACCGTGCACCATCGGTGTGTCTTCCCATGCTGCGCAGTCGTCCGTCCGGTGTATGAATTTATTAAAATAAAAAGAGTTCTATCATCCGCAGACACAGGGTCTGTGAAAATAGAACTCTTTTTGGCTACTCCGCTTGTTCATTTACTTTATCAGTTCTCGTGATATACTTGATTCCGACAAAGGTTCCAATCAGGATAAGCACTCCTATTATAAACGGTACTACCGGATTTCTGACAAAGCCTGCTATGATGTAGGTCAGGCATGATATGCCTGCCACAAGCACAGCGTACGGAAGCTGTGTGGATACATGATTCATGTGGTTGCACTGAGCTCCTGCCGATGCCATGATGGTGGTATCGGATATCGGTGAGCAGTGGTCTCCGC
>OKUE01000353.1_pt1 | contig 12066 bp, 10 predicted proteins | sample 1606511 | NCBI WGS metagenome assembly OKUE01 (sample SAMEA3882505, study PRJEB24775) | human gut metagenome | biome: human-associated habitat; feature: intestine environment; material: feces | place: Netherlands | collected 2009/2010 | reverse complement strand
TGGTATACTTTTTAATTATTAGGGGTGGTACACTTTTAAGTTAGAATCTACAGTTAAACGATATAAAATAGCAAAATCTGCCAATAACAATATAAAAGCAACAATATCAATAGTTTCCGTTTGAAACTGCCTTTTTGAATCTCCAAAAATATCAAGACACAAATTTGGCACATTTGTGTATAAGTCTCTAATATTCAGCAAAAATTAGCTTCGAAGAGGTTAAGTAATCTCTCTCATCATAGAGAAGTTATTAGATTAGCATAAAGATCAAAGGCGTGTAAGGCTCTGAAAATGAGTTTTACACGCCTTTTTTCGTGTCTTTATGTTTTTTTATATATCTGCTTATGGCTTTATCGCAGAAAAATATGTATATTTGCAGGTTATGAAGGGGCTGGAAGTTCCAGCAAGAGAAGAAAAAGAAAAAGACAAGTTCTAGTAAAAGAAGGAAAGGAAACGGGATATGGCAAAGAAAAGACCGCAGGTAGCACTGGTTTATGATTTTGACGGGACATTATCTCCCGGCAACATGCAGGAGTTCGGATTCATCCAGGCAACCGGAAAGACGAAAGAGGAATTCTGGGATAAAAACCGGAAGCTTGCCGTGGGCAAGGATGCCAACGGCATTCTTACCTATATGTATATGATGCTGGATGAAGCAAAGAAGAACCATATCTCGCTCACCCGCGAATCCTTCCAGAGCTTCGGCAGGAATGTGGAGCTCTTCCGTGGCGTAAGGCAATGGTTCTCGTTCATCAACGAATATGGTGCAAGCATCGGCCTCGACATCAAGCACTACATCAACTCCTCGGGATTGAAGGAGATGATAGAGGGCACACCCATCGCTCAGGAATTCGAGAACATCTATGCCTGCTCGTTTCTCTATAATGAGGATGGCATCGCCTACTGGCCAGCCGTAGCCGTGGATTATACCACGAAGACGCAGTTTCTCTTCAAGATCAACAAGGGCATCCGTCAGGTGAGCGACAACAGTAGGGTGAACCAGTATATTCCTGATAACAAGCGCCCTATCCCTTTTCCGCGAATGATTTATTTCGGGGATGGAGAAACCGATGTGCCCTGCATGAAGATGGTAAAGGAGCACGGCGGCCATGCCATCGCCGTATATAACACGCCCGAGAAGGAGGCGATGGCGTGCCAGCTGGTAAGGGAAGGCCGTGCCAACTTTATGTGTACGGCTAATTACAGCAGGGGCGGCGTGATGAACATCATCGTGAAGCGAATTCTGGATAAGATCAAGGCGGATTTCGAATTCGACAGATTGATAGAGGTGAACCAGAAGAAGGCGTGGAAGTAGAGACGGAAATATAGGTGAAACACTGAAACGCTGAAACGCAGGAAAGAAAAAGAAAGAAATATAATATTAATAAATAATTAATGGGAAGAAACAAATACTCAGCAGGAGAAATCAAGGAAATCGGTAAGTTGCTGCGCCTGAAGAATGCCGGCAACCGTTTGCAACAGAAATTGATACGCCACGACCTTCGCGTGGATTATGAATTCAACATCTCTGACTTCAATGAGCCGGGCAAGGCTTTCGGCGAGGAGGAACTGCAGGATGCCATCAAGCGTGGCGCCATCCAGATTCTCGACGATGCCACCATCGAAGCCATGAAGGCGAAACGTGCAAGAGACAAGGCACGTGATGAGGCAGAGAAGCAGAAGGATGCCATCGCCAGCGGTGAGCAAACCGACTGGCAGGAGGCTATGAAGGAGTGGAACGAATGGGAAAGTTCTAAAGAAAAATAAATGTTAGAATCGAATTCCGAAGGAGATTCCGAGGATTTATTGAATTATAAATAAGATAGAAACAAAAAAGAAATATGGCTAAAGTATTGATAAAGACTTCAGAGGGCGACATCAAGGTGCGCCTCTACGACGAGACTCCTCAGCATCGTGACAACTTCTTGAAGTTAGCAAAGGAGGGATATTTCGATGGCACTCTCTTCCACCGTGTCATCAAGGATTTCATGATCCAGGGCGGCGACCCTGACAGCAAGGGCGCTCCAAAGGGCAAGATGCTGGGCACGGGCGGACCTGATTACACCATCCCTGCCGAGTTTGTTTATCCACAGCTCTTCCACAAGCGCGGTGTCTTGAGCGCTGCCCGTCTGGGCGACGAGGTGAACCCTGAGCGTGAGAGCAGCGGCAGCCAATTCTATATCGTCTGGGGAAAGACCTACAAGCAGAACGAGCTGAAGCAGATGGAGAAGCAGATGGGCATGCAGATGGAACAGAACATCTTCAACCAGCTTGCCAAGGAGCACCATGATGAAATCATGAACTTCCGCCGCAACCGCGACCGTGAGGGTTTGATGAAGCTCCAGGATGAGCTGGTGGATGAAACCAAGAAGCGCTGCAAGGAGCAGGGTTACCCTAAGTTTACCGAGGAGCAGCAGAAGGCTTACACCGAGGTGGGCGGCACCCCATTCCTCGACAACCAGTACACCGTTTTCGGTGAGGTAGAGGAAGGTCTTGACGTAGTAGAGAAGATTCAGAACTGCGAAACCATGCGTGGTGACCGCCCTAAGGAGGATATCAGCATGGAGATTTCCATTATAGAAGAATAAAAGACATTTCTCGCAGTTTCGTAGAAAAGCTGCGAGAAATTTTTATTCAGTATCAACAACTATTCATTCGTATTAAATAAAAAACAAACAAATCAAAATGAAAAAGATTCATGGAAAAATGATGAAGAGCATCACGGCCAGGAGCCTGATGATGCTCATGGCGCTGGCAGGTTCTAGCTACTGCCATGCTCAGCAAACCACCATCGTGGTCAGCAATCCAACTTCCACACCCCGCACGGAGCTTATCTCTCTCAATATGAGCGAGGTGAAGGCAAAGCTGGGCAATGCCACCCCCAAGAAGGGAGAGGCTTATATAGTGAAGAACAAGCGAGGACAGCAGATTGGCTCGCAAATTACCCACGATGGTCTTCTGCTCATAGATGCCAGCGTGCGCCCTCACGGTTCCGCCACCTACTACGTAACCATCGGCAAGCCTTACCAACAGAAGGTTTATGCCACCGGCGCTCTCTATAAGATAAGAAAAGACGATATCGCATGGGAGAACGACAGATGCGCCTACCGCGTATATGGCCCTGCCCTTCAGAAGACCGGCGAGCGCTCCTTCGGCACCGACATCTGGGTGAAGAACACTCCTGATACCGTGGTTTACGAGCGATACGTAAAGGATATGAACGGAAATATCAAGGGCGATAAGATGGATGCCAAGGTGAGAGCCTTGCAGAAGCAGGAGAAGGTAGAGAAGAATACAGCAAAGGCAGCTGCTCTTGCCAAGCAAATCAAGGCTCTTCAGGCAGAATCACGAGAGACGGACATCCTCACCTCCTTCCATCTCGACCATAGCAACGGATTGGATCCCTACCGTGTGGGCGCTACCCTGGGATTGGGTGCACCAAGCCTGATGGTGGGCAAGAACCAAGTACTGCCTTACTGCTACAAGGATTACAGGATATTGGATAACGGTCCGCTCCGCTTCACCGTGAAATTGACTTACAACCCATCTACCGTAGGCGATATGAAGAACGTGGTGGAGCACCGCATCATCTCGCTCGACAAGGGCAGCAACTTCAACAAGATGACCGTATGGTATGACGGCTTGACCACTCCTACCGATTTTGCCACCGGTTTCCCAATCCACGAGGAGGATACGGAGACGAAGACCTTCGCCAAGGATTACGTAAGCTATGCCGACCCTACTGATAACGTAGAGGTAAACAATTCCCAGGTATATGTGGGCGTACTCTTCCCAGAAGGCATCGACAACACCTACTACCAGCTCTTCGATAAGAAGCACGATGGTGCCACCGGTCATGCCCTCGGCTTGAAGCGTGGCTTGAAGAACGGGGAGAAGTACAGCTATTACTTCGGTGCTGCATGGAGCAAATATGATGTAAGGAGCTATGCCGAATGGCAGATTCGCATCAAGGAATACCTGGATGCTTTGAAGACCCCTCTCCAGGTTGAGGTAAAATAAAACTTCAAATACTACTTTTTTATCTCACTAGGAAATATTAGTTTCTTCACAGTGTAAATGTTTGTAATCCACTAAGAAAATTATGTTCCGCAGTGCTGAACTTAAGTTCAACACTGCGGAACACAAGTTCAGCACTTCTGAACATAGATTCAAAAGTGCTGAATATAGTTTTAAATTAAGAGTACAAGAAATACTCGTTCTTCTAAAACCTTAAATCTTTTATGGCAATCAATCTTACTTCGTCATCTCGAAGCCCACGCGCACACCATCGTAGTTATCCACAATGCTGCTCACGGCACTCATCGTAGTACTGCCGGTAAGATTCAGCTTGCTCAGGGTCTTGACCAGGGTGAGCAGCTTCTTCTGCTCGAAGAGCAGGCTGATGCCATTGGCAGTGCGGGTGGCAAAACCCGAAGCACTCAACAGCAAACCCTTCAGCTGGATGGCATGCGTCTTCTCATCGAAGGTATAGGTGCCGTTCCATGACTTGCCGTCGATCTTGGCAGCAAAGGTGCCATCGGTCTTGAAGGTAAAGTAGGTATTGCTCTTGCTGAAGCCGAACTTACTGTAGTACTTGCTCAGATCCTCCTCTATCTTGCTGGCAGCAATCTCGCCGCCAGCCTTTGCCAGCAGGTTCTCTGAGGTGAAGGCGCAACCCGGCTTGCTGTACTTCCAGGTATGGGCGCAGAGATCTGCCTGCGAGAAGGTGGCTGAACCTATCACATTGTTCAGAATGCCATTGATGATGCTGCTGCCGGTAGAGCTGCTGCCGGTAGTAGTGCCGCCACCCAGCAAACCACCTAATACGCCTGCCACTACGCTTCCTGCAGAATAACCGCTATTGGTGGTAGTAGAAGTAGATGTGGTAGGAGCAGATGCCGCAGCTGAAGATGTTGCAGTAGATGAAGAAGTGGTCTTCTTGGCTGTTGTTTTCTTGGTAGTTGTTTTCTTCTTCGATGTCTTTTTAGTTGTTTTCTTCACAGGCATCAATTCAGAAAGTGAAGCCTCCTGAACAGCTTCATTCATTGCGCATACATTGCTGCCGGAAGTGCTGGCAAGCACCAGGGCAGCCATTAAAAATACCTTTCTCATTTTTTACTTTCTATTTATTATAATTGTAACTTTCGTTTTAAAAATACATCCTGCTTATATGATGCAGCATTTTCCTTTTTCGCTGCAAAGTTCGCACTTTTTCCGCAAATAACAAAGAAAAAATGCTTTTTTCATCATTATTTGCTATTTTCTTAGACGAAAGAGATGGCGAAAGGTTCAAATATCGTTCAGAAAAAGGTATAAATGTTTCATTTTTTTGACGTACATCAAAAAAGAACGATTATTAGCATAAATTTATCAAAAAGTGTACCCGAATATGATAAGAAAGCCCTATCTTTGCACCGTTAACAAATCACAATAGGTTATGAATGATTTAATTAAGGTCAACACAATGAGTGAGAATATGGCATTGAACAAGTGCCAGGAGATTCTCAACGATCGCCGTGAGGCTCTTGCTTCCAAGGCGAAGAAGGACGATTAAGGGTAACTTTCGCAAGAGAGTGCTCTTGAGAAAAATTACGTAAGAGAGAAAGGAAATTACGTAAAAAGATTATTTTCAGAATGACTCTTTGATACCACAAAGAGAAAAAAAGGCAAAAAGTCCCGTTGGCGAGTAAAATCGTTCAACGGGACTTTTTGATTTATTCCTTGCTCTTCTCAGCCTTCATGATTACCTCAACATGGTTGCCGCTCTTCATGAGTACATTCTTGAGGAAGTCGGAAACCTGCTCGCCACGGAGGTTCTTCACAAACTCCTTGTAGCCGGTATGGTTATCGAAACCGAGACCTGTATAGTTGGCAAGAACGCCGAGCCAATAAGCATTGTTCTTCTCATCTACACCTGCCTGCTTCAGGAGAATCTCCTTCACCTTCTGCAAGTCGGCAGCATCTACCTGCTTCTCTACCTCATCTACACCCTTGAAGAAATAGGTGATGGCGGTATCAGCCTTCTCCGGATTCAAGCCGGCATTGGCGGTGATGCTGATGATGGATGCCTTGTCGTCGAAATCGCGGAGCATGCCGAAGGTGGCTCCTGCATGGTAAGCTGCACTCAACTGCTCACGGATGGTGCGCAGATACTGCATCTCCAGCAGTCGGGAGGTTACATCTGCCAGTACCATGTTCTGCATAGAGAATGGCAACTTGGTGCTCCAGATCTCTGATGCCTGGGTTTGAGGATTGGCCATCGCCTTGGTAAAGTTGTTCTTCACCTCGCCCTTGGCGTATGGAATCTCCTTGTTCTTCAGCTTAAAGCCATTGTTTGGCAAGCTGGCGATATACTGCTCGATGAGCGGAAGGAGGGTCTTCTCATCGTAGTTGCCCACGAAGTAGAAGGTGAAGTCCTTGGCATTGCCGTAATACTCCTTGGCAAGCGCCATCAGGCGATCGTAGCTGATGGCCTTGATCTCATCAGAAGTAGGAATGCGGCCAATCTTGCTGCCCAGGTAAAGGGTGCTCTGCAATGAATCCTGATATACCATGTTAGGATTGTTGCTCTGGTTGGCCAATATGGTAGCATAGGTATTCTGAAGATTCTTGAACGACTTCTCATCCTTGCTCAATGCGGTCATCTTGAGATAGATGAGCTGCATCAGGGTCTCCACGTCCTTAGGAGTAGAATTACCGGAAAGGCCATGGCTGTAAGGATTGATGGAGAAACCTACACCTGCCTGCTTGCCTGCGAGCGTCTTTTCAAGCTCGGTGCTTGAGAAGCTGCCCAAACCGCTGGCACCCCAAGCCTCGGTCATCAGCATGATGCTAGGGTAATCGCTCTTCTCAAGAGCAGAATAACCCACCTTGGCACCGGCTGCGAAGAGAATCTCATTATCCTTGAAATCGGTCTTCTTCAATACCACCTTGGCACCGTTGGAAAGGGTAAGCTGCTTGTAACCCAGCTGCTTGTTCTCTACGGTCTTCTTGATCTTGCCTGGCTTAGGCAACTGAGCCATCAGCGGCTCCTGCTTCACGTTGTCCACGTATGCCTCCAGCTTCTCAGAGCGCACCTGCTTCACGATATCGGCAAGCTCCTTCTCGGTAGGATAAACAGCACCCTCTGCCTCGCGCATCAGCACCATCGATACCAGGTTGGTATCGCTCTGGCAAACCAGCTGCTTGGCATAGGCATTGATGGCCTCCAATGGCAGCTGAGGTACTACCATCTTGTAGATCTGACTCTCGTCCTCTACCGATGGGATTGGCTCGTTGGAGATGAAGTTATCCACATACTGGGTGGTAAACTGCTCGTTCTTCATCTTATCCTTGTTGGCAAGCGTCTTATCTACCTGGCTCAGGAACTCCTCCTTGGCACGCTGATACTCAGTGGCGGTGAATCCGAAGTCGTGCATGCGCTTTGCCTCGCGCAATACGGCTGCATAAGCCTCCTTTACCTTACCTGGCTTAGCCACACCGATAAGACTGAAGGCACCCTTGGTAGAAGAGAGCAGGAAGTCGCCGTCGTCGGCACCTGCCTGAAGGAATGGGCAGTCGGCTTCCTGGGCAATCTCGGCATAGCGTGCACCCAGCATAGAGGTAACCACATTGTCCATGTATCCCTTCATGAGATAGCTCATGTTGCCCTTCATCGCATTAGGGATGGCAGGATGCTTCATAAAGATATTGAAGATATCATACTGCTGCTCCTTGTCCTTGTCGATTACGTAGATGGCTGTATCATTATCGGCAACTTCCACCGGCTCAATCTTGGCGGCATTGGCAGGCACCTTGATGCCCGAGAAGAGCTCCTTGATCTTGTTCTCGATATGGTTGACATCTACATCACCCACGATGATGATTGCCTGATTGTCTGGGCGATACCACTTGCGGTAGTAAGCACGCAGGGTTTCCGGCTTGCATCCGTCGATGACGCTCATCAATCCGATAGGGAAACGGTAGCCATACTTGTTGTTCTGATAAAGCTTTGGCAAAGAGCGCTCTATCATGCGCTGCTGACCCACGATGCGCATGCGGTACTCATTGTGTACCACGTCGCGCTCGTCATTGATGGCTTCCTCGGTAAGAGAGATACCGTTGCTCCAATCCTTGAGGATGAGCATGCATGAATCTACGGCTGTAGGGCGGGTGGTAGGTACATCGGTGAAGTAATATACGGTTTTCTCTACGCTGGTATAGGCATTGAGATTTCTACCATACTCCACGCCGATGCTCTGCAGGTAATCCTGGAGAGAGTTACCCTTGAAGTGATCGGTACCGTTGAAGGCGAGGTGCTCAAGGAGGTGAGCCAAACCGCGCTGATCATCGTTCTCATTGATAGAACCCACTTTCTGGGCAATGTAGAAACTGGCTACATGCTCAGGATAACTGTTGTGACGAATGTAGTAAGTCAATCCATTGTCGAGATGACCAATCTTCACATTCTTGTCCACAGGAATGGCTGGCATCTGTGCCATCGCACTTCCCACAGATAAACACAGCAGAAACGCTGCAAAAATCTTTCTTAGTTTCATCTGCTATTGATTTATAAAATTTCTTGTTTCAAATATTCCGCTTGCAAAATTACACAAAATAAAAAAGATTTGCAAGCATTTGGGAGATTATCTTCCCCAATACCTGCAAATCTTAACGTAAAACTAACATTGGAAGCTCTTCATCCACGAACCGCGGTAAAGTCGGATGAGGAAAAGCGTGCCTCTGAGGGTAAGCTCCGTAGCCATCGCAATCCAGACACCTTCCAAGCCATAGCTCTTGGAAAGGGCGTAAGCCAGGGTAAGGCGCACCAGCCACATGGTACCCAGATTGATGGCGGCTGGCTTCCGGGTATCGCCCGCTCCCACGCAGACACAATAGGTTACGATGCTCGCTGCAAAGAAAGGCTCGGCAAAGGCCTCGATGCGAAGGCAGGTAGTACCCAGCTCGCGGATGCTCTCTACCGGCGAGAGCACACCTATCATCTCGGGGGCAAAGACATACATCACCACTCCCATCAATGCCATCACGCACATGCCCAATCCCACCGTCATATAGGCGAAATTGCGGCAGAGATCGGTACGCCCGGCACCATGCGTCTGACCCACCAGGGTGGTGGCGGCATCACCGATACCATAACCCGGCATATAGCAGAGGCTCTCGGCAGTGATGGCAAACGAGTGGGCAGCAATGGCGATATTGCCCAATGGTGCCACAATCATGGTGCTCACGATCTGCGCACCGCTCATCAGGACATTCTGTATGGCTATCGGGATGCTGATCTTGCAGGCATGGTGCAGGTATTCCTTCACCCATCGGAAAGGTTCCTTGTCCTGACGCAGATTGAGTATCCGGTTACGGCATGCCGTGAGGTAGAGATTGGGCAGCGAGATGCAGATATAGGCAAGCGCCGTGCCGCAGGCAGCTCCCACTACGCCCATCTTCATGACGTAGATAAAGAGGTAATTGAACACCACATCGCAGATGCATATCAGCACCGCCATCACACTCGGGGTATGCATGTTGCCTGCCGACTTGAGCATCATCTCAGAGACATGATACAGGAATACGAAGGGCAAAGCCAAACCGTATATCAGAAAATACCGTGAGGAATTGCCCGCAATATCAGCACCGCCACCCAGCCAATAAGGCAGATGGGAATGCACTCCTACACATGCCAGGGTAACACAAAGGCTGAACACCAAACCGCATATCAGGGCATGGCGGAATACCTGACGAGCCTTCACGAAATCGTTGGCTCCGATGAAATGAGCTACCTGCACCGAGAAACCGGTAGCTGCCGCACTGAGCAAACTGCCAATGAGCCAGTTGGTTGACTCGATAAGTCCGATGCTAGCCGAAGCCTCAGCACCCAGATGTCCCACCATGGATGCATCGATGAAGAACATCATCACGGTGGAAATCTGCGCCAGCATGGAGGGAATACTCAACCCCACAATGAGAATGAGTTTCTCGCTGCGAGCCATCGCCCTACCCTCGCGTATCGACTCCATCAGATAATCTGTCTTATTCTTGAATAACATATTTTTCTCTTATTAATTGCGTTAACGAAAAAAATGGCGACTCCCGGAAGGAATCGCCACCTTTTTATTTAAAAACTTTAATTTCGTACCTTTGTTTTTCCCAAAACTTAACTTCCGCAGAGCGGAACAGTACTGTTTTTTGTCGTCACTGAATAAACAATCTTATTCTTACCTTAACTAACACCTGTCGTCCTTGAATAAACAATCTTTTCTAACTACCTTAACTAAAACCAATAAACCAATGAACAACAATCTTAACTTTACCTAACAACTAAACCTAATAAAATCTATTACCTAACTAAAAACCTAAAACTTATTTTTCTGATGCAAAGGTACAACTATTTTCTGAAACTGCAATACTTTTAGCCGAAAAAATGCAGAAAACTAACATTTTTTTAATATCGACAACGTTTTGTGCGCGAACACAAACACTTGTTAACACATCAAAAAGGTATGTTAACACAAAGCGTTCCTAAGAATGCCATCAGACGGCAATCCTAGGAACGCTCCTATTCTATCACCTATATATAAAAGGTGTAAATCCCCAAAAATCCTACTCTGTAATCCATTCTCCCTTGAGTGCCTGGGCAGCAGCTCTAGAACCCGGTATTACCTGACCCGGACGATAGTAGCTGTCGAGCACTATCTCGAAGCGAAGCATAGAATAGGCAGGGATTACGCTACTCGAACTCTGGGTAGAACCATAAGCCAGCTGATATGGGATATACACCAGCCAATGATCGCCGATGTGCATATTGAGCACGGCTGTGGTAAAACCATCTATCCAGCCACTCGCCAAATTGGTTGTAACCTGAGCAGTGGCCTTGTCGTAGGTACCCTCGAAGGTCTTATCGAATACATAACCTGCAGGATAAGTATCAGTGCCCAGCAATCTGCCAAGATAGCTCACCTTCACAGAATCGGTGTACATAGGGCATCCGCTGCCCTTGCCTTCCTTCAACACGCGAACCACGATGTGATCAGCATCCTTGTAAGTCAAAGGCACAGCATTACCATTAGTATCCTTGTTAGGTGTCTGTTTTTGCAGCGACCATTTGAGTATTACCTTCCATTCATCACTACCGTTGGCTATCTGCTGACGGGCATAAGCCAAAGTATCGTCAAAAGCCTGCTCGTTGCGCTCCTGCCAGTTGGCATACTCATCTACGGTGTTATCATCCTCGCTGCATGATGACAGGGCGAACACTGCCATCACGAGCAAGAAGAGATATTTAGAAATTCTTAATTTCATTACCAAGTTTCTTTAATACGCTAGTAATACTTACGCGCTCCTCGATGATGCTGCGGAGGTCAGAGATAGCTACACGCTCCTGCTCCATGGTATCACGATAACGCAGAGTTACCTTGTGGTCGTTTGGTGTCTCGTGGTCAACGGTGATACAGAATGGAGTACCGATGGCATCCTGACGGCGATAACGCTTACCGATAGAATCCTTAGGATCGCCATAGTGGGTATTGAAGTGGAACTTCAACTCATCTACGATTTCATGAGCCAACGCTGGCAAACCAAACTTCTTATCCAATGGGAATACGGCACACTTCACTGGAGCCAATGCCTCTGGCAGGCGTAATACTACACGTGTCTCACCATTCTCAAGCTTCTCCTCGCAGTAAGAGTGGCACATCACGCTGAGGAACATACGGTCAACACCGATAGAGGTCTCTACATCGTAAGGCACATAGCTCTCGTTCTTCTCAGGATCGAAGTACTTGATAGATCGGCCGCTGTACTTCTCGTGCTGAGAAAGGTCGAAATTGGTACGGCTGTGGATACCCTCTACCTCCTTGAAGCCGAATGGCATCTTGAACTCGATGTCGGTAGCAGCGTTGGCATAGTGAGCCAGCTTCTCGTGGTCGTGGTAACGGTAGTTCTCGTTGCCCATGCCCAGTGCCTCATGCCAAGCAAGGCGAACCTTCTTCCAATACTCAAACCACTTCATCTCTGTACCTGGCTGGCAGAAGAACTGCATCTCCATCTGCTCGAACTCACGCATACGGAATACGA
>OKUE01000350.1_pt1 | contig 12141 bp, 6 predicted proteins | sample 1606511 | NCBI WGS metagenome assembly OKUE01 (sample SAMEA3882505, study PRJEB24775) | human gut metagenome | biome: human-associated habitat; feature: intestine environment; material: feces | place: Netherlands | collected 2009/2010 | reverse complement strand
TGGAACATACGGTCCAATACCCAGTCGGTAATGAACGGACGGGTGAAACGGTCTTCCTGGAAGTGCAAACCATAGCTTTCTATCTCTTCACGGCTCATGGCAAGCGCCGGTGCAAACTGTCCGAGCAATCCATGTACGCTATGTACCGGAATCTCCCAGATACGGAAGAAGCCCAATACGTGGTCGATGCGGTAAGCATCAAAGTATCTTGCCATGTTCTGGAAACGGCGGTTCCACCACTGGCAGCCATCCTTCAGCATCTCAAACCAGTTATAGGTAGGGAATCCCCAGTTCTGACCATTGGCAGAGAAGTCATCAGGTGGAGCACCCGCCTGACCATTGAGGTTGAAGTATTTAGGTTCCGTCCATACATCGCAACCATTGCGGTTTACGCCGATTGGAATATCACCCTTCAAAATAACGCCCTTAGCCTTGGCATGCTCGTGAGCCTCCTGCATCTGTCGGTCCAGTACGAACTGTACGAAATAGAAGAACGCCACGTTCTTGTAAGCAGCAGTCTTAGGGTCGGCAAGCGCCTTGCGCTCAGCCTCATCCCATACCTGATGATCTGGCCACTGGTTGAAATCAGCCGTACCATTTTTATCACGCAGGTATGAATACTGTGCGTAAGGAACCAGCCACAGTTCTGTATCCTGGAAGAAAGCCTTGTATTCGGCTGTCTTCATCATCTTTTCACCTTCCTGATTGAAGATTTGGCGCAAGTAATTTATCTTGAAATCATTTACTTTCTCGTAATCTATCTTATCCAGTGCGTTCAACTCAGCACGTGTCTTCTCAGCCTCAGCACGAGCCTTGGCATTCTTCAGCTCAGGGAGAGCATGGAGGTCGGCATACTGCGGATGAATAGCGAAGACGCTGATGCAGCTGTATGGATAACTGTCGGTCCATGTATGAGTGATGGTGGTATCATTGATAGGAAGGAGCTGGAGCACCTTCTGACCGGTAGAAGCCACAAAATCAATCATGGTCTTCAGATCACCGAAATCACCGATACCGGCACTCTTACGGGTACGCAATGAGAATACTGGCACCTGCGTTCCGGCAAGTTTGCGGTTATACAGAGCGAAGGAAGCCTGGTCGAGTTCATAAGATACCAACTCACCTGCCTTCATCTCCGGCAAATCCACGGTTCTGTTCATGGAGACTTCCCAGAGAAGATCGTTCTTCGTATTTCTGAAAGCCACGAACTTAAACTCCAGATGACTGCCCTCAAGATGAGTCGCATCAATATCAGCCACCCATTCATTATAGGTATGCTGAGTCATCGGAAGAATCTTCTGCACATCCCAAGCACCCAAAGCTTTATCTGCACCCAATACACCCAGACGCTCACCATCGCGAAGCTGAGGAGCACGGACTATCAGACGCACAATCTTGCTGCCCGATTCCGGCTTCATCTTCTGTGGAGCCTGATGATTGATGCAATCGGTAAAGGCACTGCTGTAGAGGAAAGCATCCTCAGGCATAGTCTTCCAATGATCGTAAAGGGTATAAACCGCAGCCTTCTTGGCATTTACATCGAACTGATGCTTGATCATGAGCCATTCGGTCTTGACTACACATCCTTCACGTTCTACGCTATAATAATAGGTATACGATTTTTCGGGTGATTCAACACACCATTCGCATGCCCACTTTTCCCCATCTGAGGTCTGGAGTGGAAGTTTCAGAACATCCTCCCCACTCTGGATGTTAACAGCGATATACTCGCCGAACATCACTTTATAATCAATAATAAACTGTACTGTCATAAGACTCTTAAAGGCTCTTGAAAATGTTATAATTTATGTTTGATACTGCAAAGGTAAGAAAAACGAGCGAAAAACGTATCTGAAATTTGCATATTTTTTTCTCAAAAATCGTACAAACGTTTGAACAACCCTCACTCAGTAGAAACAATCAATTAATCGTTCATCTCATTTTATTCTGATTTCTTATCCTTGATGATGCTCACAGACAGCGCACCCGCAATCAGCAGGATACCTGCCACAATCATCATATCGCTCTGATGAGAACCCACCAGACTCAAGACAGTTCCACCGCAGATGGCAGCCACAATCTGAGGGATACAGATGGTTCCATTAAACAAACCCAGGTAAGCACCCATGTGACCATATCCCTGCAAAGCATTGGTAACAAAGGTGAAAGGCATCGCCAACATGGCAGCCCAACCGGCACCAATCATCAGGAATGGAATAAACTGCAAGTACTGGTCATGCAGGAATGGAATGAGAGCAAAGCCCACGCCACCAATAATCAAGCTGACAGCGTATGCCACCTTCGTATTCTTAAACTGAGGGAGAACGACAGCCCAGATAACACTACCTACCGCCTGTACGGCAAAGAGAATGCCCACCCAGTTGCCTGCCTCCTGGAATGCTTCAGAAGCAGGATCGGTCGTATTCCATACGGTTTCAGCGATGGCTCCCGTAGAATAATTCCAGAGATAAAGGAAACCAGCCCAGCAGAAGAACTGAACCAGTCCCACCTTCCAGAAGGTAGATGGCGCCTTGCGCAGCAAAGTAATCCAACCGGCCTTGTCTTCAGAAGCCTCAGCATTAGGATTCTTCACTCCTCCCTCTTCACTCTTCGCTTCATTATACTCCGCATACTGCTGTGGATTCCACTCCTTCACCTTCATCGTGGTGTAGATAACACAGAGAATCAGGATAGCCGCACCGATATAGAACGACCAGATGACAGAATCAGGAACCACACCCTTCTCAGCATAATTCTTGATACCGAGGAAGGTAAAGAGGAACGGGAAGATATATCCGGCTACAGAACCGGCATTGCAGAGGAAACTCTGGATAGAGTAAGCCTTTGCCTTCTGTTTTTCATTTACCATATCGCCTACCAGCATCTTGAACGGCTGCATCGCCATGTTGATGCTCGTATCGAGGAACATCAGCGCTATCAGTCCGAAGAGCATCGCACCGCTCACGGTCAGTCCGAGCGAACCGGCGTTCGGCAGCAGGCACATTACCAGGACGGCAATCGTAGCACCCACAAAGAGATAAGGGATGCGGCGACCGAAGCGGCACCACGTCTTATCACTCAACGTGCCCACGATAGGCTGAGCCAGGATTCCCATCAGAGGAGGGAGAATCCAGAAATAACTCAAGTTGTGTGGGTCAGCACCCAACGTTGCAAAGATTCGGGAGATGTTGGCGCTCTGTAGGGCGTAGGCAATCTGTACTCCGAAAAATCCGAAGCTCAAGTTCCAGAGCTTCCAGAAACTTAAATCAGGTTTTTGTTTCATATTGTTATGTTTTTATTTTATCTTGTCGTTCCTCTCACCACGAGTCGTGTTCTCACCACTCGCTTCTCCACCTCATCTCTAGGGATGGAGCCTTCCACCTGACCAATCAGGATATTGGCAGCTTCCTCGCCTACGGCTACACCTCGCTGCTCAACCGTAGTAAGCATCGGGTCGCACGCCTTGGCACGGTCACCATTGGTGAATCCGCAGATGCTGATTTCTTCAGGCACCTTGAATCCCATGCGCTTGGCGGTATAGAGAATGCCGATTGCCGTATCATCATTGATGGCGAAGAAAGCATCCGGACGATCTTCCTCTATCAGAATATCCGGCGTTATTGCTTCGGCATTGGCACGGTCATCGCAGATCTTCACCCAGTCAGGGTTCTCCGTCAAACCATGCTTTACCAGCGCATCATGATAACCGTTATATCGGTTCTTGGAGATTTCCAGATTCATCGGCGAGCCGTAGAAGGCAATCTTCTTGCAGCCCGTATCAATCATGTGGGTAACGGCGGTAAAAGCACCCATATAATCATCCACCACCACGCGAGAGCAGTTCACGCCCGTACATATTCTATCATAGAAGATGAGCGGCACCCCATTCTGCAGCAGTTTTTCGAAATGGTCATACTGCTTGGTATCCTTCGCCTGTGAAACGATGATGCCACAAACCTTGTTCTGATAGAAGTCTTCACAGATGGCCACCTCTTTATCGTAACGCTCGTTACTCTGCGCCACCATCACACGGTAACCTCTGGCTCTAGCCTCTTCCTCGATGCCCGAAAGCACCGACATGAAGTAATAGTGTACCACCTGAGGTACAATAACTCCAATCACCTTCATCGGCTTCACCTTATTATGTCTTAAAGCTTCACCAAGGAAATTAGGAAAGAAGTTATGTTCACGCGCGTATTTCTGAATACGCTCCTTTTGGGCAGTACTGATACGAGAACTGTCCTTCAATGCTCGGCTCACCGTGGCAACACTTACGCCCAGATCGCGAGCTATATCTTTCATTGTTATTGTTTCTTTATCGCCCATTGCTATTAGTTGTGCTGCAAAATTACGAAATATCCTTAATATCAGTTCAAAGTTCTTGACTTAAATCAAGTAATTTCTGTGCAAACGTTTGCACAAAATAAATAACGGAATTAACATAAAAATAGTACAACATAAGAGAAAAGAACTTAATTTTGCACACAGAAACGACAAGTTTATGGGCAAACGCCCCATTCCTACCTTATATAATATAAGTAAGATGCCAGAAAGACCCCGAAAAGAGCCAGAGCGGTATTTTAGAGTAGGAACGATGACAACTTAAGCCAAAAAGAATGAAAAAGTAAATAATTTAATATTATACATTAACTTAAAAATCAAGCAAATGATGAAGCAGGTAAAAATTAAATTGCCTCTCAGAGCGTTGACCCTAGCAAGCGGTCTGCTTCTGACGGTGAGTTCCTTTGCGCAGAGTAATGCAATTAAGGGACATGTGAAGGATGCTTCTGGTGAGCCTATCATGGGTGCTACCATTACAGTTAACGGTAAGGCTGTAGGCATTACCGACATGGATGGTAACTTCTCAGTTGATGCAGCGCCAGGTGCAAACCTTACTTTCACTTATCTGGGAATGACTCCAAAAACAATCAAAGCAACATCTAACATGATGATTACCTTGGTTGACGACCAGAAGTCTTTGAACGAGGTCGTTGTCATTGGTTATGGTCGCGCTAAGAAGAACGACTTGACTGGTTCTGTTACAGCTATCAAGCCTGATGAGATGTCAAAGGGTATCACAAGCAGTGCCTCTGATATGTTGGTAGGTAAGATTGCCGGTGTAGATGTACAGACTGGTGGCGGTCAGCCTGGTACCGGTGCACAGATTCGTATCCGTGGTGGTGCTTCTCTGAGTGCTTCTAATGATCCTCTCTACGTAATCGATGGTTTGGCTATTGACAACAATACCAACAAGGGTATGAGTAACGTCTTAGCCATGATTAACCCTAACGATATCGAGAGCTTCACTGTATTGAAAGATGCTTCTGCTACAGCTATTTACGGTTCCCGTGCTTCTAATGGTGTCATCATCATTACAACCAAGAAGGGACGTTCTGGTCAGAAGCCTTCTGTTACTTATAATGGCAACGTAACACTGTCAACCATCCAGAAGAAATATGATGTGATGAATGCCAGCGAGTACAAGCAGGCTCTTACCAATCTGGGTATCGACACAAACGGTTTGGGTACAGCTGATACCGATTGGCAGGATGAGATTTTCCGCACAGCTATCTCTACCAATCACAACGTCAGCATTCAGGGCGGTTTAAAGAATATGCCTTATCGCGTCAGCTTAGGTTTCGAAGACAACAATGGTATTGTCAAGACAACATGGATGAAGCGTTTCAATACATCTGTCAATGTTGCTCCTTCTTTCCTCGATAAGCACTTGAACTTCAACTTCACAGCAAAGTATATGTTCGAGAAGGACCGCTATGCTAAAGTTGGTGATGCTATCGGTAATGCATTGTCAATGGATCCTACACAGCCTGTATATGGAAATGGTGAAGACTACAAATACGTTGGTGGATATTTCCAGTACTTGCAGAACAAGAGCGACCAGATTAGCGATCCTGATTGGAAGAAGATGGCTGCCTCTCAAGTTACACAGAACCCAGTTGCAGTTCTCGACAACTACAAGTGTATAGCAAAGTCTAATGATATTTCAGGAAACCTTGAGGTAGACTACAAGATTCATGGCTTCGAAGACTTGCATTTGCATGCTGCCATCGGTGCCCAGTATACAGATGGTAAGCAGAATGAAGACATTTCCAAGTATTCCTTCTCTAACAACTATTTTGGATATTATGGCACTGACCATCAATACAAATATAGCATCGAAGGAAAAGCTTTTGCTGAATATGCACACAAGTTCGGTGTTCATGATATCGACATCATGGCAGGTGCAGAGCAGAGCCACTACCACAGAACAGGCTATAACTACGGAAGTGGTATTGATGAGTACTTGAGAGACAACAATCCTCAGTTCGTTGAAGCAGATGGTAAAATGAACTATATATATAGTCCAACGTATCAGAAGAACACCATGTGGAAGGCTCACAACTCATTGGTATCTTACTTCGGACGTTTTAATTACAACTTGTTAGATCGCTATTTGCTTACAGCAACATTCCGTGCCGATGGTTCTTCTCGTTTCAAAAAAGGCAAGAAGTGGGGTTACTTCCCTGCTGCAGCCTTTGCTTGGAAGATTAACAACGAGCCTTTCTTGAAGGACGCAAAATGGCTTGATGAGTTGAAGCTCCGCTTGGGTTGGGGTATGACTGGTCAGCAGAATGGTATTCCAGACTTCTACTATACTCCTGTATATACAGTCAGCGATACTTATGCACAGTATCCATTTGGTGACAAATATTATATAACCATGCGTCCATCAGCATACAATCCTGAATTGACTTGGGAAAAGACAACAACCTACAATGCTGGTTTAGACTTCACCGCTCTCAATGGTCGTTTCGGTATGAATGTGGATGGTTACTATCGTAAGACTACCGACCTTCTGTCAACAATTGCCATCGCCGGTGGTACTAACTTTGGCGACCAGCTTCTGAAGAATATTGGTTCTTTGGAAAACTATGGTGTTGAATTGGCATTCGATGTCAAGCCTATTGTTACAAAGGACTTCATATGGGATGTAACCTACAACGTAGGATGGAACCACAACGAAATCACACAATTGGATGCAGGTTTGCAAGACTGGGTATGGACTGGAGATAAAGTATCTCGTGGTAACAACACCAAGATTCAGGTAAACAAGGTAGGTCAGCCTATCAATTCATTCTATGTTTTCCAGCAGGTTTATGATGAAAACGGCAAACCTATCGAGGGTCTGTATGTTGACCGCGACGGAAATGGTACAATCGATGATGACGACCGCTATTGCTACAAGAGCCCTGCTCCTGATGTCATCATGGGTCTCACCACCAAGTTCATCTATAAGAACTGGGACTTCAGTGCAGCATTCCATGCCTCTATCGGCAACTATGTTTACTACGATTTCTTGAACGAGAAGGCAGTTTTAGCCGACCTCAGTAAAGACAACATCTTCAGAAATACTACAGCAGAAGCTGTTGATCTTGGTTTCTGGGGTAAAACCACAAAAGCAACCAACACCAGTGACTACTTCGTACGCAATGCTTCTTACGTGAAGTGTACAAACATGACATTGGGATATAGCTTCCCTGCATTGATTAAGGCTGGTGCTGAGAAGATTTGCAGTGGTCGAATTTTCTTCACAGTTCAGAACCCATTCATCATTTCCAAGTATAAGGGTATTGACCCTGAGGTAAGCAGTGGTATCGACAGTAATCCTTACCCACGTCCAATAAGCTTCCAGCTTGGTTTGAATCTTAACTTCTAAAAATAAAAAAGGAGACAATTATGAAAAAAATATTTATAACGACTGCAATGGCAAGTATGTTGTGCATGGGCTTTGTCTCTTGCGCAGACGAACTGAATATCAAGTCCATTGATCCACAGTCTTCCCCAACATATACTGCGGAGGGCCTCTTGGCTAAACAGTATGCAACCCTCGGTCTTACAGGTCAGAAAGGTGCTGCTGGTTCAGCAGACTTGAGTGGAGACGAGGGTGAAAGCGGATTTATCCGTACCGTCTTTAACTTGCAAGAATTAATGACAGACGAAATTTTGTGGGCATGGCAAGACAATGAAGGTATTGCCGCTATTACCCACATGAACTGGGATAAGAGTAATGCACGAGTAAACTGGGCATACCAGCGATTAATTTTCGACATCACCCTGTACAACCAGTTTATTTCCGAGCAGACAGGTAAGATGAGCGAAGATAAGATTGCAGAAGTCCGCTTCCTCCGTGCACTGAACTACTATTATTTCCTCGACCTGTATCGCAAGGCTCCTTTCAAGGAAACCTTCGACAGCAATCTCCCTATTGAGAAAAGCGGCAAGGATCTCTACGAGTGGCTTGACAACGAGTTGACTACCATCGAGCCTATGATGGCAGAGGTGGGTGCTTATAATAACAGTGAGAATTTCGGACGTGCCGACCGTGGTGCAGCTTATGCTCTCCATGCTCGTTTGGCACTTAACTCAGCTGTTTATACAGATGGTCAGGTTAAGGACTACCAGAAGGCTATCGATTATTGCGACAAGATTATCGATAGCGGCAAATATGACCTTTCTCGCGAAGCAAAGAATGGCTACAGCGGTTACCAGCAGTTGTTCATGGGCGACAATGATTGCAATCCAGAGGCTATGAAGGAAATCATCTTTGCTGTTCGTCAGGATGGTTTGAAGACTCGCCAGTATGGCGGTTCTACTTATCTCGTAGCAGCCTGCACCAAAGCTGGCATGCCATCAGCAAGTACCGCTGACCCTTGGAAATGTATCTTTGCACGCGAAGACTTGGTTAAGAAGTTCTTCCCTAACGGGGATATTCCTATGGCAACGACAGATGATGTTTTAGCTAATGCAACAAAGGATCAGATTATCGCAAAAGATAATGAGAAAGGCATCGGCACAGACGCTGTTATAGCAAAGGCAAAAGACGACCGAGCTTTGTTATACATGGGTGTAGGTGGCTGCGAAAGTGGAAAAGTTCGTACACTCAATCCAGGTGATGCTATCACAGACCCTCTGAATGGTGCGGCTATCGTAAAGTGGAGCAATTTCCACGCAGATGGTACAGCACAGCATGACCAGAACTTTTCAGACACCGACATTCCATTGTTCCGCCTGGCAGAAATCTATCTGACCCGCGCAGAGGCAAAGTTCCGTCTCAACGGCAGTCAGGAAGGTTTGGCTGACATCCAGTTAGTTCAGGACCGTGCTCACCGTGATTTAAAAGCTACATCAGTAGATGAGCAGACCCTTATAGATGAATGGGGCCGCGAGTTCTTTATGGAAGGTCGCCGCCGTTCAGACTTGGTTCGCTTTGGCTTGTTCACAGGTTCTAAGTACCTCTGGAGTTTCAAGGGTGGTGTACCTAATGGTGCAGGTATTGAATCACATTTCGATATCTACCCTATCCCTGGTAATGAGACTCTGAACAACCCTAACATGACACAGAACCCAAAATACTAATTGTCAGGTTAACAGATTAAATTTAAAAAGAAAGAATTATGAAAAAGATATTCAAATTCATGTTGTTGCCAGCATTGGTACTCCCTTTGCTCTTTACATCATGCGATGATGACAGAGACAGCAACCCTACATTGGACTTGAGTCATGTTGCAGATGGATTTGTATTGAACACTCCTGCCGTAGCAGAAAACAATACTTACGATCTCATCAGTGCAAAAAGTTTAAGATTGACATGTTCTCAGCCAAACTATGGTGGAGTACCTTACTCTATGAGATATTACGTACAGGTATCTATCGATCCTGCATTCGTCAGCGATGGTACTGCTACTCACACAGAGTTAGCGACATTCTATAGAACTGCCGATATGCAAGTTAATGCAACTGAAATAAACAACGCTATAGTAGCTCTCTTTCAGGCTGCAAATCCTGATACAAGTGTTCCTGCAGAAATGCCTGTTTACATTCGCTTGCGTGCTGTGATTGGAGACGCTACTGATACAAGTTTGGGCGAGACATTCTCAAATACCATCACCTTGCGCTCTGTGAAGGCTACTTATGAGGCTCCTGATGCTAAGTTCACTGACAACCTCTACTTGATTGGTAGTTCTATTCAGGATCCATGGAAGAGTTGGAAACCAATTCCTAAGGTCTTTGGTTTGGAAGGTAACTACTATGGTATAATCTACTTGCCAGCTGGTGGTGAGTTCAAGTGGGGTACAGAAAACAATGACTATCGCGGTATTAACCGTCTTAAGGAAATCAACGATGTAGCTGGTGCAGGTATCTCTGCAGGTGAGGAACAAAACATCAAGGTAACCAACGCAGGTTGGTACACTCTCCACTTCAAGGGTAAGATTACCGAAGACAAGAAGAACATCGATTGGACACTGACTGTTTACCCAACAAAGGTTTACATCTTAGGTGGTAGTGTTGAGATGGCTGGTACTTGGGCATTTGATGACGCTTATGCTCTGACAGCTCCAGCAGATAAGAATGGCAAATGGGTTTCTCCAGCATTCACTGCCAGCGCAGAGCTTCGCGCAGCTGTCAAGGTAGGAAAATTAGATTGGTATCGTACAGAGTTCACTCTTTACAAGGGCAACGTCTTCTGGCGTAGATATGATATCGTAAACAGCTGGGCTGAGACTGAGGGCGCAGATTACTCTGTAACTACCCAAGTTGGACAGAAGTTGTATATCGACTTTGATAATTACACAGCAGAAGTTAAATAATTAAGACCAAAGCACAATGAAAAAAACATTATTATATAGCTTAGCAGTCTTGGCAAGTGTTACACTTGCCAGCTGCAACGGCGACTACGATGATTGGGCTAATCCTCAGACCAATCCACAGGAGGCCTCAGCTGCCAAATACGGAATTACTTTCGCAGCAGGTACTGAAGCTGAAAGTAGCTTGCCAGACGATGACGGTATTATCAATCTCGTCACAGTCAATTCATCAGATGCAGATGTTACAGGTTTCACACTCAAAGACTTGAAAGTAAATGGCGAAGCCATTAAAGGCGAAATCAACGGTAACAGCATTCAGGTAGACGCAACAGAATTGGAGAAGATTCTCTGCAGCCAGAACAAATCACGCGCAAGCGTTGCTCGTGACATCAACGTTGAGTCAAAGGTTTCTGCCAACTTGGCATCAGGTGATGCCGTTGCCATCAATACCGTAGGTACGACTACAGCCAAACTTAAGCCATCCCCAACTCCTGCTATTGATGAGAAAGGTTACTACATGCTCGGTGAAGTTAATGGCAATGGATGGAAGCCAACAAAACCTGTATGGATGAACAAAGTGTCTGATGGTGTTTACCAGCTCAAGGTCACCACAGAGAAAGATAAGAACTATTTTAAGTTCTACGAAGGTAGCAAGTGGGATGAAACCGGCAACTGGGATGTTATCAACACAGGTGTCTTGGGTTGCGAGAAAGACGGTAGCGAAGATGCTTCTGGTACAATCTATTATACTGGCGACAGCTGGGGTACACCACAGACCATGGTTATCGTAGGTGCTGGTACATGGATTGTAACTCTCGACATGAACAACCTGTCTTACTCTGTAGGCAAGCCTATCCTCTATATGGCAGGCGATGCTAATGGATGGAAGCAGATTGACGTCCTCAATAGTGAGGATGGTGTTAACTTTAAAGGTTATATGTACCTGAACCAGAATGGTTTCAAGTTCTGTTCTCAGCCAAACTGGGATGGTACCAACTATGGTGCTGACTTTGATACAGCTCCTGATGCAGGAAACATCGTGATAGCAGAAGAAGCTGGTTTCTATCAGGTAGATGTTGACTTGTCTGCGAAGACTTACACACTGACTCCATTTACTATTGGTATCATTGGCAACGCAACTCCTAAAGGTTGGGATGGCGATACGAATATGAAATACAATCCGGAAGAGCGCTGCTGGGAACTTAAGGACGTCACATTGAGTGATGGCGAAATGAAGTTCCGTCACACAAACGATTGGAATCTCAACTGGGGTGGTCCACTTGACGCCTTGGTTCATGATGGAGATAACATCGCTGTAGCAGCTGGTACTTACGACATTAAGCTTGTGGTTAATTGGGCAGAAGGAACAGCAAAGTGTGAAATGAATAAGAAGTAAGCATTTGCTTCATCAAATAAACTAAATATCAATAGGCGGCTCTCAATTCCGGGAGCCGCCTATTTTTCTTTCTCCTCATCCTTTTCAAGTATTTTTTCC
>OKUE01000346.1_pt1 | contig 12255 bp, 7 predicted proteins | sample 1606511 | NCBI WGS metagenome assembly OKUE01 (sample SAMEA3882505, study PRJEB24775) | human gut metagenome | biome: human-associated habitat; feature: intestine environment; material: feces | place: Netherlands | collected 2009/2010 | reverse complement strand
TTTACGAACTTGTTGAAAATCATCTGGACACCTTCCTTGATAGCCTTAGGGTCTTCGCTCTTGTCAGCGATGGCACGCTCAAAGTCGTCGAGAATAGGCAGAATAGCAGCTACAGTCTTCTCGCCGCCATTCAAAATCAGTTCTGCTTTCTCTTTGAGGGTACGCTTGCGGTAATTCTCAAACTCAGCAGTCTTATAGAGCAACTGTTTCTTGAGTTCCTCTACCTCTTGCTGTGCTTTTGTTAAAGGATCAATCTCTTCTGCCTTCTTGTCAGCAGCGTCTGTATTGTTGTCACCTTCTTCTGCCTTGTTGTCAGTATTCTGATTTTCCTCAGTATTTTCATTTTGAGTTGTCTGCTCATTATTTTCATTCTGAACAGTCTCCTGAACGTTTCCGTCCTCTATATTGATTTCTTTTTCTTTTGACATAGTCTTAAATTTTTTAAACATGATAATTCTTGTTATTGGTTGTTTGACAAAAAGTGTGCCAACCCGATTCTCATCGAATTGGCACTATTAAATTATAAGATAATTTGTGGTTGCTGTTTAAAACAGCAGAATAACTTTCTGTTTAGAATCCGTACATCTTAGCCTTCTGCTCCTTGATAGCTTCATCGTAGATATACTCATCATAAGACATGAGCTTGTCGATGGTGCCTGATGGAGTGAGCTCGATGATACGGTTTGCCACGGTGTTGATGAATTCGTGGTCGTGGCTAGAGAAGAGGATATTGCCCTTGAAACCTACCAGGTTGTTGTTGAATGCCTGAATACTCTCCAGGTCCAAGTGGTTGGTTGGTGTATCAAGAATCAGGCAGTTGGCGTTCTGCAACTGCATGCGTGCAATCATACATCTCATCTTCTCACCTCCGGAGAGGACATTTACCTTCTTCAGTACTTCTTCGCCGCTGAAGAGCATTCTTCCGAGGTAGCCCTTCATGGCAACTTCGTTACCTGGACCATACTGGCTCAACCAATCTACGAGGTTCATGTCGCTCTGGAAGAATTCTGTATTATCGAGTGGGAGATAAGCTGTTGTGATAGTAACACCCCACTTGTAGTCACCTGCGTCAGCCTTTCGGTTGCCGTTGATGATTTCGAAGAGTGCGGTCATCGCCTTAGGGTTGTGAGAGAGGAATACTACCTTCTCGCCCTTCTCGATATTGAAGTTTACATTGTCGAAGAGAACTGTTCCGTCCTCATCGCAAGCCTTCAGACCTTCAACCTCCAGAATCTGGTTGCCTGGTTCACGGTCCATCTGGAAGATGATGCCTGGGTACTTACGGCTAGATGGGCGGATTTCCTCAACATTCAGCTTCTCCAACATCTTCTTGCGGGATGTGGTCTGCTTACTCTTAGCCACATTGGCAGAGAATCGGCGGATGAACTCCTCCAGCTGCTTCTTCTTCTCCTCGGCCTTCATCTTCTGGTTCTGAGCCTGACGGAGAGCCAACTGAGAACTCTCGTACCAGAAAGAGTAGTTACCGGCAAACATAGTTACCTTACCGAAGTCAATATCCACGGTCTGAGTGCTGACAGCATCGAGGAAGTGACGGTCGTGAGAAACCACGAGAACAGTCTGCTCGATATTGCTGAGGTATTCCTCCAGCCACTCTACGGTGTCGAGGTCGAGGTCGTTGGTAGGCTCATCGAGGAGGAGGTTGTCTGGGTTACCGAAGAGAGCCTTCGCCAACATCACGCGCACCTTCTCTGTGTTGGAAAGCTCACCTACGAGCTTGTCGTGGCGATCTTCCTTTACGCCAAGGTTCTGAAGCAACTGGGCTGCATTGCTCTCAGCCTCCCAACCGTTCATCTCGGCAAACTTAAGCTCCAGCTCAGCAGCGAGGTTACCATCCTCTTCAGTCATCTCTGGCTTAGAGTAGAGGCGCTCGCGCTCCTTCATATTTTCCCACAATGGCTGATGGCCCATCAGAACGGTGTCCATCACGCGGAACTCGTCATACTTGAAGTGGTCCTGCTCCAAAACGGAAAGGCGCTCGCCTGGTCCCATCTCCACAGTTCCCTTGTTTGGCTCCAGGTCGCCGCTGATGGCGCGGAGGAGAGTTGACTTACCGGCACCGTTGGCACCGATTACGCCGTAAATATTACCATGTGTGAACTTGAGGTTTACATCTTTGTAAAGCACTCGCTTACCGAATTGAATTGCAAGATTTGTTACTGTAATCATTCCTTATTTCTAAATATCTTTTTATCTGATTTTATCTTTATTTGGGTGCAAAGGTACGAAAAATTATTTGTATATCAATGTTTTATTGGCAAAAGTTACTAATTTTTAGTTAAAAACTGGGCTACTCTTTGTTATTTTGCAGAAAAGTCTTACTTTTGTAGGCTGAATTGGCGCCAATAGGGGCTGATTCTTCGGTTTGAGTGTTAAGAACAAAAGATGAATCCAAAACACGAAATTGGTTTTAAAACATGAGACAACAAAATAGAAAAGGAAATTTTAGTAAGCACACCAACAATGCCTATGGCTACGGAAATCCAAATGAATACGACCACTATAAGGTGGAAAAGCCAGCACAGCTGTTGGAATGGCTGATGGAAAACGTGAAAGGTCCTAGCAAGACCAAGGTGAAGCAGACTCTGCAGGGTAGGGGAATCAAGGTGGATGGCAAAAACATCACCCAGTTTGACTATGCCCTGAAACCTGGTATGAAGGTAAGCGTGAGCAAGACCAAGAAGAACCAGGATGTCTTCAAGAGCCGTTATCTTAAGATTGTCTATGAGGATCGTTATCTCATCGTCATTGAAAAGAACGTAGGCATTCTCAGTATGGCTGCCGGTCATTCTACCCTGAATGTAAAGAGCGTATTGGATGATTACTTCCACAAGACCCGTCAGAACTGTCAGGCTCACGTGGTGCACCGCCTTGACCGAGATACTTCGGGCTTGATGATTTACGCCAAGGACAAGCAGACTGAACTTGCCCTGGAAGATGACTGGCATCATAATGTATACGACCGCCGATACGTGGCGCTGGTTTCAGGAGAGATGGAGGAGGATGAAGGTACGGTTGCCAACTGGTTGAAGGACAACAAGGCGTACATTACCTTTGCCAGCGATACTGACAATGGTGGCAAGTATGCTGTTACCCATTTCCATACCCTGCAACGAACCACAGCGCATTCTCTGGTAGAGTATAAGTTGGAGACAGGCCGCAAGAACCAGATTCGTGTTCATACAGCCGATATGGGTCATCCTGTATGTGGAGACATCAAGTATGGTAATGGTGATGATCCATGCGGTCGCCTTTGCCTGCACGCCTATGTTCTCTGCTTCTATCATCCGGTAACCCATCAGCCAATGGAATTCGAGACTCCGATTCCAAATGAATTCGTCAGAGCGATGAAGGAAGATAACAGACCTTTCGATGAAAGAGGCAGAAATCCTAAGGAGGCAAACCGCAAGCCATTCAGAAAGGAGGGACGGAATGGATAATGATTTCCTTTATTATGCTTTTGCCCTGGTGGCGCTGGTTGTTGGTCTCTTTATCCTGAAGAAGGTTGCAACCTGTATGGTCAAGATGGTGGTGGGAGTTATTCTCGTAGCTGTTCTTGCAGCCATCTATTGGCTTTATTTATCTTAAGCTATTGGCTTTAATTTATTTTAAGCGTCAGGCAATTTCATAAAAAAATAGTCCGGTAAGAATCAAGCTTTCGCTTGCCTTACCGGACTTTACGTTATCTTTTTACCTTCTAATAATACCTATTTATATTGTTTTTTCAATTGGTATTGTCTTTTTTATCCAATATTAGAGGATAGTCTTCACAGCCTCCAACATACCCTTCTCCTGAATGAGGTCGAGATCCTTCTTAACCAACTCTGTCAAGCCAGGAACAGTCTCATTCAAGTTCTCATGCCAGATGTAGTCGAAGCCGAGTACGCCCTCTGCTACCTTCTGGGTGTCGCCAGTAGCCCAAAGCTCTGTCAGCTTGTCCATGATCTTCTGGTCGTCGTTTGGCTGGATAGGAGCACCATCCTCACGAACACCACCCTTATAGTATGTGATGATGGCTGCGAGACCGAATACCAATCCCTGTGGCAACTCACCCTTACGCTCCAAGTAGATCTTCACGCCTGGGAGGTCGCGAGTCTCGAATTTAGGGAATGAATTCAGCATGATGCTGGTTACCTGGTGGTCAACGAATGGGTTCTCGAAACGCTCCAATACGTCAGAAGCGAACTTCTGAAGCTCGTCCATAGGAAGGTTCAATGTCTGCATCAACTCTTCGAACTGTACCTTGTGGATGTACTTGCCCAATACAGGGTGCTCGCAAGCATCGCGAACGATGTTCACACCGCTGAGGTATGTAACAGGGCTCAATACTGTGTGAGGGCCATTCAGCAAAGTAACCTTACGCTCGTGGTATGGCTTCTCGTTGTCTGTGATGAGAACGTGGAGACCTGCCTTGTGGGCAGGGAACTCTTCCTGCATCTGCTCTACTGTCATGTTTTCTGCCTTCTCGATTACCCAGAGGTGAAAGCTCTCAGCCTTTACTACGAGGTTGTCCTTGTAACAAACCTTCTGCTGGATTTCCTTGATGGTGTCGCGTGGGAAGCCAGGAACGATACGGTCAACGAGTGTAGCGCAAACATAGCAGTGGTTGGTGAACCACTCCTTGAAGCCCTCGTAGTCAGCACCCATGTCTTCCTTCCAAAGCTCGATATACTGGTAGATGCATTCCTTCAAGTGGTGACCGTTCAAGAAGATCAACTCACAAGGCATCAGGATCATACCCTTGGTAGGATCGCCCTCGAAGAACTTGTAACGGTGGAACAAGAGCTGAACCAACTTGCCTGGATAAGAAGCTGCAGGAGCATCTGTAAACTTGCAAGAGTCATCGAATGCGATACCAGCCTCTGTAGTGTTAGAGATGATGAAACGCATCTCTGGCTGCTCAGCCAAAGCCATGAAAGCCTGGTTCTGAGAATATGGGTTCAGTGCACGGCTGATAACGTCGATACGCTCCAATGTATTGATAGCCTGGCCGTTCTCCTTACCCTGAAGGTTTACGTGATAGAGGCAGTCCTGACCGTTCAGCCAGTCAACCATACCACCAGCCAATGGCTGAACTACAACGACAGAACCGTTGAAGTCGGTCTTCTTGTTCATATTCCATACAATCCAATCTACGAATGCACGGAGGAAGTTACCTTCACCAAACTGAATGATTTTCTCTGGCGCTACGCTCTTAGGAGCAGTGCGCTTGTTCAATGCTTTAAGCTCTTTCATGATCTGTTTATATTGTTTGTTATTTGTTTTATTCGTTAGTTTCATAATAGAATATCATCTATTTCTTTCTCGATACTTATATCTTTCTGAAAAGGAATTCGTACCTAATTAAAAAGGGATCCGTACCTGTTAGAAAAGAAATTCTTATCTTTCTGAAATCTGATGCAAAGGTATAAAAAATATCTGTATCTTATATCGAAAAACCTGAAAAATCGTGCGTAAAGGTTTACGCTTCCAGTGCTGAATTTTCAGAGGATGGCGGGGTGGGATGAAATGAGGGAGTTTGTACGAGGACAGGGGAACGAGAAACGAGAGCCTTTTCTTGTGGATGGAGCGAGATACGGGAGTCGAACCCGCCTCACAGGCTTGGGAAGCCCGTGCACTACCGATGTGCTAATCTCGCAGACAAAAAACTTTTGGAGGGAGATGCAAGCACGGCTTGCTGAAGAAAAGAGAGCCACGAGCGGGACTCGAACCCGCGACCCACGCATTACGAATGCGTTGCTCTACCAACTGAGCCATCATGGCTTTTCTCTTTACGTGAATGCAAAGGTAACCAAAATTTTCTAATTGAGAAAATAATTTATGAAGAGTTTTCTTTGCGTTAACCATCATTAACAAAATGGGAGGGAGCCTACCTTCACAGGCAAACTCCCCGATGTAAGATTTTATATACCAAATTAATCTTTTATCATATTTTTGAAAGTCAATTCGTCTTTCTTCGGATTCTTTCCGATGCTGATGGTGGCTCCTGGCTTCAGGTTACCTTCCATCAGCAGCTCGCAGAGTCCGTCCTCCACGTAGTTCTGAATAGCCCGCTTCAATGGGCGGGCACCAAACTGCACATCGTATCCCTTGCTGGCTACAAATTCTTTTGCCTTGTCGGTCATCTGGAAATGATAGCCCAAATTCTCAATTCGCTTTACGAGAGATTTCAGCTCCAGATCTACGATGCTGGTGATAGCAGGCAAATCGAGCTGGTCGAAGGTGATAATCTCATCGAGACGGTTGAGAAATTCCGGAGCAAACTGCTTGGACAGATGCTTCTGAATGACGCTGCGAGCATATTCCTTATCCTTTTCGTCGATAGGCATCCCGTTGCTGCCGATTCCGCCTGCATTGAAACCTACGCCTCTGCCGAATTCCTTGAGCTGTCGGGTACCGGCGTTGGAGGTCATGATGATGATGGTGTTACGGAAGTCTATCAGACGACCGTTTCCATCTGTCAGTCTTCCTTCATCCATTACCTGCAGCAGGAGATTGAACACCTGGCTGTTTGCCTTCTCTATCTCATCCAGCAGAACGATGCTGTATGGTTTGCGGCGTACTTTCTCTGTCAACTGTCCACCTTCATCATAGCCAACGTATCCTGGAGGCGAACCGATGAGTCGTGAAGTGTTGAATCCTTCTGCATACTCGCTCATATCGATTCTGAAGAGTGCATCTGCCGAACCGAACATCTCTTCTGCCAGTTTCTTGGCGAGGTAGGTCTTTCCGACACCGGTAGGGCCAAGGAACATAAACACACCGATAGGGTGGTTAGGGTCTTTCAGTCCCATGCGGTTGCGCTGGATGGATTTCACTACCTTGTCGATGGCAGCGTCCTGGGCAATCACTTTTTCCTTGAGTACCTTGCCCATATTTCTCAGACGGATATTCTCACTCTCTGCCATTTGCTGGACAGGGATGCCTGTCATGTTGCTTACTACCTTGGCGATTTCCGTTTCGTCTAGGGTGACACGGTGGTTCGGATCGCCATGCTCCCATTGCTTGCGCATCATCTCAATGTCGTGTTCCTGCTTTGTCTGGTAGTCTCTCAATGTTGCAGCCATCTCGAAATTCTGGCTTGCCACGGCAGCCTGTTTTTTGGCGATGGTTGCATTGAGCTTCTTTTCAGCCTCTATGAGTTCGTCAGGGACGGTTGCGCTGTTGATGTGAATGTGAGCACCAGCCTCGTCCATCACGTCAATGGCCTTATCTGGGAAGGAACGGTCGTGCATGTATCTATCTGCAAGCTTTACACATGCTTTCAGTGCTTCGTCTGTGTAGCTCACATTATGATGCTCTTCGTATTTCTCCTTGATGTTATGCAGAATCTCCAGTGTCTCTTCTGCCGTAGTAGGTTCTACGATGATCTTCTGGAATCTACGTTCCAAAGCACCATCCTTTTCTATACTCTTGCGATATTCGTTGAGGGTGGTGGCTCCGATGCACTGGATGAAGCCACGTGCCAGAGCTGGTTTCATAATGTTGGCAGCATCCATACTTCCTTCTGCGCCACCCGCACCAATCAGAGTGTGGATTTCATCGATGAAAACGATGATGTTCGGGTTTCTTTCCAGTTCCTTGATGACACCCTTGATGCGCTCCTCAAACTGACCTCTATATTTGGTGCCGGCAACAATGCCTGTCATATCGAGACTCAATACTCGCTTGTTGAAGAAGAGGGAACTCTGGTCACCCTTGGCTATCATCTGTGCCAGTCCTTCTACGATGGCACTTTTGCCCACGCCAGGTTCACCTATTAATACTGGGTTGTTTTTCTTTCTTCTTCCCAGAATCTCCATCAGGCGGGTAATTTCCTTGTCTCTTCCTACTACAGGATCCAGGCTTCCGTCCTTGGCAGCCTTGGTCAGATCGTAGCTGAATTTGTCCAGAAATGGAGTATTCGACTTGGTTGGTTTGGCGCCCACTACATTGCGTGTACGCTTGCCGTTGTTACCATCCTGCTTTCCGTTGTTGGAATTTTGATTTTCACTGAAGTCAAGAGGTTCCTCCTCTGGATCCAGCAGATCACCCTGATTGTCCTGGGCTGAAGCTGCACCGTCAGGAAGGGTAGCTGTATCGGCTTCTTCCTGATTTTCGGGAAGCTGTTGCTTATCTCGCAGGTCAATCATGTTGATGTCGCCTTCGGCAGATTCTTGTTTCTGCTCTGGCGCAGTCTCTGTTTCCGGTTTTTCATCTACAGCTTCCTGTTCTGAATCCCCGTCAATCTGATTGCGCTTATAGTTCTCTACTTCTTGGTTCAACTTATTGAGTTTGTTGTCAATGTCCAGGTTGATACCATTGATATAGTCGAACAGTTTCTTATAGGTCAGACCTTGTGTGATGAGCAGTTTGGCAGGGTCGCACTCATCCTTCTTCAGGATGGCGAGCAGCAGGTGCTCTGGTTGTACCAAAGCAGCCTTTCCCTCACAGAGACGAGCTTCGATAATGGCTTCGCTGATCACTTCGCTGGTCTCCTTGTCGTACTTCAAGGCTCGTCCTTCTTCTGTTTCCGCAATTTCCTCAGCAGAGATTTTGTCTATCGCCTGTTCCTGCGAATCGTAAAGCGTGGAGCGGAGTACGTCGGTGTTGATGCCAAAATGCTCGAAAATATCGTTCACCTGCTTGTTGTTACAATGCAGGATTCCCAACATCAGGTGCTCTGTGTTCACCTGATTTCCCAACATACGGTAGGCTTCCCTGCCACTGTAGTTGAGTACGTCGTTGATATGTTGAAATGGATTTTGCATGTCTTACTCATTAAATTATAATGCAAAAGTACACATTATTTTGGTAACAAACAAGAGTTTAGGCAACTTTTTTACTTATTTAAAACACAATTAATGCTAAATTATCGTTTTTTTTCGATTCTATGCCTTTTATTTCATTTTATTTTTGTACCTTTGTCGTGATTTTGCAGAGGCTAAAACGGCTTAAAACGCAAGAAAAAGCCCTTAAACGCAATTTCGAGCCATTTTTGCAAGGTTGGTTGGAAGCTTTCGCTGATGCTTCTCTCTTGGATGGTGGCAAATACCTGTCAACGCCTGAAAATAGAAAGGTTAATAGGTATATATATAATAAGGTATAAACAATTAAAATTTAAATATGGACGAAAATCAGACAATGGATCATGATAGAATCATGAAAATAAACATTGAGGAGGAGATGAAGTCTAGCTACATCGACGCGATGGTTTCAAGCCTGTGCACCGCCGTATCCTCTATGGTATGCTGGGTATTGGAAACACCAGTGATAAACCTTACAAGAAGTGTGCCCGCGTAGTTGGTGAGGTACTTGGTAAGTACCACCCACATGGTGACTCTTCTGTGTATGGTGCCTTGGTTCGTATGGGTCAGGAGTGGAACATGCGTTACACTTTGATTGATGGACAGGGTAACTTCGGTTCTGTGGACGGTGACTCTCCTGCTGCGATGCGTTATACAGAGTGCCGACTCTCCAAGATGGGTGAGCACATCATGGACGACCTCGACAAGGAGACCGTTGATATGATGAACAACTTCGACGACACACTCCAGGAACCTTCCGTAATGCCTACCAAGATTCCTAATCTGCTGGTAAATGGCGGTAACGGTATTGCTGTAGGTATGGCTACCAATATTCCTACCCACAACCTGGGTGAAGTAATTGATGGCTGCTGTGCTTACATCGACAATAATGATATTGATACAGACGGCTTGATGCAGTATATCCCTGCTCCTGATTTCCCTACTGGTGCTACCATCTATGGTATCCAGGGTGTGAAGGATGCCTACGAGACCGGTAAGGGTAGAATTGTGGTACGTGCTACAGCAGAAATCGAGTCTGGTGAAAATCATGATAAGATTGTCATCACAGAGATTCCTTATGGTGTCAACAAGGAGCAGCTCGTGATGGCTATTGCTGATCTTGCCAAGGAAGGCAGAGTGGATGGTATTGCCAATGTTAACGATGAGTCTGGCCGCCAGGGTATGCGTATCGTGGTTGATGTAAAGCGTGATGCGAATGCTAATGTTCTCTTGAACAAACTCTTCAAGTTGACAGCTCTTCAGAGCTCTTTCTCAGTAAATTGTATCGCTCTTGTTAATGGTCGTCCACGCCTCCTGAGTTTGAAGGAATGCGTGAAGTACTTCGTTGAACATCGTCACGATGTTACAATCCGCCGTACCCAGTTTGAACTGAAGAAGGCACAGGAGCGTGCTCATATCCTCGAAGGATTGATTATCGCCTGCGACAATATTGATGAGGTGGTTCATATCATCCGTGCCAGCAAGACGCCTTCTGATGCTCAGCGCAACTTGGAGAAGCGTTTCGAACTCGACGAACTGCAGAGTAAGGCTATCGTTGATATGCGCCTCAGCCAGTTGACAGGCTTGCGCCTGGAGCAGTTGCATAACGAGTTCAATGAGCTGATGAAGACCATCGACTACTTGAACCAGATCTTGAACGATCCAGAACTTTGCAAGAAGGTGATGAAGGATGAACTCAATGAGGTGAAGGAGAAGTATGGCGATGCACGTCGTACTATGATCAAGCCAGACGATCATGAGTTTAATCCAGAGGACTTCTATCCAAACGATCCTGTGGTTATCACAGTCAGTCATCTCGGATACATCAAGCGTACTCCATTGTCAGAGTTCCGTGAGCAGGCTCGCGGTGGTGTTGGTGCCAAGGGAGCCCGCACCCGTGATAAGGACTTCACCGAGTATATCTATCCTGCAACTATGCACCAGACTATGCTGTTCTTCACCAAGAAGGGCCGCTGCTACTGGTTGAAGTGTTACGAGATTCCAGAGGGTGACCGCAATTCAAAGGGTCGTGCAATCCAGAATCTCCTCAACATTGAGAGCGATGATCAGGTGAATGCATTCCTCCGATTGAAGGGATTGAATGATGCAGAGTTCATCAATAGCCACTATGTAGTCTTCGCTACCAAGAATGGTACAGTCAAGAAGACCTGTCTGGAAGCATACTCTCGTCCTCGTGCCAACGGTGTGATTGCCATCAATATCGTTGAAGGCGATGAGGTGGTAGATGTTCGCTTGACCAATGGCCATAATGAGTTGATTCTCGCTAACCGCAATGGTCGTGCCGTTCGTTTCGATGAGAATCAGATCCGCACCATGGGACGTACTTCTACCGGTGTTCGTGGTATGCGTCTCGATGAGGGTGATGATGCATTGATTGGTATGATTGTAGTCAATGATCCTGAGAAGGAGACGGTCATGGTAGTAAGTGAGCAGGGTTATGGTAAGCGTTCTGATGTACTCGATTACCGCGTTACCAAGCGTGGCGGTAAGGGTGTGAAGACACTGAATATTACCGATAAGACCGGTCGACTGGTAGCTATCAAGAACGTAACCGATGATAACGACCTCATGATTATCAACCAGAGTGGTATCGTGATTCGTCTTGCCGTAGCTGATTGCCGTGTCATGGGCCGTGCTACTCAGGGTGTCCGCCTCATCAATCTTGCCAAGAAGAATGATGTCATTGCCAGCGTATGCAAGGTGATGAGTTCAGAGCTCGAGGCTTCTGTAGAAGAGGAGAGCCGTTCTGCCTGGGCTAAGAAGAGCGAGGAGATAGAGAATGATACCGTAGGTGCCAAGACTGTTGAAGAGGCTGCTGAGGCTCATCTCGCTGACGAAGCATCTGGAGCAGATGATACCGATTCGGACAACGTAGATTTCGAATAAAAGAAAAGACGCGTAAAAATAAATAACAACAACTTTTAAACTCATTAAGAAAAATGAAAAAGTTTTTAGTAGCTGCAATGATGGTACTAGGTGCCACATCAGCATTCGCAGGCGACAGTGACGCTCTCAAGGCTGTCATGAAGGCTAAGTCTTATGCCGAGGCTGAGGCTTTGGTTAAGCAGAATTTGGGTCAGATGGCTAACGATGCAGAGAAGGCCAAGGCTTACAACAAGCTCGTTGATCTCGCTATGAAGCAGTTCAACGACCAGCAGAGCATCCAGCAGACCAATCAGATCATGAAGAAGAACGACCCGGTTGACGAGGCTGCTATGTCTGAGGGCGCATACAATGCATTGATCAATGCTATTGAGTGCTACAAGTACGACCAGCTTCCTAACGCTAAGGGTAAGGTTGCTCCTAAGTTTAACAACAACGCTAGCCGTGTATGGGGTGCTCGCGTTCAGCTCGTTAATGCGGGTCAGACTGCAGCCCAGAACAATAAGGCTGATGAGGTATTGAAGTATTGGGGTGCATTCCTAGATAC
>OKUE01000335.1_pt1 | contig 12425 bp, 10 predicted proteins | sample 1606511 | NCBI WGS metagenome assembly OKUE01 (sample SAMEA3882505, study PRJEB24775) | human gut metagenome | biome: human-associated habitat; feature: intestine environment; material: feces | place: Netherlands | collected 2009/2010 | reverse complement strand
TAAACACATTTTATTAATTAACCATAAATGTGTCTATCTATATCAGTATAAGTCAGTTGTGCAGTACGATACAAGAATCATAGAACCAAACAGCCAGAAATCAAATGTACAGCAACCACAACGCCCTACTCCACCCCTCTACGATGGAAGATGTGATCCCGATGGCAGAATGGATTACGGCTACAGCCTCGATGATGCCTCCTTCAACATATTATATAATAAGGTGAAGAAAGCAAGCTTCGATGACAACAAGTTCGACCTGATAGAAGTGGCAAGCCTCGGCTGCTATTATTCCTGCGCCCAGGTGGTCCGCATCATGAAGATATTCCCTTTCGACGACGAACAGCTGAAAGCGCTCAAAATGATGGCGCCACATATCGTGGATCTTCAGAATACAGGCCTCATCTATAAAGTATTCAGCTTCGACAGCGAAAAGGATAAGGCTGAGGAAATCATCAGAAATAGCAGATAACCACAGAATCAAAGAGGGGTGTGACAAGACCATAATATATAAAATTTCGGGGGAATCGGACATTTCGCCTTAAAAAATTTCGGGGAAATCGAATATTCTTCATTTATCTCTCTCATTTTCAGACATTTTTGTAAAGTCTTCAGACGACAAAACTCACGCCTCACTCGATAATTTCTGTGAGAAATATTCGAAGGTTATAGCGCAACGCTATTTGGTGTACAACAAGGATTTACAAAAAGATGGAAACACATTGTTGGTACCTTTTTATATGATACCATTCATCTAAGAAAATAAAGTCCGTGGCATTCATTTGCTCACGGACTTTTTCATTTTATTCCCTTATAATTAAAATTTTAGTTAATTCTTTAGCTATTGCTTGAGTTTTTTCATTGCTATTGTGGTATTATCAGAAAAAAATAGTATTTTTGTAGCGTCTAATCTGACGGAAACCCAATCATTGGGAGGAAGTAGAGAAAGACTATACATTTTGGAAAGGCGTTTGGTGCGCTTTGGTTTTGACGATTCAAGAATCTAGCAGTTCATCGACAAGTCAAGAACTAAGCAACGGAACGCCCTATGAGGTGTTTTATATATAGTCCTCAATGTCTTCGGATGCTCACACATTCGTTGGTAGGGAGGATGAATTGTATATCAACACTTGCGTGGGGCTTCAGCGTTGCTCGTTTCGACTTGTCGGGCAATGCTAGAGCCTTTGAATCGTGAAACGAGTGACAATGAGCTCTGCGCTTTTTTATTCAGACAAGAGAACTATTCGATAATTATTAACTTTTAAAAATCAAGAACAATGAAAAGTTTTACAATTCTAAGAAACGTTTTGTTTGCAGTAGTAATGATGCTGTGTTCTTTGACAACAACAGCTCAAGTTCCAACAACAATGGATTATCAGATTATGGCGACTAATCCTAAAACAGGTATGGTCTTAGCCAACAAAGATTTGACAATTCGTGTAGAATTGCGCTTGAATGCCGCTGATGGTGAAATTGTATGGAGCAAGGAAGAAACATTAACATCTTCTAAGTCTGGCATTTGTACAATTTCTTTGGATTTTGCAGATGTAGATTGGAATCAAGGTAATTACTTTATCAAGGCATTTGTTAATGGTGATGCGGTCGGTGCTAGTCAAATCAAGTCTGTACCATTTGCACTTATAGCTGATGGTATAAGAGGTGTGTTGACAAAACGTCAGCTGATAGGTACATGGAAAGCAAGTAGAGAAGAAAAAGGTTCCCTAACTTATCATACTTTTAATCTAGAAAAGGATGGTAGTTTCTCATATTCTCGTAAGGATGATTATGAGCCTGAGTATTACAGCGGTACATGGAAGGTTAACAATTTAGGATTTATCACATTTAATGTAACTAAGGCTTCTCCATATACAGGTGAAGTCGGAAAGTATGTAATGTTCTCTGTATATGATAAAGATGACAAATCGCTTTATCTGGGTGGAAATGATGATTTTCTAGATGACGGACTGTCGCTTTATAAACAATAAAATCAATATTTTAAAGCTATAGAACACAAAAGCTTATGAAACGATTCATATTATTATATGTCCTCTGTTTATCGTTGTCAGTTTCTGCTGATGATAACGCACCAATTAGTACAGATGGCTGTATCGCTTATGGTGATTGCCTGGCTCCTAATGAGATTGTCACCGAAGATGCTTCTTATATTGCTGGCAAGTATAATGCTATAATTACCGCTATGACTGCTACCGATATAAAAGAGGTTAAGAACGTTGAACGCGATAATTATTACACCTTGCGAGGTAGTTTGTTAACAGTTAATACTGTTGCTTCTCTTTATACACTAGATGGTAAGAGTATAAAGTACCTTAAAGCAAACACTTCTATAGATTTGGGGAGTCTTCCAAGTTTGATAATCCTCAAATTTAAGGATGGCATGTCTTTTAAGATACTGAAAACAGAATATAAAAACTAAAGGTACCAACCTCACCTTGGTACCTTTCACGAAAGAGAGGGTGTGTCATCAGTCCATGGCACACCCTCTTTCGCTTATCATTTCTTCTTTGTATTACTTCTCACCATTGTTGGGTCAGCAACATACTTTTGAAGAGGATGATTAATCATCTCTGGAATCCAATAGAAGAGCTTGTTTGCTAATCTCAAAGGCTTCAGGTATTTATCCTTTAATGCCTTAGGCGACCGCTGCAAGATAGAAGCTAGTTCCTCATAATTATATGGCTTAAAAGCACATAAATCTATTAAGAGTTGGCATACTGTCTCACGAGAAGCTCGGCTACCGATGTTATTGACTTTTTCTTGCAATTCTTTAGAAAGTTCTCGTACCAACTCTTCACGAGGTTTTAACATACATTCCTCTTCAAAGGTACCAAGCTTACCTTGGTACCTTTCATCTTCACCTTGGTACCTTTCGCCTAATGTACCATGCTGAGGTAGTAACCTTTCGTCCTGAGGTGGTAACCTTTCGCCTAATGTACTATGCTGAGGTAGTAACCTTTCGCCTTGAGGTGGTAACCTTTCGCCCAATGTACTATGCTGAGGTAGTAACCTTTCGTCCTGAGATGGTAACCTTTCGGCTAAGGATACCACCTTGGAGGTTCTTATATAGTAAGTGTTACGACCCTGCCCTTTCTTCTCGATAAATCCAAGATCGCAAAGCTTATGAATCTCCAAGCGTGCACGGGCATGAGTAATCGAAGAATCCAGCTGGCGATAAGTAGCATTATCTATCGCACCCACTTCTCTCACGAAGACTAGAGCCAACTTTTGCTCATTCACCAAACCGAACTCGGCATATTGAGCCAACCACTCCATATTCTCCTTGCTGAGGAAATGATGGAGCAGAAGTCTTGCCGTAAACTTATTCGCTTCATGGTTCGACTCAAAAGTCGGCGGCATCAAACCAGCCTCCTTCATCAATCTGCGCATCGCACCAATACCAGTACCCTTAGTCTCTGCAAGATTCGTATCATGGAATATCTCGCTGATTCTTGGATTGCGAAGCATAGAGCCTGGCTCTCCCCAATCATCCTGAGGTTTCAGAGAATAGCCTGGATTGTGAATCTCAATACGATTGGAATAGCGGATAATCTGAATCGGTTGATTCACTCGATTAGAACGATGAATATACGAATTGACTATCGCCTCACGTAATACCTTATTTGGAAGAATCGCTGGTGTAGATGCCTGCATGGAATCTTTCTTCAGTTCAAAGCCCTTTGGCAGGTCATCCATCACAGCACTACACGCCTTGTTCACCATGAGGATTAATGGTCCGCGCATATCAATGGTCTGCTCAAAACGATTATCGCCATCAGATAACCACTGGTTACCTGATATTCTGATGTAATCAACTCTGAAAGAAGGAACCAAACGACGAAGCGACATCTGTTTTCCAAAAACCAAGAGCCCTGTATAAGTCAAATCATATCCACCTTGCTTATTCTTCTTAATAGCTCCTAATGCCCTCAACAAATCTACATCATTCAGCGTCAGTTCTTCCGCATCAGGATTCACTTCCTTGCGAAGTTTACGATAGAAATTGAGTGCATTCTCATCTATATCATCAAGGTCTGCATCATCTACAATACAACTATCATAGGTATCAGCAGATTGATAGAAAAGATACATATCCTCTTCTGAGCATTTTTCATCAGAAGGACCTATACGACGAAAAGCACCTTCAGGCAAACCTCGCTTAGCAAAATACGCAGGTTTCTGACTTTCAGGCAACTCCTCTATTTTGACAACAATAACAGTCTTACCCAAATATTCCTCCACATTAATAATCGGGCGAATACGAACATTGAACATAGAGTTACACATAGCGACAAAATCAGATTGAATCTTGTCAGTATTCTCTATATTCTCAGGCTCATAAACAGGTCTGCCGTCTTCAGCCATTCCGGTACGCTTGGCTCCTAAAAGCAGATAACCACCGCACAGACCTGGCTCGTTGGCAAAAGCACAAACCGTTTCCATCATGCTCTTGCCAACAGCCGATGCCGACTTGGCTTCTATTCTTCTATTTTCATCAAAGCTATTTAGCTCTGCAAATAATTCCTTCGCTGTTCTCATTTCTTAATTATATTTAGATAAGGAGACATCATTTGTCACCCTCTTTAGCCTAATCGGCGGTAAAGTTAATCAAAAAATCACAAACTTACAAATAAAAGATGCTTTTTTTCGCTTTATCGCTCTCATTTTCAGATATAATCAGTATCTTTGTAGCGTTTAAATTGGAGGACAAAGATATGAGTTTAAAATTAATTGATAAGGAGGAGAAGAAAGGACTTGCCAAACTATGGGAAGACATAGATATCTGGTGGTATTGCCATGTAACAGACAAATACCGCTCTGTATGTTGCTGGTTCAGAATATGCTGTAACAAAAGACGTTGGAAGCTCGTAAAACAAGCAGCCTTCCATACATATCCATTCTCTTATGAATATTTTTATGATTTGCAGAAAACATACATGGAAGAGTTAATAGCACATTATAAACATGGATATTTCGCTACAGCAGAAACTTACGAGCCAATAGTACGTTGGATAAAAATGGCGGTCAAACTCCATGATATTATGCTTGACAATAATGTTGATCTTTTCGACTATGAAGGAGAGATGGAGTTTGTGCCAATAGATGATGGAAAGTTCTATAAAATGAAAGACGACAATGTGAAGTACCATTGCTTGGTAAAGGTAAATATGAGAAACCTTGACCGTTATCTGAAATTATCACATAACCCAAAAGCTAAAGATTGGTACATAGAACATCCTCATGAATTATACCAGTTGAAAGCATGGTACTTATATCATAAGTTGCTTGCCTACTATGCACAAACGTGGTGGGACTAAAACCTAATAAATAATAAAGGTGTCAGGTTTTGGAAAAAATATCTTTTTATGATAGGGATTCCCTTTCTATTATATAATAAGGTGATTGATGCGGATTGCAAATCCGCAGAGCATAAAAGGTTAGGTCATTTTTTGATGCCGGATTGCAAATCCGGCAGGACGCCTAACGGGAGAAATGAAAAATCCACGAGCTACTTTTTTATGTCAAATCATGCATATTGTTTAGTCGATTTTACAAAATAATCATATTTCTGTAAAATCGACTAAACAATTGAGGTAATACCCGTATGAAAATACTTTCCCCCTCCCTTGCCATTTTTTCACAAATATCACAAGGATTGTTAAAATTGAAACTTTATGCTAAACTTTTCCGTCTAAATGCAATCAGATTAATATCTTTCTGAAATAAATAAAACGGGATAAAAGAAAATAAAAGAAGATTATGAACGGAAAAGTAAAAAACGCAATGGCTGCTCTGCTTCTTGTGGCGGCACCATTGGCTACGCAGGCAAAACAATGGTCGCTGAAAGACTGTATCGACTATGCGCTTGCCAACAACATCGCTCTTCAGAAGACGCAACTCACCAAGGCAAGCGCCCAAGAAGATTATCTACAGTCGAAAGCTGCTCTGCTTCCGTCGCTCAGCGCCAGCACCAACCAAAGCGTGAACTATACGCCGTGGGTGGCTAGCGGTATCAGCGGTGACGGTTTCTCAAGAGCCAGTATCGACAAGGTGTATTACAACGGAAACTACTCCGTGATGGGTAACTACACCATCTGGAATGGAAACAAGAACCATAATCAGGTAAAACTGAACCAGCTCTCTGCCGAGGCTGCACAGCTCGATTCGGCTACCCAGGCTATCAAACTGCAGGAACAGATTGCACAGCTCTACGTGCAGATTCTCTACTCTACAGAGGCTATCCAGGTGAACAAGGAGAGCTATCTCTCGAGCCAGCAGAACGAGGAACGGGGCAAGGAGATGGTGAAAATAGGAAAGATGAGTCAGGCTGATCTGGCTCAGCTCACCGCTCAGCGGGCTCAGGATGAATTCAACATCGTGCAGGCTGAAAGCAATGTGAAGAACTATAAGCGACAGTTGAAGGAACTGCTTCAGATTACAAGCGATGAAGCGTTTGACATCGAGATTCCGAATACCACCGATGAGATGGCTCTCGTGGCTGTTCCGGCAATGAACGGAGTCTATGCTGCGGCTCTCGAAAACCGTCCGGAGTTCAAGACCATCAAGAATCAGTTGGCTCAGAACGACTTGAACATCAAGATTGCGAAGGCGGGCAAACTGCCTACCATCAGCGCCAACGGAGGTATTTCTACCAGCAATACTTCCATGAACAGCAATGGTCTTGCCAAGCAGTTGAAGACCAACTTCAGCGTTGGAGGCGGCGTAGGAGTGAGCATCCCTCTCTTTGAAAACCGTTCTACCAAGACTCAGGTGAACAAGGCTTTGATTCAGCGCGAAAGCATCCAGCTCGACCTGAAGAACCAGCAGACTCAGCTCTACTCTACCATCGAGAATTACTGGTTGCAGGCTACCACCAACCAGAGCCAGTTTAAGGCAGCAAAGGTTAGCAGCGAGAGTGCTCAGACCAGTTACAATCTGCTGAGCGAGCAGTTTAAGCTGGGATTGAAGAACATCGTTGAGCTAAGAACAGGAAAGGATAACCTGCTCAAGGCGAAGCAGAACGAGCTTCAGGCCAAATACCTCGCCATCCTCAACATCAATATGTTGAAATTCTATAAGGAGGGACATATTTAATAAGGAGTACAGGAGTTAAGGAGCTCCTTAACTCCCCCTCCCTAACAAAGTTTTATTATTTCGAATTAAATTAATCTGAATATAAATGAAAAAGTTGAGAATTAGCAAAATCTGGATTGCTGTCGTGGTGATAGTAATTGTTGCCGTGGCGGCATGGGCGATGTCGGGCGGAAAAAAGGAGGAAGATATTAACTTCAAGGAGGAAAAAGTGGCGCTGAAAACCTTGCAGAACAGCGTAACCGCTACGGGTACCATCGAGGCTGTAACCTCAGTAACCGTGGGTACACAGGTGAGTGGTATCGTCAACAAACTCTATGTGGACTACAACTCCCAGGTAAAGAAGGGACAGGTCATCGCAGAACTCGACAAGACCAATCTCCTGAGCGAACTGAATACTGCGAAGGCAAACCTCGCCAGCGCACAGAGCAGTCTGAACTATCAGGCAGCCAATATGGAGCGCTACAAAACCCTTTACAAGAAAGGACTTGTCAGCGCCGATGAATACGAGAATGCACTCCTCACCTATCGCCAGGCTAAGGAGCAGGTTGCCTCTTCCAGGGAAAACGTACAGAGAGCACAGACCAACCTCGGATACGCCACCATCACCTCTCCTATCGACGGAACCGTGATTTCGAAGAGCGTAGAGGAGGGTCAGACCGTGGCTGCAAGCTTCAACACCCCAGAGCTCTTCACCATTGCCAAGGATCTGACCAATATGCAGGTAGTAGCCAATGTGGACGAGGCTGATATCGGCAATGTAAAGGAGGGCGACCGAGTAACCTTCACCGTAGATGCCTATCCGGATGACACCTTCGAGGGAACCGTGAAGCAGGTGCGTCTGGAAGCTACAACTACCAATAATGTAGTGACTTACGAGGTTGTAATCTCTGCTCCAAATGCTGATTTGAAATTGAAACCGGGTCTTACTGCCAACGTTACCATCTACACCCAGGAGCGCAGCGGCGTGCTCGCCGTAGCCAACAAGGCTCTCCGCTTTACCCCTACCAAGGAAACCGTGGGCAAGGACATGAAGATCGTGGACTGCAAGGGCAAGAACAAGGTTTGGACCCTGAACGGCAACACCCTCACCGCTCATCCTGTAACCATCGGTCAGAGTGACGGTATCAATACTGAAATCACCAAGGGATTGAAGCAAGGCGATAAGATTGTAACGGAAATCGTGGTGAATGTTCCGGAAGAAGAGGAGGCTCCAGAGCAGAGTCAGGGACTGATCAGCGGTCCGGGTCCGCGAGGAAAGAAGAAATAAGGAGGAAACTTCTTTAACTTCTCTAACTCCCATCAAATAAAAAGAATCATTATGTCTGAAACATCAAATAACAACGAGAACAAGAAGGTTGTAATCGAGCTCGACAACGTGCGTCGCGACTTTCTTGTGGGCGACGAAACCGTCCACGCCCTGAAAGGCGTAAGCTTCAAGATCTACGAGGGCGAGTTCGTCACCATCATGGGTAAATCGGGTTCCGGCAAATCCACCCTGCTCAACCAGCTGGGTTGTCTCGACACCCCTTCCAAGGGCGAATATTACCTGGATGGCGTAAGCGTGCGCAAGATGAGCCGCAACGACAGAGCCATCCTGCGCAACCGCAAGATTGGCTTCATCTTCCAGAACTACAATCTCCTGCCAAAGACCACGAGCGTAGAGAATGTAGAGCTGCCGCTGATGTACAATCCTGCCATCAATGCAGAAGAACGGAAGCAGCGTGCCATCGAAGCTCTGAAGGCTGTAGGATTGGGCGAGAGACTCTATCATAAGAGTAATCAGATGTCGGGTGGACAGATGCAGCGTGTAGCCATCGCCCGAGCACTGGTGAACAATCCTGCCGTGATTCTTGCCGACGAGGCAACGGGTAACCTGGACACGAGAACCAGTTTCGAGATTCTTGTCCTTTTCCAGAAGCTCTACGCCGAGGGCAGAACCATCATCTTCGTAACCCACAACCCGGATATCGCCAAGTATTCCAGCCGCAACATCGAATTGCGCGACGGACACATCATCAGCGATACCTATAATGACCACATCCTTTCGGCAGCAGAAGGCCTTGCCGCCCTGCCAGCCAATACGGACGAATAACAGTATAGAATATGAATTATCAGAATCTTTTTAAGATTGCCATCCGGGCGATAGCTGCCAACAAGATGCGCTCCTTCCTCACAGCCCTGGGCATCATCATCGGTATTGCAGCCGTGATTACGATGCTTGCCATCGGACAGGGAAGTAAGGCGAGCATCAAGGCGAATATCGCCGAGATGGGTAGTAATATGATTATGATTTCGCCGGGTGCCGATATGAGAGGCGGTGTGCGACAGGATGCTTCCTCGATGGAGACCCTGAAGCAGGCAGACTACCAGAGCATCAAGGAGGATTGTAATTACATCAGTGCCATTTCGCCTACCGTAAACAGTTCGGGACAGTGGATTTACGGCAACAACAATACGCAGAGTTCCATTTATGGCGTGAACCAGGACTACCTGAACATCCGCCAGCTGAAGGTGGCAGATGGAGAAATGTTTACTGATACAGACATCAAGGCAGCAGCCAAGGTCTGCATCCTGGGTCAGACCGTAGTGGATTATCTCTTCCCCGATGGCAGCGACCCAATCGGCAAGGTAGTACGTTTCAACAGCATCCCGTTCCGTGTAGTAGGTGTGCTCCAGAAGAAGGGTTACAACTCCATGGGAATGGACCAGGATGACCTCGTGCTCGCCCCATACACCACCGTGATGAAGCGAATCCTGGCACAGACCTATCTGGGCGGAATCGTATGTTCTGCCATTACCGAGGAAGCATCGCAGCCGGCTCAGGATCAGATTTCAGAAATCCTCCGCCGCAACCACAAGCTGAAGGATGCCACCGAGACCACCGAGGCAGATGAGGATGATTTCAACATCCGTTCGCAGGAGGAAATCTCCAGCATGATGAATTCCACCATGTCCACCATCACCATTCTTCTGGGTAGTGTGGCAGGAATCTCCCTGCTGGTGGGCGGTATTGGAATCATGAACATCATGTACGTTTCCGTTACCGAGCGAACCCGTGAAATCGGTCTTCGAATGAGTGTGGGAGCCAGGGGAATCGATATTCTGAACCAGTTCCTCATCGAGGCGATTCTGCTCTCTGTAACGGGTGGAATCATCGGAGTGATATTGGGAGTGAGTCTGTCGCTGAGTCTGAATGCCTTCCTGCACATTGCCACTCAGATAGAGCCTTGGAGCATCATCATGAGTTTCGCCGTCTGCACCTTCACCGGCGTGTTCTTCGGATGGTATCCGGCAAAGAAGGCAGCAAGACTCGACCCTATCGAGGCAATCAGATACGAGTAAAAATCTGATTAGTTTTTTCAGAAATATATCTGTTTTATCAAAACTTTATTGTATTTTTGCAGAAGAATTCAAGAAACTTAAGATAAAACTGATAGAAAGAAAATGAATACAGAAATATTATCAGCAGATAAAGACCCGATGGGCGCAGCCATTCTCGACTTCCAGAAGCAGGGGAAGGCGGCCCGACTGAGAGTGCTCTCTTCCATGTTTGAGGAAGACGAAATGCCAGTGAAACATCTGTTCAGAAGCATCCCGGAAATGCCGGTGCTGGAGCAGAAGGCCTTGCAGCTAGCCAAGGGCCGGGTGCTGGATATCGGTGCCGGCAGCGGTTGCCATACGCTCGCCCTGCAAGAGAAGGGCTTTACGGTGAAGGCGATAGATATTTCGCCTTTGAGTTGCGAAGCGATGAAGTTGAGAGGAGTGAAGGATGCGGAATGCATCAATCTCTTTGACCCACATCTGAGCAGTGGAAATCATTCCGGAGAGAATCAGGAGAATCATTCCGGAGAGAACCAGGAGCAGTTTGAAGGCGGTTTCGATACGATTCTCCTCCTGATGAACGGAACGGGAATTGCCGGGAAGATAGAACATCTCCCTGCCCTCTTCCAGCGCTTGAAGGCGTTGCTGAATCCGGGCGGTCAGATTCTCATCGATTCCTCCGACCTGAAATACATCTATGAGAATGAGGATGGAAGTTTCGACATCAATCTGAACGGAGCCTATTACGGAGAAGTAGATTATCAGATGATCTACAAGGATGTAAAGGGCGACCGCTTCGATTGGCTCTACGTGGATTTCCCATTACTGAAATCCATCGCCGAAACCTGCGGGTTGCATGGTGAACTCGTGGCAGAAGGCGAACACTACGACTATCTGGCGAGGATCTTCCAAGCATAATAAAGACGATAAGATTTTACAGTATATAAAGAAAAAAGGAGTTAAGGCCATCATCTTAACTCCTTTTTTCTTTATATTTTACTGAAGTTTCGCATGCGGTTCAAGTACGGGCTGAAGGCCCAAAAGCTCTTAGCCCAGGGCATCGCCCTGGGTATGTATGGACGTAAACCTGTCGCCCTGTAAGGACAAAAGCTCTATTTTATCGCAGAAATCGTGACATCCGAGAAATCGTTCATCAGGTCAAGAATCTCCAGGGTATGGAAATCCTTCTTCGCCTTCACTTCGATATTCGCCTCCAGGAATTCCTCCTTGGATAACCGGCGCTCTTTCAGTTCGTAGGAATGCACCTCCATTCCCTTCTGCTTGATTTGACTGATGAATTCCTTCACGCTCTCACGAGACGGGGCAGAGAAATTCAGCTCAACGGTAGTGGTTCCCAATGGCGGAATCCAATAGTTCAGCACCTCCAGTCCAAGCAGCACCATCACCGTGGTAAGAGCCGCCGCAACATACATTCCCGTACCGCACGCCAATCCGATGGCCGCCGTCACCCACAAGCCAGCCGCCGTAGTAAGACCACGCACCACATTCTTCTGGAAGATGATGGTACCGGCGCCCAGGAATCCGATGCCCGAAACCACCTGCGCCGCCACACGCGAGGAATCCTTCAGATCCACTCCGAATCCAAACTGCGAAACCACACAGAACAGCGCACTGCCCAATGCCACGAGAAAGTGGGTGCGGAAACCAGCCTCCTTGGCACGATATTCTCGCTCAATGCCTATCGCTCCTCCCAAAAGCAGGGCGAGAGAAAGGCGAATGGTAAGGTCTATATAGGTTGCATCCATATTATTGTCCTTTCTTTAATTAATCAACAAAAAATCATTTAATTGCAAATATACAACTTTTCTTGGAAAGAAAGGCGAGAATTTCAAAAAAATAATGTATCTTTGCAACTGTTAGTGCCAATTTCGGCAATTTACTCTATTTATTCACAAATACACATTATTTAATAATATATATGGCAACAGTTGACGACAAGAAGATCATCTTCTCAATGGTGGGCGTATCTAAGA
>OKUE01000334.1_pt1 | contig 12533 bp, 10 predicted proteins | sample 1606511 | NCBI WGS metagenome assembly OKUE01 (sample SAMEA3882505, study PRJEB24775) | human gut metagenome | biome: human-associated habitat; feature: intestine environment; material: feces | place: Netherlands | collected 2009/2010 | reverse complement strand
CCTGCCATAAATCAACCGTTAAGGACCTTGAGTATCGTTACATGCGCCCGCAGGAAAGCTCAAACAGAACCGATGTTCGCTATTTCACGATAACGGATAAAAAAGGCAACGGTTTTAAGATTACATCTTATTTTGACAATCCTGTCAATTTCAGCGCGCATCATTACACGATAGAGGATCTTGAAAAGGCCACTCATGTGCATAATATTCCATATAATAATGATATCACGGCTGTTAATATAGACCATAAATTACGCGGCGATTTGCCCGGTCAGGCGTTTGTGCGCGAGCCGTACACAATGAAAAAAGGCATAAAGCAAAGCTACAGCTTTGTTATTCAGCCTGTTTTTGCCGAGAATAAGCAAAAGTAATTAAAAATAACGGAGCGGCTTATGAAAAGAGTTTTTGCCAATATCGGCTTTTCTGTTGCAGTTGCTCTTGTTGTGCTTAATTTTATGAATGTTAAAGCGGCGCTTGCGGCATTGGTTGCCTCAGGCGTCGCTTTCATTGTTTCCGTTGCCGTGCCGAAAATAAGAAGCGGCAAGGCAATTTCGCTTTGTCTGCTCGGTGTTTGTTTTGCATGCGCTTTGTTTGCTTCGTTTTATTACGGCACCTATCTGCCGCAAACAAAGCTTTTCGGCAAAACCGCCTCCGTTAGAGCATATATAGTCGATTTGCCGCAGAAAACTTCCTCCGGCAAATATCTTTACACGGTTAAAACTCAAAGCATAAGCGGCAGCGATGTGCCGCAGAATATTAAATTTGAAATGTATTCCGAAAGCCCTGTTTATGCCGAGGCATATGATGTTTTGGATATGCGCGTTTCTTTTGATTCCGTTGCCGATAACGCCTATGATTCAATGGGCAGATTTGACGATAATATTTTCGTTCGCGGCTATCTTTCTGATTGTGCAAAAACGGGCGAGGTTGTTAAAAGCGCAAACAAACCCGTTGTCGAACTGCGCGCAAAATTGAAAAAACGATTTAATTCGGTTATTAAAAACGATGAGGGCGGACTTGCATTTGCCGTGCTCACGGGTGATAAATCCTTACTCGGCAACGAAGCATACACAGCGTTTCGTCTTTGCGGCGCAACGCATCTTATGGCGGTTTCGGGTCTTCATATGTCTATCCTTTTCGGCGTGCTTTATTCGCTGCTCAAAAAGCTTTTTGTGCCGAAAGTGCCGCGGGTTTTGGTTTGCGCAGTCGGTATTTTGTTTTATATCATGCTTTCGGGCTTTTCAAAATCTATGATAAGATGCGGCATAATGATGCTTGTGTTTTTGCTCGGAAAGCTTGTTAAGAAAAAGAATGATTCGCTGAATTCGCTCGGCTTTGCCGCGTTTATTGTTTGCCTTAATCCCTATGCCGTTGCAGATGCCGGCGCGCAGCTAACTTTCACGGCGGTGCTCGGGCTTATAACCGTTGCGCCGCATATCCAAAAGAAAATCAAAATCAAAAATAAGGTTTTTTCCTATTTTGCGGGTATTCTTTGCGCTTCGCTTGCCGTAACCGCAACAACTTTGCCGTCTATGTATTTTCTGTTCGGCTTTGTTTCGTTTGCGGGCATTGCTTCAAATTTGCTTTTAATTCCGCTTGCTACGGTTTTGCTCGTGCTTTCCGCTTTGTTTGCAATTCTTTCTTCTGTGCCTGCATTTGCATGGCTTTTCGGCAATCTTTGCTGGCTTGTTTCGCACGCCATGCTTAAGTTCACCGATTTGTTTTCTCGCGGCACGATAGCCGGGATAACAGTCGGCGGTCAAAAGCTCGCCGCCGCGATATGCTCGATTTTTCTTCTCTTCGGCACCGCGTTCCTGATCAAGGCATTTGCCGGTAAAGTGCAGATTAAAGCATGCTCTTTTATTGCTGTTGCTTTGGCGATATCGATAACGGCGGTGTTCGGCTCGTTCGAGAATTCGTCCGTTTATGTGCGTGTTCTGTCGGGTGACGAAAGCTGCGCCGTTATGGTATATAATAATAAATCCGCCGTGGTTTACGGCTTGCGTGAATATGACCAATATTATAAAGCGCAAAAAATCGCAAGCGAATACAATCTTAATATTGAATGTGTTCTGGGAGGTGACGCCGAAACCGCATTTGCCTTTGCAAACAGGAATAATTGCAAGGTTATAACCTCCGCCGATGTCTCAAAAATCAAAAAATATGATGTGCCTTATATGAAATCGGCTGATTTAACTGTTGATTTGCAGGGCACTGTTGTTGTAAAATATAACAGCGGTGTGTTCACCGCTTCGTCAAACGGCACGGAGATTGTGCTTTCCGACGAGGCTTTGAATAATTCCGCGGAATACGATTTCGTGTATGTTATAAATAAAAACGGCTGCGTGCAAAGGAGCGTGAATAAATGGGCAGATTAAATGAAAGCGAGTTTAAAGTTCAAATTAAAAGCGGTGAATATTCACCCGCCTATTTTATTTACGGCAGCGAAGGCTATTTAAAGCAATTCTATGTTGATCAGCTCATAAAAAAGCTTGCTGCAGGTCCGTTTGAGGATTTTAATCTGCATAAATATGACGGCAAAAAGACTCCGCTCGGCGATATATTGAAGGATGCGGATTTGCTGCCGCTGATGAGTGAATACAACCTTGTTGTTGCATGCGATTATCCCTTCGATAAAAGCGAGGCGGATTGCAAAGCAATCAAGGAATATTTAAAAGATGTTTCGCCGAGCACGATTTTAGTGTTTTGGTATAATTCTGTTGATGTAGATATAAAGAAAAATTCAAAATGGAAGGGTGTTGAAGCCGCGTTTTCAAAGGCGGGTAGTTCCGTTTTGCTTGAGCCTCGCACCGAGGGCGAGCTTGCAAAGCTTATTGTTTCGGGATGCAAAAAAAGAGGTGCCGCAATATCTTCCGAAAACGCGCGCTATTTGATTTCCGTTTCGGGCAGCGATATTAAAACCCTGCTCAACGAAACCGAAAAGCTTTCCGCCTATGCAAACGGCGGCGAAATAACAAAGCAGCTTATAGATAAGCTTGCAGTGCGCTGTTTGCAGGCGAAGGTTTTTGATTTGTCCAAAGCCGTTGTGCGCGGTGATTACGAAAAGGCTTATTCCGTTCTCGATTCGCTTTTTGCAGCTAAGGAAGAGCCCGTTTCCGTTTTGGCGGTCATTTCAAATTGCTTTGTGGATATGTATCGCGTTAAATGCGCAAAAACCGCGGGCTTTGATTGCACGGATGTGGGCAATTATTATAACTATAAGGGCAGGGAGTTCGCGCTAAGAAACGCAATGCGTGATTGCTCCTCACTTTCCGTTAATCAACTTCGCGATTCGCTCGATGTTATCATGCAGGCGGATTCTGCACTTAAAAGCACAGGTGCCGCACCGCGCCTTGTGCTTGAAGAGGCGCTTGTTAAGCTGCTTTTGATTTCAAAAGAGGTGCGCTATGATTAAGATTAACGAGGCCGTTATCGTTGAGGGTAAATACGATAAAATTAAGCTTTCAAATATTTTGGATGCACTTATTATCGAAACAAACGGCTTTGGTATATATAAGGATAAGGAAAGGCGCGATTTTATCCGCCGCCTTGCAAAAGAACGCGGGCTTATTATTTTAACCGATTCCGATCACTCCGGCTTTCAAATCAGAAATTTCATTGCAAACTGTGCCAAGGGCGGCAGCGTGAAGCACCTTTATATTCCCGATGTTTACGGAAAAGAACGCCGCAAGGAGCAACCGTCAAAAGAGGGAAAGCTCGGCGTTGAGGGGATTTCGGATGATATTTTGATTAAGCTGTTTTCCGATAACGGCGTTGAATACGAAAACTCACAGCCGCACGAATTGATAACGAATTACGACCTTTTTGCCGCAGGCATTTCCGGCACTCCTCAAGCAAGCAAAAAGAAAAAGAAACTCCTGAAGCAGTTAAACCTGCCGGAGTTTCTTTCCACCAATTCCTTGCTTGATTGTTTAAATTCGATGATGTCGAAATCCGAATTTGAAGCGCTTTTAAAATCACTTTAAATAACGATTATTTTGCTTCTTTGCTCTGCACCGCAGGGCAAAGTTTTTTTATACCCAAGGGAATATGCGTCCGTGTGCGCGCATTGCGTAAAGTAATATTCGCACAAATCGCCATCACAGTCCGCAAGGCGGCTTATTATCGGTTTATCGCATTTTGCCTTGATATCTGCCAAAAGAGCACGCCCGTTTTCGTTAAAGCCCAAAATTCTGATTGCAGGCACATCCGTTTCGCTTCCGTATATATCCAAAAAAGCTCGCAAAACGATGCGTTTAACTCTTGACAGTGTGTAGCGCTTTGATTTTATTAAGGCATAAAGCTCGTCAAGGCTTGCGGCGTTTCTTGCCGCTTCGTAAATTCTGTTTTCAAGCCCTTCGTTTACATCGGCGATTTTTGCAAAATCCTCCTTGCTCATGCTTCTCAGCTTGAAAAGCACGGCTTTTTCGCAGTTTTGCATGGTTGATATTTCATCGAGTGAAAGGGTCTTCCTGATCGCCGATGCGCTGTATTTTTCATCGTCCGTGTCGTGCCCTTTGCCGATTCTCGTTATCGCTCTGCATGGAATGCTTGCCGCTTTTATATATTCAATTGCCAAAATATTGTTGGGCTTTTCAAGCAGGGGCGATTTAATTATTTTGTTTCGCGCGGCAGGGTAGGAAATTCCGCTTTTCATTTCCCGGGAAATTTCGCCTTGCACTTTTGGGTCTTTGAGCAGCTCGGCGATTTTTTTTAGCTCTGCCGTGTCGGCGTTCTCGGCACCGAAAGCGATTTCATCAATAATACCGAGGCTTTCCGCCAGCTTAACCGCGCTTGTTGCAAATCCTTCGGCGGATAGAAGCGCCTGCTCGGGAGGCATCTCGATAACAAGATCTGCTCCGTTTTCAAGCGCCGTTTTCGCTCTGGTGAATTTATCGTAAACGGCAAATTCGCCCCGCTGAACGAAATTGCCGCTCATTATGCAAATTATTTTATCGCCGGCGCTTTTAACGCTTTTGATAAGATGAGCATGCCCCGCGTGAAATGGATTAAATTCGCAAATTATTCCTATGTTCATAAATCCCGTCCGTTTTAATGAAGTTTAAGCAAAAAACAAAAATATGCTTGACATATACTTAATATATATATTATTATATATATAAATTATTGTATTTGCAAGACGCGGAGGATATTATTATGAAAATTCTTGTTATCAACTGCGGTAGCTCTTCTTTAAAGTTTCAGCTTATAAATATGGATGATGAATCTGTTATTTGCAAGGGAACTATTGAAAGAATCGGCCTACCGATTGAAGGCGGCGAAAAGAATATCATCTATAAGGCAAACGGTGAAAGCCTTGTTTATGATAAGGAAATTCCGTCTCACATTGATGCATTTAATACTGTTATGGAGCTCATGACTCAAAGTGAGCTTAAAGTGCTTGATTCTCTTGATGAGATTGATGCGGTTGGTCACCGTGTTGTTCAGGGCGGTGAAAAATATACAAAAAGTGTGAAGTTTACAGAGCAGGTTGTTGAGGATGTTGAAAAAATGATTCCGCTTGCTCCGCTTCACAATCCGGCTAACCTTCAGGGCTATAAAGCTTGCCTTGAATTGCTCGGTCCAAAGGTTCCTCAGGTTGCCGTGTTTGACACTGCTTTCCACAGCACCATGCCTCCTATGGCCTATATGTATGCTTTGCCGTATGAGTATTTTGAAAAATACGGAATTCGCCGTTACGGCTTCCACGGCACATCGCATAAATATATCAGCCAAAGATGTGCGGACCGCATGGGTGTGCCGCTTGAAAAGCTTAAAATGATTACCTGCCACCTCGGCAACGGCTCTTCAATCGCAGCCATTAAATTCGGCAAGGTATTCGATACCTCGATGGGCTTCACCCCGCTTGACGGCTTTATGATGGGCACACGCTCCGGCGGTATTGACCCGTCCGTTGTAACCTATCTTCAGGAAAAGCTTGATCTCACTCCCAAGGAAGTTGAAAACATCCTTAATAAGCAGTCCGGTGTAAGTGCTATTTCCGGTGGTTATTCGGATGACCGCGATATCGTTGCCAAGCAAAATGAGGGCGATGAAAGAGCTATTCTTGCCCACGAAATGCAGGCTTATCAAATCGCAAAATATATCGGCTCTTATGTTGCCGCAATGAACGGTGTTGATGCCATTGTTTTCACCGGCGGAATCGGCGAAAACGGATTTTGGCTTCGCGCAAAGGTTTGTTCTTATCTCGGTTATCTTGGCGTTAATATCAATCAATCGATAAACCAAAAGGCTGTTAAGGGCAAGGAAGCCGAGCTTACAATGCCGGATGATAAGGTAAGAGTTTTTGTGCTTGCAACTGATGAAGAACTTATGATTGCAAAAGACACAAAAGAAATCGTTGAAAACCTTAAAAAATAATTTGTGAACTAACAGTATTTACTGATTATTTACTTCAAAATATTAAGAAAAGGAGGAGCTTCAATGCCTGAAATCAAGTATGAGATTACCGAGCATATCGGTGTTATCTCCGAAACCGCCAGAGGCTGGACAAGAGAGGTAAACATGATTTCCTGGAACGGTCGTGATCCAAAAATCGATGTAAGAGATTGGTCGCCGGATCACTCCAAAATGAGCAAGGGTTTAACCTTTACAAAGGAAGAAATTGTAGAGCTTAAAAAGCTTGTTGATAAGCTTTAATCTTGTTTTTTTAAGGGCAACTATTTTTTCGGTTGCCCTTGAAATTTTGTTTAGCAGTATATATTTTTAAATGATATATCTGAATTCAGTTTAGTTTATATAGAGGAAGTATAATTCAATGGAATGGACATCTTTAAATGATTTAAGAGAAAAGTATCTTTCCTTTTTCGAAAGCAAGGGTCATTTGCGCCTTCCGAGCTATTCTTTGATACCGCATAACGATAACAGCTTGCTGCTTATCAATTCCGGTATGGCACCCATGAAAAAATATTTCACAGGCGAGGAAAAGCCGCCGCGCACAAGAGTTACCACCTGCCAAAAATGTATCCGCACGCCGGATATTGAAAGAGTCGGCAAAACTGATCGCCACGGTACTTATTTTGAAATGCTCGGCAACTTCAGCTTCGGCGATTATTTTAAGCATGAAGCCACTTCTTGGGCTTGGGAATTTTGCACAAAGGTGCTTGAAATGCCCACAGATAAGCTCTGGGTAACAATTTATGAAAACGACGATGAAACCTTTGATATATGGACAAAAGAAGTCGGCGTTGACCCATCTCATATCGTAAGGCTCGGCAAGGAAGATAATTTCTGGGAACACGGCCAAGGTCCCTGCGGCCCGTGCAGCGAAATTTATTTTGACCGCGGCGAAAAATATGGTTGCGGCAGCCCCACATGCGGTCCCGGCTGTGAGTGCGACAGATATGTTGAATTTTGGAATAATGTTTTCAGTCAGTTTGAAAATGACGGCAACGGTAACTACACAGAGCTTAAGCAAAAGAATATAGACACCGGTATGGGCCTTGAAAGGCTTGCCTGCATTATGCAGGGTGTTGATAATCTTTTCGAGGTTGACACCGTTCAAAATATAATGAAAAAAGTCTCCGAAATTGCGGGAGTTAAATATCATGAGGATGAGAAAAAGGATGTTTCGCTTCGCGTTATAACAGACCATATTCGCTCCTCTGTATTCATGATCGGCGACGGCGTTATTCCCTCAAACAGCGGCAGGGGATATGTGCTTCGCCGCCTTATCCGCCGCGCCTGCCGCCACGGCAGATTGCTCGGCGTAACTGATCCTTTCCTTTATAAAGTTGTTGACACCGTTATTGACGAAAACCTTTCCGAATATGATTATCTGGACGGTAAAAGAGAACTTATCCGCAAAGTTATCCTTGCCGAGGAAGAATCCTTCGGCAAAACGATTGACGCGGGCCTTGCACTTCTTGAAGAATATGTTGATAAGATGGACGGCAATGTGTTCTCGGGCGAGGATGCGTTTAAGCTTAACGATACTTACGGCTTCCCGCTTGACCTTACCAAGGATATTCTTGAAGAACGCGGCATAACCGTTGACGAAGATAAATTCAATGCTTTGCTTGCAAATCAAAAATCCACCGCACGCGCCGCACGTAAGGACGCAGGCGCAGACGCGTGGAAAAACACTTCCGTTAAAATCGATGCGGATGCAACCGAATTTGCGGGCTACACAGACTTTGAATGCGATGCAAAGGTTGTTGCAATCGTTAATTCAAAGGGCGAGCTTTGCGATATGCTCGGCGCAGACGAAAACGGCACGGTTGTGCTTGATAAAACTCCGTTTTATGCGCTTTCGGGCGGTCAGGTCGGCGACAGCGGCGTAATCAAATCAGGTGATAACGCTTTTATCGTTGCGGACACCACCAAAAATGCCGAGGGCATATTCCTCCATTCGGGCAATGTTGCAAGAGGCATAATTTCCGTCGGCGACAGCGTAAAAGCTTCAATCAATGCAGAACGCAGAAACTCCATTATGCGTAACCACACTGCTGCTCACTTGCTGCAAGCGGCACTTCGCCGTGTTCTCGGCACCCATGTTGAGCAGGCAGGTCAGCTTGTAAATGCTACTGAGGTAAGATTTGACTTCACGCATTTTAATCCTCTCACAACCGAGGAAATTAAAATGGTGGAGCTTCTTGTTAATGATTTTATTCTTAAATCAGTTCCGGTTACAATGACTGAAATGCCTATTGAAGAAGCTAAAAAGCTTGGCGCCATGATGCTGTTCGGCGAAAAATACGGCGATATCGTTCGCGTTGTTCGCGCAGGCGATTTTTCAACCGAGTTCTGCGGCGGCACCCATGTTTCAAACAGCGGTCAAATCGGGCTTTTCAAAATTGTTTCCGAATCCTCGGTTGCTGCCGGCGTAAGGCGCATTACAGCAGTAACGGGTGCAGGGCTTCTTGCATATCTCGATGTGAACGAAGCGCTTGTTAAAGGCGTTTCCGCGGCTCTTAAAACAGGCGAAAACGAAGTTCAGGAGCGCGTAAACGCTTTGATGAACGAGCTGAAGGATAAAGAAAAAGAAATTAAAAATCTCAACGCAGAGCTTGCAAAGCTTCGCAGCGCAGATGCTTTTTCAAAGCCGATTTCCGTTTGCGGCCTTGAGCTTTATGTTGCAAGGGTAGACGGTTCTTCTCCGGAGGCGCTTCGCTCAATGGGCGACGACCTTAAAGCAAAGGGCGAAAATGTTGTGGGCGTAGTTGCCGGTGCAATCGGCGATAAGGCTTCCATCGTTGCCGTTTGCGGCAAGGAGGCTATCGCAAAGGGCGTTAAGGCAGGCAATCTTGTTAAGGAAATCGCCAAGCTTGCAAACGGCGGCGGCGGCGGTCGCCCCGATTCCGCCATGGCCGGCGCAAAGGATGTTTCAAAGCTTGATGATGCGCTTGCGGCCGCAAAAAGCATTGTTGAGGGCTTTGCGGAATAAATAGTATATTTTTTGCCGATTCGATTAAGCGTGTTTGGATAATCCGCATTCCGAAATCGGGTCGGCAGAGTTTCGTCGGTTATAAATTTGCCGCATTTGCGCCGGCGTGTACGGTAATTTGCGGCAGGAAAAGCAGAGGATTTAATTATGTGTCTTTTTTGCGAAATAATAAACGGTAATATTCCGAGCACAAAGATTTATGAAGATGATATGATTTATGCATTCAGGGATATCAACCCCGTTGCACCCGTTCATTTTCTTGTTGTGCCCAAGGCTCATATTGATAATGTTAATGCCGTTACTGCGGAAAACAGCAAATATGTTGCCCGCATTTTTGAGAAAATTCCCGAAATTGCCAAAAACGAGGGTATTGAATCCTACAGAGTTATAAGCAATTGCGGTGAGGACGCCGGTCAAACCGTTATGCATCTTCATTTTCATGTTGTCGGCGGCGTTAAAATGGGAGAAAAAATATTATGAGTAATGATACATACACACTTGAAATAGCCGGTCTTAAAAGGAAATTAAAAAAATTTCCCGTTTCCGATAAAATGGATATTGCGGCGTTTATTATGTTCGGCGATGTTGAATTAACCGAAAAATGCGCCGAGGCGCTTCTTGAAAAAGCCCCCGAGTTTGATTATATTCTCACTCCCGAGGCTAAAAGCATTCCGCTTGCTTACGAAATGAGCAGACTCAGCGGTAAAAAATATATCGTTATCAGAAAAAGTGTTAAGGTTTATATGGATAATCCTGTTGAGGTCATAGATCAATCACTCACAACGCAGGCTAAGCAATCGCTTTATCTCGGTCATGAGGACGGCGATCAAATGCATGGTAAGCGCGTTTTGATTGTTGACGATGTTATTTCCACGGGCGGCTCAATGAAAGCCTCCTGCGAAGTAGCAAACGCTTTCGGCGCAGAAATTGTGGGCTGTTGCGCTCCTCTTGCCGAGGGTGACGCAGCAGATAGGGATGATATTTTCTTCCTGCAAAAGCTGCCGCTTTTCTTTAAATAATTTTTTGCTCGGTCGTTAAATGCATTTTCCGCCGAAGAGAGGGTATAATAACCGTGTTATTATATTTGGGGATGTGCATTATGGCAGAGGACAGTAAAAAGGTTGCTGTAATCGGCGTCGGCATGGTGGGAATGAGCTTTGCTTACGCCGCTCTCAATCAGAATATTTGCGATGAATTGCTGCTTATAGATATAAACAAGGAGCGCGCGTGGGGCGAAGCCGCTGATCTTTCGCACGGCTTGCCGTTCGCACCGAGCAGCATGAAAATCTACTCGGGCAATTATTGCGATTGCGGAGATATGGATGTTGTTGTTATCTGCGCGGGAGTTCCGCAGGTCGGCAACGAAACGCGCCGTGATTTGCTGCAAAAGAATTACGAGGTGTTTAAAACCGTTGTTTGCCCCGTTGTGAACAGCGGGTTTAACGGTGTTTTTCTTGTGGCAAGCAATCCCGTGGATGTGATGACGGAAGTTGTGCGCGGTTTATCCGGCTTTCCGCACGAAAGGGTTATAGGCTCCGGCACAACGCTTGATACGGCACGCCTGCGCTTTATGCTGAGCGATTATTTCAAAATGAATCCCCGCAATGTGCATGCCTATGTGATAGGGGAGCACGGCGATTCGGAATTTGTGGCGTGGAGCAGTGCGATGCTTTCGCTGATTCCCGTTTCCGAATTTATAAACGGCGATTCTGCGGCAATGAACGAGCTTGAAAAAATCGCTGCCGATGTTAAGCAGTCCGCCTATAAAATCATCAAGGCAAAGCGTGCCACATATTACGGCATCGGAATGGTGCTCGCAAGGCTTGTGAGGGCCGTGCTGAATGACGAAAATTCGATTTTTACCGTTTCCGCATATCTGTGTGGGGAATACGGCGAAAACGGAATTTATATAGGCGTTCCCGCTTTGATAAACAGATTTGGCGTTCGCGAGATATTTGAAATTAAGCTTAACGAAAATGAAAAGCAAAAATTTGCTCTCTCGTGTAATATTATTCGTGAAATGCTTGATGAAATAAATGTATAATATTATTTTGTTGCATTTTTAAAGGGTCGATGTGTTAAATTCACATCGGCCCTTTTTCTCTGAAAAATTATATAGTTGCTCTGCTTAAAAATCAGTCTGCGTTGTCAACCAAATGCAGATTGCCTTTTTCGGTCAGCGCGCTTTCACCGGAAGCATTTCACATCCAGCTGTGCAGAATTTTCGGATTTTTAAAGATTTCATCCAGCTTTTTGAAAAACGGTATGCAGTCGCCGTAATCAAGTGCTCTGTGGTCTATTGCCACGGTAATCGGCAAAATTTGGCGAATTTCAATGTGTTTCTCGCCGTTTTCGCCTTTAACAACAATCGGCTTGTCCTGCACCGCGTTTACGGCAAAAGCCGTTGTTTGCGGCGGAATAATCTCAAGCAGGGTGCACATGCCTTTTTGCTCTCTGTAAATCGAGCCGAAGTTTGAAATAGTTGTTGTGCCTTGCTCTATGTCTTGTGTTGTGAGCCTGTCCTTAACGGGAATTGAATAGTATGCTTTCTTTTCGGCACCCGAAAGGGAATGAACCATGTGAACGCCCGGCAGCTTTGAGCCTAACAATCTGTAAATTGTTTGTGAAATTTTCCCGTCTTTAAGCCCTTGCAAAGTATTTGAAAGTGAAACATCATACATAACTTGGTTCATATCGCTGTTGTCTGCACGGCGCATTGTGTCTGCCACGGCGGCACTCATTTCCGGCAGGGTTTTGTTGCCCATGTTGTGCATATTAACTGTCATCATCTCATCGTCTTTAAGCACAACGGGCATGGAGATATCGATTTGGTCATGATAATGCAGTGAGCCTCTCACGAGTTTTCTTTTAAAATCAAGTGTGGTGTTCATTTTAGGCGCCGCCTTGATGCCCTCACAAATAACCTTCATCATAACGGTGTTTACCGTGATTTTTTCTTCTTTGCTTTTTGCTTTTTTATTTATCTCTTTCAGCTCCGCCATCAAATCGGTAACATCGGCTTCATATTCGGTGGAAACATGGGGGATTTCTTCCCAGCTTTGTGCAGTCATGTTTGAAACGATTTTTCTTGCTATTCCGAAATTGTCCGTTCTGTAAATTGCCATAT
>OKUE01000320.1_pt1 | contig 12750 bp, 11 predicted proteins | sample 1606511 | NCBI WGS metagenome assembly OKUE01 (sample SAMEA3882505, study PRJEB24775) | human gut metagenome | biome: human-associated habitat; feature: intestine environment; material: feces | place: Netherlands | collected 2009/2010 | reverse complement strand
ATTGCCGCAAGAAACGGCAATTATTCAAATATGACGGCAGAGCAAAAGATTTCCGCCGACAGAGAACTTACAAGGGCGATCGGCAGCATAAATGCGGTGGCGGAGCGTTATCCAGAGCTTAAGGCAAATCAAAACTTTCTCGATTTAAACGAGCAGCTTAAAAAGAACGAGGAAGATATCGCAAACGCAAGAAAATACTACAATGCCGTTGTTAAAAAATACAACAATAAAACGCAGCTGTTCCCGTCCTCAATAGTGGCCTCAATGTTTAAATTTGAGAAAAAGCAGATGTTTAATATTGAAAAGCCCGAGGAAAAAGAGGCAGTAAAGGTGGAGTTTTAATGCCGTTTTTTAAAAGGATTTTTGCCGCGCTTGCGGCGCTGATTGCGGTTTTTGCTTTTGCCTCTCCCGCATATGCCGCCGAGGAGGATAAGCCTTATTATTTTTCTCACTACGATGTGCAAATGCAGGTGGAGGAAAACAACACCTATCATATCACGGAATATATTTCCGCGAATTTTAACGAATATCGCCACGGAATTATAAGAAACATACCCTATAAAAACACGATTCGGCGGGCAGACGGCTCTTCTGCTTCCGTCAGGGCGAAAATAAAAAATGTCAGGTGCAATGAGGATTTTTCAAAATCCTATTCAAACGGCGAGCTCTCGCTCCAAATCGGCGATGAAAACGAAACCGTGATAGGCGCGGTTAATTATGTGATTTCGTATGATTATGTTTTGGGAGCGGACACACTTGACGATGCCGATGAATTTTATTACAACATAATCGGCACGGAGTGGGATACATATATTGAGGACGCTTCGTTCACAATCACAATGCCCAAGGAATTTGATTCGGATAAGCTCGGGTTTTCAACCGGGTCTTACGGTGCGGAGGGCACAACGAATATTTCCTATTCTGCAGAGGGAAACACAATCACCGGCAAGATTTTGCGCACGCTTTATCCATATGAGGGCGTTACTGCGCGCCTTGAACTGCCGAACGGCTATTTTGTGTTTAACGAGAAAGCGGAATACGGCAGGCTTGCCGCAATCGGCGTGCTTGCGCTTTTTGCCGCTTTGTTCACCGTTTTTGCATGGGTTAAATTCGGCAGGGATAAAAAGATGCTCGATATAGTTGAATTTTACCCGCCCGAAAATATGAATTGCGTTGAGCTTGCATATTGGTATAAGGGCTCGGCGTCGAGCAAGGATGTTGTGCCGCTTCTTATTGAATTGGCAAACGAGGGCTATATAGAAATTGAGGAAAACGCCGCGGATTCGATGAACTCGAATTATGCCGTGGCTCGCCTTAAAGAATATGACGGAACGGACGAGGATAAAAAGCGTTTCTTTAACGCGCTGTTCCAAAGCGGCAAAAGTAAAATTTACCGCGCTGATATGGAAGGCTCGATTTGCGATGTGATCGGCTTTATTGCGGATAAATATAATATGCTTGATAAGCACAGCAGAGTGTTTGCTTCAAATTCGATTGTTATGCGAATAATGTGTTGGGTTGTTTGCGCGCTTTGCATTTTCGGCCAAATTCTTATTTGTAATGCCTGCTTCTATCAGGCGCGTTTCGCTGTTTTGGCGTGCTCGATTGCAGTCACCGCTGCGGCTGCCGGCTTTGCGTTTTTTGTTCGCCGCAGAACGGATGAGGGAGCCAAAATAAAGCAGCAAATTCACGGCTTTAAAATGTTTCTTGAAACGGCGGAAAAAGAAAAGCTGGAGCAGCTTGTGTTTGAAGATCCTAAATATTTTTATAATATTTTGCCCTATGCCTATGTGCTCGGCGTTTCGGATAAATGGATTAAAAAGTTTGAAAGCATAGCGGTTGCTCCGCCGCAATGGTACAGAGGAGCTTATACATATAATAATGTAATGCTTTGGCACTTTGTGGATTCCACAATGCGCAGCGCAACAAACGCAATGCTCACGCCTCCCTCCGGAGAGGGCTTCGGCGGAAAAGGCGGTTCGTCATTCGGCGGCGGCTCGTTTATCGGCGGGAGCGGCGGATTTTCCGGCGGCGGTGTCGGCGGCGGAGGAGGCAGCAGCTGGTAAGCCTCGGCGATAACTAAATAAAGTTAAAAGGCATTTGCCTTTACGAAATGTGCCTAAAAATAAGCGGCGTGCGGAAGTTATATCCGTACGCCGCTTTTGCGTGCATTGTTTGTGTTTGGTTTGTTTTAGGCGGAATGTTGTTTTCTTTTTTGTGAAATCTTGTTTTGAACAAAAATTATTTTATATTGTATGCCATCACCGTTTGAAAATACTGGGTGCCTATAAATTGCTTGGCATAAACGGTTTCAAAGCCGCTTTTTTCAAATTCCGGCACAAGCCTGCGCGAAAGGGTTTCGTATAAAACGGCAAAGCCCTCTTTTTCGGCTTTTGCCTTGCATTGTGCTATAAGCTCGGCAATATCGGCATTTTCCGCCTGCGGAGCGGCATAAATTGTCATCACCCTGCGCTTTGTTTGCTCCGGCAAAATTATTTCGGATATTCTTTGCACGGTTTCACGGTGAATGAGAATGTTGCGGGAATATTTGCTGATCTTCAGCGAAAGACCTTTTTTGCCTTTAAAGCTGAATTTATAAGCTGTTGAATCTATCAGTGTTGCGGCGGCGTTTTTGCTTTTGCTAAAAAACAATTCACCGTTTTTTTGCCAAATATTTATGTAGTAGGAAAAGTATTTGCTTATAAATTTTGCCCTGCCGTTTAAATCAGGGCAAAGAAACATAAAATACGGGTCTTTCAAAAGTATTCTTGAAAATTTGGAAACAAGAATTTCTCCGTTTGCCTTTTCAAGGGAACTCATATGCTTAATTCAGCCTTTCAAAATTACTGATTTAACAGCCAATTAAACTAATAATCGACTATTACATTTATTATGATAATATATTTTGGCTGATTTTGCAATCAAATTATTTTTTTTGAACTTCCATATTGAAATCCGGGTCTTTTTTCAGATTCTTTTTAATAATGGCAAACATCAGCGCTGCCAGCACAACGCAGAAAAGGTCTGCCGCCGGCTGGGCGAATATAATGCCGTTGAATTGAAACAGCGAATTCATAAGGATAACGAGCGGGAAAAACACAACGCCCTGCCTGCCGATTGAGATTATAAGGCTGGGCAGCGGCTTTGCCATTGCCTGAAATGCAAAGTTATAGGTGAACATTATGCCGAGGAACGGGCCGGAAATCATAAGTGCTCTTAAAATTTTAACGCCGTATTCCGTAACCTGCGGGTCGTGCTCGCCGTTGAAAACATTTATGATTTGAGAGGCGAATATCAAATAAATAATCGAAAGCACGGTGCCTATGATAAATGTGCACAGCATAGTGAATTTCATTGTGCCTTTAAGGCGCTTTGCGTTTCGCGCGCCATAGGAGTATCCTATAAGCGGCTGAACGCCCATTCCTATGCCCATTTGCACAAATGCAATCAGCATATTAACCTTCATTGCTATTCCGAGTGCGGCAACGGCGGCTTCGCCGTAATCCTTCATATAGTTATTGAGCAAAATGTTTGAAAAGCTCATAAGCAGATTATTTATGGCGGCCGGTATGCCTATGGGGATAACATTTTTTAAAATTCCGTCGCCGAAAGAAAACTTTTTAGGGTTGCAGGAAAGAATGGAATTGCCCTTGATAAGGTAAAATGCATAATAGACAACGGATGCCACATTGCCGATAACGGTGGCTATTGCCGCACCGCCTACTCCCATATCAAGCGCCAAAATCATAATCGGGTCAAGCACAATATTTGTTATCGTGCCTATCATAAGTCCGGTCATTGATTCTTTGGCTGCGCCCTCGCCGCGCACAAGGTTGCTTGCCGCGATGGAGGTTACGATCATCGGACCGCCGATTGCAATATATTTTAAATAATCTCTTGAATATTCGGTAACGATTTCGCTTGTTGAGCCGAGCGCTTTGATAAGCGGGTTGATTGAAAGCAAAATCGCCGCCATGAGCAGCGCGCCGCACACGATGGAGGAAAAAATCGCAAAGGAGCTTATTTTTTTAACTCTGTCTTTTTTTCCCTCGCCCATGGATCTTGCAATATAGGCGCTTCCGCCCACGCCGAAAATGTTGCCGAATGCCACAAAAAACAGAAAAACGGGCATGGTAAGCGAAACTGCGGCGGTTGCATTTGTGTTTTTCATAAGGCTCACAAAATAAGTGTCTGCCATATTATATATAACGTTAACTATGCTTGAAAGCACGCTCGGCAACGCAAGCGCCGCAACGGCTTTCGGTATAGGGTATGATGAAAATATTTTTTCTCTTTTTTCTTTTGATGCCATTATTATCGTCCTTTCCTTATATTCGCCGGAATGTAAAAATGTTCTCCCGATACAAGCGGAAAACGGCGAGCAAAAAGCGTCCCGCGTTTGTTTTAATCAGTTATTTAATCGGCAAAATGCGCGCAAGCGCTTCAAATTCCTGCATAGTAAAGCTTTCCGCTCTGTCTTTTTCGTTTCGGCCTATTTCGCAAAGAGCCGCCGAAACCTCGCTTTTCGGAACTCCAAGTCCCGCCGAAAGGCAGTTTGCCGCGGTTTTCCTGCGCTGCAAAAACGCCGCTTTAACCACCTTGAAAAATTTTGCTTCGTCCGCAACCTCAACGGGCGGTGCTTTTCTGATTTTAAGGCGCATAACGGCGCTGTCAACTTTTGGAGAGGGCATAAACGATTCTTTGCCCACCTCAAAAAGCATTTGCGGCTCGGCATAGTAGTTTGCAGCCACGGTAACAGCCCCGCATTCTCTTGAGCCTATCGGCGCGCAAAGCCTTTCTGCGGCTTCTTTTTGCACCATAACCACAATGTCGTTGATAGGGAGCTTGCTTTCAAGCAACTTTATAATAAGCGGAGAGGTGATGTAGTAAGGCAGGTTGGCACAAACCTTAACGCTGCTCATTCCTGCAAATTCCGTTTCAATCAGCGCCTTTAAATCCATTTTAAGTGCGTCGCCCTCAATAATGTGCAAATTATCAAATTCGCCGAGTGTTTCATCCAAAACGGGGAAAAGCCTTTTATCAAGCTCAATGCAGGCCACTTTGCCGCAGGCCTTGCAAAGCTCTTTTGTGAGCACGCCTATTCCGGGGCCTATTTCAAGCGCGGCGGTTTGATTGTTTGCGTTAAGGCTTGCCGCCATTTCGGGGCACACATCGGGGTCTATCAAAAAGTTTTGCCCAAGTGCTTTTGAAAATGTAAAGCCGTGGCGGGATAATATTTTATTCACGGTGTTTATATCATAAAGATTCATAATTTACCTGCCGTTTCAAATAATAAAAAGCCGCATGTTTAATATGATGTATTATATAATGAAAAAAAGGCGCAGAAGGCCCATTTTTCCCTTTGGCGGTGCTATTCTAACACATAAAAAAACAGTTTACAATATTTCTGTTGACAAATTGTTAAATTGTGCTAAAATGTTGCTTAGTCGGCTAATGTTAGTTGGCTAACATTTAAGCCGAAAGGCGATTTTTCTATCGGATCGGAGTGATAAAATGTATTGTAAACACAAGGAACCGCTTCCCGAAGGTATAATAGGCCCAAGAGTTAATTATCTTTCAAGGCTTGTTCGCCGCAGATTCAACGAGGTTATTGCGGAGGAGGGCTTGTTTTCCGGCCAGCAGGATATTTTATTTGCAATAGTTGATAATGAGGGCGTTACCTCAAGCAAGCTTTCCTCTATGGCGGGCGTTTCGGCAGCCACAATCAGCGTTTCCGTTAAGCGAATGGAAAAAGCGGGCTTCATAATTAAAAAAGCGGATGAAAATGACGCCAGAATAAGCCGCCTTTATCCCACGAAAAAGGCACGGGCACTTCCCGAAAACATAAGGTATAAAATGAACGCACTTGAAGAAACGCTTTGCTCGGGCATGAGCAGGGAAGATGTTTTGCGGTTTTCGTCCTATTTGCAGCTTGCAATTAAAAATCTTTGCGAGCAAAGCGGGCAATGCCTTGCCGGCGGCGATAATATTGAAGGAGATGAAAATAAATGATAAAAAAATTGGGCAAATATATGAAAGGACTCGGTTGGCTTTCGATTGTCAGTGTGCTTGGTATGATTATCGAGGCGTTTTGCGAGCTTGCAATGCCAACCCTTGCAAACAATATATATAATAATGTTAGCATTTCCACCACGCCTGAGGAAACACGGGTCTATGTACTTAAAATGGGCTTCGGCATGCTGGCGCTGGCCGTTATCGGCTTGTGCGGCGGCCTTGCCACGATGAAAAGCTCTGCCATTGTAAGCCAGAAATTTGCCTTTAGGCTCAGAAATGATGTTTACAAAAAAATCAGCAGATTTTCGTTTAAAAACATAGATAAGTTCTCAACGGCTTCGCTCACAACCAGAATGACGAATGATATCACCATGCTGCAAAACGCCGTTATGATGTCGCTTCGTATTCTTGTAAGGGGACCGGCGCTTATCATAATTTCGGCGGTGTTTGCCGTTCGAATCAATCCGGGTATGTCGACAATTCTTCTTGTTATGCTTCCGATAATCGTTGTTATTGTGGCGCTTATAATGAAGTTCGGCTTCCCGATGTTTCAGAAAATGCAGAAAAAAGTTGATAATGTTAACCGCGTTGTGCAGGAAAATCTTATCGGCATGCGCGTTGTTAAGGCGTTTGTGCGCGAGGATCACGAAAAGGATAAATTCCACGACGCGTCCGACGAGCTTGCAAAGCAGGGCGCAACGGCATCGGGGCTTATCGTAACGGTTATGCCGGTTATGATGCTTCTTTTTAATGCCGTTATAGTGTTTGTTTATTACAAAGGTGCGCTTTCGGCAAACGCCGGCACAATGCAGGTCGGTCAAATTTCCGTTTTTGCTTCGTATATCGTGCAAATTCTTATGAATCTTATGATGATTTCAATGATGCTGCTTATGCTTGCAAGAGCAAAAGCCTGCGGTGACCGTGTTGTTGAAGTGCTTGATACGGATATCGATATTGTTAATCCGAAAAATGCATTCGTTCCCGAAAATCCCAAGGGCGAGGTTGAATTTAAAAATGTTGATTTTAAATATGACACTCAGGATCACGGCGATAATGTGCTTCAAAATATAAGCTTTAAGGCAAAGCCGGGGCAAATCGTGGGCATAGTTGGCGGTACGGGCTGCGGCAAATCAAGCCTTGTCAATCTTATTCCCCGCCTTTATGATGCCACCGGCGGAGAGGTGCTTGTTGACGGCGTTAATGTTAAGGATTACGATCTTACCGCGCTTCGCGATATGATGGGTGTTGTGCTTCAAAAAAATGTTCTTTTCAGCGGCACAATAGAGGATAATATCCGATGGGGCAAAAAGGATGCCACGGAGGAAGAAATCGTTCGCGTTTGCAAGGCTGCACAGGCAGACGGATTTATCACCGAGCAGCCGGACGGCTATAAAACAAACCTTTCACAAGGCGGTCTTAACCTTTCGGGCGGTCAAAAGCAAAGGCTTTGCATTGCCCGCGCAATGATTAAAAACCCGAAAATCCTTATTCTTGACGATTCCACCAGTGCGGTAGACACCGCAACGGAGGCAAAAATCAGGGAAAGCTTCTATAACGAATTTAAGAACACCACCGTGTTTATAATTGCTCAAAGAATTTCATCCGTTAAGGACGCGGATGAAATCCTTGTTGTGGACGACGGCGAAATCAAAGGCACCGGCACGCACGATGAACTTATGAAAACAAACGAAATTTATCAGGAAATTTACAACACACAGCAGAAAGGGGTGAGCGAATAATGCCAATGGGAGGACCTCCGGGAAAAAGCGATTTTAAAAAGCCGAAAAATGCAAAAAAGACCTTCGGCAGAATTTTAAAATATATGGGCAAAAACAAGGTATTGCTTTTGGTTGTGTTTGTTTCGCTCGTTCTCAGCACCGTGTGCAGCATCGGCGCTTCGTATTGCTTGAAGCCGATTTTAAACGATGTGGCTTCTTCTATCAAAGCAGGCAATTTCGCAAGCGACGGCGTGAGCACGCTTATCAAAAACCTTGCGCGCCTTTCCGCACTTTATATCGGCGCTTCGCTTTTTACATTTATTCAAAGCAAAATAATGGTTAAGGTGGCGTATAAAACCACAAATCTTTTGCGCAAGGATTTGTTTGACCATATGCAAACCCTGCCGCTTCGCTATTTTGATTCGCAAACGCACGGCGAAATCATGAGCCGCTTCACAAACGATGTGGATAATGTTCAGATGATGCTGGAGCAATCCATGGTTCAGCTTGTTTCATCTGCATTCACCTTTGTGGGAATTGTTGCGATGATGATTGTTTTAAGCCCCATGCTTTTCGGCTTTGCTCTTATTTTCCTTGTTGTTATGATGATAGTCGTTTCGCAAATCGGCAAGCAGTCAAGAAAATATTTCAGGGCGCAGCAAAAAAATCTGGGAGCAATGAACGGCAACATCGAGGAATCCATCGAGGGCATGAAGGTTATTAAGGTCTTTAACCAAGAGGAGCAGGCGATTGCCGATTTCACCGAAACAAACGAAAATTTCCGCAAGGCGGCAACAAATGCAAACTTCTTCTCCGGCATTATGGGTCCGTGTTCCACGGGTATCAATAATGCAAGCTATGCAACAATTGCTCTTGTGGGCGGTATTCTTGCCCTTTCCGGCAATCTTGATATCGGCACATTTTTCACCTTCCTCAGCTATTCAAAGCAATTCACTCAGCCGATTAACCAAATCGCAAACCAAATGAACACTGTTTTTTCTGCCCTTGCGGGCGCAGAGCGCGTGTTTGAAATAATGGATATGGATCCGGAAGTTGACGAGGGCACCGTTACTCTTGAAGAAAAGCTTGAAAACGGCGAAAGAAAGCTTTTTTGGAACGACGGCGGCAAAATCAGCCCTGTTGAGGGTAACGTTGTTTTTGATGATGTTGATTTTTCCTATGTTCCCGAAAAGCCGGTGCTTAAAGATATTTCCCTTTATGCAAAGCACGGACAAAAGATTGCTTTTGTGGGCTCAACGGGTGCAGGGAAAACAACCATCACAAACCTTATAAACCGCTTTTACGATATTCAGTGCGGCACGATAACTTATGACGGAATTGATATTAAACGCATCAAAAAAGACGATTTGCGCCGCACGCTTTCCATCGTGCTTCAGGATACGCATTTGTTCACCGGCACCGTTATGGATAATATCCGCTACGGCAGGCTTGAAGCCACGGACGAAGAATGCATCGAGGCGGCCAAACTTGCTTCGGCACATTCGTTTATCAGGCGCCTGCCCGAGGGATATAACACCCAAATCAGCGGCGACGGCGATAATCTTTCGCAGGGTCAACGCCAGCTTCTTGCAATCGCAAGAGCCGCGGTTGCCAAGCCTGTTGTGCTGATTTTGGATGAGGCGACCTCTTCCGTAGACACAAGAACCGAGCTTCATATCGAGCACGGTATGGATAGGCTTATGATGGGCAGAACGGTGTTTGTTATTGCTCACAGGCTTTCAACCGTTCGCAATTCAAATGCAATTATGGTGCTTGAAAACGGCGAAATTACCGAGCGCGGCGATCACGAGGATTTGCTGCAGCTTAATGGCAGATATTACGAGCTTTGCACGGGCAAGGCACAGCTCACCTGATTTTGAAGCACACATATTCAAAAAAGTGCCTGAAAAAGTGCCTGAAAATGAATAATTGTAATAACTGTGTAATAAACATTTTAATAAATTGTTAAAAGTTTTTTTTAAAAACGCTTTACAATTCTTCGCTTTAATGTTATAATTCATATGAATTGTAAATGAGAATATTATCTCGAAAAATATTTATGAGGTGTTAATTATGAAAAAGAAGTTATTGGCAGCAGTTATTTCTGTTATCGCTGCAATCTCCGTTTGCACTGCATTTGCTGTTCCGGCAATGGCTGCAATCAGCGTTTACAGTCCTCAGGGTGTTGCAATCATTTGCTCAATCAACGATCCGCTTGTTAACAAGAAACCTTCCAATCAGCTTACCGGCGCTCAAAAAGAGCCCGGCTCCAAGGTTATCACTTTCACATATTCCGGTTCTTCCAAGCTTCTCGGCTGGAGCTTTGTAAACGGTGCAGGTCAAGAGGTTTCTCTTGCTTCCCTTTCAGACAGCTGCAGAATCATCAGCCAGGAAGGCAATACACTTGTTATCGAAATCACCAATCTTGATACTTTCCAGGCTCCGGACGGCTACACCGTAAACGCTAATGTTGAAGTTAAGAACGGCGAATCCGAATCCACAACAGGCAAAAAGGACAATTCTTCTAAGTCTCCCAGCACAGGTGCGGTTTCAATCGTAGCAGCATCCGTTGCGGCGGCAGGCGCAGGCATTGCAGTTATTGCTCTTGCAAAGAAGAAAGACGCTGAATAATTTTTAACAATGATTTTTAAAAACCTGTTTCCCCCGGGCAACAGGTTTTTTTACTGTGTGCGGCAAATGAAAGTCTGCCGTGCAAGAATTTGCGATTCACTATATCGGCGGTGATATTATGAATGAAAAAAATATAAATAATAATCAAATACCGGAAAATAAGAATGATGCCGGTAAAAAAAAGAACAATAAAAACAAGGCAAGAACGGTTTTGCTTATTATTGCCGTAATTATTTTTGTTTGCGCTTGTGTTTATATAGGTTTTTATCTTTATAATGTTAAATCGGCGGAAAATGAAACCACCTCTGCGCCGCAAACCACTCAAACCACAGAGGGGCCGCTTGCCGAAAACCCCGTTGATTTTGCCTCGCTGCAATCCCAAAACAGCGAAATCTATGCTTGGATTAAGATTGATGACACCGATGTTGATTACCCGATAGTGCAAAGCGGCAGCGATGATGATTTTTATTTGCGCCACAGTGCTTTTGATAAAAAGTATCTTTCAAGCGGCGCAATTTACACACAAGGCGTAAACCGCACGGATTTTACCGATCCGATAACGGTTGTTTACGGCCACAACGGTTATAAAGAAACCATGTTTACAACTCTTCATAAATTTGAAGATTCCGATTTCTTTAATTCGCACGAATATTTTTATATCTATATGCCGCAGCATAAGCTGACTTATCAAATTATTTCGGCTTTTAAATATGACGATCGGCATATTATGAACTCGTTTAATTTTTATGATGAAAATGACTTGGCGAATTTTCAAGCGGAAATCACCAATCCTTCATCCGCTTTAAAAAATGTTCGCACAAATCTTGACACAACTATTGATAAAGACAGCAAAATTGTGGTATTATCTACATGTATTACGAATCAAAAAAGCAACAGATTCCTTGTTTGCGGGGTACTTGTAAAAGATGAGAAAACAAATTGATCCAAATTTATCGGGCAGTGCCGATGAACTTCTTTTTATGGGCGCACAGGAAGCGCCCTTGGCAGAGTCTCATGAAAGCACCGAGCCTTTTAAAATTCAAGAGAGTGAAGCGGATGAAGCTTCGTCTTCCGGTGATTTTTCTGCCGATGGGCAGCGTCATCATCACAGTTCCTCAGGTTCTCACAGCCATCATCATTCCTCCGGTTCGTCACACGGCAGTCATCATCACAGCCGGCACCATCACCGCCACCATCACCATTCAAAAAGAAGAATTCCCGTTTGGGCACGCGTTTTTATAATAATTTTTGCAATTCTTTTTGCTGCGGTTGCCATTATCGGCGGCACATATTTGGGGCTTCGTGAAAAAGGGCAGAATGATCTTGTGGTTGAGCAGGCAAATCCCAAATATGAAGAAACCGTTGAATATAACGGCCACACATATATTTATGATAAAAACAAGGTTGCCTTTGCTTTTATAGGCGTGGACAGCGAAAAGGTTGGCAAAAACGATGGGCTTATAGGCACATCGGGTCAGGCGGATACGGATATGGTTGCCGTTGTTGACACCGCTACCGGAAAGGTAAGCATTATAACCGTGCCGCGAGACACAATGGTTGATATAGACCTTTATTCGACGGACGGTAAATTCCTGCGCACCGAGAATATGCAGGTTTGCCTTTCTTATGCTTACGGTGACGGCGCAGAATCCTCGTGCAAAAACACAACCACGGCTCTCAGCAGAATTCTTGCAAATGTGCCGATTGAAAAGTATTTCGTGCTTGATTTAAAGGGCATTGCTCCGCTTAATGACGCAATCGGCGGAGTGACCGTGGAATCGCTTTATGATTTTCCAGATCAAAATATCAAAAAGGGCGATAAGGTAACGATTATGGGCGATTTTGCCGAAACCTATGTTCGCAAAAGAGATACAAACACGATCAATGCTTCACTTAACAGAACAGCGCGTCAGTCGCAATATATCAAGGCGTATGCCGAGCAACTCAGAAAAGCCGTTACAAGCGATTTCTCAACCGTTTCAAATTTGTATAACACGGCTTCAAAATACAGCCAAACGAATATTTCACTCAGCGATGTAACTTATCTTGCTTCCGTTGTGCTTCAGCACGGAGTAACGGAGGTTAACCAATATACGATAGACGGTGAAATGAAAGCTTCTTCCGAGGTTTCGGAGGATGTTTTTGCCGAGTATTATGCAGACAGCGATTCCGTTATGGAAATCGTGCTCAACTGCTTCTATCAGCAGGTTAGTTAATGTTGCCGCTTGCGGCTTAAATTTCGGCTTTCAGTGCTGCGGGAGGCCCGTGAAAAATAAATGCAGCAGAAAGGGCTCAATTGATGAACAGCGAATTAAAAAGAGAACTGTCCGTTTATGCCACTCAAATAAGAATCGGCATAATTGAAGGCACATATAATGCAAAAGCG